>Ga0136616_10000558_pt1 | contig 17917 bp, 17 predicted proteins | sample AntDrymUQ2992106_2_FD_106648 | JGI IMG/M metagenome (GOLD analysis project Ga0136616, IMG submission 106648) | Polar desert sand microbial communities from Dry Valleys, Antarctica - metaG UQ299 (21.06) | ecosystem: Environmental > Terrestrial > Soil > Desert | place: Antarctica: Dry Valley...
CCGTCGTCCAGGCGCAGCAGGCCGGCGACCTCGGACGGCTGGACGCCGCGCACGGTCTTGGAGGTGTGCATCGTCAGCGCCGCCACGGGCGCGGCGTAGCGGGCGGCGCGCACGCGCAGGTCCTCGAGCTGCTCGTAGAGCACGTCGCCGGGGCACGAGGTCGCGTTGCCGTCGCGGTGGCCGGACACGCGCTCGAAGGTCACCGGAGCGCCGGAGCGGTAGCGGTTGCTCGGGCCGCCCGCCGAGGTCACCGTCACGCTGCCCTGGATGGGCACGCCATGCAGCGCCAGCTTCCAGCCGATCAGGCGCGCGAGCGCGTCCAGGCCGGCCTCGGTCTGCGCCACCTCGGTGAACGTCCCCAGGCAGGCGACGCCGGTCGAGACGCTGTTGTAGCCCTGCGCCTGGGCGCCGACCACCGGCGCGTCGATGCCACCGGCGCGGCCCTCGAAGACCTGGCCGTAGCGGTCGACCAGGAAGTTGTAGCCGACGTCGTTCCAGCCGTTGGAGTCGCGGTGGTAGCGGGCGATGCCGAGCACGATCGCCGCCGAGTCCTCCGGACCGTAGGCGTTCGCGGTCACCGTGTGGTGGACGAACGCCAGCTGCACGGAGCCGTACGCGGGCTGGGCGCGCGGGGGCACCGAGTCGCCGCCCCACTCCGTCCGCGTGATCACCCGGACCGGCGGACCTGCGAGCTGCCGGCGCCCGCGCTGCGCGACCCGCGCGCGCGAGCGCCGCCGCAGCCGCTCGCCGGCGCGGCGGGCGACCGTGGCGGTGGGCAGGGCGCGGACGAAGCGCGCCCGCAACGCCCGTGGGGTGCCACGCAGGCGCAACTGCAACTCGTCGGCGGCGCCCACGAAGGCCGGGTCGGTGCCTGCGGGCGCCGTGCGCGCGCCGTCGGGCCCGTGGTCGCCGGTCTCATGCAGGTGGACCCACGGCGTCCAGCGCCCGCCGCGCCGGCGGGCGCGCACCTGCGCCTCGGCGCGCGAGCCGCCCGCCCAGCGCAGCCCGACGAGGTCGAAGCGCCGCGGCGCGCGCAGGACGCCCGTGGTGCGCCAGCCGGCCGCGGCGGCGGACGCCGTGAGGGGCTCGGCGCTCAGGTCCAGCTCGAAGAGGGCGGGGCGGGCGAGGGCGGCGCTCGGGCGGACGGCGGTCGCGGCGAGCGCCGCGGCGCCGAGGCCGAGCGCCTGGCGGCGGGTGGTCGGACGGAACGGCACGGAAACCCCAAACACGGCAGGACGGCGAAAGGACCGTTTCGCCGTTCGGGCCCGCTCGTCCTGCTCGCCCGGCGCGCCCGCCGGCGCCGCCCTGCTGCGTCGCGCACGGACCAACGATCGGTCATGCGACGGGTTCGGCGCGCCGATAGTGGTCCCAGATTTCCATGCGCGATCCCACCGTCCATCCTCCGCCGGGCCTGCCGGCGACGTTCGACGTCGCCGACGAGGACCAGCGCGCCGAGCTGTTCCGGCTGCTGGCCGCGCTCGCGTTCGAGGACGCGCTGACCGGGCTGGCCAACCGCCGCGCGCTGGAGGACCGCCTGGAGGCCGCCGTCGCCGAGGCCGTGGCCGGCGGCGGCGAGGTCGCGCTGCTCTTCTGCGACCTCGACGCGCTCAAGGAGCTCAACGACTCCGAGGGCCACGAGGCGGGCGACCGCGCGCTGGTGCGCGTCGGCGAGGTGCTGAGCACGGCGGCGGCCGAGTACCCCGGCGCCTTCATCAGTCGCATCGGCGGCGACGAGTTCTGCGTGCTGCTCCCCGGCCACGGCGCCGAGGCCGCGCGCACGCTGGCGCTCGACGCCGAGCGGCTGCTGGCGCAGGGGCCGTGCCCACTGAGCATCTCCTCGGGCGCCGCCGAGCTGCGGCACACCGGCCAGCGGCCGGCGGACCTGTTCCGCGCGGCGGACGCCGCCCAGTACGTCGCCAAGCGCTCCGGCCGCGGGCGGGTCGTCGTCGCCGAGGCGGGCGCGGTGGCGGTCGCCGCCACCCGCGCCCAGGCGGCCGGCCCGCGCCGGCGGCTGCGCGACGCGGGTCGCTCGCCGAGCCTGGCGGCACGCGTGCTCGCGCTGCTCGACGGCGACCTCGCGGACGCCACGCCGCGCGACCGCCTCGAGGGCGTCGCCGTCGCGTTCGCCGATGCCTTCGACGCGAGTGGCTGGGCGGTCTCCGTTCGCCCGGCCGGCGAGACGTACGTGCAGACGGTGTTCGAGGGCGGGCGCCGCGCCCACCGCGTCTCCGGCGTGCCCTCCCTGCGCTTCACGGGGAGCAACGACGTCTATCCGCTGGCCGACTACCCGGCCACCGCGGCCATCATGGAGCGCGGCGGCAGCTTCGGCCTGCGCGTCGACGACCCCGACGGCGACCCGGCCGAGCAGGCGCTGCTGCGCCGCGCCGGGCACGAGGCGATCGTGGCGGCCGCCGTGGCGCACGACGACGCGGCGTGGCTGGTGGAGCTGTTCGCGGACGCTCGCACCGGCGCGCTGGAGTCGGTCCGGGCGGAGCTGCGCCTGCTCGTCGGCGAGGCCCTGCGCGCAGCGCGGGAGTGAGCCTTCGCCGCAGGATGTCCGCCATCGGTCCACGGTGGTTGACGGCGCACGTGGCGTGCGCCACCATCGCGGCGTGAGCGCGGCTCCGATGCACCGCCTGCCTCCGCGCCGCTCGGGCGCCGGGCTGTGGGCGATGCGCGTGCTGGGCCTGCTCGCGACGAGCTTGCTGCTGGCGGTCGGCGTGACCGCCGCCCTGACCTTCGCCCCGGACCGCGGTGACGAGGTCGCGGCACCGCCGGCCGCGCCCGCCGCGACGTCCGCGCCGGCCGCGTCCGAGCCGGCCGAGCCGAAGTTCACCAGGGCCGAGCGCCGCGCGCGGGCGGCCGCCGCCGGCACGCTGCGCGACCAGGGCTACCGTGCCGTCTCGCTGTCGGACTACGACCCGACGCACGTCCTGCGCGTGCTGATCGGCCGCGGCGAGGTCGGCCAGCGCGCGTTCTTCTTCGCCGGCGACAGCTATATCGGCAACGACGCGCCGGAGGACAGCCGGCGGATCCGGGTCGCCAGGGCGGGCAACCGTTCCGTCGCGCTCACGTATCGCCTGGCCGAGGGCGCCGGCACCGCTCGGGTGCTGTTCCGCTGGGACGGCGAGCAGCTCGCGCCGCAGACCACCATCCCGCCCGCGGCGGCGCGCGGCTGAGCGGCCCGCGCTCGGGCCGCGCCACGCCTGCTTGGATGTCCGGGCGATGTGCGGGCGCTACACGCTGACGACGGTGGCCGGCCGGCTGGTGGCCGAGCGCTTCGAGGTGGGGGAGGAGCCCGAGGCCGCCACGCTCGGGCGCTTCAACGTCTGTCCCACCGAGCCGATCGCGGTCGTGGCGGCGGTCCAGGGCGCGCGGGCGGCGCAGACCCTACGCTGGGGCCTCGTGCCGCCGTGGGCGCGCGAGCTGGGCAAGGGCTTCCAGCCGATCAACGCCCGCGGCGAGACCGTGGCCGCCAAGCCGCCGTTCGCCGAGCTGTTCGCGCGCCCGGAGCGACGCTGCCTGGTGCTCGCCGACGGCTGGTACGAGTGGCTGCGCCCTGAGCACCCGAAGGGCGAGCGCGTGCCGTTTCGCTACACGGTCGACGGCGGCGCTCCGTTCGCCTTCGCCGGGCTGTGGGGCCGGCGGCGGATCGGCGGGGAGCTGGTCGGATCGGCGCTGATCCTCACCACGCGCGCCAACGGCGTCTGCGCGCCCGTCCACGACCGCATGCCGGTCGTGCTCGCCGGCCCTGAGGAGGAGGCGGCGTGGCTGGGCGGCGACGACGACGACGAGCTGCTCGCCCCGCTGGCCGACCCTCGCGTCACCGCACGGCCCGCCAACCCGGCGGTCAACCGCGCGGGAGTGGAGGGGCCGGAGCTGCTGGACGCCCCGCCGCCGCCGGCGCCCGCGGAGCAGCAGCAGCTGCGGCTGTAGCCAGGAAGGCGTCGAACAGGCGCCGCCCCAGCTCCATCCACGCCGGCAGCCGCTCCCGCGCCGCCGCCACGTGCTGCACCGGGTCGAAGCCGCCCGCCACCGCGTCGGGGTCGCTCTCGAAGTCCTCCGCCCACTCGCGCACGATCTCCGGCGTCACCTCGGGGTGGAACTGCACGCCCCAGGCGTGGCGGCCAAGCCGGTAGGCCTGCGGGCAGGTGGCGCTGCGGGCCAGCTCGACGGCCCCGGCGGGCAGCTCGAACGCGTAGGAGTGCCACTCGTAGGCGTCGAAGCGGAGCGGCAGGCGGTCGAGCACCGGATCGCCGGCGGCGCCGCTCGTCACCTCGAACCAGCCGATCTCCGGCGCCTCGCCGCGGTGCACCTCGGCGCCCGCCGCCGCGGCCAGCAGCTGGGCGCCGAGGCAGATGCCGAGCAGCGGGACGTCCGCCTGCAGCGCGTCGCGCAGCAGCTCGATCTCGGCGCGCAGCCACGGCAGCCGGCCGGCGTCGCGGACGTTCATCCCGCCGCCGAGCACCACGACGGCGCCGAAGTCCTCCAGCGCGCCGGGCATCCGCTCCCCGCAGGCCGGAGTCCACTCCGCCAGCTCGTGCCCGCCCGCCGCGGCGCGCTCGGCAAGCAGGCCGCTGCGGCCCGCGCCGGGGTGCAGGACGCCGAGCACTCTCATCGCGCCGGGAGTCTGGCAGGGTGATGGCCTTGAACGAGGGGCAGCTCCTGCTGATCACCGGCCTCCTGCTGGCGGCGGGCCTCGTCGCCTCGCTGGCGGCGGGCCGCCTGCGCATGCCGGGCCTCGTGCTGGTGCTCGGCCTCGGGATGCTGATCGGCTCCGACGGGCTGGGCTGGATCGACTTCGACGACTTCGAGCTGGCGCGCCAGGCCGGCATCGTCGCGCTCGCGCTGATCCTGTTCGAGGGCGGGCTGTCGAGCGGCTTCGCGGAGATCCGGCCGGTGCTGAAGACCTCGATCGCGCTCGCGACCCTGGGGACGCTGGCGACCGCGGGGCTGACCGCGGTCGCGGCCGGGCTGATCCTCGACCTCGAGCCGCTGCCCGCCCTGCTGCTGGGCTCCACCGTGGCCGCCACCGACGCCGCCGCCGTGTTCGCCGTGCTGCGCGGCTCCACCTTGCGCCGACGGCTGGCGCGGACGCTCGAGGGCGAGTCCGGCATCAACGACCCGGTCGCGATCCTGCTCGTGATCGGCTGCATCGAGGCGATCCAGGAGCCGGACTTCGGCCTCGCCGACGCGGCGCTGCTGGCGGTCCAGGAGCTGGGCATCGGCTTCGTCGTCGGCCTGGCGATCGGCGCGGTCAGCGCACTCGGCATGCAGCGGGTGCGGCTGCCCTCCGCCGGCCTCTACCCGGTGGCGTCGGTGGCGACGGCGGCGCTGGCCTACGGAGCGGCCGACACGCTGCACGGCTCGGGCTTCCTCGCCGTCTACCTCGCGGGCCTCGTGCTCGGCACGGTCTCGACGCCCGCCCGGCGCACGATCGTCACGTTCCACGACGGCCTGGCGTGGGTCGCCCAGCTCGCGCTGTTCCTGATCCTCGGCCTGCTCGTGTTCCCCGGCGACCTGGGAGAGATCGCGCTCGAGGGCACGGCGATCGCGCTCGTCACCGCGATCGTCGCGCGCCCGCTCGGCACGCTGCTGGTGACGGTCCGCCAGGGCTTCACCACGGGGGAGAAGCTGGTGCTCGGCTGGGCCGGCCTGCGCGGCGCGGTGCCCGTCGTGTTCGCCACCTTCGCGGTCACCGAGGGGGTCGCGGGCGGGCTGACGTTCTTCAACGTGACGTTCTTCGTCGTGCTGCTCTCCACCGTGCTGCAGGGCACGACGATCGAGCCCGTGGCGCGGCTGCTGGGAGTCAGCTCCGACGAGCGGGCGATCCCGGCGCCGCTGGTCGAGCCCGTGCTGCTGAACCGGCTCGGCGCCGAGGTGATCCAGTTCCCGGTGCGCCCCGGCGACGCGGTGGTGGGCCACGCCGTGCGCGAGCTGGGGCTCCCGCGCGAGGCGCTGCTGAACGTGATGGTGCGCGGCGAGCGGGCGATCCCGCCGCGCGGCTCGACGGTGGTGGAGGCCGGCGACGAGCTGCACGTGATCGTCCGCCAGGAGATAGCGGTCGAGTTCCGCGAGCTGCTGCGGCGCTGGCGCGACGGGCCGCTCGGCGTCCGCGAGCGCCCACGGCCGCAGCCGCGCAGCCGCCCGTCGGTCACGACCGTGCGCCCGTGGGAGGCGGTCGACGGCGACCCGTCGCGCCCGCGTGAGATCGCCGGCCGCATCGTCCTCGACCAGCTGCGCACGCGCCGCGACGAGCCGGGCTCGCTCGTGCTGCTCGACGACGGGCGCTTCGCGATCACGGGGCCGCTGCTGGCGATCGGCCCGGCGGGTGAGCTGCAGCAGTTCGTACGCCGCCGCCTGTCGCGGGCCGAGACGTCGGGCGAGCGGGCGTGGTGGCGCGAGGTGGCCGGCGCGCTGGCACGCTGATCGCCGCCCGAGTCGGGCACTATGAGGCGGTGGACCCGTTCGCCGTGCTGGGCGTCAGCGCGACCGCCTCCGAGCGGGAGCTGGCCGCCGCCTACCGTGAGCTGGCCAAGGTCTGGCACCCCGACCGGCGCGGGGCGGGCGGGGTGGACCGGATGGCCGAGATCAACCTCGCCTACGAGCTTCTGCGGGCGGGCGCGGCGCACGCGCGGTCCCCGCGGGCGGCGGGGGCGGGCGCCTCGCGGCGGCGCGCGACCGGCGGCGGCCGGCTCTCCGACGCCGTGCGAAGGGCGCTGGGCCCGGAGCTGCTGGAGGCGCTCGGGGCGGACGAGCCGGTGCGCCTGGTCACGCCGGCGAGCACGTGGGCGAGCCCGCGCACGATCCTGGCCGTCAGCGACCGGCGGCTGCTGTGGCTGCTCGACGACGCTCCCGTCGCCCGCGTGCGGACGGCGGCGCTGCGCGACGTCGCCGTGGTCGTGACGCGCGCCCGGCGCCCGCGGCGGCGGGTGGCGACGCTGCAGCTGCGCATGATCAGCGGCCGGCGACACTCCTTCGCCGAGCTGCGGCCGCATACCGCGGCGACGATCGAGCGCCACGTACGGGCGGCGCGCGGATGAGCTACCACCCGTTCCACGACGACCCGGACTACTACGAGGGGCGGGCGTTCGGGCTGCGCAGCTCGCATGACGCGGGGCTGGACTCGGCGGTGGCGATCGTGGCTCGCTTCCTGCCCGGCCACTCCGGAGAGTTGGGCGAGGACGAGGCGCGGCTGGTCGTCGCGCGCCAGCACGGAGCGGAGGACTGGGCCGGGCTGCTGGCCCGCGTCGCCGTGCTCGACGGCGACCCGTTCCGCGACGCGTACCTCGCGGTGGAGCACGACGACGCGGCGGCGCTGGCGGCGCTGCTGGACCGCGAGCCATGGCTCGTAGGGGCGCGCGGGACGAACGGGAACGACCTGCTCGGGATGGCGGGCTCGCTCGAGGTCATGCGGCTCCTGCTCGTGCGCGGCGCGGACCCGGCGCGGGCCAACGACAAGGGGTGGACCCCTCTGCACCAGGCGGCTTATGGAAACCGCGTGCGGGCGGCGCGGCTGCTCCTGGAGGCGGGCGCGCCCGTCGATCGCTCCGGCCACGGGGAGGGCGGCACGCCGCTGGTGGCGGCGCTGTTCTGGGGCCATCGCGAGGTGGCCGAGCTGCTGGCGGAGCACGGCACGCCGCCGGGGAACCTGCGGGTGGCGGCCGGCCTCGGGCGGCTGGAGGCGATCGCGGCGCTGGCGCCGGGCGGCGGGCGCGTGACGGCGGAGGCGGGTGCGGGTCGCGGCTTCTACCGCCCGCACTCGGGCTTCCCGATCTGGCAGGCCGGCGACGCGGCACAGGAGGTGCTCGACGAGGCGCTCGCGTGGGCGGCGCGCAGCGACCGGGTGGAGGCGCTGTCCGAGCTGGTCGCGCGCGGCTCCGCCGTGGACGCCGACGTCTACCGCGGCACGGCGCTGGCCTGGGCGGCGGCGTGCGGGCGCGTCGCGGCGATCGAGCGGCTGCTCGCACTCGGCGCCGAGGTCGACCGCCGCGGCACGTTCGGCGGCCCGGACCACGGCGAGGGCGTCACGGCGCTCCACCTCGCCGCGCAGGCCGGCGAGGCGGCGGCGGCGCGAGCGCTGCTCGCCGCGGGCGCCGATCCCACGCTCGAGGACGGCCTGCACGGCGGCGCCCCCGCGAGCTGGGCCGACTTCGGCTGCCATCCCGAGCTGGCGGCCGAGCTGCGGGCCGCCGCGGTGTGAGCCGGGAGCGGACGGCGCACGGCGAAGCCGGCGCCGCCTGGCTCGCGCGGCTGCCCGCGCTCGTCGACGCCTGCGCCGCGCGCTGGGGACTCGTGGTGGGGCGGCGGCTGCCGTCGGAGCGCAACTGGCTCGCGGTGGCCCGCCGGGCCGGCGGCGAGGAGGTCGTGCTCAAGCTCGCGCCGGCGTGGGAGGAGGGGCTGCGCACCGAGGCGGCCGCGCTGTCGCTGTTCGAGGGCCGCGGCGCGGTCGAGCTGCTCGACGCGGCGCCCGAGCTGGACGCGCCGCTGGACGGGAGCGGGGCCACCCGGCGGCCCGGCACGGGGCGCGAGCCGGGCGCGCTCCTGCTGGAGCACCTGCGGCCGGGGGTCGCGCTCGAGGCGCTCGTCCTCGCCGGCGAGGACGCCGCGGCGACGCGGATAGCGGCGCGTGCGATGCAGCGGCTGTGGCGGCCGGCGCCCGCGGACGGCGGGCCGATCGCCTGGCGTTCGGCGTCGGCGGCTCGCACGCTGCCGACCGTGTCGGACTGGGGCGAGGGCTTCGCCCGCCACCGCCGTGCGCACGGCGGCGGCAGCGGCCCGCTGGACGAGGCCGTGCTCGAGCGGGCGGAGGCCGTGTTCCGGCGGCTCGCGAGCTCCCAGGCGCCGCCGGTCGTGCTGCACGGCGACCTGCACCACGGCAACCTCCTGTCCGCCTCGCGCGAGTCATGGCTCGCGATCGACCCCAAGGGCGTGGTCGGCGAGCCGGCCTACGAGCCCGGCGCGCTGCTCCGCAACCCATTCCCGCGGCTGCTCGACCTCCCGGACGTGCGGCGCCTCACCGCCCGCCGGCTCGACGTGCTCGCCGGCGCGCTCGGGCTCGACCGCGAGCGGCTGCGCGCCTGGGCGTTCGCCCAGGCCGTCCTCTCCGCCGTCTGGCACGTCGAGGACGGCGACGACGGTGCCGGCCGGCGGTTCGCGATGGGCTGCGCGACGCTCCTGGAGCACGCCTGACCCCTCCTACGCGAAAGGCCCCGCTCTCGCGAGGCCCTCACGCGTCCGGTCATGGATCACCGCTGAACTACAACGTCCCAGGACTCCCGGGCGTTTCGGCCAGGTTCGGCCGGGCTCGCTGTTTGGCTCTACGCCGCCGTTTCCCCGCCCTCCAGCGTCACTGGTTCAGCGACGCCGAGACAACCCCTTTGTTGCCCCCTCGGTGAAGCCGGCCGCGACGAGATCCAGGCTGCTGTTTATGCTGCAAAGCGACAGCGCGAGTGCCGCTTACTCCGCGCTGATCGCGCCGGAGCCAGGGTCACAGATCCCGGTCGCACGATGCTTGATGGCTCGCCGCTGTGGCCACAACCGCCGGGCGGGCTCGCTTCTTGGAGCGCCGGGAACGGAACGCTACGCCGGCCCGGCAGGGTCGTTTGTGCACCAAAAGGCACGACCAACGAAACCGGAAGAAAAGTACGACGAACGAGGGTCAGGAAGACCACCCACGGCGCCTAACGGAAATCTGAGACGATCGTTGAACGGCTCCCTGCCGAATCCCCGAGATCGCGTGGGGCCGAACCGGTGATGTCAGAGCGAGGCTGGCCGCCGCTCTGAAACCAGGGAGGGTCACATGCACGGACGTCTATCTCGCGCGGTGGTTGGGGCGGTGCTCGGTGCCCTGCTCGCGTTGTTGTGGTCGTCGAGCTCGCACGCTGTGACCTTGCCGGCAGGGTTTGCGGAAGAGACCGTCGTGACTGGGCTCACCCAGCCGACCGGGGTGCGCTTCTCTTCCGACGGCCGCGTGTTCGTGGCGGAGAAGAGCGGCTTGATCAAGGAGTTCGACAGCTTGTCGGACACCACGCCGCGTGTGTACGCCGACTTGCGCCAGAAGGTGCACGACTATTGGGATCGCGGCCTGCTTGGCATCGCGCTCGATCCGAGCTTTCCGACCCGCAGCGTGATCTATGCGCTCTACACCTACGACGCCCCAATCGGCGGCACCGCGCCTGTTTACAACGACGCCTGTGCCGACCCGACCGGGGCGGGATGCAAGGTGAGCGGCCGGCTGTCGCGCATCCTTGCCGATGGCTCGGAGCAGGTGATGATCGAGGACTGGTGCCAGCAGTATCCGAGCCACTCGATCGGCTCGCTGGCGTTCGGGCCTGACGGCCAGCTCTACGCGAGCGGCGGCGACGGCGCGAGCTTCAACTGGGTCGACTACGGGCAGGGCGGCGGCCTCGCTAACCGCTGTGCCGACCCGCCGAACGAGGGTGGCGCGCTGCGCAGCCAGGACATACGCACAACGTCGGACCTGACGGCGGACCCGGTGACGCTCGACGGAACCGTCATCCGCATCGACCCGAACACCGGCGCGGGATCGGCGGGCAACCCGTTCGCGGGCAGCAGCGACGCCAATGCCCGACGGATCGTCGCCTACGGCCTCCGCAACCCGTTCCGGATCAACTTCCGCCCAGGCACTCGCGAACTGTGGGCCGGCGACGTCGGCTGGAACGAGTGGGAGGAGATCAACACGCTCGCCGACGCGACCGACGCCGTCGCCGAGAACTTCGGCTGGCCCTGCTACGAGGGCACGCCGCGGCAACCGGGCTACGACAACCAGAACCTGCCGATCTGCGAGACGCTCTACGGGCAGAGCAACGCCGTCACAGCGCCGTTCTACGTCTACCGGCACTCCAGCCAGGTGATCCCGGGCGAGTCGTGCCCGATCGGCGGCTCGTCGATTGCCGGGCTGTCATTCGCCTTCTACGGCGGCGGGCCCTACCCGGCCGAGTATGACGGCGCGCTGTTTTTCTCCGACTACACGCGCAGATGCATCTGGACGATGGAGCGGGGCGGCACCACCAAGCCGAGCCCATCGAACATCAAGGGCTTCGTCGGCGGCGCCGCAAACCCCGTCGACCTGCAGGTCGGGCCCGACGGCAACCTCTACTACGTCGACATCGGCGGCGGCACGATCCGCCGGATCAAGTACACCGCTGGAGCCAACCAGCCGCCGGTCGCGGTCGCCGCGGCGAACCCGACGAGCGGCGAAATCGGGATGACCGTCAGCTTCGACGGCTCCAGCTCGAGCGACCCCAACGGCGATCCGCTCAGCTACGAATGGGACCTCGACGGCGACGGCGGCTTTGACGACTCGACCGCCGCGAAACCCACGTGGACCTACAACGCGGCGGGCAGCTACCGCGTTTCGCTGCGCGTCAGCGACGGCCGCGGCGGAGCGGCGACAGACGCGATTACGATCGGCGTCGGTCGGCCGAAGGTGACGATCTCGACGCCGACGACAGACCTCCGCTGGGCGGTCGGAGAGATGGTCTCGTTCTCGGGCTCGGCGACTGACAACAAGGGCGTCGCAATCCCAGCCGCCAATCTGACCTGGAAGCTGGTGCTCAAGCACGGCGCCTGTCCAGACTGCCACGAGCACTTCCTGCAGACCTACAGCGGCACGGCGAGCGGCAGCTTCACGACGCCCGACCACGACTATCCCTCCGAGCTCGAGCTGAACCTAACGGCGACCGACTCAAGTGGACTCGCCAACACGGCGAGCATCCGGCTGCTCCCGAGAACTACGACGCTCACGTTCCAGACCAGCCCCACCGGGCTACAGCTCACCTTCAACGGCGCCAATGGGACCGCGCCGTTCACCCGCACGGCGATCGTCGGATCGACCAACTCAGTCGGTGCCCCCTCGCCACAGAACCTGCGCGGCAAGCAGTACTTCAGATCATGGTCCGACGGCGTAACGACAGCCACCCGCACGATCATTGCGCCCGCGAACCCCGCCACCCATACGGCGACGTTCAGCAAGCGCTGAGGGCAACGCCGCCGTCGCGACGACACACTCACGCTCGTGCCCCCGACCGAAGCCGCCGCCTGATCCCAGGCGGCGGCCGACGCCCCCGGGGTCCCGACGAGTCACACACGCGTCTTCGTCTCGAAGCGGCAGGTTTGCGGCCGCTTGCGCTTTCGCCTGAAAGCAGCCGTCAAATCTCGCCGTTGCCGCGAAGCAACCCTTACGCCGCTGCTACCTCGCCGCGCGGTGCCGCGGCGAGTCCGCTGTTCCCATTCGATCCGACGCGAGGCAGCTCAAGCGGTGCGTCGAGCTCCTCGGAGAGCAGGTGGATGTAGGTCTCGAGCGTGAACGCGGCCGAGTGGTGGCCGAGCCAACGCTGGACCTGCTTCGCGTTGCGGCCCTGGTCGAACAGCAGCGACGCGCACGTGTGCCTGAGCGTGTGGAAGGTCATCCACGGCACGCCGGCCTCTTGCGCGGTCGGGACCAGCACCCGGTGGCGCAGGTTGCCGTAGTTGAGCGGTCCGCCGGCCATCGCCGGGAACACGAGGTCGGTTTCTCCCGGCCACTCAGTGCCCTTCCGCCACGCTCGCAGGCCGTCGACCAGCGAAGAGGGGAGGGGCACGTCCCGCCGGCCGTGACGGGTCTTAGGTGGCTCGAACTTCCCTCGCACGTAGGCGCGGCGCACCTTGACGTGCGCTCCACCGTCGAGATGCAGGTGCCGCCACTGGATCGCGAACACCTCCGAGATCCGCAGCCCCGTCGCGGCGAGCAGCCGGAACATCAGCCGATGCCGCTCAGGAGCAACTGCGAGGAACGTCGCGAGCTGATCCGGCGTGAGCGCCCGCACCTGCTCCACGTCCTCGTCGTCGACCGTCTCGCGAGCCGGGAGGCGCAGGTCCCGGGTCGGGTTGGTGGGAATCAGGCCTTCCCGCACCGCTTGCCCCATGTAGGCCCGTAACGGCTTGAGGACCGTCTGCACCGTCGAGTCCGCCAACGGCCCTGAGCGGCCCTCAGCGCCCCTCAGATGCGCCGCTAGCCGGTTGACCAGCAGAGGGGAGACGTCGGAGAGCTTCGCCTTCTCCCCGATGAACGGGATCAGCCATCGTTCGAGCTGGCGTCGGTAGTCCGAGCGGGTGGAGTCGCGCGCCGGATGGCGCTCTACCCACTCGCGGGCGTACTCGGCGAACGTGAGCCGCCCGGCCGTGTTCGTCTCGCCGCCCTGGCGTCGCCGTTTGAGCGCGTGGGCGTCCTCGAGCGTGCGGGCGGTTTCCTTGTGCTGCTTGCCGTCCTTGTCGCGGTAGACGACGACGTAGCGGGTGCCGCGGCTCCCATCGCGCTTGAAGATTCCGGAGTGCCGGGTCTGCTCGAGCTTCGCGCCGGCCATCAGGCCGCCTTTCGTTTGCGGGCTCTCTGTGGTCGCGACGGTGGCGCGCGACCCGTTCCCTTCGGTGCCCCGATTTGAAACAGATTCGCCGCTCTGGAATGCGGGCTCCGGAGCCGACTTGGGAGTGTCCTGCCCGTTCCGGAGTCGCCAGAGCGTCTGCCGGCTGATCCTCGCCATCCGGCAGACGTCCGCGACCGGGACATCATCGCTCAACAGCCTCAGCGCGAAGCTGCCCGCGTCGGGCGGCTTCCACCTCGCGTCGATGTTCTGAAGCCGGCAAGCTCAGCCGGCCGAGGTTGCGCGCGTCGAGTTCGGCGCAGGCAGTCTCGAACACCTCACCGGTGCCGAACCGTTCGGCGTGGCGGACGTAGGAGGCGAGATCGGCCATCAGCGGTCCCCTTCGGCGATCGCCTTGAGTGCCGCGTCCGCGACCCGCTCGGCATCGGCGCGCCACTCCCCATCGGTGCCGGCGGTGGAGTCGCGCAGCACCTCTCGCATCGCTCGCTCGACGGCCTGGACGACACGCTCGCGGTCAGCGGCCATCAGGACACCGCCACCCGCGCGACATGCGCGCGCGCCACATTCACTGGCCCGACCTTGCACCATTCGCCCGGACTGGCGCCGCACGAGGGGCACGCGCGCGTCTTCCATGCGCGCTCCGGGTGACTGACGTCGACCCGCTTGCCTCCGCGGAGGCAACGGAGTTCGCGGCGCGGCGGCGCACGCCGGGCAGTCCACGTCCATATGGCGCTCTCTGTCCCGCGCGCGCTTGCGCCGCTGGTACTCTTGGGCGTTCTTGACTCGCTGGTCGTTGAGGTCTTCTAACAGTGCTTCGAGCTGCTCGTTACTGAGAGCGCGCAGATCTTCAATCCAGTCCATCAGGACTCGAGCCCCTCGTTGAGGCTCTTGTTGCGGGCCATCAGCACGGCCGTGTCGCCGTCCAAGTCCCAGCCGATCTGGTCAAGCACAGCGACGGTATCGGCGAACGTCGTATGTATGAACGCCCGGAGGTCCGCGCCGAGCACCGTCTGGGCGCTGTCCTCCAAGTTCATCTGGGAGGCGCCGTTGGCCTCCTTGGAGATGTGCTCGGCGAGGCTCATCAGGTCGACGTAGAGCTGCCGGCGGATCTCAGCGAGATGCCACGGCAGCAGCGTGACGGTAGTGGCGTCGGGCGTGCCGTTGGAACGACTAGCGTTCTGCTTGGCCATGAGGCTTGCTCCTCTTGGTCCGGGCCCGGGTCGCCGCGGGGGTTTCAGCCCCGTTGGTGGCGCCGGGCCACATTGATGCGGTCCCGGCCAGCCTACGCCTCCACCGTGGCGGCCGCAACCGCATCGAAGACCTCCTCCCACTCCCGCACGGCCACCTTCACGTCCCAGGTCCGCGCTCGGGCTGACCACGACGACGTCGTAATCATCGAAGTCCGGCATCACGGGCTTACCGCCCACGGACGTCTCACGCCGCGAGCCGAGCCAGCCTTTCAGGACGTCGCTGGGCTCGTAGCCGCGCATGGTGACGGCAGCCCAGTCGTGCCCTGCGGCTGCCGCCGGAAGCATGTGCCGGTAGAACCAGACCCAATCGCCGACGCTGCCGGCCGCGACGTGCCCGGCGTGCACGACTCGCGTCATCAGCCGCGCGCTTGCATGAATGCCACGAGCTGCGGTTCGGTTGGGTCGCGCCCCCACTCGGCGCGGAACGCCTGCAGCGCCTGGTCGAGCTCGGCCTGGCGCTCGGCGCGGTACTCGTCGGATTCGGACCACGCGGCACCCTTAGGTGCTCGCGGGTGCCGGCCCTCCATCAGCGCACGCTCCTCAGGCGAAGCGGCCGCCGCGACCCAATCCGCGTCCGCGACGAGCGCATCTACCACCCGTGAATGCTGCAACTGCGACCTGATCCCGAGCACTTCCGCGATCCGCAGCAGACCGCCCCCGAGGAAATTCGACTGCGGCGACTGTCCTTGTCGGGCGTCCGGGTAGATCGCCATCCAGACCGCCGCCTCGCGCGCCTCGACGACCTGCTGCCGCGCCGGGGCGATCTGGGCGATCACGTCGACCAGCCGCTTATGCGCCGCGTCGACTTCACGATCGGCTTCCTGCCGGAGCCGGCGCCGGTGCCTGGTGACGAACTCGACCTTCTCCTCGAGCACCGCCGCGATCGCGAGGAGCAGGCCGCCCTCCTCGTCCCGGCGGGCCTTGAGCGCCGCGTCCAGCTCCGGGATCACCGACTCCGGGCGCCGGCCCTTCCGGCCGCGAAGCTCCCATTCAGCGAGCCGCTGCACGTCCTCGTTCGGGGCGCCCGCTCGGCGCTCGTTGAGGTCGCGCAACTCGGCAGTCACCTCGGCCTGGCGCCGCTCGAGCTCCGCGGCACGGGCATCGAACTCGGCGAGCTGCGCCCAGCGGTTACGGCGCGGGCTCCAGCGCCGTTTACTGATCTGCTCACGTACGTCGAGGTTCACGCCGGGCTCGAAGTCGCGCGGCAGGTCGCCGTAGCTCGGCGTGACCGCGCTCATCGGTCGCGCCCCAACTGGGCGGCGAGCTTGTCGCGAAACGGCACCAAATGCTCGTGGCCGGCCTTGACCTTGGCCGTCAGCTTCTCGAGCTTGCGCTCAGCCATGTACGCCCGGCGCACGGTTTCCGCGGCCGCGAGTGTCCGCTCAGCCTTATTCATGTGCCCACCTTTTGGTCGTCGTTGTTGTCCGTGATCGAGTCGAGTCGCTGAAGCTCGTGCGCCGTCCAGATCTCCCGCAGCGCGTGAGCGAGCCGCTGCCACACCGCGCCGTCCGCGCCCTCCAAGCGCTCCATCAGCGCCACCACGTCGGGGTGAAAGCACGCGACCCGCCGGAGGTCGCGGCTCATCTTCAGGACCGCGAGCCCGCCGTCAGAGTCGGGAATCTCGAGCGCGTCCGCCCAATAGTCGAACGCCAGCGCGAACCGCGCGAGCGGACCGTCAGACATCCCCAGCGCGCGGCTCAGCAGCCGCACAGCCGCCGGCGACTCACCCTCAAGGGCCGCGAACACGCTCACCGCCAACGCCCTCTGCGTTTCATGATCTAGCGCGCTCATGGGCGCATCAGCCCCCTCAGAAGCCTGGTCGCCGCGGCCGTCGCGTCCTGGTCGGCCGGGGGCCAACTCGCCAAGCAGATCCGAAAGCATCGCCGCGACCCGCGCCGCAGCCGCAGCCCCCGCCGCGGTCCCCGGCGGACACGAATCCAGCCGGCGCGCCAAATCGACCGCGAGACCCGCGACCGCCGCATGCCGCCCCGACAGCCCGCCGAGCCCGGCGACGAACTCACGCACTGTCGCCGCCACACCACCCGATTCGTCATCCGCGGGAGACACGGCGCCGGCGCGCGCCTCGCCCGCCACCAGCTTGTAGCAGTAGGCCCGCGACACGCCGAACTCCGCGGCCAGCTGCGGAACCGGCACGCCGGCCGCCGCACGCTCCCGCAGCGCCCCGACCTGATCGTCAGCGAGCCGCGTCATCAGTCTCCAAATTCCTGAGCGGCCCGGGGACGGGGAGCGTGACTGCGGAGTCAAGCGCATCGGCACCCCCAAAGAATCGGGGCCTTATCGAGCCCGCGTCGACGGTGGTGAGGTCGTTCATCACTCCCACCACTGCGATGGCAGTGCCTCGAACGCGAGGTCGGCGTGTGTAACCGCTTGTGCGAACGATTGGTTGACGTCGTCCCGGGTCGTGCGGCCCTGAGCGAAGAGGTCGAGCTTGTTGGCGACGCGGCGCAGCGACGACGCCGCCACGGCGAGAAGGTCGACGTTCATGTAGCCGTCGATCTCGCGGTAGCGCTCGCGCTGCTCACCTTGCGTCTCGTGCTGCCGGCACTGCGGGCAGCCATGGGAGTGGTTCAGCGTCTCCATCAGGAGGTCTCCTTCGTGGTCGTGACGAACGGGGGCTCGATGTCGAGCCGGGTTTGCGGGTCGCCGGGGCAGCCGACACGAGGGCAGACGAGCTGGCCGGTCGATGTCCAGACGAGCGGCATACGGCACGTCGAGCAGCGCTGGTTACGGCTGGTTACGGCGTCTACGCGCGAGAGGCTGTGGCCTCTGCGCGCGCGTGAAGTACCTACACCAGCCGTAACCGCGTAACCAGTTGAGGGGTTCACTGGTCGTCCTCCCATCCGGCGCGGACCACGTAGAAGCTCCAGGCGAGTTGGCCTTTGCGGGCCGGTGGCGTGGCCTTGATCCGGCCTTCGCGTCCGCGGCGCAGCCACCCGATGCGCTGCATCCGGTGCGCGACGTCCTGCGGTGAGGCGGTCGGGTCCTCGCGACGGAAGTGCGAGGCGAACCAGCTACAGCGGACGTATCGCGTCCCCTGGTCGTGCAGGACGACGCTGGCCTGGGCGATGGTGACCGGGTCGCGGCGGGTGCTGGCGATCGGGTCGAAGCGCTCGAGCATGCAGAACGCCTCCCATCGCGCGGCCTGGTCGTTGAAGTCAACGTCGTGCCGGGTGGCGCTCTGGAGGAACGTGCACCCGAGCTCGCGGCTCATGTCGTCGGACGTGACCGCTGCCTGCTGGTCGGCGATGGCGCGCAGGAGCG
>Ga0136616_10000559_pt1 | contig 17907 bp, 21 predicted proteins | sample AntDrymUQ2992106_2_FD_106648 | JGI IMG/M metagenome (GOLD analysis project Ga0136616, IMG submission 106648) | Polar desert sand microbial communities from Dry Valleys, Antarctica - metaG UQ299 (21.06) | ecosystem: Environmental > Terrestrial > Soil > Desert | place: Antarctica: Dry Valley...
CGTGGCCGCGTGCGGCGGTGACGCCGCGCGCACGTCGGCACCGGCAGAGAGCGCATCGTTCGAGGCAACGCTGCGCGAGGCGCGCGGCCAGGAGGTGCGCTGGTGGCTGTTCGGCGGCGACGAGCGCGTCAACGAGTACGTGGACGAGCGGGTGGCCCCGGCGGCGCAGCGGCTCGGCGTTGAGCTGCGGCGTGTGCCGGTTGCCGACACCGCCGACGCGGTGCAGCGCGTGGTCGCGCAGCGGCGCGCGGGGAAGGAGTCCGGCGGCGCCGTCGACTTGATCTGGATCAACGGCGAGAACTTCGCGGCCGGCAAGCGCGCAGGCCTGTGGCTCGACGAGTGGCTCGCCGGGCTCCCGAACGCCCGCTACCTGGACATGGAGGACCCGACGATCACCCACGACTTCCAGGTCCCGATCGACGGCCAGGAGGCGCCCTGGACGCGCGCCGTGTTCGTCTACGCGCACGGCAGCGCACGGGTGCCCGAGCCGCCGCGCACGTTCGATGCGCTGCTGGAGTGGGCGCGGGCGCACCCGGGGCGCTTCACCTATCCGGCGCCGCCGGACTTCACCGGGTCGGCGTTCGTGCGCCAGGTCGTGCAGGCCAAGGGCGAGGATGCGGGGTTCGCGTACCTGCGGCGGCTGAAGCCGCTGATGTACCGCGAGGGGGAGGTGCTGCCGAAGTCCGAGGCCGAGCTCAACGAGCTGTTCGCCAACGGGCAGGTCGACTTCGCGATGTCCTACGACGCGAGCTTCGTGCAGTCCGCCGTCCGGCGCGGCCAGTTCCCGCGCTCGGCGCGACCGTTCCGGCTCGAGCGCGGGGCGCTGACCAACGTCTCGTTCGTGACGATTCCGGCCGATGCCGCGCACCGCGCCGGTGCCCAGGTGGTCGCGAACCTGCTGCTGGACCCGGAGCTGCAGGCGGCGAAGGCCGACCCGCAGGTGCTCGGCCATCCGACGGTGCTCGATCTCGGCCGGCTTCCGGCCGCCGCGCAGGAGCGGTTCGCGGGCGTCGCGTCGAGCCCGTACCTGCTGGAGCACTTCGGCGAGCTGCGTCCCGAGCTGCCGGCGGACGACGTGCCGCGATTGGAGCGGCGCTGGGAGCGCGAGATCCTGAGGTGACCGCGCGGCTGTCGATGGCGCCGGCCATGGCGACGGTCGTCCTCTTGTTCGGGGGCGCGATCGCAGGCGCGGTGCGGACGAGCCTGGTCCCGCTCGGCGGCGGCGTCAGCCTGGATTCGTGGCGGGCGCTGTTCGCCGACCCGGCGTTCCTCGACGCGGCGCTGTTCTCGCTGCGGGTGACCGTGCTCGCGACCGTCGTCTCGGCGGCGGCGGCGGTCGGCGTGGCCGGGCTGCTGCGCTCGCACGGGACGCTCGTGCGAGCGCTGGCGGCGTTGCCGGTTCCGGTGCCGCACCTGCTCGTCGCCGTGCTTGCCGTGCTGTGGCTGGCGCCGGGCGGCCTCGCCGACCGGGCGCTGGGCGCGCTGCCGCTCTCGCTGATCCGCGACGATGCCGGGCTCGGGATCGTGCTGGTCTACGCGTACAAGGAGGTGCCGTTCCTCGTGCTGCTGCTGCTGGCGGCGATGGGGTCGGGCCTGCGCGAGCGCGAGGAAGCCGCCGCGGTGCTCGGTGCGTCGGCGCGCCAGCGGCTCGCCTGGGTGGTCTGGCCGACGATCCGGGCGCCGCTGGTCGTCGGGTCGATCGTCGTCGCGGCGTTCGTGCTCGGGGCGTTCGAGGTGCCGCTCGTGGTCGGGCCCAACTACCCGCCGACGCTCGCAGCGTACGCGTACGAGGCCACGCAGGGCGACGTGCTGGCCGGCGAGGGCGTCGCGGCGGCGGCGCTGCTGCTGACGGCGCTGGCGGCGATCGCGCTGGCCGCTGCGGCCGTGCGGCTCGCGAGGACGGTCGAAGGTGATTGAGCGCCACGCCGGCAGGGCCGTCGCGCTGCTGTTCGCGCTGCCGATCGCCGCGCTCGTCGTGCGCGCGGTCGCCGACCAGTGGCGGGCGCCGGCGCTCGTGCCGCAACGGCTGGGGCTGCGCGGCCTCGATGCCGCGCTCGAGGCGGGCGCCGCGTTCGCCGGATCGCTGGCCGTCGCGCTCGTCGCCACCGGCGCCGCGATCGCGATCGGGTGGCCGGCGGCGCGCGTGCTCGGCGAGCGGCGGCTGCGCCGGCCGGGGCTGGTGTTCCTGCTGCTCGCGATGCCGCTGCTGGTGACGCCCTACGCGACCGGGGCGGGGCTCACCGAGTGGTTCATCCGGCTCGGCCTGGCCGGCACCCTGCCCGGATTGGTGCTGGCGCATCTGGTGCTGGTGCTCCCGTATGTCGTGGTGGTGCTGCTGTCGGGCTTCGGGGCGCGCGTGAGCGAGCTGGAGGAGATGGCGCGCACGTTCGGCGCCTCGCCGCTGCGGCGGCTGGCGTGGGTCACGCTTCCGTCGGTGCGGGCGACGCTCGCCGCCGCCGCGCTGCTCGGCTTCCTCGTCTCCTGGAGCCAGTACGGCTCGAGCCTGGCCGTCGGTGCCGGCCGGCCCATGCTCCCGCTGGTGCTGCTGCCGTTCGTCCGCACCGATCCGCAGGTGGCGGCCGCGCTGGCGCTGCTGTTCCTGGCGCCGGCGCTCGTCGCGCTCGCCGTCGCGACCCGCGCCTCCCGCTCGCCGCTGTGAGCGCGCTCGCCTGCAGCGGCGTCGTCGTGTCCGCGGCCGGCGCGCCCGTGCTGCGCGGCGTCGATCTCACCGTCGCCGCCGGGTCGCGGACGGTGCTCGTGGGGCCCTCGGGCGCCGGCAAGACGACGCTCCTGCGCACCGTCGCCGGCCTCGCGCCGCTGGACGCGGGCGAAATCCGGCTCGGCGCACGGTCGCTGCGCGGCGTGCCGGCGCATCGCCGCCGGATCGCCGTCGTCTTCCAGGAGCCGCGGCTGCTGCCGCACCTGGACGTCGCCGACAACGTCGCGTTCGCGCTGCGGGCCGCCGGCGTCCGCCGCGCCGAGCGGCGCCGGCGCGCCCGCGCGCTGCTCGACGACGTCGGCCTCGGCGGGTTCGCCGACCGGCGCGTGCGCGGCCTCTCCGGAGGCGAGCAGCAGCGCGTCGCGCTCGCCCGCGCGCTGTGCGCCGAGCCCGAGCTGCTGATGCTCGACGAGCCGCTCGCCGCGGTCGATCCCAACCGGCGCGAGGGTCTGCGCCGCCTGATCGTCGACCTCCAGCGCGCCCGCGCAGTCACCACGCTGCTGATCACCCACGACCGCGCCGAGGCGGCCGAGCTCGGCGAGCGCGTCGCCCTCATGCTCGAAGGCTGGATCGTTCAGCACGCCCCGCCGCGCGAGCTGTTCGAGCGGCCCGCCAGCGCCGCCGTCGCGCGCTTCTTCGGCGCCGCCAACCTCCTGCGCGGCGACGTGCGCGCCGGCCGCCTCGCCGTCGCCGGGGTCGACGTCCCGGTGCCCGGTCCCGACGGCCCGGCGACCTTCACCATCCGGCCGGAGCACGTCGTGCTCTGCGACTCGGCGCCGCTGGCCGCGACCGTCGTCGAGGCCGTCTACGCGGGCACGCACGTGCGGCTCGCGCTACAGGCGGGATCGCAGCGACTCCAGGCGCACGCGGTCGGCGGCGACGCCCCGCCGGCCGGCGCCCGGATCGCCGTCGAGCTGCCGGTCGACAGGCTGTGGCGGCTGCCTGCTACAGCGCCCGACGCGCCAGCGCCACGCGCTGCCCGACCGTGAAGAGCACCATCGCCGCGAACACCCACGCCACGACATCGGCGTGCGAGGGCACGAGGCAGAACGCCGCGTAGGCGACGATCGTCTCGGTGCCCTCAGTCAGCCCGGGCGTCAGGCGGATCGACCGCTCGTCGCCGTAGGCCAGCCGGCGCTTCTCGACCAGCGACGCGAACGTCAGCTGCGCGACATTGTTGAGCAGGTAGGTGGCGAGCAGCGCGCAACACGCCACCCGCGCGTCCGGCACCGCCACCGCGACGCCGACCACGAAGCCGCCGTAGACCACGAAGTCCGCCACGAAGTCCAGGAACCCCCCGAGGTCCGTCGCACCCTGGCGCCGCGCCAGCGCGCCGTCGAGCCCGTCCAGCGTGCGGTTGCCCAGCCACAGCGCCAGCGCGGCCTGCCACAGCGCCAGGCCGGCCGCGATGCATGCGGCGACGCCCACCGCCAGCCCCACGGCCGTGACATGCCACGCGCGCAGGCCACGCGCATCGAGCGCCGCGGCGACGGGATCGAGCGCCGGCAGCAGCCGCCGGCGGGCGCGGGCGTCGAGCATCAGCGCGCGAATCGCAAGCCGGCCAGCCGGGTCACAGGACGAGGACGTCCACGACATGGGAGGCACACATGAAGGCCGCGATCATCCTCTTCGCCGACACCGACCGCCCGAGGGCATGGGCCGGATGGCCAACGCGCTCACGAGCGCGCGCGAGTTCAAGGAGGCCGGCGACGAGGTCCTCGTCATCTTCGACGGCGCCGGCGTGAAGTGGGTCGCCGAGCTGGCCGACGAGGGGCACAAGTACCACGGCCTGCTCGAGGAGGTCCGCGACGTCGTCGCCGGCGCCTGCGTGTACTGCTCGCGCGCCTACGGCGTCAAAGACCAGGTCGAGGCCGCGGACATCCCCCTCCTCGACGACTTCCGCGGGCACCCGAGCCTCCGCTCCCTCGTCGCCGACGGCCACCAGATCATCACCTTCTGACGTGCTCAATGCCAGAGCCCGACGACGGCCAGCACGATCACCAGGCAGAGGCAGACCACGAAGAACGCCGCGCCGAACAAGAGTCGGCGCACGTCGGGGTCCCGGGGCATGCGGCGTTGGACCCGCCCGGACGTCGGTCGGTTCGGCAGCGGCTGGGCTACTGCGCCGAGCCGGTGCATCTGCGCCGCACGCTGCGCATCGCCGTCGCGGTCGGGGTACTGCTGACCGCGATCAACCAGCTCGATGTGATCCTCGCCGGGCAGGCCACGGCCGCGACCTGGGTCAAGTCCGGACTGAACTTCGTCGTCCCGTTCGTCGTATCCAACCTGGGACTGCTGAGCGCGACCGCCGGCCGGTGAACGCTCGCCGTGCGGCTCAGGTCTCGCGCCGGAGCCGGTCTATGACGCTGGGAGCGAAGCTTTCGTGCGGCGGCGTGCGCAGGCCCATCAGCTCCATGAGCGTGCGGCGCAGCGACTCCAGCACGCGCCGGCACTCCGGGCACCAGTGAAGGTGCTCCTCGACGCGCTCGCGCTCGGGCGAGCGAAGGTCGCCGTCGACGTAGTCCGACAGGTGCGCTTGCGTGAAGCGGTGGTCGCGCATGAAGCGGCGCTTGGCGAGCAGCCGGCGGATCACGTGTCGTCCCTCTGGGCGACGAAATGATCCACGGCCTCGCGGACCGCCAGCCGGGCACGGTGCAGCCGGCTCTTGAACGCGGCCTCGCCGAGCTCCATCACGTCCGCGGCCTGCGCGGTCGAGAGCCCCTCCACGTCCCGGAGCACGAGCGGCATCCGGTACTCGAGCGGAAGCGCGAGGATGGCGGCTTCGAGCGCCCGTCGCAGCTCGTGCGACTCCGCACGCGCCTGCGGCGCCTGGCGCTCGTCGGGGATCTGCGTCTCGGCGTCCGCGAGCGGCGCCGACTGCGGGCGCGCCCTGCGGCGTTCCTGGCTGCGCCGGGCTTCGTTGACGCCGATCCGGTACAGCCAGGTGAAGAACTGCGAGCGGCCCTGGAAGCGGTCGATGTTGCGCCACGCGCGCAGGAACGTCTCCTGGACGACCTCCTCGGCCTCGTGGGCGTCTCCCGACACGCGCAGCACGACGGCGTACAGCCGATCCGCATGCAGCCGGACCAGCCGCTCGAAGGCGTCGCGGTCGCCCGCACGCGCCCGCACGACCAGGTCTATCTCGTGGTTGATCCCCGCGGTCACCGCTGGCCGGCGCCCGTCGCCATCGTGCACAGGGTGCCATGGCGGCGCCGAACGGCGCGCGGAGCGGGCGGCGACATCCATCGTGGCCCTTCGACCCGCCGCCGGCCAGAAGGGTTCCGATCTCAGACCTCGGTGCGAATCCCGTACGTCCGGGGCCGGCGGTCCTCCGCCGGCCAGTCGTACTCGAGCTCCACGCCGAGCCCGTCGGCGACACGGTTGACGTAGTTGTAGTACGCGACCACCTGGTTGGCGTCGACGACATCGCGATCCGAAAGGCCGACGGCGCGGAGCGCATCGACGTCGGCGCGACGCACCGTCCACGGGCGTATCGTCAACGCCAGCGCGTAGCGGCACAGCGCCGCCATGCGCGGCGGAAGGCTTGCGAAGTCGGCGGAGGCGACCGCCTCCGTCAGCGCCGGCATGCCGCTCTCACGGCTCAACGCGGCGCCATGCTGGACCACTCAGTAGTGACACTCGTTGGCCGCCGAGACGCACACCGCGATCGCCTCGCGCTCCGTCCGGGAGAGGCCCGACTCGCCGTACATGAGCGTCCGGTACAGGCCCAGATGCGCGCGCAGCGCGGCGCCGTTGAGGCTGTGGGAAGCCAGGATGTGCGGCATGCGTGCCGCGGCAGGATCGATATTCACCCAGGTCAACCGGCACCTCCGAATCGGTTGAGAGATCGCCTAAGCGCAAAACTACCGACGACGACCCGGCTCGGCGGCGGCAGCGCCGCACCTACTCCTTGGCGGGTCGTCCACCGCTCAGTCGGTGAGCGCTCGCGCCGCGACAGCCGCCGTTGGCCGTCATGGGCTGTCGCAGCCGGCGCTTTCGGCCAGCGCGGACGATAAGCCCGACGTCCAATGAACCGTTCGTCGCCATGATCCTGCCCTGCGCGCAGCGGCCACGATCGAAGCGTCGTCAAGCGGACGGCCGACAGGCCCGGTCGCGCCGTCGGCGCGAACCGATCGTGCCGCTGGAGGGTCACAGGCTGAGGTGACGTTGAAATGCGCCCTCGCGACGCGGAAGAGGAGCCTGTGCATGGCAGGTACGCCCGAGATCGGCTGCACGTCGTCTTGCTCTGGTGGCTCGTGGGCGTGGCGATCAACGCGGCGTTCGTCGTCGCGTTCGTGGCCCTCGTCGCCATGTTCGCTCACATGCTCTGAGGCGCCGGGGGCCCCGCCGCCCCGGTGAGCCGCACGTCTGTCCGGCGGTTGACGCTCGAACGAACGACGCTGGTTCGCGCTCCCTCGCAACCGGGGAAGCCCTACCCATGGCACACACTCCACCCTCGGCGCGGGCTGCCCGCGGCAGGAGCGACGGGATCGGCCGTCCGACCTCGAAGGCGGCCGAGCGCGTCAGCGACGCGCTTCGCCGCGGCTCGGGCGCCATGGTGCGCCGGCGCAGACGCGCCGCGGGGCTGACGCTGGCCGCCTGTGGCTCGATGGGCGTCGTCGCCCTGTACCAGTTCGGCCTTGTCCGGCACCTGCCCGAGCCGCCGGCGTCGTGGCTGCAGTCCGACCGGGTCGACGCCGCTGGTGAGGCGCACGCGTTCGGGCTGACGCCTGACACGGCGCTCGCGATCAGCAGCTACGGGGGCGACGCTGGCTCTGATCGGCATGGGCGCGGAGGATCGGGCGCAGCGCCATCCGTGGATGCCGGACCTGCAGCTGGTCAGCTCGCGATCGATGCTGCAGGCGCCGCCCGTCTGACGCTCGAGCAGGCGTCGAAGCACCGGGCCTTCTGCTTCTGGTGCCTGATGGCCACGGCGGCGACCGCGGCGGCGGTGCCGTACTCGCTGCCGGAGGCGCGCGCCGCCCTGCACCGCATCCGCGGAGCATGACGGCCGAGCTTCGATCCGCGGGTAGAGGGCGTGAATCGTGCGCGCTCGGCGAGGGTCAAACGCGGCATGGACATGTCTTCAGGAACGCGCGACGAGCCGCCGGCCACCGGGACGGAGCTGGGAGCGTTACCGCAGGGAGCCTGGCGCGTCTCGTCCGAGCGATCGCGGATCGGCTTCAAGGTCCGGAAGATGGGGCTGTACTTCGTCAAGGGCACCTTCAGGCGCGTCACCGGAAGCATCGCGATCGGTGCCGACGGCAGACCCGCCGGAGGCTGGCTCCGGATCGACGCCTCGAGCGTGAGCACGCGGATGCCCCCTCGCGACTGGCATCTGCGCACGCGCGACTTCCTGGCGGCGCGGGAGCATCCGGAGATCCGCGTCGCCGTCGAGCGGGTCGAGCAGGCGCCGGGTGAGGCGATGCACGTGCCTGCCCTTGTCACCGTCCGTGGGGTCGAGACGCGAATGCCGCTCATCGCCCACTGGCACGCGTCCGAGCGCGCAGATGGCAACGCCACCGTGCTGCACGTCGCGGGTACCGTCGATCGGCGCGAGCTCGGCGTGCGACCGCGTCGCCCAGTCGACTGGATCGTCGGCCGCGACATCCATCTGGACGCGGTTCTCCACCTCGAGCCCGACCGGTGACGTGTCGCCGTCGTAGGCTTGCGCGGGTGGGGAAGGAAGCTTGACGGGCAAGCGACCCGGTGTCCGGGTGGCTCAGGCGATCATGTTCCTCGCGGGCGCCGTGGCGCTCAACGTGACCGTCGTGCCCGACGATCGCCGCTTCTACTGGACGCCGCTCGTCATCGGCCTCGCCTACCTCGCCGCAGCGGCGGCCGGCGGCCGCCGCGGAGGACACTGGGCCACGGCCTGCGTGCTCGTCGGATGGGGCGCCGCGGTCGTCTTGGCCGGCGCCGCGCGCCCCGACCTGGACATCGCCGGGCTGTACATGGCGGGCTCCGGCCTGGGGGCGGTCGTCGGGCTGCTGCTGCGACGCGCCGGCGTCGATGTCGACCCGCTCGGCCTGGCGGTCGCGATCACGGCCGGCGGCCTGATCCTGACGTTCGCCGCGCAGGCGCCGGGCGTGCTGGAGGAGGCGCGCACGTACGTCGGGCTGCTGGCGCTGGTCGCGGTCGCCAACCTTGCGCTTGCCGCGCGCGACTGGGGCGCCGAGCAGCGAGCGGGATCCCCATGAGCGCGCCGGCGATCGAGGCTCTGCAGTGCCGCGCTCGGCGGATAGCCGTCACCCGCTGAGGATGCGGGCGTCCGGGAGGAAGGCGGCCAGCGCGAACCAGAACTGCTGGTCGCTGACCACGGGCTGCAAGCGGCTGCCGGCGAGCGGACCCGCGGTCGCGCGGCCGGTGAGGTCCCACGTGGAGCCGGTCTCGCGGTCGCGGAAGCGGCCGTCGCCGGTGGGCTCGAAGCTCAGCGTCCTGCCGTCGAGGCGCCGGTCGAACGTGCCGGCGGTGCCAACGTCGCGCGACTGCGCGATCACCCGGGCGTCGAGCGGCGACACGACGCCGCGCTTGTAGAAGACGACCATGGGCGCGGCGCCGACCTCGACCTCGACGACCGGCTCGCCTGCGAGGCGGGAGAACGGCACGACGACGGCGCTCTCGCCGTCGCGGATGGCTACGACGCGTTCCATGGGCGGCAGGCGCCGGTCGGCTTCCTCCTCGAGCAGGAACGGCTGCGCTTGGGGATCGTCGTAGCCCGAGTAGGGGTTCGAGCCGTAGTCGCGGTCGTGTCCGGTGTCGCGCGACAGCACGTCGCCGTTCGGATGCGCCGCCTGGAAGTCGGCCCAGCTGAGCGTCTGCGAGGGGAGCACCTCGAGCCGGGTTCCCGTCAGCTTGCCGACCACCGCCTCCGCGGTGAGCTGCTGCCACCAGGACTCGGTGCGGTCGTCCCACATCACCAGATCGGAGTTGCGCAGGTTGCCGGTGGTGCCGAAGCGCAGGAGACCGACACCCTCCACCTGGCGGTCGAAGACGAGCGACGAGTTGCACAGCGGGCAGTAGGTGACGGCGATCGGCCGGCCGCCGAGGCGGTCGTTGACGATCTCGTGCCAGACCAGGATCTGGACCGGGTAGGCACGTGCCTCGCCGCCGATCTCGACGACGAGGACTGGCTCCTTGTCGTCCAGCCACTTGTCCGCGGCGTCGATGGAGATCGGCTTGGGGTCGTCGATCGGTGGGATTCCGTCGCGCGGCGGGCCGCCGGAGACGAATTCGCCGAGCGGCACCGAGTGACGGGTGAAGTCCGTCTTCCACTCGCCCGTGCCGACCCGTAGCTGCTGCACCGCCTCGTCCCGCCCCGGGCGCTCTTCGGGCGGGTCGGCCGTGCTTCCCGCGCAGCCGGCGACGAGGGCGCCGGTGGCGACGAGGAAGGCCATGCGGGAGCGGCGGAAGCTCATTTGTCTGCTTTTGACCCGCGAGTCGCTGCGGCGGTTCGTGAATCCTTCCGCGTCCGGTCGCGGTCCAATCGCCGACTGCACACCACCCCGAGGAGGTTGGGGCCATGGAGTCGCAGGTGACGCGGCGCGGGATGATCGGAGGCGCGGCCACGTTCGCCGGTGGCGCGGCGCTGCTCGCGGCGCCTGGCGCAATCGCCGCTCCGCGGCGCCGCAGTGCGACGCCGACGCCGGAGGGGTTCAGGAAGCTGCTGGTCTACATCGCGGAGGGGCCGGCCAGTGCCGGGTCGATCACGGATCCGGACGCCGTGGTCGCGTTCCAGCGCCGGGTGATGGGCCGCAACCGGGCGGAGCTGGCCGCGTACGTCGAGCAGGCCAAGCGCTTCTTCCGGCGGCGCTTCGGGCTGGACTTCAGCGGCGTCGATGCGCTCACGCCGGTCGGCCCGTGGGAGATCGACGGCGCGACGCTCGCCGGCAGTGTGTTCGATCCCGGCCACGGCTACACGGCGCACATCGTCTCGGAGGAATGGGTCGGCGAAGAGGGCTGGACGGTCCGCGACGCCAGCTTCGGTGTCACGATCACCGAGGACCGGATGCTGAACGGGACGTGGGGCGGTGCGGCCGGCAAGCCGGTGCGCGCCGGCTCGTTCGTGGTGTTCGGCGACTACAACATCAAGGCCGACCGGCCCGGGCGGGGCAGGGACGGCACGATCATGATCCACTTCGAGTCGGGCTCGCCGATCGTTGCCGACGTCGACGGCCGATGCACTTCATCTGCGATCTCTCGCATCCCAGGTGGGGCCGCGGGCACGCGCGCGGAACCGTCGTCGCCGACGGCGGCATCCGCAACGTGCTCACCTTCCCGCCGTCGCTCCCATAGCGAGCGTCGCGAGCGCCCCGCCGCCGGCGGGGCGCTCGCATCGACCTCAGTCGAGCGGCCGGCCGCGGAGGTGACGCGCGAGCCACTCGACGATCTCCGCCTGCACCGACCTGTCGGGAAGCAGCATCACGCCGTGTCCCTCGCGCTGGGCAAGGGTCACGCGCTTGGGACGGTCGAGGCGCCGTGCCAGTGTCCAGACCGACCCGATCTCCGCGCGGTCGGCGATCAGCAGGATGCCACGGAGCCGCCGGTCGAGGCTCGAGACCGGCGCGGCACCGGCGACGGGGGAGACCGCGACGGTGGCGGCGGGCCCGCGGCGGGCGGCGCTTGCGGCGATCGCGACGTTGGCTCCCAGACTCGAGCCGATCACCGCCAGGCGTTCACCGTCGATGTCGCGCCGGCGACGGAGGAAGTCCAGGGCGGCCGTCACGTCGCGCAGCATGGTGGCACGGTAGGCGTCGCGGTCGGTGCCCGGCCGGAAGACCGTGCCGTCGACCATCCCGTTGCTGCGACCCATCCCCCGGATGTCGTAGGCGAGCGTGGCGTAACCGGCTCGGCCGAGAGCGGGGAGCAGCGCGTTGAAGTCATGCCGATCCCCGCCGAGTTGGTGCACCAGCACGACAGCGGGCGCACGCCTCGTCGCGCCGCCCGGCGGCAGTCTCAGCGTCGCGCTGATCCTGACGCCGTCCTCCGTCGCGTACGTCACCTCGGTCCCGCGCCCGAACGTCGACGTGGCGGGGGTTCGCTCGCGATCCGTGCCGCCACACGCCGCTACCGCCAAAGCGGCAAGGACGAGCAGCCACCGCGCTCGTCGCAGCGGACTGGCCATGCTCCTTGGACCGGGACCAGGCCGAACCGGTTCTGCGCTGTGCTCGGTGGCGACTCGACCGTGGCCGCCTACCGCTGGCGCTGCCTGGCGAGATCCTTCAGGACGGTGCGAGCGGCTGCGCGGCCGGGTGATCCGGCGATGCCGCCGACCGGTGCCGTGCCGGCGCCCGTGACGTAGAGGCGCTCGATCGGCGTGCTGTGCGATGCGAGCGCCGGCGTGGGGCGCAGGATCCCGAGCTGGTCCGGCGTCATGTCGAGGTGCATCGGGTGCGCGCCCGGCCAGCGCAGCTCGTCGGCCATCCGCTGCGGCGTCCGGATCGCGACGCCGCGGATGGACTCGCGGAACCCCGGAGCGCGTGCGTCGACCTGCTCGATGAGATCCTCGGCGAGCCGCGGGCCCGCTCTCTCCCAGCCTCCTTCCAGGTCGAACGGCGAGGCGGGGCAGGCGAGGTAGACGGTGTGGTGGCCGGGAGGGGCCAGGCTGTCGTCGAGGGCGGAGGTGGTGAAGGCGTATGAGGCGGCCGGGCGGTGCAGCCGCCTCGCCTCGGCGGCATTGAACGTGTCGCGGAGCTGATCGAGCGAGTCGACGAAGCTCTGCAGGCCGTTCCAGTCGCCCGCCCGCGCCCCGCGGTAGGGCGGCAGGCGGTCGGTGGCGACGTGGACGAGCGCCTGGACGGCGTTGGAGCGATGCGTCGCGCGCAGCGCACGTGCGGCGGGGCCCGACAGTGGGGGGTCGGCCAGCTCCAGCAGCGCGGTCCTGGGATCGATCGCGGTGACGACGAGATCGGCGTCGAGCCGTTCGCCGTCTTCGAGAATCACGGCGCGGGCGCGCCCGCCGGCCGTGTCGATGCGAGCGACCGGCGCCCCGCAGCGCACCGCGCCGCCGTAGGACTCGAGGCGGCGGACGAGCGCGGCGATCAGCGCGGCCGACCCTCCGACCGCGTGCCACTGGCCGAAGCGGTGATACGCCGCCTGCCAGAACGCGAACAGGGCACCGCCAGGTGTCAGCGGCCCCGCGGACGCGTGGGCGGCGAACGCGGCCACCGGACCGCGTGCGAGGTCGCTGTGCAGCCGGCCCTCGAGCATGCGGCCGTAGGGGCCCGCGAGCTCGGCGGCGAGCTGCAATGGCGCGTCGGAACGCTCGCACGCCGCGCGGAGCCCGTCGCAGCGCGGTCGCGAGCGCCTTGATCCCGCTGTCGGCGGCAATCCCGGCGAGCAGGAAGTCGACCAGCGGCATCGCCACGTCCATGAACTCGCCGTACGCGGCCGCCTCCCGGCGGTCGACCTCCGCCAGCGAGGCGACGGTGCGCTCGACCGAGCGGTGGAAGCGCACTATCCGCCCGTCGCCGAACAGCGCGACCGCAAAGGGGTCCATCTCGCGGTACCGCAGCCCGGACTCGGCGAGCCGCAGCTCCGCCGGGATCGGCGTCATGTTGATGATGTTGTGCGCGACCGAGTGCGTGTCGAACCGGTAGCCCGGCACGGTCTCCTCCGTCCGGGCACCGCCGCCGGGCCTCGCGGACTGCTCGACGACCAGCACTTCCAGTCCCGCCCGTGCCAGATAGCAGGCGCACACCAGGCCGTTGTGGCCGGCGCCCGCGACGACCGCTCTCACGACGGGAGCGTCAGGCCGAGGCTCAGACTTCGACGTCGATCGCGTCGTCGATGGAGCACACGTGAGGCTCGGGCAGCGGCGTTTCGCAGCTCCATGCGCCATTCTCTACCCGCCGCTCGTCGAAGCGCGAGCGAGAAGTTAGTAGGTCGCCTCGCCCTTGTGACCGGCCGCGAGCTCTCGTGCACGTTCACGCGTCGTGTGTCCGTACGCCTCAAGGCAGTCGCACATCGGGAGCGAACGCCGCCACGGCGAACCACAACTGGACGTCGTGACGCACGCGCGGCAGCCGGGCCCCCGCCAAGGGGCCGCTGCGGGCGCGGCCGGTGATGTCGAAGCGCGATCCGGTGCGTGCGTCCCTGAAGCCCTCGCCGGCCGTCGCCAGCCGCACCGGTCGTCCGGATGCGACCGGCCTGAAGGCGCCGACGGCTCCGACGTCTCGCGCCTCACTCGGATCGTCGCTCTGGAGTGGCGAACGCGCGCCGGGCTTGAACAGCACGGCGACGGACCGCCCCTCGACGGTGACCGTCACGACGCCGCGGCGGCGAGCGGCTGTCAGCGGGACGGCCACGACCTCCCGCTCGCCATGGAGCACGACAACGCGCTCCTTCGGCGGCAGTCGCAGGTCGAGCCGTCCCCTGAACAGGCCTGGCCGGTCCGCGGGGCGCTCGTAGCCCGCGTACGGGTTGGTGCGGTAAGGCCGGTCGAAGCCGGTGTCGAACGAGAGCACGGTGCCGTCCGGATGTCCGGCGGCGAAGTCCGCGAAGCTCAGCGTCTGGGCCCGGCGCGGCCTCAGCCGCGCTCCGGTCAGCTCCCCCACCACCGCCGTGCCGGTGAACTGCTGCCACCACGACTCCGTCTGGCGGTCGTACATGACGAGGTTCCCCCGCCGCAGGTTGCCCGTGGTGCTGAAGGTAAGCGTGTTGCCGCGTGCTCGCCGGTCGAACACGAGCGACGAGTTGCACAGCGGGCAGTACGTCACCACGATCGGGCGGCCGCCCAGGCGGTCGTTGACGATCTCGTGCCAGACCAGGATGCGCACCGGATACGCGCGCGCCGCTCGGCCGACCGTCACGGCGATCACCGGCTCGCCGGCGTGCAGGCCGCGTGCCGAGCGAACCGGCACCGCGCGCGGGCGATCGATCGCTGCGATCACATCGCGCGGGACCACGGGCAAGAACTCCTCCGACGGCGCCGCCCGGCGGCCGAGGTCGGTGCGCCAGGGCCGCACGCTCTCCAGCCGCTCCGCCGCGGAGCCCGTGAGCCGGTCGTCGAGCGCCGGGCCGGCGACCTGGATCGCGCTCGGCGCCGGCGGCGCCGGCTGCTCCTCACTGTCGAGGGCGGCGGCTGCGGCGAGCGCGCCCGCGGCGGCGAGCACGACGGAGAGCAGCACGCGTAACGCCATCGCGCGGCTTGGACCCGCCTCTCACGCGAAACGGTTCGGGCGCTACGACAGTCGTCCAGGCGGCAACCGCCGCGATCCCGCGCCGGGTCCAACGGCCATGGTCGCCCGTATGGCTGGACGCCGGACCGTGCGGCTCGCCGGCGCTCCGCATGGAACCTCGCGACTCGCGCTGGTCGTCGTGCTCGCGGCGGTGGCGGCCTGCGGGGCCGAGCCGCCGGACCGCCTTACCGACCTCGCGCAGGAAGTCGCCGTGTCCGGCGCCATCGCCCTGTGGCCGCCCGAGATGGACGACATGCCGGCGCCGGACCTGCGCGACGAAGTGCTCGCCGCCCCGATGCGGACCCTGCGGATGTGGGACCGGCGAGGGCTCGAGCGGCTGGTCGGGCGCGCGCCGCGGCTCGTGCGCACGGCGCGCTCCTCGGTGACCGTCCGCTACGCCGCTCGGGCCGCGCAGCACCCGGTGACCGCCGTCGCACGCGGCATCGCTCCGGACACGGCGATGCTGACGTTCCGCCGGCCGGTCGGCTGGCAGGCTTCCCGGATCGCGTTCGAGCTTCCACTGCGGACCGGGGAGCGGATCTACGGGCTGGGCGAGCGCTTCGGCCCAATCGACGCGCGCGGCGAGATCGTCGAGCTGTGGGCGCAGGACCGGCGCATCGATCCGTCCCGCCGGACGAGCCACTCGCCGATGCCGCTGCTGATCTCCAGCCGCCGGTACGCCGTGTTGCTGGACACGACGGCCCGCGCCCGCGTCGACGTCGGCGCGACCGATCCGGGCGCGATGCGCGTCCAGGTCGAGGCAGGGGCGCTGAGACTGATGGTCATCCGGGCTCGGGACCCGAAGCAGCTCCTGCGCCGCGTGAGCCGGCTCACCGGCCGGCCGCCGCTCGTTCCCCGCTGGGGCGTCGGCGTCTGGAAGAACCTCATCGGAGGCGAGCGGCGCGTGCTCGCCGACCTCGAGCGCCTGTCCGAGCACGAGATCCCGATCGACGCCGTCTGGATCTACGACCTCGTCGACCCCGAGTCCGGCTTCGGGTGGCGCTGGCCGATCTACCGGCCGATACCGCCCGGTCGCTACCCCGAGCCGGCGCGCCTCGTGCGGCGGCTGCACGAGCACGGCGTCCGGGTCCTCGGCTACGTGTCCCCCTTCGTCGAGACGGCCGCTTCCGGTTACGCGCAGGCCGCCGGGCGCGGCTACCTCGTGGCGGACGCCGCCGGGCGCCCGATCGTGCGGCAAGCCCAGCTGGCTCCCGGCGTGACGGTCAGCAACTCGTCGATCGACTTCACCGATCCCTCGGCGGCGGCGTGGTTCGAGGGGCGCGTTCGCCGAGCGCTCGAGGAGATCGGATTCGACGGCGCCATGCAGGACTTCGGCGAGGGGCTGCCGCAGGGCGCTGCTCCGGCCAGCGGCGAGGCCGCCGCCTTCGTCCACAACCGTTACCCGACGCTGTACGTGCGGGCCGTCCGCCGAGCGGCGCAGGCCGTTCGGCCGGGCGACACGGTGTTCTTCGCGCGCGCCGGCGCGATCGGCAGCCAGAGCGCGACCACCGGCCGCTTCACCGGCGACCAGCAGCGCAGCTGGGATCCGGGGCGCGGCCTGCCTTCCGTGCTGGGAGCGATGATCAACGGCTCCCTCTCGGGCTGGCCCTACTGGGGGCCCGACATCGCCGGGTTCACCACGGCGCCCGACGAGGTCACCGACGAGCGCGAGCTGTGGCTCCGGTGGCTGCAGCTGGGCGCTCTCTCACCGGTCATGCGGGACATGCTCGGCAGCCAGCGCCATGCCGTCGACGCGCTCAGCGACCGTGTCACGGTCACCGCCTTCCGGGCGTACGCCCGCCTGCACACCGCGCTGGCGCCCTACCTGCACCGCGCGGCCCGGGTCGCCCACCGCACGGGTCTGCCGATCGTCCGCCCGCTGTTCCTCGAGCACCCGGACGACGAGACGACGTACGACCTCGACGACCAGTACCTCCTCGGGCGTCGCATCCTCGTGGCGCCCGTGCTGCGGTCCGGCGCGCGCCGGCGCACGCTCTATCTGCCCGATGGGACCTGGCGGAACTACTGGACTGGACGCCGCCACGAGGGCGGCCGCTGGATCACGGTCGCCGCGCCGGTGACCGAGATCCCGCTCTTCGTCGCGCCGAGCCTCGGCGACCGGCTGCCCGCGCCCGAGTCGCTGTGGAGCGGGCGATGACGCTCCGCCTCCGGCGGCTCGCCGTGCTCAGCGTGTAAGCCCCGGCTCGCTACGAGTCAGGCGTGCGAACACGACGATTCGCTGCGCGGCGCTGTAGAGCGGATGGCAGGCGGTCAGCACGAGGCGCTCGTGCGCGACGCGCTTGGTCACCCACAGCGCGGTGGGCTTGACGATCCGCATGTTCTCCACGCGGTAGGTGAAGCGCCCGTACGGCATCGTGACCACGATCGGCTGCCCGCGGCGCAGCTCGTCGATCGATCGGAACGGAGCGAGGTACGTCGTCCGATGGCCCGCAACCGCAACCGTTCCGCCCTGGCCCGGCAGCGCTGTGCTCGGATAGTGCGCCGGGCCCTTGCGGAGCGTCTGGGTGTCGGTCCCCTCGACGACGACATAGGACCGCCCTAGCGTCGGCATCGCGATCCGGCCGATCGGGTCACCGGTCTCCAACCGGTCCGCGTAGGCAGCCGCGAGGCCTCGCTGATCGAGCGACGTACCGCCGTTCGCGCCTGGCGACGAAGTGCTGCGCGCGAACGCGTGCGATTGCGCGACGAGCCGGCCCTCGAGCGCGCTTTGGCTGCGCGCGGCGAGCAGCGCCGACACGGGCTCTTGCCAGGCGAGGGTGATTGCGGCGTCGCCGACGAGCAGCGTGCCGCTGGTTGCAAGCACCGCTCCCGCGAACCGGATGAGCGCGCGCCCGGCCCGCGGGCGCGGTGCGTCGCGCGCCGTGACGACCGGCTCAGTCACGGACGACCATGGTCGCTCCACTCAGCGAGGCGCCGTCGAGCGACTCGAGAACGAGGATGAGGCCAACGACCAGCGACACTGAGGATCTCCTTGATCTTCTCGACCAG
>Ga0136616_10000560_pt1 | contig 17904 bp, 18 predicted proteins | sample AntDrymUQ2992106_2_FD_106648 | JGI IMG/M metagenome (GOLD analysis project Ga0136616, IMG submission 106648) | Polar desert sand microbial communities from Dry Valleys, Antarctica - metaG UQ299 (21.06) | ecosystem: Environmental > Terrestrial > Soil > Desert | place: Antarctica: Dry Valley...
CGATCCGATACGGACTGCTTCTGGGCATCAGTACCCCCACACCAGCGGGACAGGATGCCACCGACCGTAGGCTCAGGACCGGACGCTAATACGTGTGGATATTTACGAAAGCCGCCACTAAGCATCAACCTCGGCACCCAGAGCGCGCACCTTGACTCGGCTCCAGTCCAGGTGGCCTGGCGGGACGTGCTCGAAGACTTCATGCGGGTTGCTTGAGCGCGGCCTGGTCTCAGGGGCCGAGCGGAGCGTGCTCGAGGACTTCATGGATTACGTAGAGCGCTACTTCGGCGGGCTTGGCCCGTCGCGAACGTTGGCTATGTGCCGCGGGAATCGCTACCGACAGGCGCGTCGCCTGCGGACATTGCTCACCGAGGCGACGGGGATCGAGGCGTCGGTTCGGCGGTCAGCGGCACTTGAGCAATCGGTGCCCTTCATCGAGCTGCCCGGGGCACACACCGTCAAAACCGCCTATCTGCACATGAAAGACGACGAAGATGCGGTGTGGCTGACGCTGTTTCCGGCGGACACGCTGGGGCAGGCGAGGACGCTCTATACCGATCACGCGGCCGTGGAGCGGCTGCTGGCGCTTCGCGAGCGCTCCTGGGAGCTGAGGCCGAACTTCCACTTCGGGTTTATCCAAAGTGGCCTGGCGCGGACCCCCTCCGAGCTGGCGGTCGAGGACTACATCAAGTTGTGGCAGAGCGAGATTGGCTCATCCGTCAGCATCCCGAGTGAGGCTTGGCCCCGATACCTGGATTGGCTCATCGAGAAGAGAGTGGCCGCAGATGGCTACCAGGAGACGTTCGACCGAGCCTTCACAGACACGGATCGCGAGAGCGCGACCCCCCGGCCGGGTCTTCGGCTGGTTCACAGCTAGGCGATCGCCGACGCAGAGCGGCGTGATACCGAGCGGCGGCTCGTGGATGAGGTCCGCACGAAAATCGACGAGGCGCTCCAAGCGCTCGGCGAGCCGAGCGTGGCTGCAGCGACCGCCTGAGGTACTCGGGCTCTTTCCAACGCGGTCGCGCCCAGGTGGGTCCGGCTCGCTCCCCTCGTTCGCAAGGCTTCATAAGGTCACGCTATGAGCAACAAGCGTGATCATTGCGGACCGTCGGTGGTCAGCGCATCAACGCTCTCCGGCCCGGTAGAGACCACCGAGCAGCAGGCAAAGCAGGCCCGCCGCCCCGACGAATCCGATCTCGACCTGGAGCACGCGGTCCTCGAACCGCCACCCCAGCAGGAAGGTGACGAACGCGGCCGCCGTCCCCGCCCAGCAGGCCGCCGCGGCTCGGGCCTGCGCCCGCGCCAGAGCCGCCTGGTTGAGCGTGGCGGCGGCGAGGTAGAGGCCCATGCCGAGCGCAACGAGCACGAGGCCGCCGCGGGCGTAGTCGAGGTCGCCGCCGAAGAACAGGTCCATGAGCGCCGGCCCGAAGGCCAGCATGACCAGTGCCACCAGCGCCGCGAAGGCGGCGATGGCCTTCAGCGTCAGGTTGATGCTGCGCCGGAAGGGGTCGATCTCGCCGCCGGCCCGCAGGCGCGTGAGGTGGGGAAGAATCGAGGTCTGGACGGCCTGGAACAGCTGCAGCGGGGCGCGGGCGACGAGGAGCACGTTGAACACGAAGCCGGCGAGCGCCGTGCCCCGAGCGCCCTCGGTCGCCTTGACGAGCAGCGGCCCGGCGTTGAGGAAGGTCTGCTCGCAGACCATGACGACGAGCACCGCCGCCGCGAAGCCGCCGCCGTGTGCGAGGGTGAACTCCGCGTCCGAGCTACCGCCTTCGGCGCGCGGCTCGACGGCTTCTGTGGCCTCGATCGCAACCGACGGTTCGGCGCCACCGGGTGCGGTCGGATCCCCGCGCGCGTGCATCCGTCTCCCGAGCGCCCACGGCACGACCGCGAGCGAGACGATCGGCGCCGCCGCGATCCCGAGCGCCGCCACGGCCTGCCCCGACGCGATACCGACTACCACGGCCACCGCGAACAGGCAGCGCGAGATCGACTCCATGAGCACCAGGCCGCCGTAGAGCCCGAAGCGACGGTGCCCCGCCAGGAATCCGCGCGCGAAGTAGCTCGCCGCGTAGGCGAGCACGGCGACGATCAGGACCCAGTAGAGCGTCGGCGAGCCGCCGAGCAGATCGTTCTCGATCGGACCGCGCAGCGCCAGCGCGACCGCGGCGAAACCCACCCCCAGCGCGAGCTGGATCGTCGCGGCCACGCGCAGGTGCCCGGTCCCCGACTGCCCGCGCGCGTCGCGGTCGGCGATCGTGCGCGAGAGGAGCTGCTCTACCGGGCGATAGAGCACCGACACGGTGACGAACACCGCCGACCACAGCAGCGTGATCGCGCCGTACTCCGTGGGGCTCAGCGCGTAGCTCGAGAGCGAGAAGTACGCGTAGGTGACGAGCCCGGTGACGCCGATCCCCACCGAGAGGACCCCGGCGCCGCGGCCGTAGCCGGACGAGCGTGGCGCGGAGCGCGCGCCCGCCTCAGTCGACGCGGACAAGCAGCATCGTCCACGGAAACGGCGAGCGCGCCTGCTCGACGGTCCCGTGGCGCGAGAGCAGCGAGACGAACCCCCGCTTGGACCAGTGGTTGACGTGGCCCGGCGTGTTGCCGCGCGAGCGCACGTAGGCGCCGCGAGCCACGTTCAGTGCGCGCCACAGCGGCTCGCGCGGCACCGAGACGAGCAGGTGGCGGCGCGCCACGCGCGCCATCTCGGCCACCGTAGCCTCGGGTTCGGGCACATGCTCGAGCACTTCGATCGCGGCGGCGAGATCGAACTGCCCGTCGGCGAAGTCCAGAGCGGTCGCGTCGGCGGCCAGGTACTCGAGGTTCGGCCGCGAACGCCGCGCCCACTCGGCGCGCAGCTTCGGGTCCTCGAGGTCGATGCCGACCACGGGTCGCTCGCCGAGCAGCTGCGCCCAGTCGTGGGTCAGGACTCCCTCTCCGCAGCCTACGTCGAGCACCGAGCCGGGCGCGGCGCGGGCGAAGAGCTCGTCGAGCGTCGAACGAAAGCCCGCCATCAGCCGCCGCACCGCCGGGTTGGTCGAGCCGTACTTGTCGAAGGTGTTGCCCGTGGGGACGGGCTCGGCGACGCTCACCGCGCGAGCGCCTCGCGCTCCTCGGTCTTGCCGGTGGCCGGGCCGGCGTCGGCGCCGGTGGTCGCGTCGGGTCGTCCCCCGTCCTCGAGGCCGGCGGCGGGAGCCGCACGGGCGCCATCGACCTCGCCGATCAACGCCGCGTCGGCCCCCGGCTCGTAGTGCGACGGCGCCACGCCGAGCTGAAGCTCGACCCGTCGCACGCGCTCGAGCACCCGCTGCTGGAGCACGCGACTGCCGGCCAGGATGTCGCCGATCACGCCGAGCGCCGCGAGCTGCACGGCGGCGACGAACAGCATCGACCCGAGGATCAGCGACTGGATATGTCCGGCGCCCTCTCCACCCAGGTAGTAGAACAGGAACCGCCCGAAGATCGCCAAAGCCGCAACGCCGACGATCGCGGCCAGGGTCATGAAGACCCGCAGCGGCTCGTAGAGGGCGTAGATCCGGAAGATCGACGTCCCGTTGCGGCGCACGTAGGCCCACATCGAGGGGAAGAGGCGCGATTCGCGCGTCTTCGGGTTGGTCCGGATCGGCACGTGGTCGACCGCGACGAGCATCTTGCCGGCCTGGATGATGGTCTCGAGCGTGTAGGTGAACTTCGAGACGCTCGCCATCTGCAGCGCGGCCTCGCGGTTGTAGGCGCGGAAGCCCGACGTCGTGTCCGGCACGGTGGTGTCGGACGCGCGACGGACGACCGCGCTGCCCAGGCGCTGGAGGCCGACCTTGAGCGCCGAGAAGTGCTCGATCTTCGCCACCTCGCGGTCGCCGACGACCATGTCGGCCTTACCGGCCAGGATCGGTCCGATCAACGCGGGAATGTCGCGCGCGTCGTACTGGTTGTCCGCATCGGTGTTGACGATGACGTCGGCCCCGAGCTTGAGGCAGGCGTCGAGCCCGGCCTGGAACGCGGTCGCGAGGCCCTTGTTGTTGGTCAGGCGCACGACGTGGTCGACGCCGTTGGCGCGCGCCACCTCGATCGTGCGGTCGCTCGAGCCGTCATCGACGATGAGCCATTCGACCTCGTCGAAGCCATCGAGATCGCGCGGCAGGGAGGCGAGGGTGTAGGGGAGCTGCTCCTCCTCGTCGAAGCACGGGATCTGAACGATGAGCTTCATGGCGCGGGGCGGAGGCTAGCGCGCCGGGACGGCGTAACGCCCCCTCAGGCGGGCGGCCGGCAGCGCGCCCCCGCCGTGCGTGCGGCCTTCCTCCCGGCGCCCACCACGAAGACCTGCCATCCCTCGAGTCGCGGGCCGAGCGGCAGCGGCGCGAGCCCCGGCGCCAGGATCTCCTTGCGAGCGACCAGATTGAAGCGGCGCTCCGCCCTGCTGAAGACGACGGTCGGTGGTCGCAGCTCGAGCCGGGGATCCGGCGGCCATGACCGCTCGACCGCCGACAGGGGCAGGCCGAGCTCCCAGGCGAGCGTTCCCTGCGTGCCGGGCCGCGTGACCGCCGGGCCGCCGCAGGCGAGGATCCCCTCGCGGCCTCCCACCCGAGCGACGGCCGGCTCGACGCCCGCGATGATCCGCGCCCGGTCGCGGGCCTCGCCGCGAAAGCCGACGACGTCGCGGGCCCGCTCGACGCCGAACGGCGCGGCGATCACGAGCAGGACGAGCGTGGCGGCGACGGCTCGCGCCCTGCCCCGGCCGCCCGCGACCGCGCGCACGATGACTCCGGCGCCGACCCCTCCCAGCACGCAGATCGCCGCCACCGCGGGAACCAGGTAGCGCTCGTTGCCGGTGAAGCTCAGCTGGGTCAGCCCCGCGACCACGGCCACCCAGAGCGCCGTCGCGACCGCGAGCCCGAGCGCTCCGGTACGTGCCTCTGAAGTGGGAAGACCAGCGTGCGCGCGTCGAGCCACCTTCGCCACCAGTGCGCCGCCCCGCCCGGTGCGTCGACCGAGCGTCGCCGCGAGCGCGGCTGCGGTCGCGAGGAGCGCCCCAGCCAGCACGGGCAGCGCCACGAGGCGGACCGTCTCCGCCACGACCGCGAGCGCGGGGACGTCCGCGGTGGCGAGGCTCGCCGCGGTCTCGCGGTTGGCGCGCTCCCCGGCCGAGAACAGGTTCCCGGTGGCCAGCCACGGGGGGCCGAGCCAGAGTGCCGGCGGCACGGCGAGCGCCAAGGCCGCCGCGTACCGAAGCCGCGGCTCGCGCACCCATACGAAGCCGGCGTAGGGGATGAGCAGGAGCCAGGTCTCGGGCCGTCCGAGGGCGGCCAGGGCCAGCAGGGCGAGGGCGTGGCCGCGGCGGCCGTCGAGATGACGCTCGAGGGCCCACAGGCAAAGCGCGGCGACGAGCGGCTCCGAGTCGGCGCTCGCGGCATAGTCGACCAGATCGGTCAGCAGCAGTGCGATCGCCGCCAGTGCCCCGCCGAGCCGGCCCCCGAGCCGGCCCCCGAGCCGGTAGGCGAAGAGGAGGGCGAGCAGAGCGCCGGCGCGCGCCAGGACCGTCCACAGGATCGGCGCCGCCTGACCGAACAGGGCAAGGGGGGTCGTGAACACGACCGGGAGCGGCTTCCACGACGGCCCGTTAGAGGGGTCGAGGTCGGCGCCGAGCAGCTCCCGCCCCCAGATCAGCCACGCCCACGCGTCCGAGCCGATCGCCGGCGCGAGCACGAGCAGAGAGAGCGCGCCGCCGGCGAGCGAGGCCGCCGCCAGCCCGAGGTAGGGGTGCACGCCCACAGCGGCGGCGGCCGAGCTGAGGCGTCGGCGCTTCGCGGGGGCCGAGGCCGTGGACACCGCGTCAGTAGCTGCCGAGGAAGGTCGTTCCGACGCCCTTCTCGAGGCCTCGCGTGCCCGCCGGCTGCTCGGGCACCTCGCCGTAGAGCTGCCGGCAGTCGCTCAGGCGATAGATCCGGACCTCCGGCCCGGGCCGCTCGAACACGGTCGGGTAGTAGTTGAACGACAGATCGAAGTCGAAGGCCGGAGGATCGGTGCCGGCTCGGTAGGGACTCGCCGCGAAGATCAGGTCCGACTCCCGCTCGAGCCGCCGGTAGTAGCCGAGTGCGGCCTCGTCCCCGTCGTTCGTGGCGCGCTCGCGCACGTGGCTCAGGGTCATCACCGTGCAGTAGCCCTTCGCGCGATAGATGTCGATCAGCCTCGGTCGGTACATCTCGAGGTTCGCCCTGTTCGTCGGGGCAACCCGCTGCCGCACGTCACGGAGGAACTCGCGCACGACGCTCTGCTCCTCGAAGGGCAGGCAGCCGGTCTCCTCGGTCCCGCCGCCGCCAGTGCCCTTGGCCAGTCCAGTGCACACGTCCGCGACCTCCGCGCCCTCGTCACGCAGACCCGACCTGTACCACACCTCGGGGAGCACCGGCAGCGTCGGCTCGATCGACGCGCGAAGCTCGGGCGGGTGGCGATCGACCAGGAACTCGCGCGCGAGGTTACGCGTGTCGGTGCGGTCGAGGACCGCGGCGGTGCGGATGTCGGCCGCGAGGGGCTGGGCGAGGACCAGCATCGTGACGAGCGCGAGGGCCACGGGCTGCAGGCGCGGACGGGCGCGCAGAAGCTCCGCGGCCTGCGCCAGCGCTACTCCGGCGAGGAGCGCGAGCACCGGGTAGAGCGGCAGGATCCAGCGGGCGAAGTACCGCAGCTGGAGGCTCATGTACAGAAAGAGCGCGAGCGGAAAGACGATCAGCAGCACGGCCCGCGCGCGGTCGCGGCGCCAGACCACGGCCACGCCGGCGAGAGCTACCGCGAGCGCCGCGAAGCCAAGCCCCCAGGTCAGGCTGCCGAGGTAGAAGAGGAAGCCCGAGTCGCCGGTCTGGCCGATCTTCTCGACGCCGCCCGCGGCCTCGGCCTGCATCTTGAGCTGGTAAAGGGCGCTGACCGGGTCGAGGAAGAAGAAGGGCGTGGTCACGTAGAACACCGCCACGAGGGCGAAGAGGCCAAGCGCGAGCGAGCGCACCTCTTCTCGCCGGCGCAGTTCGACCAGGAAGCGCGCCGATCCACGTACCCCCGCGGTCCGAACGCGCCCCGCGATCGTCCCCAGCGAGTGCGGCTCCGCCACCGCCGCGACGGCGCGCAGCTCGACCGCCGCGAGCAGCGGCAGCAGCACGAGCCCGGCCGTGTACTTGAAGCCGATCGCGAGGCCGATCATCGCTCCCGTCAGCACGTAGTGGCGCCGCGCCCCGTCCTCGTAGACCCGAATCGCGCCGTACACGGCCAGCGCCACCGGCAGCAGCGTGCCGGCGTCGGTGACCGCGATCCGACCGTAGAACACCGGCAGGAAGGCGAACGACAGGACGGCCGCGGAGACGAGACCGACCCGCGAACCCCACAGCCGCCGGCCCACGTAGAAGACCGCGATCACGCCCGCGACCGCGAGCAGCGCCGCCAGCGAGCGCGAGATGATCCAGATCGGGGTCGGGTCGAGCTCGAACTGGGTGCGCACCGTGTCGAGGGGCAGCTCGAGGATCGAGCCGATCAGGGGCCACTCGCCGTAGAGCACCCGCAGCACGACGTGAACGATGTAGGTGAACCCGGAGGGGTTCTGGTAGTAGCCGGGGTCGAAGCCCCCGCCGAACATCCCCACGGCGATCGAGGTGAAGTGGCCCTCCTCGTCGTAGTTGTAGACGTAGGGGAGCCCGTAGTCGTTGTTCCACAACCTCAGCGCCAGGCCGCCGCCGGCGATCGCCACAAGCAGGAGGAGGACGGAGCCCGAGACCCGGCGGCGAGCGCCGTCACGGCTCTGAATCGACCGAGGCACGCGCGGAGGGTAGCCGGGCCGTCGGCGGTCCGAACCGTCACACTTTCGGGGATGAGCAGGGCGACGACCACCACTCGGGCACTCCTGGCACCCTGGCTCGCCGCCCCGCTTGTGGCGGGCGCGTGCGGGGGTGAGCCCGCCGCCGACCCGCGTGCCGGAGAAGTGGTACGCACGATCCGTGACTTCGCCACGGCGGACGGGGCGCAGGCGTGCCAGCTCCTCACCCAGGATGCGCTCGATCGCATCTACGACGATCTCGAAGGCTGCATCGAGCGCTCGGATGAGTTCGAGCGGGGCGAGGTCAAGGTGGAGAGCGTCTTGATCGGCGAGCGCGGAACCCGCGCAACCGCCGAGGCGCGCTCGCTGCGGGGGACGGATCGGTTTACCGTGGTCGCTCGGTTCGTCAGCCCCCCCGGCTGCCCCGTTCCCTGCCCCCAAGGCCAATGGCGGATCAGCAAGGTCACGCCGGCGCGCTGAGCGCCGCGGCTTCGGGGCCGGCCGGCGGCGCCGAAGGCCCGAAGGCCCCTGGTAGATTGACTGAGCAGTCAACCCCGCCGTTCGTGACCGCCTCGACGATCCAGCCGCTCGCCCCGGAGCGCGACGCCGTCCACCTCGGGCGGACGCTCGAGCTGGCCCGGCGCGGGAGCGGACGCACGAGCCCCAACCCGCTCGTCGGCGCGGTGGTCGTCAAGGACGGGCGGCCGATCGGCGAGGGCTTTCACTCCGGACCGGGGGAGGCGCACGCCGAGCCCGTCGCGCTCGCGGCCTGCAGCGAGGATCCGGCGGGCGCCACCCTGTACGTCTCGCTCGAGCCCTGCGCCCACCGTGGTCGCACGCCGCCCTGCGCCGAGGCGATCATCGCCGCGGGCCTCGAGCGGGTCGTCATCGCCTCCGAGGACCCGAGCGCCAAGGCGAGCGGTCGCGGCCCCGAGCTCCTGCGAAGCGGCGGCGTCGAGGTCGCATGGGCCGATGAGGAAGTGGCCCGGTCGGCGCGGCTGCTCAACCAGCCGTTTCGCAAGCACGCGCTCACCGGACGCCCCCTCGTGGTCCTCAAGTCGGCGCTCACCCTCGACGGAAGGGTCGCTACCCGGACCGGCGACTCGAGGTGGATATCGAGCGAGGAGAGTCGCGCGCGGGCGCACCGCTGGCGGGCGGAGGCCGACGCGGTGGCCGTCGGGATCGGCACCGCGATCGCCGACGACCCGCTCCTCACCGCGCGCGTCGAGGGAGCGCGGGAGCCCACCCGGGCGCCGAGACGCGTCGTCTTCGACTCGAGGGCGCGGCTGCCCGCGCGGAGCCGGCTCGTGCAGAGCGCGGCGGACTCGCCGGTGATCCTCATCTGCTCTCCGGCCGCGCCCCGTCCGGCCCGCGAGGTCCTCGCGGCCGCGGGCGTCGAGGTGATCGTCACCGAGGGCGAGGATGAGGCTGCTCGAGTCGGGGCCGGCCTCGACGCGCTCGGCGACCGCGGAGTCCAGTCGCTTCTCCTCGAGGGCGGGCCGCGCCTGGCCGGCGCCTTCCTCGACGCCGGTGAGATCGATGCGATCCGCGCCTTCGTGGCGCCGATCCTCGCCGGAGGGCGAGACGCTCGCGGGGTGCTCGACGGCCGAGGGGTCGCGTCGATCGCCGACGCCGTTCGCGCGCTCGCCGTCGAGGTCGAGCGCATCGGTGACGACACGCTGATCGACGCGCGCGTGCGGGAGTGGTGATGTTCACCGGGCTCGTCGAGGATCGCGGCCGGGTGAGCGCCGCAGAGGGCGCCGGAGGCCTGCGGCTGACCGTCGCGACCCGCCTAGCCGCCGAGCTCGAGCCCGGCGACTCGGTGGCGGTGAACGGGGTCTGCCTCACGGCCGCGACCGTCGCCGGCGGCGCCTTCACCGCCGACGTGATGGCCGAGACCGCACGTCGCTCTTCGCTGGCCGCCCTCGTCGACGGCGACGAGGTCAACCTGGAGCTGCCCCTGCGCGCCGGCGACCGCCTGGGGGGTCACATCGTCCAGGGCCACGTGGACGGAGTGGGGGAGGTCGAGTGGACCGAGGCCGAGGGCGCCGCTCGCGTCGTGCGCCTGATCACCTACCCCGAGCTCCTTCGCTACGTCGTCGAGAAGGGCTCGATCGCGGTCGACGGGGTCTCGCTCACGGTGGCCTCCGTGGACGACGAGGGCTTCACGGTGTCGCTGATCCCGGAGACCCTGGCGCGCACCACGCTCGGCGCCGCGGAGGCCGGTCGAGCGGTCAACCTCGAGGTCGACATGCTGGCCAAGCACGTCGAGAAGCTGCTCCCACGGAAGGAGGTCGCCCGATGAGCTCGCCGCCGTTCTCCACGATCGAGGAGGCGATCGCCGACATCCGCGACGGGCGGATGGTCGTCGTCTGCGACGCAGAGGACCGCGAGAACGAGGGCGACCTCTTGGTCGCCGCGCGCTTCGCGACGCCCGAGGCGATCAACTTCATGATCAAGGAGGCCCGAGGCCTCGTCTGTCTCGCGCTCACACCCGACCGCTGCGACGAGCTCGGACTCGACCTCATGACCGCCAAGAACGAGTCCTCGCTGGGGACCGCGTTCACCGTCGCGATCGAGGCCCGCCAGGGAGTGACCACCGGGATCTCGGCGCACGACCGGGCGCGTACCGTGCAGGTGGCCATCGACCCGCGAACGGGCCCCGACGATCTGCGCCAGCCGGGACACATCTTCCCCCTCAAGGCCAAGGCCGGGGGGGTGCTCGAGCGCACGGGTCACACCGAGGCGGGCACCGACCTCGCGCGCCTCGCCGGGCTCGAGCCGGCGGCGGTGATCTGCGAGATCCTCAACGAGGACGGCACGATGGCGCGAGTACCCGACCTCGCCGGCTACATCGACCGCCACGGAGTGAAGATGATCACCGTCGCCGACCTGATCGAGTACCGCCGCCGCCGCGACTTCTCGCTCGTCGAGCAGGTGGTGGCGGCGCGCCTTCCGACCGACTTCGGCGAGTTCGACGTCGTCGGCTACCGCTCGCTCGTCGACGGCAAGCACCACGTGGCCATGGTGAAGGGCGAGATCGCCGGCGAGGAGGACGTGCTCGTGCGCGTGCACTCCGAGTGCCTCACCGGCGACGTCTTCCACTCCCGCCGCTGCGACTGCGGACAGCAACTCGAGGACGCGATGGGGCGGATTGAGGAGGAGGGCCGTGGCGTGCTGCTCTACCTGGCCCAGGAGGGACGCGGCATCGGCCTGCTCAAGAAGCTCGAGGCCTACCGCCTTCAGGAGCAGGGGCTCGACACAGTCGACGCCAACCTCGAGCTCGGCCTCCCCGCAGACCTGCGCGACTACGGGATCGGTGCCCAGATCCTGGCCGACCTCGGGCTGACTTCGATCCGCCTCCTGACCAACAACCCCAAGAAGATCGTCGGGCTCGAGAGCTACGGGCTGACCGTCACCGACCAGCTCCCGATCCAGCACCCGGCGACCGCGCACAACGTCGCCTACCTGCGCGCCAAGCGCGACCGCCTCGGCCACCGCCTCCATCACCAGGCGCTCGCCCTCGACGAGGAGCTCATCCACTCCGAGCGCGTCGAGGACCGCCGCCGCGAGCGGGAGGGCGGCACGGGCCCGGCCTCCGATCGGGCCGCCGAGGAACGCGGCGTTGACTGACGGCGCCGGCGGCGAGCGCTTCGCGATCGTCGTCGCGCGCTTCTACGCCGAGATCGCCGACCGGCTCGTGGTCGGGGCGACGGAGGCCTTCGAGGAGCGCGGCGCGAGCGTGGACGTGCACGACGTGCCCGGCGCCTTCGAGCTGCCACTCGCCGCGCGGCTGTGCGTGGACTCGGGGCGCTACGCGGGCGTGGCCTGCCTAGGCTGCGTGATCCGCGGGGAGACCGACCACTACGACTTCGTGTGCGCCGAGGCGGCTCGGGGGATCGCCGAGGTCAGCCTGGAGAGCCGCGAGCCCTGTGCCTTCGGCGTGCTCACGGTCGAGAACCGTGAGCAGGCGCTCGAGCGCAGCGGCGGGGGCAAGCGCCACGCCGGCCGCGAGGCGGCGGAGGCGGTTCTGCGGATGACCGCGCTGCGGCGCGAGCTCGGCTCGATATGAGCGCGGCGATGCTCTTGGAGGGCCCCCCGCCGGTGCTAGCCTGCCGCCCGTGCCGAAGGTCTGCTACGTGTGCAGCAAGGGACCCGCGTTCGGGCACAACCGCAGCCACTCGATGGTGGCGACGAAGCGGCGGTTCAACCCGAACCTCCAGAAGGTCCGCATCGACGTCGCGGGGACGCCGCGCCGCGAGTACGTCTGCACGCGGTGCCTCAAGGCCGGCAAGGTTCTCAAGGCCGTCTGAGCCCTGCAACGACACCGCCCCGGCGGTGTAGCCCTCCCCCAGATGCCCGATCCCAGCCTCGCCCGCTTCCGCCGAGCCGTCTCCGCCGCGTGTGTGGAGCTCGACACGCGGCGCGAGGAGGTCAACGACCTGAACGTGTTCCCGGTCGCCGACGGCGACACGGGCGACAACATGACGATGACGCTGCGCGCCGTGCTCGACGAGCTCGACGGCGTGAACGGGCTGGCGATCGACGAGATCGGCCGCGACGAGCTCGTCTCCGCCGTCGCCCGAGCGGCCCTGCTCGGCGCGCGCGGCAACAGTGGCGTGATCCTCTCCCAGATTGTTCGCGGCGCCGCCGAGGAGCTCGCCTCGCGCCCCGGTGAGCTCGTCGACCCTGTGCTCGTCTCGGCTGCTCTGGCCCGCGCCGCCGACGCCGCCTACGCCTCGATGCGCGATCCCGCCGAGGGCACGATGCTCTCCGCGGTCGCGGCGATGGCCCACCGCGTCGCCCGCGAGCTCGCGCACATGGAGACCAAGCGGCTCGAGGAGGGGGCGACCGAGGCCGAGCAGGACGAGCTGCTGGCCGACGTCCTCGAGCACGCCCTCGAGGCCGGACGCGAGGCGGTCGAGCGCGGTCCCGACCAGCTGGCCGCGTTGCGCGAGGCCGGCGTGGTCGATGCCGGGGCCTACGGACTGACGGTGATCGTCGCCGGAGTGGTGGCAGCGCTGCGCGGCGACGAGCGTCCGCGGCTCGACCATCAGACCGTGCCCACGCCCGTACGCTCGCTGCATCTGCCCCAGCACGAGTCGAGCGACTACCGCTTCTGCACGAACTTCGTGGTCTCAGGCGTTGGGCTCGAGTCGCGGAGCTTCATCCCTGAGCTCGAGCGCTTCGGAGACTGCGTGCTCGTGGTCGGGGACGACCGCACCCTGCGCGTGCACCTCCACACCGACGAGCCGGACCGGGCGACGGCCGTCTTCGCGCCCGCCGGCGAGGTCTCCCGCTTCGACGTGGCCGACATGCGCGAGCAGATCGCCGACCGCAGCGCGCGCCTCGACGGCGCGGGCACCTCGGATCGAGACGGGGCCGAGACCACCCGGACCCATTGCGGGGTCGTCGCCGTGGCCACCGGCCCCGGCCTCGTCCGCCTGCTCGAGGATCTCGGGGCGCTCGTGGTCGACGGGGGAGCGAGCATGAACCCCTCGACCTACGAGCTGCTGGCGAGGATCCACGCTGTCGCGGCCGAGGAGGTCGTCGTGCTGCCCAACAGCCCGAACGTGATCCTCGCCGCCGAGCGCGCGGCCGAGCTGTCGGAGCGGCCCGTCGAGGTCGTTCCGACGCGCTCGCCCCAAGCCGGTCTCTCGCTGCTCGTCGGGTTCGACCCGCAGGCGTCCGCGGGGGACAACGCCGCGGCGCTGCGACGGGGCGGCACGCGCGTGCGGACGGGTGGGGTGGCACGCTCGGCGCGCGACGACGTGCAGGGCCGCTTCGGCGCCGGCGACGCGCTCGGCTACCTCGGTGAGGACCTCGTCGCCTTCGGCGATCCGGTCACAACCCTGAACCGCGTCATCGAGCGGCTCGCCGAGGGAAGCGAGCTCGTCACCTGCATCGAGGGCGAGGGCGCGCCCGCCAACCGCGCCCGGGTCGAGGCACTGGCTCCGGCCGGGGCCGAGCTCGAGTACCACCGCGGCGGCCAGCCGGCCTGGTGGTGGCTCCTGAGCGCGGAATAGCCGCGTAGGCGTCCGGTCGAGTCCCTATAGAAGGCGAGCATCGCCCGCCGCTTCGCCGACACCCGAGAGCTGACCCGGGGCGAGGCCCTCGCCGCCCCCCTGCGCTCGATCCCCCGACCGAGCCGGCTGCGCGCGCCGCTCGGGCTCAGGGGTCGGGCCGCCGAGGCGGCGACGACCCTCGGGCTCGAGACCGTCGGCGACGTGCTCGAGCACCTCCCGGACCGCCACCTCGACCGCGAGGAGCGCACGCTCGCCTCGCTGGCCCCCGGGGAGGAGGCGACGGTGGGCGTGGTGGTCAAGGGCGTCGACACGCGGCCGATGCGCCGCCGCCGCGGCGTGCGCGTCGAGGCTCGCGTCGCCGACGCGAGCGGGCCGGCGCTCGCCGTCTGGTTCAACCAGCCCTGGGTCGCGCGCCAGCTCGGGCCGGGCGCGAGCGTGCTGCTGCGCGGAGCGCTCAAGCGCGGCAACGAGTTCCACGTACGCGAGTGGGAGCCCGACGACGGCGCCGACGCGGCGGTGCACACGCTCGGGCGGGTGGCCGTCTACCGGGCGGCCGAGGGCATCAGCAAGCGGTCGCTGCGCGAGCTCGTCCAGCGCGCGCGCGACGCGGTGGGCGATGTGGTCGAGCCCCTTCCGGCTGCGCTTCGGGCCGAGGAGCGCCTGCCCGATCGGCCCGCGGCCCTGGCCGCCGCCCACTTCCCCGAGACCGACGCCGACTTTGAGGCCGCGCGCGAGCGCCTCGCGCTCGAGGAGCTGCTCGTGCTCGAGCTCGCGCTCGGACGGCGCAAGCGCGAGCGCCGCGCCCACCGGCGCGCGGTCGCACTGGCGCTCGGCGGCGGTCTCGCCGAGCCGTGGCGCACGGCGCTTCCGTTCGATCTCACCGGCGAGCAGTGGGCGGCGATCGGGGCGATCGACCGCGACCTCGCGTCGGAGGCGGCGATGCACCGCCTGCTCATGGGAGAGGTCGGCTCGGGGAAGACCGTGGTCGCCCTCCACGCCATGCTGCGTGCGGTCGAGGACGGGCGCCAGGCCGCGCTCATGGCGCCGACCGAGACGCTCGCCGAGCAGCACCTGGCCACGCTCGACCGACTGCTCGGAGGACTCGTCCCGATCGCCCTGCTCACCGGGGCGACACCGGCGGCGCGCCGGCGTGAGCTGCTCGGGCGGCTCGAGAGCGGCGAGCTCGGTCTCGTGGTGGGGACCCACGCGCTGATCGAGCCGACCGTTGGCTTTCGCGACCTCGCCGTGGCCGTGGTCGACGAGGAGCATCGCTTCGGGGTGCGCCAGCGCGATGCGCTCGACGCGAAGGCGCCGGACGGACGGGCGCCGCACCTGCTGCATCTGACCGCGACCCCGATCCCGCGCACGCTCGAGCTCACGAGCTACGGCGACGTCGAGGTCACCGCCCTGCGCGAGTTGCCGCGCGGACGGCGACAGGTCGAGACCCATGTGGTCTCGGGCGAGCGCGCTCGCGGCCGCGCCTACGAGCGTGCCCGGGAGGAGATCGCACGCGGGCGTCAGTGCTTCGTGGTGTGCTCGCTCGTCGAGGAGTCCGAGGCGCTCCAGGCCCGCGCGGCGACCGTCGAGGCCGAGCGCCTGCGCGCGACCGAGTTCCGCGATCACCGCGTGGCGCTCGTGCACGGCCAGCTCCCTTCGGCCCGCAAGCAGGCGGCGATGCGGGAGTTCGCCTCGGGCTCGGCGGACGTGCTCGTGGCCACGAGCGTGATCGAGGTCGGCATCGACGTGCCCAACGCGACGACCATGCTGATCGAGGAGGCCGAGCGCTACGGCCTCTCCCAGCTCCACCAGCTGCGCGGGCGGGTGGGCCGCGGCGGGCACGGCGGCCTTTGCATCCTCTTCGGCGACCCCAAGCTGCCACGGCTCGAGGCCATCGCCCGCGAGTCGGACGGCTTCCGGCTCGCCGAGGTCGACCTCGAGCTGCGGGGAGCGGGGGAGGTACTCGGGACGCGCCAGCACGGGATGCCGAGGCTCAGGTTCGCCGAGCTCGCCCAGGACGGCGACCTGCTCGTGCGCGCGCGGTCGCGGGCGGAGCAGGTGCTCGAGGCCGACCCGGGGCTCGAGGCGCCCGAGCACGTGTTGCTGCGGGCGACGCTCGAGGCGCGCTTCGAGGACAGTTAGCGCTGGGACCTTCGATGACCTCGACCCGCCGGCAGAGCGCTCAGAGAATCAGATAGCCTGATCGGTGTGGAGCGAATCACCGCCACCGACGCCTCGCGGAACTTCTCGGAGCTTCTGAACCGCGCCCGCTACAGGGGTGAGTCCTTCCTAGTCGAGCGCAACGGCGAGGCGGTGGCGGAGATCCGCCCCGCGCGCAAGGGCAGTACGGTGGCCGATGCCATCGACTGTCTGAAGACCACCCCGTTGCCCGATCCCGACTTCAAACGCGACATGCTGGAGATCGTCGCCGAGCGCCAGCGCGACTACCCCCACGATCCCTGGGGCGACGACTGATCGTTGGCCGTCCTGCTCGATACGTCGATCCTGGTTGCCGAGGAGATAGGAGGCGACGCACTCGAGCAGGTCCCCGACCGTGAGGGCGGCTCGGCGATCAGCGCGATCACTCTCGCCGAGCTCTGGAAAGGCCTCGAGCGCGCACGCGGCGCGACGCACCGCCAACGCCGGCAGCGCTTCTACGATCGGATCGTTGCCGGCTTCGATGTCGCGCCGGTCGACGAGGAGGTCGCGCTCGAGACCGTTCTGCTGTGGGCAGATCTCGAGCGGCGCGGATCCACGATCCCTGCGGTCGATTAGATCGCGCTGCGCGTCGTCGCCGGCCACCTGCGCGGCCGCCGCCTCACCGCCCCGCCCGGCCGCGGCACCCGCCCGACCTCCGACCGGGTGCGCGAGGCTGTCTTCTCGATCCTCGGGCCGCTCGGTGGAGCGCGGGTACTCGACCTGCTCGCGGGCTCCGGCGCGCTCGGGATCGAGGCTCTCTCGCGGGGGGCGGGGCACGCGACCTTCGTCGATCGGGACGCCCGGGCGACCGCGGCGATCGGACGCAACCTCGCCGCCCTCGAGCTCGACTCGGCCAGCGTCCATCGCCGCGACGCGCTGACCTTCCTGAGCGCGGCGACCGGCCCCTGGGACCTCATCTTCTGCGACCCGCCATATGATGACGCGGCGCGCTGGGCCGATCCGCTCTCCCGAGCGCTGCCGGTCGTGCTCTCCGACGACGCCCGAATCGTGACCGAGTCCGCCAGCCGATCTCCTCTGATCCTCGAGCTGCCGCTCGAGGTCGACCGCGTCTACGGCGACACCCGGATCGCCATCCACCGTGGCTCCTGAGCGCGCTGGAGTCGCGGTCTGCCCGGGCTCCTACGACCCCGTGACCTTCGGCCACCTCGACATCATCGCCCGCGCGGCCGCCATCTACGAGCGGGTCGTCGTGGCCGTGGTGAACCATCCGACCCGCAAGCAGCAGACACTGTTCAGCGTCGAGGAGCGGTGCGAGATGATCGGGGCCGAGGTCGAGAAAGTCGGGAATGTGCAGGTCAAATCCTTTGATAGGCTCATCGTCGATTTCGCGCGAGAGCACGGCGCCACCGCGATCGTGAAGGGTCTGCGCGCGATCTCTGACTTCGAGTACGAGTTCGAGATGAACCAGTTGAACCGCAAGATGGCGCCTGACGTCGAGTCGATCTACATGATGTCCTCCCCCCAATACAGCTTCCTGAGCTCGAGCGGCGTGAAGGAGCTCGCGACCTTCGGCGGCGACCTCGCCGACCTCGTTCCGCCCGCCGTGGCGGTGCGGCTCGAGAACGAGCTCAAGCGCTAGCCGAACGACCCCGACCGAGAGTACGCCCCATGGATGTCCTCGTTCTGATCGACAAGCTCGACGATTCGATTCACAACGGCAAGCCGGTGCCGCTGACCGACCAGGTCCGCGTCGAGCGCGAGCAGATCTACGACATCCTCGATCAGATGCGGGCGACCGTGCCCGAGGAGATCAAGCAGGCGCGCTGGATCGTCAAGGAGCGCCAGGAGATGCTGGCCGAGGCCAAGCGCGAGGCCGAGCGCATCATCCGCGAGGCCCGCGACCAGCAGGAGCGGCTGATC
>Ga0136616_10000561_pt1 | contig 17902 bp, 18 predicted proteins | sample AntDrymUQ2992106_2_FD_106648 | JGI IMG/M metagenome (GOLD analysis project Ga0136616, IMG submission 106648) | Polar desert sand microbial communities from Dry Valleys, Antarctica - metaG UQ299 (21.06) | ecosystem: Environmental > Terrestrial > Soil > Desert | place: Antarctica: Dry Valley...
CGGCGGCGACGGCGCAGCAGGCGTCGCGGATCCGGCCCGCCGTCGCCCTCCGCCTGGCCGACTAGGGGGATCGGCCTCGGCCTCCCCCGGCCGAGTTGGTTATCCAGCTCTCCCGCGCTAGGGTGCGCGTCCAATTTGCACCTTTAGCGGAGAGCGGCTGTGGCGGTGACGGGTCTGGTGGGTGGGTGCCGCAGCGCGCGCGTGGGACTGGTGGGGGCGGCGCTGGCCGCCGTACTGGGGGCTACGGCCATGGGTGCCGTGCCGGCGGCCCGGGCGCAGGCGGCGCCGGTCGCCATCTCGGGGCTGAATCTGCCGACCGCGGTGGAGATCCTGCCCTCCGGCCGAGTCTACGTGGCCGAGAAGGACGGGGTCATCCGCACCTACGACGACCTCGGCGGCGCCGGCGGGCGCGTCGCCCTCGACCTGCGTGACCAGGTCTCCAGCTTCGGTGACTTCGGGCTCACCGCCCTCGCCCACCGCGACGGCTGGCTCTACGGCGCCTACACCCCCGACACGGTCTTCCACGACGGCTGCGACGACTACGGCCTCGTGGGCGACCGTCCCGTCAGTGAGGTGCAGGGCTGCCCGAGCAGCGGTCGGGTGGCGCGCTGGCCGATCGCCGAGGACGGGTCGCTGGGCGTCGAGGAGGTCGTCCTCGGCGGGGTCGACGTCTACTGCTTCCAGTTCACGGCCCACGGCGTGGGCGACCTGAAGGTCGGGCCCGACGGCGCGCTGTACGTGAGCGCCGGCGACGGGGCCAGCTTCATGACCGCCGACTACGGCCAGTTCGGCAGCAACGTGTGCGGCGATCCGCCGAGCATGGGCGGGGCCTTCCGGGCGCAGACCGACGCGGACCTCGGCGGCAAGGTCATCCGGCTGGACCCCGTGACGGGCGCGAGGACCACGGTCGCCAGTGGCCTGCGCAATCCGTTCCGGCTCGCGTTCCTCGGAACGCAGCTCTACGTCACCGACACCGGCTGGTACGCCCACGAGGAGATCAACCGCATCGACATCGCCTCGCCCGACAACCACGGCTGGCCCTGTTACGAGGGCCGCCTGCCGCGCGACGAGTACACCGCGCTCGGCTCGCCGCTGTGCGACGCCCTGCGTGGTACGACCGCGGACCCGGTGTTCAGCTACCCGCACAATTCCAGCGGCCTCGCCTCGATCAGCGCGCTGGAGGGCTTTGAGGGCGCGCTGTACTTCGGCGACTACACGCTGCGCACGCTCAGCCGCGTGGCCCCCGATGGCACGGGCGAGCAGCTCGTGCGTTCCGGCGTGACGCCGGTCGACCTGGCCCGCACCCCCGACGGCGAGCTCGTGCTCGTCGACATCATCGCCGGGACGGTCGAGCTGGTGGACCGTAGCGCGATCCCGCCGGCGCCGCCGTCGGTGGAGCCCACCGTCGACGTGGTCCTGCCGGCCGGCCCGGTCGCCCCGGGCGCGACCGTCGTCTTCTCCTTGATCACCGACATCCGCAGCGAGCTCACCGTGACCTGGTCCGTCGCCCTGCTGACGGGCTGTGCCATGCCCGGCCCGGACTGCGCCCGCGCGGCGCTGCCCTTCGATGGACAGGGTGCCGGAGAGGGCACGGTGACGGTCCCGGCGACGGCGACAGCCTCGGGCGCTGCCTCCGGAGGCTTTCTCCAGATTGGCGTCGAGGTGCGCAACGCCGTCGGCGCACGCGCCACCGACATCGGGACCGTCCCCGTTGACGATGACGGTCTCGGCGCGCCCGTGCCGCCCGGCCCGCCGACCGACCCGCAGATCCCGCCCCCGCCGGGGCAGGAGCCCGTCCGCGAGGTCAGCCGCCTGGCCGGCGGCGACCGCATCGCCACCGCCGCGTCCGCGTCCGCGTCCGCCTACCCGGGCGGCGCGGCGGTGGCCTACGTCGCCCGCGGGGACGACTTCCCCGACGCGCTGGCGGCCGGCCCCCTGGCCGCCGCGAGCGGCGGCCCGATCCTGCTCACCGGCGCCGGCGGGCTCGCGCCGCAGACGGCGGCGGAGCTGGAGCGGCTGGACCCTGCGCGGGTGGTCGTCCTCGGCGGCCCCGCGGCGGTGCCCGCGAGCGTCGAGGCCGAGCTCGCGGCTCGCCACCCGCAGGTGGAGCGTCTGGCCGGGGCGGACCGGATCGCCACGGCCGTCGCGATCGCCGAGCGGCTCGGCGCCGTGGACCGCGTCTACGTCGCCAGCGCCGAGCGCTTCCCTGACGCGCTGGTCGGCGGGGTCGCGGCGGGCCTCGACGGCGGGGTGGTGCTGCTGACCGGCCGCGATGCGCTGCCCGCGCAGGTTGCCGCGCTCATCGCCCGGCTGGCGCCGGACCAGGTGACGGTCGTGGGTGGCGACGCGGCGGTCGGCCCTGCGGTGGCCGCCGCCTTGAGCGAGCTCGCGCCCACCCGGCGCGTCGCGGGGGCCACCCGCTACGGCACCGCCGCCGCGCTGTCCACCGCGCTGCTGCCCGGCGGCGCCGCAGCGGCGTACGTCGCGACGGGGGAGGACTTCCCCGACGCGCTCGGCATCGCCCCCACCGCCATCCGCGCGCGCGGCGCGCTGCTGCTGACCCAGCGGTCCAGCCTGCCGTCGGAGACGGGCGCCGAACTCGGCCGCCTGGCCGCACAGCGGGTCATCCTCGCGGGCGGCCCCGCGGCCATCGGCGTCGAGGTGGAGGCCGCGGTGGGCGGCTAGATCGGGTAGGTGGGGCCGCGGCCGTTCGCCTGGACGTCGAGGACGTCCACCTGGGGACGGCCGCCGAGCTCCTGCTCCTCCTCCCAGGCGAGGAAGTGCCCGATCTCCTCGCGCAGGGTGCGCAGGAAGAACGCCAGGATGACCGCATCGTCGGTCAGCCCGAGGGGACCGAGGAAGTCGGGGATGAGGTCCAGCGGCGACAGGAAGTACAGGATGGCCCCGACCGCGGCGAGCAGTTTCTCGCGCGAGATCCCCCGGTAGTCGCCACGGACATAGGCGAGAACGAGGCGCAGCAGCGCCTTCAACTCCTCCAGGGACTCACCCATCCGGCCGCTGCGCGGGCTGCGGGACTTGCGGGCGGCGTCCTCCACGAGCTGGCCGAGCCGCTGGGGATCGCGCAGGTAACCGCCCGCCCGCGACGTCATGCGCGCGAACCCGTGCATGCCCAGACCTCCGGGTGCGTCCTTCGCGTCGGCCACGGGACATCCTTTGATCAAACCTGCGAGACCAGATGACTCCTGGGCAGGATACGCGGGCGCCGCTGATGGCAGGTCAGACCAGACGGCGGTCGGTCGCCCAGCGCGTCAGTTCGTAGCGACTCGACAGCTGCAGCTTGCGCAGGACCGACGACACGTGGGTCTCCACAGTCTTGACCGAGATGTCCAGGCGACGGGCGATCTGCTTGTAGGCCAGTCCGCGCGCGATGTGGCGCAAGACCTCGCGCTCACGGGGGGTGAGCGCGTCGAGCTCGGGGTCCGAGGGTTGCGGTCCCTCGCCGGAGAAGGCGTCGAGCACGAAGCCCGCCAGGCGCGGGCTGAACACCGCGTCGCCGTCGCGCACCCTGCGGATGGCGTCGGCGAGGTCGGGGGGCGCGATGGTCTTCGTCACGTAGCCCCGCGCCCCCGCGCGGACCACCGCGATCACGTCCTCCGCGGCGTCGGAGACCGACAGCGCGAGGAAGCGGACGTCGTGGTGCGTCGGGGCGATGCCTTCGATGACGGTGCGCGCGCCGCCCCCGGGCATGTGGACGTCGAGCAGCACGACGTGCGGGGCAGTGTTCCGGATACCCGCCATCGCGGCGTCCACGTCGCTGGCGGCGCCGACGATGTCGAACTCCTCGGCCAGCTCCGAGCGCACGCCGGAGAGGAACAGCGCGTGATCGTCGACGAGGAACACGCGCGTGCGCGCTGCGGTCATGTCACCCCCTAACCGTCATGACGCGTGCCGCGGGACCGTCAGGTGCACCTCGGTGCCCTCGCCCGGCTCGCTGGTGATCGTGGCCGTCCCGCCGTAACGCCCCATCCGGCCCACGATGGAGTCGGCGATGCCGCGCCGGTCCTCGGACACGTCGGCGAGGGCGAAGCCGATGCCCTCGTCGGTCACGTAGGCAGTGATCGTGGCCGGATCTACTTCCATGTACACCTGCACGATGTCGGCGCCCGAGTGCGCCGCCGCGTTCGTCACGGCCTCGCCGACGGCGCGCACGACGGCGGCGCTGCGCTCGTCGAGCGGGCCGTCGCCCACCACGACCACCTCGATCTTCACCTGGTGGTGTTCCTCCGCACGGCCGGCGACCTCCTCCAGCGTCGTCGACAGCAGGTCGGCGTCCGGTGGGGCGCGGCGACCGTACAACCAAGCGCGCAGCTCGCGCTCCTGGCCGCGCGCGAGCGCCACCATCTCCCCGGGCTCCGACGTGCGCTGGATGAGCGCGAGGGTCTGCAGGACCGAGTCGTGCAGGTGGGCGGCGACCTCGGCGCGCTCCTCGGAGCGGATGCGCGCGCGCCGCTCGTCGCTGACCTGGCGGCCCAGCCGGGCGATCCAGGGGCCCAGGACCAGGACCGCGCCGAGCAGGGTCACCATCACGGCGAGCAGGAGCCCCGGCGCTTGGTCGAGGAAGGAAGCCATGCCGATGGCCACGAGCAGCGCGCCGGCCCCCATGCGCACCCAGGTGACCCGCCCGGGGTCGAACAGCGCGCCGAGCGGTCCGCCGATGCCGGCCAGCCGGGACAGACGGGCGCGCTCGGCGTCATCGCTGCGGGTCCAGATGACCGCCGATCCCACCGCCGCCAGTGCCGCGGGCCACACGATCCCGTTGCCGAGCCACAGCCCGACGTCGCGCAGCACCAGCAGCAGGCCCAGGACCACGAGGCCGAACGCGGTGGTCGAGGTCGATGTCGGGGGGCGCCGCACCTCGGCCTCGGTCTGCGGCTCGTCGGAGAGCGTCCATACCAGCAGGTAGGCGAGCACGCCCATGCCGCCGGCGAGGGTGAGGACGCCAAAGGCCACGCGGACGAGGATCGGATCAACGGCCAGCCGCTCGCCGAGGCCACCGGCGGCGCCGGTCAGGACCCGGTCGGTGGCGCTGCGCGCCAGCCTGAGGGCCCGGCCCAGAGGGGGCGCTGTCGAGGTGATCGGCGTCACACTCCTTGTCGGCTTGCGCGTTGCGGGCCCATGGTGGCACAGGGCGGCGGGGCCGGGCATCGGGGAGGTCCCCCCCGTCGCGTCGCGGTTCCCAGGGAGATCCCCGATGGCTCGGGCCGGAACCGGGGGGCATCCTGCGCCCATGAGCGGGCAGAGCGCTGTGGGCGCGCAGCAGTCCCGGCGGCTGCGGCGCTCGGCGAACGGGATCCTGGGCGGCGTCGCATCCGGCATCGCCGAGTACGCGGGCATCGACCCGGTGGTGGTCCGCCTTGTCCTGGCGGGCCTGACGCTGGCGGGCGGCAGCGGCCTCGTCTTGTACGGCCTGATCTGGGCGTGCGTGCCACCGCCGGGCTCGGGCCGCTCCCCGGTCGAGGCCCTGCTCACCCGCGCCGCCGCGGCGCCCGGCTGGATCCAGGGCTACCTCGCCATCGTGCTCGGCCTGCTCGTCCTCGACGGCGTCATCACCGACGGCAGCGGGCTGGTGGTCGGCCTCGGCCTCATCGGGCTCGGCGTCGTGCTGTTCCGCCGCGACGCCGCGACCGCCGACGCCGCCCCGCCCGCCACCGGCGCCGCGCCGGCGGACCCGCCGCCCTCGCGCCCGCCCTGGCCGGTCCCCGCTGCACCCGTTGGGCGTGCGGCATGGCCGTCAGCGCAGGCGGGCGGTGTGGCGAGGGAGACGTGGCCCGCGACCGGCCAGATCGGCGCGCGCGACGCCTGGCCCGGGTCCGGCGTGGCCGCCGGGTCCGGCGCGGCCGGCGCACCTGGCGCGGCTGGGGCGCGGGACGGCTGGTCGGTCGTGGCTCGGTGGGGCGAGGGGGGCGGGACGCGGCGAGGGCGGGGGCCGTCACCGCTGGGGAGGGCGACGTTCGGGCTGATCGTGCTGGCGGTGGGCGCCGCGGCGCTCGCCGACCTCGCCGGGCTGGTGCAGCTCAGCGCCACCCGCGTGCTCGGGGTCGCGCTCAGCGTGGTGGGCATCGGGCTGGTGATCGGCACGTGGTGGGGCCGGTCGCGCGGGCTGCTGGCGCTGGGCCTCGTCCTGCTCACCGCGCTGACCGGTCTCGCGCTGGCGGATGCGGTGGGCGAGGCCGGCATCGGCGGGCGCGTGGAACGCCCCACCGCTGTGGACCAGGTGCGCGGGGACTACGAACTGTTCGCCGGGCTGTCCGTCGTTGACCTGTCCGACGTGGCGTTCGGCCCGACCCCCACCGCGGTGACGGCGAGCGTCGGCGTGGGGCGGCTCGTGGTGATCGTGCCCGCCGAGGTCACCGTGGACATCGAGGGCCATGTGCGGGCGGGGGACCTGCTGGTGCCGGGCGAGTACGGCGCGGGCGCCGGCGTGCGGCGCCGTGTGGTGGGGGAGGGTGCGCGCGACGGCGGACGCCTCGCCCTCGACGTGGGCGCAACCGTCGGTTCCGTGGTCGTGCGCCGCGCCGACATCGAGGGCGCGCTGCCGTGAGCCGTCACCGCGCGGACGCGCTGTCGCTGCTGGCCGGCCTGGCCTTCTGTGGGCTGGGGCTGGCCTTCCTGGGCGGGCCCGACACCGTCCGGCTGACCGCCGCGCTCAGCTGGCCCGTGGTGCTCGCGGCACTCGCCCTGGGGCTGCTGACCGGCGTCGCGTCACGCCGGCGCGCCTCCCGTCGGGTCCGCAAGCAGGCCCGGCGCGAGGCTCAGGACTCCGGCGCCAACTCCAGCGACACCGAGTTCATGCAGTAGCGCTGGCCGGTCGGCGCGGGGCCGTCGTCGAACAGATGGCCGAGGTGGCCTCCGCAGCGACCGCACAGGACCTCCATCCGGCGCATGCCGTGGGAGGTGTCGTCGCGGAGGGCGACCGCGTCGGGCGACACGGGCTCGGTGAAGCTCGGCCAGCCGGTGCCGGACTCGAACTTCTCGCCGGAGCGGAACAGCGGGTTCTCGCATGCGGCGCAGCGGTAGAGGCCCTCGTCCTTGCTGTCCCAGTACGCCCCCGTGAAGGCGCGCTCGGTCCCTGCCTGGCGCAGGACCTGGTACTGCTGCGGGGTGAGGCGCGCTCGCCACTCGGCGTCGGTGCGCTCGATGCGGTCAGTGGGGTGTTCACTCGTGGTCATGCCCCCAGGATAGGAGCGCGGCGGCGGCTCGACCCTTACGAGAGCGGGTCGCCGTCGGTGGCGCGTGGGAAGACGCGGACGGCCTTGCCGCCCTCCGAGCGCGGCACCGCGCCGGGCTCGCCCACGGCCACTCCGACGCGCGGGCGCAGGCGGGCGAGGAGCCGTTCCGTCAGCCGCTCGCCGACCGTGGCCCGGTCCTGCTCGCTGCCCGGGCGGGCCAGCTCCACGCGCACCTCCAGCTCCGGCTGCGCGCTGCGGCGGTCCACGATGATGGCGTACTGGCCGGACAGGGCACCGCACCGACAGGTCGGAGTACCCGGCCAGCAGCCCGCGCTCGGCGAGCAGCAGGGCGAAGGACGGGGTGCAGCACAACCCGGAGACGCCGAGGTCGGCCAGCAGCTGCAGCTGGAGCAGCGGGCTCCCGCCGGAGACGATGGTCGGATTCCCGCGGGCGCCTGAGGAGGCGTGGATGCGCACCGTTCGCTCGGGCGGGACCGCGAGCATGCCGAACGGGTAGGTGTCGCGCAGGTCCTCCCTCGCGGTGAACGGCAGGTCGGCGAGGTCCTCCACGCGGCCGACGTCGCCCACGCCGGTGAGTCCCAGAAGGGCGAGCCGGCCGCTCGAAGCCGTGCCACGAGGTCCGCCAGCCAAGCCCCCTGCAGCGCGGCCCGCTGGGCCGGGGCCGTCGTTTCGAGCTCAGGTTGGAACGGCGCCGCCCGCCTCCCGACCGCTGACAGCGTCGCGCCGATCGTCGCACGCCGCGCCGGCCAGGGTGCGCCGCTGGGGTCACGGCCCGTCCAGGTCGGCCAGCTCGCGGGCGAGGTTGCGCCGCGCCGCGGCCTCCGCCCGCCGACGCATCGTGGCGGTGGCGTACAGCGCTGGGCGCGCGAGCAGGCCCTGCAGGAACGCCCCGCGCCCCGTGCGCCAGGCGGGCTCGGGCACCGCGGCGTATTCCCTTCGCACCGCGGCGACGTAGGCCGCGTAGGCGGGCGGGTCCTCGGCGAGGACGGCGAGGTCGGCGTCCACCAGCACCCGCTCGTCGGGGCCGTCGGGGCGGTGCTCGCGGGTGGCCAGGATGAGGGCGTCGACCCGGGCACGGCGGTCCGGGTCCACGCCGAGGGTGGTCAGGCGCTGTTCGGCCAGTTCCGCGCTCGCCTGTTCGTTGTCGGCCGCGCCGGGTTCGTACACCGCGTCGTGGTACCAGGCGGCCAGACGGACCGCGACCGGGTCGCCCGCCGGCTCGCCGGTCGACAGCAGCGCGTCGACGTCGTCGAGCACTTGGGTGACGTGGGCCAGCACGTGGTAGGCGCGGTGCGCCTCCCCGTAGCGGCGGGCCAGCTCCTCACCGGCGGCGGCGACGGCCGCGGGGTCGGCATCCAGGGCTTCCAGCAACCTCGACCAGCGCTCCAGCAGGTCCACCTTGCCTCCCCCTTCTGCGAGACGGTCTTGCGCAGGGTGGCACAGCGCGTCGCTAGCGTGTGCGGCCATGGCGATCCTGGTGGACGCGGCGATCTGGCGCTGGCGCGGGCGGCGCTGGGCGCACCTGGTCAGCGACGCCGACTACGCCGAGCTGCATGACTTCGCGGCCCGCCTGGGCCTGCGCCGCGAGTGGTTCCAAGGCGACCACTACGACGTCCCGGCGCACGTGCGGGAGCGCGCGCTGGCGCTCGGCGCGCAGGAGGTGGGCGCCCGCGAGCTGGTGCTGCGCCTGCGCGCGGCCGGCCTGCGACGTCCCGCCCGGCAGCACGGGCTGATGGGGCACGCGAGTGCGTTCAAGAGGGGGTCCCGTCCTGACGATTCTGCTGGTTAAGATGCAAGCGGTCACGCGCGTCTGGGGAATGGCCGCATGGTCATTTGCGCGGGTGGGGTGCGAGGAGAGCAGGCGGTGGGACGCTTCTCGAAGGTCGGGCTGGTGGCGCTGGCCCTGCTGGTGACGATGAGCTGCTCGGCTCGGGAGAACCAGGCCGACGACCCGAGCGAGACCGCGGAGGCGACCGCGTCGGCCGCCGCCTCGCCCGGGGAGTCGAGTGCGGCGGGCGCGGTCTCGGACCTCGACGGCGTCGAGCAGGCCACCATCCAGATCGTGGCCGAGGGCAGCTTCGTCGACCCGGAGGTGGGCCTGACCCTGAACGCCGCCGGCAGCGGGTCCGGGTTCCTCATCTCCGCCGATGGCCTGGCGGTGACGAACAACCATGTGGTGACGGGCGCCGCCCTGCTCGACGTGTACGTCGGCGGCAGTGACGAACCGGTCAACGCCCGGGTGCTGGGCGTGTCGGAGTGCTCCGACCTCGCCGTCATCGACCTCGAGGGCGGGGACTACCCGTTTCTGGAGTTCTACGAGGGCGAGGTCAGCACCGGCCTCGACGTGTTCGCCGCCGGCTACCCGCTCGGCAACCCCGAGTTCACCCTCACACGCGGGATCGTGTCCAAGGCCGACGCGGACGGCGAGACCAACTGGGCCTCGGTGGACGGGGTGCTCCAGCACGACGCGACCATCAACCCCGGCAATTCCGGCGGCCCGTTGATCGATGAGAACGGCCAGGTGGTCGCGGTGAACTACGCCGCGGACGACTCCGCCACGCAGTACTTCGCCATCGGCCGCGACGAGACCCAGGCGGTGGTGGAGCAGCTGTCGGAGGGCGAGGACGTCGAGTCCATCGGCATCAACGGCGTCGCGCTGTCGGGCGAGGACGAGGTCTCCGGGATCTGGGTGTCGTCCGTGGCCACCGGCTCGCCGGCCGACGGCGCGCGCATCCGCCCGGGGGACATCGTCACCCGCATGGAGGGCTTGGTGCTCGCCACCGACGGCACGATGAGCGAGTACTGCGACATCTTGCGCAGCAACGACCCCGAGGACACGCTGTCGGTCGAGGTGCTGCGCTTCGAGACCGATGAGTACTTCGAGGGCCAGCTCAACGGGCGCGAGCTGGAGCTGGCGTTCTCCTTCGCCGAGGAATTGGAGGAGGAGGCGTCGGCCGGCGGCGGCGACCCGGCGGCGACCTACTCGGGCTACACCACCATCACCGACGACACCGGCGCCATCAGCGTCGACGTGCCCAGCGAGTGGTCGGACGTGGACGGCGCCCCCTACACCCCCGACGACGGCATCCAGCGCTTCGACGTCCGGGCCTCCAGCGACCTCGCAGCCTTCCAAGGCGGCTGGGACACGCCCGGCATGATCTTCACCGCCTCCAGCGCCCTTGCCCAGGTCGCCGATGAGAACGTCATCCTCGACGAGCTCGTCGAGAGCGGGTCGAGCCAGTGCACCTACGAGGGCCGCCAGCCCTACCAGGATGCGGCCTACACCGGGCAGTTCGACACCTACACCAACTGCGGGGGCGTGGGCGCCACCTATGTGGTGGTCGGCGCCGTGCCGCAGGACCGCTCGTTCATCATGCGCGTGCAGATCCAGGCCAACAGCGAGCGCGACTTCGAGGCGCTGGACCGCATCCTGCGCAGCTTCGTGGTCGTCGGCCAGGTCTGATCACTGAGCCCAGATGCTCGTGCCGCTGGATCCGCAGGTGCGTGAGGTGTTCGACCGGGCGGCGGCGCTGGAGCTGCCGCCCTACGAGCAGCAGACTCCCCTCGCGTCCTGACCTCTAGGCTCGGCCGCGACGGACCGCCGAGGTGACAGGACGCGCAATGCCCACCGTGATCCCCTGGCCGAGCTCGCCTCGCGCGCCGGTGGGTCGTTCGACAGCCCCGCCGTTGAGGTGACCCAGGGGATGATCGCTGGGTTCGCCGACGCCACCGGTGACCACCAGTTCTCGAAGCTGGTCAGATGCATGTCGAACAGCTCGCCGGTCTCCGTTCGGCGTAGGTGCATCAAAGGGGCGATGTAGCCGTAGACTCCGTAGACGGGAACCGTATTTTCAGCCCTAGAACCGCTGGGCGAGGGCGCTGCGCCCGCGCGGGCGCAGGACACCGTCGGACAGCACGAGGCGGCGGTCGGCGCGCTCGGCCACCTCGAGGTCGTGGGTGATCATGACGATCGTGCGGCCCGCCGTGCGCAGCTCGGTGAACAGGCGCAGCACCTCGGCGCCGGACGCGCTGTCGAGGTTGCCGGTCGGCTCGTCGGCCAGCAGCAGGGCCGGGTCGTTGACCAGGGCGCGCGCGATGGCGACGCGCTGCATCTGGCCGCCGGACAGCTGCGAGGAGTCGTGCCCCGCGTGCTTCGCCAGCCCCACGCGGGCCAGCGCCTGCTGTGCGCGCCTGGTGCGCTCGGCCGCCCCGCAGCGCGCGTAGAGCAGCGGCGTCGCGACGTTCTCCAGCGCCGAGGTCCGCGGCAGCAGGTTGAAGCGCTGGAAGACCATGCCGATGTCGCGGTTGCGGACGCCGGCGCTGCCGCGGTCATCCAACCGGCCTACGTCTCTGCCATCCAGAAGGTATTTGCCGGCGTCTGGCTGGTCCAGCAGCCCGACGATGTTGAGCAGTGTCGACTTGCCGGACCCCGAGGCGCCCAGGATCGCGACCCACTCGCCGGGGGCGACCTCCAGGTCCAGGCCGGTGAGCACGGGCAGGAGACCCCCGCCGGTCGGGTAGGACCGCCGGATCCCCCGCATCGACAGCACGGTCGTGCTCAACTGCGCCTCCCCCCTGCCCCGTCCCCGCCGGATACCCTGCACTGCCGAGTGTGCCGCCGTTTGTCGGGGACCGGGCGGCCGATACGCGGAGGAAGCTTGACGGAGACCCAGCACCGCCGCGCCGTGCCACAGGGCGGCCGCGACTTCGGCCCGGCCGACGGTCCGCCTCGCCGCCGCCGCCGCCGCGCCGGGGGCTGGTCGCTGCTGGCGGCCCTGCTGCTGGTCGCGGCCGCGGCGGTCGCGTGGCAGTTGGCGGGGGACCGGGGCGCCGTCGCGGCCGAGCCGTACCTCACCGAACCAGCGCGCACCGCGGACCTGCAGGACCGCGTGGAGGCGTCGGCCACGGTCGCCTGGCCCCAGGAGGCCACTGCCGAGCTGCGCGCGCCGGCCGCGGGGACGGTGACGTCGCTGGTTATCAAGGAGGGGGACGTGCCGGGGCCGCTGGCGACGGTGGTCGAGGTGAACGAGGGGCCGCTGGTGGCGCTGGCCAGCCCGGTGCCGCTGTACCGCGACCTGACCGAGGATTTGGAGGGGGCCGACGTCCAGGCGCTGAAACGGGCCTTGCGCGCGGTGGGGCAGGACCCCGGATCCGACGACGCGGTGTTCGACGCCGCCACCACCGCGGCGCTGGAGGCCTGGGAGGCCGCCAACGGCCTGGAGGAGACCGGCGAGCTGCCCCTGTCGCGGGCGCTGTGGCTGCCGCCTGGCGCGCAGGTGACCGCGGTGCAGGTCCGCCCCGGCGACCCGGTGGCCCCGGGGACGCCGCTGGCCAGCGTCGCCCTTCCCGACGGGCTGGTCGTGCACGCCGCCCTGGACCAGGCCGATGTCGGTCGGGTCGTCGCGGGCGCCTCGGTGCAGGTCGAGCTCGACGCGCTCGACTCCCCGCTGGCGGGCAGCGTGGAGGCGGTCGCGCTGACCCCGGAGGAAGGCACGTACCGCGCGACCGTGCGGCTGGTCGAGCTGCCGGCCGCGGTGCGCGCGGGCATGGAGGGTACGGCCCGCGTGCTGGTGGGGGTGCGCCAGGGCGCGGTGGTCGTGCCCAGCGGCGCGGTGTCGGCTTCCGCGGCCCAGCCCACGGTCAGGGTCCTGGTCGGCGGGCGGCCGGAGGTCCGCAAGGTCCAGCTGGGCCTGGTCACCACCGACGGCGCCGAGATCCTGTCCGGCGTGGCCGCCGGCGACGCGATCGTGGTCGGCGAGCGGGACTGACCCGGTGACCCGTGCGCTGCTGCTGCTGGCAGTCACCCGGTTACGGGCCAACGTCCTGCGCTCGTGCCTGACGGTGCTGGGGATCGTCATCGGCATCGCGGCGGTGGTGTCGCTGGTGTCGCTGGGCAGCGCGGTGCGGCGCGCGATCGACGAGCAGTTCGCCGGGCTCGGCGCCGGGACGCTCAGCGTGCAGGCCGGGGGGGACGCTGTGGCCAACCGTTTGGCGGGCGACGGCGCGCGGGTGCCCGGCGCGCGGCTCGCGGCGGGGGTGAGTGGCGGCGGCGACATCGACGTCGACCCGCTGACCGCCGACGATGTCGAGGCCGTCGCGTCGCAGCCCGGCGCCCGGGCGGTGGCGCCGGTGGCCCGCGGCAGCGTGGAGGTCCGGGCGGGCGGGGACGCGCTCACCGCCGATCTGCTGGCCACCACGCCCGCGCTGGCACAGACCGAGTCGTTCGACCTGGCGGCCGGAGGGTTCCTGTCGGAGCTGACGGTGGACCGCCGTCTGCAGGTGGCCGTGCTGGGCGCCCGGCTTGCCGAGGACCTCGGCCTGACCCCGGACGACGCCATCGGCGCCGAGTTGCGGGTGGACCGCCGCAGCTACACCGTCATCGGGCTGCTGGAGGAGCTCGGCGGCGCGAGCTTCGTCAGCGCCGACCGCGCCCTGATCGTGCCGCTGGACACCGCTGCGGGCTCCCTGCTCGACGCCGACCCGGCGTACGACCAGATCCGCGTGCTGCCCGTGGAGGACGCGGAGGCGGCGCTGCCGGCCGCCGTCACCGCGGCACTGCGCGACAGCCGCGGCCTGCAGGCGGGCGCGGACGACGACTTCTCGGTGGTGGAGGCCACGGCGATCATCGAGGTGGCCGACGAGACCTCCTCCACCCTGACCACGCTGGTCACGGTGATCGGGGCCATCTCGCTGCTGGTGGGCGCGATCGGCATCGCGAACATGATGCTGGTAGCGGTGCGCGAGCGGACCAGGGAGATCGGCATCCGCCGGGCGGTGGGCGCCACCCGGCCGGACATCGTCGCGCAGTTCCTGGTGGAGTCGGTCGTGCTGAGCCTGCTGGGCGGCGCAATCGGCGCCGGCCTGGGGGTTGGCCTGTCGCTCAGCCTGGCGGACAGCCTGCTGGGTGTGCCCGCCACAGTGTCGGTCCCGGCGATCCTGCTGGCCCTCGGCGTGTCCTTCATCGTTGGCCTGCTCGCGGGCATGGGCCCCGCATACCAGGCGGCGACCGTGGACCCCACCGTCGCGCTGCGCTACGAGTAGGGGCCGGTGGCCGCGGCGAACGCCATGACGACCTCGGCGAGGCGCTCGCCGGCGTCCTCCTGCAGGAAGTGCCCGGCGCCCTCGATGATGGTGTGCGGCTGGCCCTGGGCGCCGCGCACGCGCTCGCGCAGCGGGCGGTCCGCGCCGGCCGTGATGGGGTCGCGGTCGGAGAAGGCGGTGAGCAGTGGCACGTCGAGCTGCGCCAGGCGCGCCCAGGCGCGGCGGTTCGGCTCGGCCGCGGGGTCATCGGGCGACTGGGGGATGAGGTCGGGGAACGCACGCACGCCGGCCATGTAGGACTGGTCGGGGAACGGCGCGTCGTAGGCGGCACGGACCTCGGCCGCCATCGGCCTCACGCAGCCGGCCGCCACCAGACGCCCGACGTCGAGGGTCGGCGCCTCCACCACCACCCGCCGGAAGGCCTGCCACACGTCGGGCATGCGCCGGTCACCGGTGGGCAGGGCGGTGTTGGCAGCCACCACACGGGCGAAGCGCTCGGGCTGCTCGGCGAGCAGGCGCAGGCCGAGCAGCCCGCCCCAGTCCTGGCCCACCAGCGTGATCCGGGTGAGGTCAAGAGCCGCGAGCAGGCCGGCGAGCCAGCCGACGTGGCGGTCGTAGGTGTAGTCACCGATCGCTGCGGGCTTATCTGAACGCCCGAAGCCCACCAGGTCCGGTGCGACGACCCGGTGCCCCGCCGCCGTCAGCACCGGGATCATCGTGCGGTGCAGGTAGGACCAGGACGGCTCGCCGTGCAGCAGCAGCACCGGGTCGGCATCGGCGGGACCGTCGGCGACGTAGGCCATCCGCAGCCCCTCGACCTCCACGTACGACGGCGGCTGGGGGAAGCCGGGCAGGTCGGCGAAGGCCTCGTCCGGGGTGCGCAGGACGTCCATCGTGCTCCTCCTTGTCGCCAGTGCGCCGGGCTAGGTTCGGACCAGTTCCGCCCTCGGCGCAACCGGCCTGCAGGCCGTCCAACCCGAACGCGTCACCGCGACCGCGAGGCTGCCGGTGCGCGAGCGCGCCACCGCGTCCGGGCCCCGCCGGTGCGCGCCGCCAGCGGGCGGGTCAGTGACCGCACGAGTGCGCCGGCCCCGGGGAGCCGACCGAGCGCGGCGTTCACCCCGGAGGCGACGGACAGGGCTCGCGACAGCGGGCCGAACCAGCCGAGGTAGACGTTGAGCTCGCGCAGCCCGGGCGCGAGGTGGGGGAGTGCGTAGTGCTCGCTGCCCCCGATTGACAGCCCCTCGCGCCGCCTGCCACCCACCTGGAAGGCCCGCACCGCGCGGCCGGTGCGCCGGGGCGCCACCCGGCCGTCGCGCAAGGCGAACCCCCGCTCGGCCAGGTTGCCTGCGCTGGACGCGATGGCGCCGGTGCTCATGCCCCCGCCGCGGTCGGCCTGCCCGGTGACGAAGTAGCGACGTCCAGAGGGTCACGCGCTCCCCGGCCTCGGCCAGCGCGAGCGGGCCGGCCAGGTTGCCCGGCACGTAGTCATAGCCAAAGGCGGTCAGTAGCGCGGCGCGGCCGGCCACCCGGGGCCCTCCCGTTCGCATACTCGGGCGATGAAGGGCGGCTCGGCCCGCCAGCACCGGTCGTGTCCCGGCGGCCACGAGCGCGCGCGCCACCAGCCCGCCGGTATAGCCGGTGGCCCCGAACACGACGATGCGGCTCGCGACAGCGCCATCTCGACCAGGTGGGGGCCGGGCTGGTCGAGCGCGGCGACGAGGCTGTCGGCACGGTTCACCGCGCGGATGCTAGCGGGTCGGGGTCGGCGCCCGGCGCGCAGCCGGCAGCACCACGCGGGCGGCCAGCAGCAGCGGGATGGCCGCCGCCACGGCGAGCAGCGCCTGGGGGCTGAGCACGTCGAGCAGCTGGCCGGTGGCGCTTTGTCCCAGCCCCGCGCCCAGCAGGATGGCGGCGAGGTACAGGGCGAAACCCTCGGTCTGGCGGCCCGGGGGGACCGCGCCGGACAGCACGTTTGACCCCAGTGCGTTCAGCGGTGCGATCGGCGCGCCGAACAGCAGCAGCCCGACACCCAGCAGCATGGGGTTGCCGGCCAGCACCACCGGCACCAGCAGCACGCCGAGACCCGCCAGCAGCAGCGCAGCGCGGCGCTTGGCGCGCGACAGGTCGGTGGCCCCGCTGGTCACCAGGCCCGCGATGCCGCTGCCCAGCGCCACCAGCATGAGCAGGAACCCCGCCGCCTCGGTGTCAAGTCCCAGTTCCGGCAGCCGGGCGGGGACCGCGGACTCCAGCAGTCCGAGGCACAGCCCCGTGGCCAGCGCCAGCAAGTAGATCGCGCGGGCGGTGGGCGCCTGCCAGGGCGCCGAGCTGTCCCGGGGCGCGACGGGTGCGAAGGTCGGCAGTCCCCGGGCGACCGCGGCGGCCACGCCGATCGCCAGCGCCTCGGCGATCAGGACGCCGATCGGCCCGACGGCGAACGCGAGCACCCCGGCGAGGGCGGGCCCGCCCACGAAGGCGACCTCGACGAACACGGCCTCCATGGCGTTGGCCCTGGGCAGGTCGCGGGCGCTCACCATGCCGGCGAGCAGGGCGCGGAAGCCACCGGAGATCGCCGCGCCCGCGACCCCCTGGGCGGAGGCGAGTGCGAACAGCACCACCAGCGGCGCGCCGGCGACCACGGCGGCCGCCTGCGCAACCAGCACGGCGGCGGTCGCGAGGCAGGCGCGGACCAGCCCGCCGCGCAGCTCGCGGCGGTCGAGCTGACGCCCGCGCCACAGCGACGCCAGGCCCGTGGTGAAGGTCGCCACCCCGGCGAGCTGCGCGCCCACCGCCAGCGACGCCACCTGCTCGCCCACCAGGATGAGCGCGAGCAGTGACATCGTCGTCGGCAGCCGTGCGAGGAACGACGCGAATGTCCACCGACGCCAGCGCGGTTGCGCCGCGAGGTCGCGCAGCCCCGCATACCAGCTCATCGCCCAGCCAGCCCTTCGCTGCTGCCCGGTCTCGTGAACCCGGAAAGGGGCGTAGGGCAGCCTTGCAGCGTACCCCGGCAGAGCTTGGTTCACTGTGGCGGGATGGGTCCGAAGGGGTGAGGGCGGCCGGCGATGGCGTAGATGGCGTCGCCGTCTCCTCCTCCAGCAGCAGCGCGGTCAGGCGGTCCAGCGCGTCGCGGTTGCGGGTGAGCAACTCGCTGGCGGTGTCCTCGGCCTGGCGCAGCAGGCGGGCGACCTTGGTGTCGATGAGGCGCTGGGTGGCATCGGCGTATTGCCGGCTGCGCACCTCCTCGCCGCCGAGGTACATCGGCGAGCCCGAGCTGCAGCCCACCGGGCCGAGCGCGGCGGACAGGCCGAACTCGCGCACCATCCGGGTGGCGAGGTCGGTCGCGCCGGCCAGATCGTTCGCCGCGCCGGTGGCGCCCTCGCCGAGGACGAGCACCTCCGCCGCCCGGCCGCCCAGGCGCACCGCCAGGGAGTCGCGCAGGTAGCTCTCGGAGTACAGGTGGCGCTCGTCGACGGGCAGTTGCTCGGTCACGCCCAGCGCCATGCCCGCGGGCAGGATCGTGACCATGGCCACCGGGTCGGTGTGGTCGCTGTAGGTCGCCACCAGCGCGTGGCCGGACTCGTGGATCGCGACCGCGCGCTTCTCGGAGGGCAGCAGCACGTTGGAGCCCTCGCGGCGGCCCAGGATGA
>Ga0136616_10000562_pt1 | contig 17867 bp, 21 predicted proteins | sample AntDrymUQ2992106_2_FD_106648 | JGI IMG/M metagenome (GOLD analysis project Ga0136616, IMG submission 106648) | Polar desert sand microbial communities from Dry Valleys, Antarctica - metaG UQ299 (21.06) | ecosystem: Environmental > Terrestrial > Soil > Desert | place: Antarctica: Dry Valley...
CAGCGCGTGCTCGGAGCCGATCGGGATCTCGGTGGCGACGACGTGCGGGCCGAAGGCGGCCTTCAGCGAGTCCAGCGTGCGGAAGAAGTCGGCCCGCTCGCGGTCGAGCATGTTCACGTAGACCAGGCGCGCGACGCCGAGCTCCTGCGCGCGCTGCCACAGCCGCTGGGTGCCGACCTCGACGCCCATGACGGCGTTGACCACGAAGACGGCGGACTCGCAGACGCGCAGGGCGCCGAGGGCGTCGGCGATGAACGAGGGCTCGCCGGGGGTGTCGATCAGGTTGACCTTGACGTCGCGCCAGCTGAAGGAGGCGAGCGACGCGGAGATCGACATCCCGCGCCCCTTCTCGTCCTCGTCGGAGTCCGAGACCGTCGTGCCGTCCGCCACCGAGCCGAGCCTGGTCGTCGCTCCCGCCTCGAACAGCAGGGCCTCGTGCAGCGACGTCTTCCCGCTCCCCCGGTGGCCCACCAACGCCACGTTGCGGATCCTGTCTGCCGGATGGGACATGCCCGCACCTCACCCTCCTCGCCTCCCCCTCCCTCGAGGAGGAGATGGAGCCCTGGAAGTTACCCCAGATCCACCGATTCCCGCGGTGTCTCGCCATCGTGGCCGTTCGCCAGAGCCGATCGGCCGCGACCCAGGTGGCTCACCACATGAGAACGCGGCCGATCGACTCTGACTCGGCCCACGACGCCGAGCCATCCATCGGATGATCGGTGGATCTGGGGTTACCGGAGGTTGTCGCCCTGGAGGCGGCTCTTGAGCCGCAGCACCGCCTTGGTGTGCAGCTGCGAGATGCGCGACTCGGTGACGCCCAGGACCTCGCCGATCTCGCGCAGGGTCAGGTTCTCGTAGTAGTAGAGGGCGATCACGAGCTTCTCGCGCTCGGGCAGCGCCGAGATGGCGTCGGCCAGGCGGTCCTTGAGCTCGGACGCGTCGAGGATCTGCTGGGGGTCGGGCGCGTCGGGGTCGTGCAGGGTGTCGAGCAGCGAGACCTGATCGCCCGAGGCGTCCGAGACCGCCCACAGCTCGTCGAGCGCGACGACGGTCGAGTTGGAGATCTTGACGAGCGCCTCCTGGAACTCGTCGACGGAGAGGTCCAGCTCGCGTGCCATCTCCTCGTCGGTCGGCGTCCGGTGCAGCCGGTGCTCGAGCTTGCCGTGGACGCGCTCGATCTCGCGGGCGCGGGCGCGCACCGAGCGCGGCACCCAGTCCAGCGAGCGCAGCTCGTCGATGATCGCGCCCTTGATGCGCGTGATCGCGTAGGTCTCGAACTTGATCTCGCGGTCGAGGTCGAAGCGCTCGATCGCGTTGATCAGGCCGATCAGGCCGTAGGAGATGAGGTCGGCCTCCTCGACGTGCGCCGGCAGGCCCGAGGACATCCGGCCGGCGACGTACTTGACCAGGGGCGAGTACGCCACGACGAGCTGTTCGCGCGCACGATCGGAGCCGCTTCCCTTGTAGCTGCGCCAGAGCTCGCGGAGCTCGATCGCTTTGACGTTGGTCTCCAGGGTCGGTCTCCGCTTCTAGGCCCTCGGGTGACTGCGCTCGTACGCCGCCCGTAGGCGGGCGGACTCTACCCGAGTGTAGATCTGGGTGGTGGAGATGCTGCTGTGGCCCAGCAGCTCCTGGATCGCCCGCAGATCGGCGCCCCCTTCGAGCAGGTGGGTGGCGTAGGAGTGCCGCAGAGCGTGCGGGTGCACGGCGCCCTGGGCCGCGGCGTGGCGCGCCCACACCCGCAGGCGCCGCCGCACGTCGGAGGTCGAGAGCCGGCGCCCGGTCTTGGAGAGGAACAGCGCCCCGTCGCCTCCGTCGCCGGCCAGCGCCGGTCGGCCGCGCTCGAGGTAGCGCGCGACGGCGCGCAGGGCCGGCTCGCCGGCCGGGACGAAGCGGGTCTTCGAGCCCTTGCCGAGCACGCGCAGCTGCTCGGCGTCGAACTCGACGCCGGTCAGCTGGAGGTTGACCAGCTCCTCGGAGCGCAGTCCGCAGCCGTAGGCGATCTCGAACATGGCGCGATCGCGCAACTCGAGCGGCGTGGTCGCCGGGATGCGGTCGAGCAGCTTCCCGACGTCGGCCGCCTTGAGCGTGCGCGGCAGCCGCTGCGGCAGCTTCGGCGCCGCCATCAGGTCGGCCGGGTTGGCGCGCAGCTCTCCGTGCTCGACGAGCACGCGGAAGAACGCGCGCGCCGACGCCAGCTTGCGCGCCAGCGTCCGCGCGGCGATGCCCTGCGAGGAGATGCGGGCGGCCCAGCGGCGCAGCACCTGGTAGCTGACGTCGGCGGGGCGCAGGCCCTGCGCGGCCGCCCAGTGGGCCAGCTCGCCGCAGTCGGCGCCGTAGGCCTGGCGCGTTCGCTCGGCGGCGCCGCGGCGCAGCAGCTCACGGTCGAAGCGGCGCAGGGCCTGGCCCCACGCCTCCCGCGGGTTACCGTTGGGGGCGATGGCCTCGTTCTTCATCGACACCGGCACGGGTCAGGTCGCCACCCAGCGCCAGCTCGTGGAGGCCGGCCTCGTGCGCTCGGACGAGCGCCCGCCGCGGCCGTGGCACCGCGTGCAGGGGACCCGCGACGCCTCCACGATGTGGTACGCCGTGATGCGCAGGCGGGAGCGGGGCGTGTACATCGGCACGCTCGTACTTCGCCACTCCGACCACCATGCCTCCCTGCTCGAGCGCGGCTGGGACGAGGTGCCGATCGAGGCGATCGGCCCTAAGGGGTCAGATCTTGCATTCCCGCACGCCGACCGAAGGCCGGAGTGATCGAATGCAAGATCTGACCCCCTAGGAGATGTAGATCGGCGCCCCGACGGGCACCTGGTCGTAGAGCTCCACGACCTCGGGGACGCGCATGCGGATGCAGCCGTGCGAGGCGTTGGTGCCGATGGAGCCCGGGTCGCCCGTGCCGTGGATGCCGACGCCGTCGTAGACGCCCATCCAGCGCGCCTTGAGTGGGTTCTCCGGGATGCCGCCGGGCACGACCTTGCCGCGGTCGCCGGGCGCCACCCAGTCGGAGTCGGGCATCGTCCAGGCGGGGTCGACCGCCTTGTTCTGGATGTTGTAGAGGCCGGCGGGTGTCTCCAGGCCGACCTGGCCGACCGCGATCCCGTAGGTCTTGGCGAGCTTGAGCTTCTTGTAGAGCGTGAGCTGGAAGGAGCTGCGGTCGATGACCAGCACGGCCGGGTACTTCTCGGCGAGCTGGCCGGTCGAGACCGCCGGCCGCACGACGTCGGTGCGCACGCGGACGCGCCGCGCCGCGCCTGGGTCCAGCAGCTCGCGCTCGAGGTCACGGCGCAGGCGCTTGCCGCGCACGGAGAGCCCGTCGCGCGACGGCTGCGGGTCGACGCTGCCCGAGGCCAGGTCCAGCTTCGCGTCGACCGCGGGGCGCTCGAGCCGCTTCTGCACCCTGGCGACGAGACGTCGCACGGCGGCGCGCGACCAGGTGATCTTCGCGTCGAGGTCGGCGTCGAGCCGCTCACCGCGCAGCTCGCGCCAGGTGCGCGTGAACATGCTGCCCTGCCGCGAGCGGTCCAGCGCGCGCGCCACCGAGCCGTCGATGTCGACGCCGATCGCGGCCTGGCGTGCCGTGAGCTTGAAGCGCTCACCCTCGTAACGGGCGGTGACGGGGCGGTCGAGCGGCTCCAGCAGCGCCGCGCGCAGCTTCTCGCGCGCCGCCACGGTGCTCAGGCCGCCGACGTCGACCCCGTTGACCTGGACGCCCTCGGCGATCCGGCCGTCCTGGCCGCGGTCGTAGGCGTACACGCCGCCGGCTCCGGCGAGCAGCAGGGCGATCAGGATCGCGATCGGGACGAGGGTTCGGGAGGTCATCGGCGGGGAGGGCGGTGTCGGCGCGTCCAAGAGTACGTCGGCATTCCTGCCCCTAGGAATAGCTGCAAGGCATCTATCAGGTCAGCGTGCTGACGGATCGGGCTCGCGCTCGGCGCGCCGGCGCACGTTCGGGCTGTAGCGCAGGAACTCCTCGACCTCGCGCTCGTAGCGATATGGCGCGCCGGCGCCCTGGCGCAACCGGTGCACGCGCAGGTCCTCGGTGTAGCGCTGGACGGCCTCGCGGGTCGTGTAGCGAAGGCGGCAGCCGGCCGCCTTGAGCCGGCGGTTGTCCAGCCCGCGGCCGTAGCGCAGCTGCCGGGCCATCTCCCCCGTGATCCGCACTCCGGCCACGCGCAGGCCCGCCGCGGCGAGCCCGGTGCCCCACGGCGGGAGGACCGGCGCCAGCGGCCGGGCGAGCAGGCTCGCGATCTCCGACAGCACGAGCACGCCGTCGCCGGCGACGTTGTAGGTGCCGGGCAGCTCGTGGGTGACCGCGTGCTCGAGCGCGCCGACGATGTCGTCGGAGTGCACGAACTGGTAGCGCGGGTCGAAGCCGAGGATGCACGGCACGGCGGGCAGGCGCAGCAGGCGGCCGTGAGAGGTGTCGAGGTCGGCCCCGAGCCCGTTGGCGAAGCGCAGCACGGTGACCGTGACCTGCGGATTGCGCTCGGCGAACCCGCGCACCGCGTCCTCGGCCTCCACGATGTCGGACTCCAGGCGCGTGCGCGGCGGGTGGGGCCGCCGCATCGTCTCGGTGAAGAAGGCCGGGTCGTCGCGCTCGCAGCCGTAGTAGTGCGCGGAGGACTTGAAGACGACCTTGCGCACGGGCGAGTCGGGGCCGCCGCAGGCCGCGAGGATGTTCATCGTGCCGATGACGTTGGTCTCGTGCGCCTCGCGCGGCGAGCTCGAGAGCGAGTCGACCACCAGCCGCGAGTCGACGACGGTGTCGATCTCGGCCGCCTGCACGATCCGCCGCAGCAGCGCGTGCTGGGTCCCGACGCGGACGAACTCGGTGCGCTCCAGCTCGAGCGTCGGGTCGCGTGGGCTGACGCCGATGATCGTCTCGACGGCGGGGTCCTGCTCGAGCGCCTGCGCCAGCCTGCCGCCCCAGTGCGAGGAGACGCCGGTGACGAGGATGCGAGTCATCCGAACCAGACGGAGCGGCGGGCGGCGAGCATGTCGATCAGCTCCTCCTGAACGCGCGCGCGGATCTCGTCGGCGACGGTCTGGACGAGGCCGCGGTCCTGCCAGGGCTCCTCGCCCCACCCGTCGGTCGGGATCGGCTCCAGGAAGCGGATCCGGAACTTCGCCGGCAGGTATCCGAGGAAACCGACCGGCCCGAGGTGCGGAAAGGTCGGCGTGACCGGGAAGTACAGCAGCCCGGTCACGCGCTGCAGCAGCGTCAGGTGGGCGAAGATCGGCATCGCCTCCTCGGCTCCTACCACGGCGACCGGCACGATCGGCGCCCTGGCGCGCATGGCCGCCTCCACGAACCCGCCACGGCCGAAGCGGCGCAGCCGGTAACGGTCCTTGTAGAGCTTCTCCGTGCCCTTGCGGCCCTCGGGGAACACGAGCACGAGCTGCTCCTCGTCGGCCAGCAGGCGGTGCACGTTGGCCGGGTGGGCGGGGACGCCGCCGATCTTGGCCACCAGCATGCTGAAGCCGGGGTAGCCCTTGAAGAAGTGCTCGACGGTCAGGTGCAGCGGGCGCGGCCGCGGGTGCTCCTCCTTGATCGCCTTGGCGATCATCGCCCCGTCCGGCGGCAGCGCGCCGGCGTGGTTCGAGACGAGCAGGGCGCCGCCGGTCGAGGGGACGTGCTCGATCCCCTCGACCTCGCAGCGGAACCAGTAGTGATACAGCCAGTCGTAGAGCGTGCGGTCGATCAGGCCCTCGACGCGCTCCGAGCGCCCCCAGTCGGTGACCTGGCGGTCGGGCTCGATCGCCGGGAGCTGGGCGCGCAGCGCATCGGACGGCGCGGGCAGCGCGGGGCGGGGACTCACGCGCGCGCGCCCTCCAGCAGCGGCGCGAGCCTGGAGTCGATGTCGATTCCGATGCGCACGAGCGCTGATACGGTAGTCCGCGCCGTGCCGACGAGGCGTCAGCTGCTGCGCGGAGCGATCGAGAACGGCCTGCTTCGCCCCGGCCCGGACGCCACCTACGCCGACGGCGACGATGCCCGTTGGATGGCCGTCGACTGGCCGTCGATGACGCGGCGCGTGACGGTGCTGGGGCGCGAGCTCAACGTGGTCGACACCGGCACCCCGACGACTTCGTCGTCGGGCACGAGCGGCGGCGGCCCTCCCCTCCTGTTCGTCCACGGCCTCGGCGGCTGCTGGCAGAACTGGCTGCTCAACATCCCCGAGTTCATGGGCGCCCATCGGGTCGTCGCGCCCGACCTGCCGGGGTTCGGCGAGTCGGCGCCGCCGGCGGAGGGGATCTCGATCTCCGGCTACGGGAAGGTCCTCGACGCGCTCTGCGACGAGCTGGGCGTCGACGGTCCGGTGGTGGTCGGCAACTCGATGGGCGGCTTCGTCGGAGCCGAGCTGGCGCTGGCGTTCCCGACCCGCGTCGAGCGGCTCGTGCTCATCTCCGCCGCCGGGCTGTCGATCGAGCACTACCACCGCGAGCCGCTGCTGACGGGCGCGCGCGTGTGGGCGTTCAGCGCGACCTGGCTGGGCGCGCGCGGCCGCGCCGTGGTCGCCCGGCCGCGGCTGCGACGGGTCGGGATGCAGCTGCTCGTGCGCTACCCGGAGAAGCTCTCGGCGAGCCTCACCTACGAGCTGGCGCGCGGCACCGGCACCCCCGGCTTCGTGCCGGCGCTGAAGGCGCTGCTCTCCTACTCGTTCCGCGATCGACTGGAGGGCATCGAGGTGCCGGTGCTGGTGGTGTGGGGTCGCAACGACATGCTCGTCCCGCGCGGCGACGCGCGCGAGTACGTGCGGCTGATCGGCGCCAACGCCCGGCGCGAGATGTTCGAGGACACCGGCCATCTCGCGATGCTCGAGCGGCCCTCGCGCTTCAACGCGCTGCTCACCGCCTTCATCGCCGGCGAGCGCGCGCCCGAGTCCGCGGTGGAGGGCGTCAGCGCGTGACGGCGCCTTCGGAGGCGCTGGAGACCAGCTTGGCGTACTTGGCCAGCACGCCGGTGGCGCTCTCGCCGGTGGGCGGCGGCTCGTAGGCGGCCGCGCGGCGGGCGATCTCGTCGTCGGGGAGGTCGACGTCGAGGCGGCGGCGCTCGACGTCGATGGTGATGGTGTCGCCCTCGGCGACGGCGGCGATCGGGCCGCCGTGGACGGCCTCGGGGGCGACGTGGCCGACCATGAAGCCGTGCGTGGCGCCCGAGAAGCGCCCGTCGGTCAGCAGCGCGACGCTGTCGCCGAGCCCGATGCCGACGATCGCGCCCGTCACCCCCAGCATCTCGCGCATCCCGGGGCCGCCGGCGGGGCCCTCGTTGCGGATCACGAGGACGTCGCCCGCTTCGATCTTGCCGGTCGTGACGGCCGCCATCGCCGCCTCCTCGCCGTCGAACACGCGGGCGGGGCCGCTGTGGTGCACGCGCTCGTGGCCGGCGAGCTTGACCACGCAGCCCTCGGGGGCGAGGTTGCCCCGCAGGATGGCCAGGCCGCCGGTGGGCTTGAGCGGGCGCTCGAGCGGGCGTACGACCTCCTGGCCGGGGGTCTCCTCGGCGGCGCGCGCCAGCTCGCCGATGGTGGCGCCGGTGACGGTCTGCGCGTCCTCGTGCAGGAGGCCGGCCTCCAGCAGCCGCGCGGCGACCACGGGCACGCCGCCGGCCTCGTGCAGGTCGGTGGCGACGAAGCGCCCCCCGGGCGAGAGGTCGCAGGTCAGCGGGGTGCGCGAGGAGATGCGGTCGAAGTCGTCGATGCTCAGCTCGATGCCGGCCTCCTGGGCGACGGCGAGCAGGTGCAGGACGCCGTTGGTGGAGCCCCCGCTGGTCGCGACCGCCGCGATCGCGTTCTCCAGCGACTCGCGCGTGATGATGTCGCTCGGGCGCTGGCCGCGGGCGAGCACGTCCATGATCAGCTCGCCGGTGCGGAACGCGACGTCGGCCTTGGCCTCGTACTGCGCGGGCACGCCGGAGTCGCGCATCGGGCAGATGCCGAGCATCTCGAAGGCCATCGCCATCGTGTTGGCGGTGAACTGCCCGCCGCAGGCCCCGAATCCGGGGGAAGCCGCCTCCTCGATGTCGATCAGCTGCTGCTCGGTGATGCGGCCCGCGGAGTGGGCGCCGACCGCCTCGAAGACCTCCATGATCGTGATGGCGCGGCCCTGGTGGCGCCCGGGTGAGATCGAGCCGCCGTAGAGCATCACGCTCGGCAGGTCCAGCCGCGTCAGGGCCATCACCGTCCCGGGGATCGTCTTGTCGCAGCCCGACAGCGCGACGACGCCGTCGAACAGGTGCCCGCGCGCGACCAGCTCGATCGAGTCGGCGATCACCTCGCGCGAGACGAGGCTGGTCCTCATGCCGCTCGTGCCCATCGTGATGCCGTCGGAGATCGCGATCGTGTTGAACTCCATCGGCGTACCGCCGGCGGCGCGGATGCCCTCCTTGACCTTGGCCGCGAGCGCGCGCAGGTGGAAGTTGCACGGCATCGTCTCGATCCAGGTCGACGCGACGCCGATGATCGGCTTCGCGAGTGCCTCCGCGTCGTAGCCGATGCCCTTGAGGTGCGCCCGGGCGGCCGCGCGGTGCGGGCCCTCCGTGAGCGGGCGGGAGTTGTGCTTGGGGTCCAGACGACCGTTGCCGGGGGCGCTCATGGCATGACCCTAGACCGTCGCCTCCCGCGGGAAGCGCTCGGGCCTACGCCGTCGGGTCGGCCGGCCCCGCGGTGCGCGGCGGCTGGGCGGGGGCGCGGCGCGCACGCTCGAGGCGCTCGCGCTCCCAGCGGCCGAGCCGCCAGATGTCGCGCTGCAGCATCTTCGGGTCGATCTGGCGGCCGGGGAGGTGCATGTTGGCCTCGGTGATCAGGCGCCGCTCGTCGCCCTTGAGCGCCATCCACTTGGCCAGCACGTCGTCGGAGTCGGGCAGCCGGGTCGAGCCGTAGGGGCGCGTCTCGTCGGGGAACTCGACGCAGTACTCGTTGAGCAGCCGGCCGGTCTGCGGGAGGTAGGCCACGACCGGGCGGTGCGGGTAGACGAGGTAGGCGTAGGGCACGCCGCGCAGGTCGCTCGAGAGGACGTCCTCGCCGCTCGCTCCCGACTCGTTGCCCCAGATGCGGACGAAGCCGAGGTCGGGGTACATCGCCCACTCCTCCTCGTTCACGCAGGACTTCAGCAGCTCGCGGGCGCGCTGCTCGGCGCGACGCTCGCGGCCCGGGTCGTAGCCGGCGACGGCGACGGCGCCGTCACGCCGGCGGGCCCGGTTGGCGCGGCGGATCTCCAGCTTGCGGTCCAGCCACGGCATGGAGACCTCCCACAGCAGTGCGAGCACCACGATGGCGGTGGCGCACAGCGCGACCGTCACGGCCGATCTCCCCCGACGCGCCGCACCGGCCGACCCGCCCTCAGCGCGCGCCGCCCGCGGCGCGCGGGAAGAAGATGACGCGGTCGGTCGTGCGGGGGACCTCCTCGAAGGAGCGGACCATCTCCGCCTCGCGCCGGCCGCTCTCGGACGTGACCGGGACGGCGGCCCACATGCCCAGCTCGAGCTGGCGGCGGAACGCCTCGACGAGGCGCTCCTCGTCGCCGGCCACCTCGACGTCCCCCTCGGCGATCAGCTGCTCGCCGTAGCCCGGGCGCATGCGCAAGAGCTTCATGTGAGGATTATGTCACGCGCCGGGCGGCGAGCGGCCCGTCCGATGCGCCAACCGCACCCGCGGCGCGCGATCCGGTCAGGTCGAAGACGTCCACCGGCCCGGGGCCGGCGCCCAGGCCGCGCAGCCCGTCGCGTACCGCCGCGCCGGCGATCTCGCGTGCAGCGCGGGCGGCCTCCAGCGGCTCGTACCCGAGCGCGAGGTGGGCCGCGAGCGCGGAGGAGTGCGTGCAGCCGGAGCCGTGGGCGGCGCCGTCGCGGTGGCGCGAGCCGGCGATGCGGTGAAGCTCCTCGCCGTCGAAGAACACGTCGGTCGCCTCGTCACGGTGGCCCCCGGTGACCACGACCGCCGCCGGCCCGAGCGCGTGCAGCGCGCGGGCGAGCACCTCGGCGTCGTCGGTCCCGCCGGCTCCGTGCGGCGGCCCGGCACCGGCTCCGTGCCCGGCCTCCCCCACCAGCACGCGCGCCTCGGGCAGGTTCGGCGTGATGACCGCGGCGAGCGGCAGCAGCTCGTCGACGATGGCCCGCCGCGCCTCGTCGTCGAGCAGGATCGCGCCGGACTCGGCGACCATCACCGGGTCGATCACGATCGGCGTGCCGGCCTCGAGCAGCTCCAGCGCCTCGCGCACGGCGCGGACGGTGGCGGCCGTGCCGAGCATGCCGATCTTCACGGCGTCGACGCCGATGTCCTCGGCGACCGCCCTGACCTGGGCGACGATCACCTCGGGCGGGACCGGGTGGACCGCGTCCACGGCGACGGTGCTCTGTGCCGTGATCGCCGTGATCGCCGTCATCCCGTGGACACCGGAGCGGGCGAACGCCTTCAGGTCCGCCTGGATCCCCGCGCCGCCGCCGGAATCCGATCCGGCGATCGACAGGACGGCGGGGACGGGGCGATCCGGCGGGGCCATGGGTTCAGGGTAGGCGCCGTCAGGGCGGCCGCCCGCGCGCAGCGCTCGGACGCGACGTGACACGCCCGGCCCGCGCGTGGCGCTCGGCCGCGACGTGACACGCCCGGCCCGCGCGGGGCGCTCGGCCGGGCGTCACGCGGCGGCTGCCCGCTCGTAGCGGCCGCCGAACGTGCGGCGCACGAGGCCGCGGAACTCGAGCTCGCCGAGGCCGGCGAGGACGACCTTCGCCTCCTCGGACGTGCGGGCCAGCTCGCCGAGAGCGCCGCGGCCGTCCTCGACGGCGGCGAGGAGGCGGCGCAGACCGGGCTCGAGGTCGGGCGGCACGGACGGGACGGCGGCTGCGGCGACGGGGCGCCCGGTGGTGTCGGCAAGCAGCTCCAGGACGTCCCGCACGCCGCAGACGGGCGGTGCGCCGCTCTGCAGCAGCCCGTTGGTCCCGGCCGCGAGGCGGCAGGTGATGCGGCCGGGCACGGCGCCGACCGTGCGGCCCAGCTCGGCTCCGAAGTCGGCGGTGGTGAGCGAGCCGGACCGCTCCGCGGCCTCCACGATGACCACGACGCGTGAGAGCGCGGCGATGATCCGGTTGCGCGCGACGAAGCACCAGCGCATCGGGCCGAAGCCCGGCGGCAGCTCGGAGAGCACGCAGCCGCGGCGCACGACGTCCGCGTACAGGCGCCGCTTGCTCGCCGGGTAGGGCACGTCGGCCCCGCAGGCCAGCACGGCGGCGACCGGCCCGGGCGCCTCGAGCGCGCCCGCGTGGGCGGCCGAGTCGACGCCGAGCGCGAGGCCGGAGACGACGGGCACGCCGCTCGCCGACAGTCCGCGTCCGAGCGACCGTGCCACCTCGAGGCCGTAGGGCGTCGCCCTGCGCGCCCCCACGATCGCGACCGCGTCCGCCTCGGCCGGGCCGGGAAGCCGGCCGGCGACGTGGAGCACGGCGGGCGGATCGGCGAGGTCTCGCAGCCTCTCCGGGTAGGCGGGCGCGCAGCGGCACACGAGCCCGAGCTGCGCGCGCGCGGCCGCGTGGCGGGCCGTCGCGGCGTCGAAGCCCGCGTACCCCCGGCGCACGGCGGTCGTGCCGAGGGCGAGCAGCGCGTCGTCGGGCAGCGCGAGCACCCGTGCGGTGACCTGCCGGCGACGCCACTCCACGTCCAGCCGCCCGCTCAGCGCCGCGATCAGCGCCGTGCGCCGCAGGCAGTCGTCGCACGCGCTCACGCGGCGGCGGCCAGGGCGGCCGACTCGAGGCGGAGGCCGGTGGCGAGAGTGACGTGCTCGGGGCCGACGCCGTGGCTTCCCTCGAGGTCGGCGATCGTGCGGGCGACACGCAGCACGCGGCCGTGGCCCCTGGCGCTGAGGCGGTGGCGGTCGTGCAGCTCGTAGAGGAGGCGCAGTGCGCTGGGGGTGGCGGCGGCGTGCTCGCGCAGCAGGCGTGCCGACATCTGGGCGTTGCACGCGAGGCCGTGGACCGCCAGGCGGTCGGCCTGGCGCTCGCGTGCGGCGACGACGCGCTCGCGCACGGCCGACGAGGCGGGCGCCTGCTCGCGGCGCAGGGCCTCGGCGGCGGGGCGGCCGACCGCGATCAGGACGTCGATGCGGTCCAGCAGCGGACCGGAGAGGCGGCGGTGGTGGCGGGCGAGGTCCGCCGCGGTGCAGCGGCACGCCTCGTCGCCCATCCCGCACGGGCACGGGTTGGAGGCTGCGACCAGCATGAACCGGGTCGGGAAGGCCGTCACCCTCTGGCCGCGGACGATCGTGACGTGACCGTCCTCCAGCGGCTGGCGCAGGGCCTCCAGGCTCGGGCGCACGAACTCCGACAGCTCGTCGAGGAAGAGCACGCCGTGGTGGGCGAGCGTCGCCTCGCCCGGCGTGGGCTGCGAGCCGCCGCCGACCAGTCCCGACGCCGAGACCGTGTGGTGCGGCGCCCGGAACGGCCGCACCGTGACGAGCCCGCCGCCGTGGTGGAGCCCGACGACCGACCGGATTCGCGTGACCTCGATCGCCTCGGCCGGCGACAGTGGCGGCATGATCGACGGCAGGCGGCGCGCGAGCATCGTCTTGCCGGTGCCGGGCGGCCCGTGCAGGTAGACGTTGTGCCCGCCCGCCGCGGCGATCTCCAGTGCGGGGATCAGCGCGTTGTGGCCGCGGACGTCCGTGAGGTCGAGCGGCGGGTCCGGGTCCTCCGCGTGCGCGTCCTCGTCGGCGGGCGCCGGCGGCTCCTCCTCCCCGCGCACGATGGCGACCGCCTGCTCGAGCGTCCGCGCGCCGAGCACTGCCAGCTCCGGCACGAGCCCCGCCTCGCGGGCTCGCGAGTGCGGCATCAACAGCCTCGCGAGCCCGTGCCGGTGCGCCCCTTCGGCGATCGCCAGCGCGCCGCGCACCGCCCGTAGCTCGCCGGTCAGCGACAGCTCTCCCACGACGGCGCAGCCCTCCATCGCCTCCGCTGCCAGCTCGCCGCCGGCGACCAGCAGCGCCATCGCCAGCGGCAGGTCGAAGCCCGGGCCGATCTTGCGCAGGTCGGCCGGCGCCAGGTTGACGGTGATGCGCTTCTGCGGGAACTCGAAGCCGGAGTTGACGAGCGCTGCCCGCACCCGCTCGCGCGCCTCGCGCACCGCCTTGTCGGCGAGGCCGACCACGGTGAACGCGGGCAGGCCGGAGCGGATGTCCGCCTCGACCCAGACGCGCCGGCTGCTCACCCCGTCCACCGCGAAGGTAGTGATCCGGGCGATCGCCATCAGAAGGCGCCCTCGATGTGGTCCAGCCGGACCAGCTCGTCGCGGCTGTCCACGAGCACGCCGACGGCGTCGAAGCGCAGATCGTCGTGCCACGGCCGGTCGGTCGGGTCGGTCAGCCAGGCGGCGGCGATGCGGCGGACCTGGGCCTGCTTGGCGGGATGCAGGCTGTCCCACGGCGCCCCCGAGCCGAGCCGGCGCGTCTTGACCTCGCAGAACACCAGCGTCTCGCCGTCGGAGAGCACCAGGTCCAGCTCCCCGTAGCGGGTCTGGTGGTTCTGGGCGAGCACGCGGTAGCCGAGCCGGGCGAAGTGCTCGGCGGCCAGCCGCTCCCCGAGCCGGCCGAGGTGCGGGCGGTGGTCCGTGGCCATGGCCGGACGCTAGGTCCGCCGGCCGAACGGATCAGCACGCGAACGTGAAGGAAGTGCGCCAACGCCGTGACGAAAGCGCGCCGCACGAAGGGCGGGCCGCGCGTCGCCCCGCCACGGCGCACCACGGAGCCGCCGCTACGCGAGCGGCGCGAGCGCTCCGGTGCGGACGTCGTAGATCAGCGCCTCCAGGCCGAAGGCGTCCGGCACCGCACCGGAGCCGCGGATGCGGCGCAGGCCGTCGCGCAGCGCCGACTCGGCGTCCGCGTCGGACGCGTGGCCTGCGCAGTCGGTGTGGCCGATCAGCAGCGCGCGGCGTACGCCGAGGACCGAGTGCGACAGCCGCAGCGAGCGCAGCACGTCGTCGCTGACCATCGCGCCCGCGTTGCGGATCACGTTCGCGTCGCCGAGCGAGAGCCCGAGCGCGGCGAGCGGGTCGACGCGCGCGTCCATGCAGGTGACGATCACGAGCCCGCGAGCGGGCCGGCGGGAGAGTGGTCGGGACGCGGCGGGAGCCGCCTCCGGCGAGCGCGGCGCGGAGCGGCGCGACGCCGGCCGCTCGGCCTCGGCCAGCCGACGCGTCCACCCGAACGGCTCCCAGCTCTGGCCCACCCGGGTGATCTTAAGCCCTGAATCCACCGATTCCCGCGGTACGCCTCGCCACCCGGGTCAGGCGCGCGCGGCGCCGAGCCGCGTCGTCTACAGCGCGAGCTGCTGGTAGGCCATCGACTGGAACGACATCCGGTGCAGCGGCGACACGCCGCGCTTCTCGATCGCGGCGCGGTGCTCGGGCGTCGAGTAGCCGACGTGGGCCCCGAACTCCCAGCCCGGGTAGCGCTCCTCCATCCGCACCATGAACCGGTCGCGCGTGACCTTGGCGATCACGGAGGCCGCGGCGATCGCGGCGCTGGTGGCGTCGCCGCCGACGACCGCCCGCTGCTCGAAGCCGGTCGGCGGCACGGGGAACCCGTCCGAGAGGCACAGCGCGCCGTCGCGCCCGACCCGCCGCAACATGTCGCTCAGCGCCGCGAGGTTGGTCTTGTGCAGCCCGCGATCGTCGATCCCGCGCACGCAGCGCGAGGTCACGGCGACGCAGGTGGCGGCGCGCAGCACCCGCGGGTACAGCGTCTCGCGCATCTCGAGCGTGTGCTGCTTGGAGTCGTTGAGCGCCGACAGCGAGCGCAGGTCGGTCAGCGTCAGCCGCTCGTAGTCGAACAGGACGCCGGCGGCGACCAGCGGCCCGGCGAGGCAGCCGCGGCCGGCCTCGTCGGCCCCCGCCACGAGGCGCACGCCGAGCGCACGGTCGTAGCGGAACAGGCGGCTCCCGCTCGAGCGCCTCCGGCGGCGCGCCTTGCGTGAGGTGTCAGAGGAGCCCGATGCGCTTGGGCGGCCAGTAGGTGCCGAAGGCCTCGCCGATGATCCATTCGCGGGGAACGGGTCCCCAGTAGCGGCTGTCGTCGGAGCTGCCACGGTTGTCGCCCATCATGAAGTAGTGGTCGGCCGGAATGCGGATCTCGCGCGGGAGGTCGCACGCCTCGCCGCCCCCGCAGGGCTCCGTGAAGCGCTCCCGCTGGCGCTCGCCGTTGAGGATCACGTGACCGTCGCTGACCGCCAACCGGTCGCCGGGGCCCGCCACCACGCGCTTGATGAAGTTGACGTCCGCGCGCTCCTCGGTCGGCCGCGCGCAGAGCTGGCCGGTCGAGGGCCCGCCCCCGCCGCCGCACTCCCGGCTGCGCTCGGCGCCGGCCGGCGGGTGGAAGACGACGACGTCGCCCACGCTCGGGTCGGTGAAGCGCGAGCCGATGCGGTTCACGAGCACCCGCTGGCCGACGGTCAGGGTGGGCACCATCGACTCCGACGGGATCCGGTAGGGCTTGACGAGGAAGGCCTGGATGCCGAGGGCGAGCCCGAGCGCGACGGCCACGATGAGGACCAGCTCGACGAGCGAGCCGGACGCCGAGGACTTCTGCTTGGCGGGCACCGTGGCCCTAGCCACGGTCGTCGGCGGCCGCGGCGTCGGCGGGCTGCGCCCCGGCAGCCGCGTCGCCGTCCGCCTCGGCCGGCGGGGGCGACTCCGCCTCCGCGAGCGCCTGCTCGTCGACGGCGTCGCCCGGCACCTCGGAGTCCTGCGCCGCGGCGGCCTCGGCGGTGGCGTCGTGCAGCAGGCCGCGCTCGACGACCTCCTCCGGACCCGTGTAGCGGCGCTCGCGGACGCGGGCGCGCTTGCCGACCCGGCCGCGCAGGTAGTAGAGCTTCGCGCGCCGCACGTCGCCGCGGGCGGCGACCTCGATGCGCTCGATCTTCGGCGAGTGCACGGGGAACGTGCGCTCCACGCCGACGCCGAAGGACTGCTTGCGCACCGTGAAGGTCTCGCGCACGCCCTCGCCCTGGCGCTTGATGACGACGCCCTCGAAGACCTGGGTCCGGCGGCGCGTGCCCTCGACGACCTGGAAGTGGACCTTCACACGGTCTCCGGGAGCGAAGCGGGGAATGCGGCGCAGCTGGGCGCGCTCGAGGCTGTCGATGACGGTGCTCATGGCGAAAAAAGACCGCGAGCCGGGTGCTGGCGTCGCGGGAGGGCCGTGAATGGTAGCGAAGGCCTCCTCACTCCCCGCGTGCCCTGCGGCGGCTCTGCTCGCGCCGCCACAGGCGGATCTTCTCGTGGTGGCCGGAGAGCAGGATCTCGGGCACCGGCCAGCCGCGCCAGTCGGCCGGGCGGGTGTAGTGCGGGTACTCCGGCGCACCCTCGAGCGCCGGGCTGAAGGACTCCTCGAGCGCCGAGTCGGCGTGCCCGAGCGCGCCCGGGAGCTTGCGCAGCACGGTGTCGCAGACGACCATCGCGGCCAGCTCGCCGCCGGCCAGCACGTAGCGGCCGATCGAGATCGCGTCGGTGCAGAAGTGCTCGACGATCCGCTCGTCGAAGCCCTCGTAGCGCCCGCACAGCAGGGTCAGGCCGGGCTCGGCCGCCAGCTCGGAGGCGAGCGCGTCGTCGAGCTGGCGCCCGCCGGGGGTGAGCGCGACCACCCGGCGGCGCTCGCGCAGGGCGACCGGGTCCTCGCCGTAACGGGTCCGCAGGGCGGCCTCGATGACGTCGACGCGCAGCACCATCCCGGCGCCGCCGCCGAACGGCGTGTCGTCCACCTGGCCGGCGCCCAGCGGCGTCGTCGCCCGCGGGTCCACGCACTCCAACGTGTGCCCGAGCGCGAGCGCGTTGGCCACGTGGCGCTGGCCGCGGAACCACTCGAACGAGTGCGGGAAGAGCGTGAAGACGTCGATGTTCATGAATCAGGCATCTAGCCCAGGAAGCCCAGGTCGACGTCGATGCGGCGGGCGTCGAGATCGATCGAGCGGACCGCGTCGCGCACGAGCGGGATCAGGAGGTTGCCGACCTCGAGCGCCTCGCAGGACGGCAGCGCGACCATCCGCTCCACCACCCCCACGTCGCGCTCGCCGTCGACCACGCGGCAGCCGACGACGTCGCGCGCCCAGAACTCGCCGTCGGCCAGCGGCGGCGCCTCGGCGAGCGGGACGCACAGCTCCTGCCCGCGCAGCGCCTCGGCGTCCTCGCGCGTGCGCGAGCCCTCCAGCCGCAGGATCGGCCGCTCCGAGACCCCGGCGCGCCGCGCGATCGCGAGCCGGCGCCCGCCGAGCAGCAGCGCCTCGCGACCGTCGAGCAGCTCGGGGTCGGCCTGCACGACGTGGAACGACCCGTCGAGGCCGTGCGGCCGGCCCACCCGGCCGGCGAAGAGCGTCTCGTCAGTCGATGATGTCGACGAGGACGCGGCGGTTGTCCTTGACCGCCGCAGCCTTGACCACGGCGCGGAGCGCCTGCGCGGTGCGTCCCCCGCGCCCGATGACCTGCCCGTAGTCATCGTCGGCGACGGTCAGCTCGAGCACGAGCGTCCCGTCGTCCTCCTCGAAGGTCTCCACCTTCACGCTGTCCGGGTCGTCGACGAGCGCCCGCGCGAGGTAGAGCAGCAGCTCCTGCACGCCGCGTTAGGAGGGGTCGATGCCCTGGATCTTGAGCAGCTTCCGGACGGTTCCGGAGGGCTGCGCGCCGCGGGAGAGCCACAGGCGCACCCGCTCCTCGTCGAGCACGACGGTCGACGGGTCGGTCTGCGCGTTGTAGCGCCCGATCGTCTCGATCACGCGGCCGTCGCGCGGGGAGCGGCGATCGGCGACGACGACCCTCCACACGGGGTCCTTCTTCCCGCCGACGCGGGTGAGTCGCATGGAGACGGACATGACGGCGCGGCAGGATAGCGAA
>Ga0136616_10000564_pt1 | contig 17840 bp, 18 predicted proteins | sample AntDrymUQ2992106_2_FD_106648 | JGI IMG/M metagenome (GOLD analysis project Ga0136616, IMG submission 106648) | Polar desert sand microbial communities from Dry Valleys, Antarctica - metaG UQ299 (21.06) | ecosystem: Environmental > Terrestrial > Soil > Desert | place: Antarctica: Dry Valley...
GCACGCGATGAGGATGCTGTGCTGGACGCACGGCTCGAGTCGAGCCTGCTCCAGGCGCCGCAGCAGCGCGTCCAAGCCCTCTTGGACGCGTTGGGCGGCCGTTGAGCAAGTGGGCGCCACTCGATCCGTACGCGCTGTTCGAGGCGCTCGAACGCCACCGCGTCGGTTACGTGGTGATCGGTGGCTTCGCGCGCGTCGTGCACGGCAGCGGCGAGCTCACTGGCCGGCTGACGATCGTGCCAAGGCCGTGGGGGACGCGCGGCTACGACGACTTTCGCATCCGCGCCAACCGCGAGAACCTCGGCCGCGGCCTCCGAAGCGGATCGCCGAGGCCTGGGCGAACGGGCCCGGCACCGTGACGCCTCCGGTCACTGGAACCTGGTCGTGCTCGATCTGATCCGCGCGCACCGCCTCTCGGCCGCCGCGGCCGCGCAGGTTCTGGCAGCGTTCAGTACGGCTCAGGCCGACGCTTCATCGCCTGCTGGGACGCGACGTCACGCACTGGACGGAGCGACCGGTGACGGCGATCCAGCGCCGGCTCGATCCCGGGTGGCTTCCTCCATCACGACGCTGCCGTTGCCGTCCTCCGTGTCGGGCACTCCACTACCTCGGGCGCTGCATCCGAGGTCTCGCCCGGTGCCTCACTTTCGTCACGCTTCCGGCACACACGTGTACGCCCTTCGTCGCCACGCTAGGCGACATGACAACTCTTCTTCGTTCCATCCCACTGCTTCTAGCCGTATGCCTGCTCGGGGTTTCGTCGGGGAGGGCGCAAGCTCGTCCGATGGAGACGGTCAGCCCCGAGAGGATCCGGCTCCAACCGCCCGTCGCTGACCTTTCCTTTCCATTCTCGTGCGACTGGGGTTACGACCACGAGGATCGCTGCTTCCGCGACAACGGCGACCGACTCCTGCTCGGCGGAGACATCGACAAGGTGTGGCGCACCGGACTCCGCTTCGACCTCTCCGGCTTGCCCCGCAGTGCGACGATCTCGAGCGCAAGGCTCGGCGTCTACTTCGACGGCGTGTGCGTCGGCCCGTGGCGAGCACTCTCCACTTGCTCGGGCGGCCCCTATCGGCTGTTCGCCCGCTCGATCCTGACCCTCGACTGGTTGAGCGAGCGGGAGGTGGAGTTCGGTCCGAGCACAGCTCGAGCGACCATTCCCGCCGGCGCGCGGTCTCGATGGGTGACCTTCGACGTCGCGCCACTCGTTCGAGCCTGGCTCTCCGGCGGTCTGCCGAACGGCGGCATCCTCCTGCAGCTGGGCGACGAGCTCGAGCGCTTCGGTACCGGCGGCCCGACCTTGCGCTCGCTCGAGCATGCGCGTGCCAGCACCCGCCCGAGGCTCGACGTCACCTACCAGCGAGCGCTAGTCCAGGCGACTCACCACGTGCTCGCCCTCCGATCACGTGTCGACAGGCAACGATTGCGACATCGCGGCCCGAGCCGCGTCTTCGAAGGAAGTCAGCCGGAGCGGCAGGAGCTGGCGCAGGCGCTCGTCGCGGGCCACGGTTGCATTCCGGAGACCTTCGATGAGCGGCCGAGCCACACTCGCGTTCACCGGAGTGACCAAGTGCAGCCAGTAGGAGGAGAGCCGAGGGGTGAGGACCGGTACCTCGACGATCAGCGGACGCTTGCCCCGGATGCGGGCGATGCGCTCGATCATCTCCCGGTACGTCATCACGTCCGGCCCACCGGCGTCGAACGACCCCCCGAACATGTCTCCCCGGCCGGCAACAGCAGCAAGGTAGGCGGCGATGTCCGCAAGTGCGATCGGCTGCGTCCGCGTCGAAACCCAACGCGGGCAGATCATGCCCGGCACACGGTCGACCAGCGCCACGATCGTCTCGAAGGCAGCGCTGCCGGCTCCGATCACCATCGCGGCGCGCAGGGTCGTCACCGGCACAGACCCGGATGCCAGGACGCTGGCCGTTTCGGCCCGGCTGCGGAGGTGGCGAGAGAGCTCGAGTGAGTCGTCTCCGAGACCGCCCAGGTAGACCAACTGGCGCAGGCCCGCTCGCTTGGCCTCCCTGGACACGGTCTCGGCCGCGAGACGGTCGCGCTGCTCGAAGTCGCGGCTGCCGAGCGAGTGAACCAGATAGTAGGCGAGCTCTACGCCCTCGAAGGCCCTTTGTACGGCCGCTCCGTCGGTCGCGTCGGCGGTTGCCCACCGGATACCGCGAGTCGCGTCGCGCGGTCGGCGCGACACCGCCAAGACATCGTGCTGTTTCGCAAGCAGGGGCACGAGTGCTCGGCCGACGGTGCCGCTTGCGCCGAGCACGGCGATCTTCATCGGCCCGCTTCCTGCCACAGCCGCGCGAAGTACCGCCGACCCAGTGCGACGTGAAGCCGGGCCTGGAACTGCGGGTAGAGCAGGCCGTTCCAGCGCGGCCGATCGGGGCGTGCGGCGAGCCGGGGGAAGTAGCCGCTGATCGCTGAGCGAACCTCGACGCCGTCCGAGCCGGTCTGCGTGAACGAGATCGAGCCGGCCGGAGTCCGGGCGAGCAAACCGCCGTGGATCGGATAGAGGCAACTGACCGAGCTTGGGCTCACCGCAAGCTCGGGCTGCCCGAAGCGCAGAAGCGCCGGCCCGAGCCCAAGCAGTCGCAGCTGAGGTGCACCAGCCGCGGGGCGAGCGCGAATGAGGCCCACAGTCGAACGCTCCAGCTCGTGCCAATAGAGCTCTCCCAGCCGCCTTGCCCCGGCCGCGCTGCGCTCGACGACCGGCGCCGGCAGTTCCGCGCGCTGGACGGACTCGAACGCCCCTGACGGTGACTGAGCTTGGCTCGAGCTCCACGTTCCGGGTAGGCGGCCGCGCAAGCTCATCGATGCTCGGCGGCTACGCGCTCGGCCGCAGTGACGGGATCGCCGGCGAGAACAAAGGCGCCCGTGAAACGGGCAAGCGCGGCCGTAGCGCCGGGGCCGGCAAGCGCTACTCGGACGTGCCGCGCAAGCTCTTTCAGCTCTGGCTGCTCGGCACGGAGGCGCCGCGTCGTCACGGCTGCGATCACCACGAGCCGGGGCTTCACATCCGCGAGGGCATCCTGGATCGTGGCGATCGGCGTGTCCGGCCCGAGGTACGTGATCAGCCAGCCGCGCCCGGCGAGGACGAGGCCGAAGATGATCAGCGAGAGGTCGTGGTGTTCGCCCGGAGCGCAGGCGAGCACGGCTGTAGGGCCGGTGCCGCGGCCCCAGCCGCGGGCGAGCCCGAGCAGCCGTCCGCGCAGGACGTTGCTGGCGAAGTGCTCCTGCGCAACGGTCGCGTCGCCTCGCTCCCACCGCTCGCCGAGCGCGTGGAGGTAGGGAAGGACGACGTCGCGAAGCACCGTCTCGAGCGTGAACGTGGCAAGCAGGCGATCGATGCTGGCCTGAGCGCCGGGCTCCTCCAGCCGATCGAGCGCTGCCCGAAGCTCCTCCGACAACCGTGCGAGGCCCGGAGACTGGACCTCGACGGCCTGCTCGCGTGCGGTCTGGGCAAGCGCCAGCCGGGCCGCCTCGGCGGCGGACACGCCTGCGTCCAGGTGTCGGCGCATAGCGCGCACGCGCTCCTCGTCGGCCGGCGAGTAGAGACGGAAACCGCCGGCTGACCGGAGGGGCCGAAGCAGCCCGTAGCGCTGCTCCCAGGCGCGAAGCAGCTCGGGCGAGACGCCCACCCGTCGACTCAGGGCACCAATGCGTAGGTGAGGCGACTCCGTACTCACTAGCATTAGTCTATGCAAATACTGAACAGACTCTTGACAAACCTCACCTCTCGAGCGTAGTCTCGCAAACACACTCTCTACAAAATCTCGACAGAAGGAGGAAACATCATGAAGAAGCTCGACATCCTTGCTGCCGTCCTTGTGGGCGTCGGCGGGATCAACTGGGGTCTCGTCGCCCTCGCAGAGTTCGACCTCGTCGCCACACTCGTCGGCCTTGAATTCGGTGAGACGAACGCCGCAAGCCGTCTGGTCTACGGGCTCGTCGGAGCCTCAGCCGTCTACCAGGTCGCCCAGCAGCACGCGATCCGGCGCCGCTGGAGCCGCGACCCGCGCGTCTCGACCGCCTAAGCCCCGTCCACGCACGGAGGAAGTGATGTGTCCAGCTCGGTGACAGTCTCGAAGAAGCCACTCGGACTCGCTCTTGGCGGCGCCGCGGCCTTGTCGCTCTGCTCCCGCTTATGCTGAGTTCGCAGAACGCAGCAGCGGCACCGGCGGCAGAACCTCGTCCGCACCGCGGCCGCCGCCGGTCAGTGGGCAGCGGCCGCTCGGTCTTCCTGAACGGGTCGGGCCAAGGTCGTCAAGACCGACGTTGGCGCCAGCAACGGAACCATCCACGTCATCCATCGACAAGGTGCTGCTGCCCCCGGCGAGCTGAGCCCCACCACGATCGACACGAGAGGCGGGCCGCCAGGCCCGCCTCTCGCCGTTCCGCTCACCCGGGCCGGTGAGCATCAGGTCGAAGCTACTCCGGCGCCAGCTCCAACCCGAACTGCGATTCGCCGCCCGTGTCGATTACCTGCAGCCTCAGTGCGCCGCCCTCGTCGATCTCGAGCGCCCCGAAGTTGAACCAGCGCTTCGCCTCGTCCCACGAGGTGACGGCCTCGGCCGTCTCCGGCCCGAAGAAGAACAGCCGTTCGGGATTCAGCGTCTCGTCGAAACTCGGGATCGGGAAGATGCCGGCGTTGAGCGGGCCGGTGACGACCTCGTGGACGCGGAAAGCGGGGTCGTCGGGGAACGGCAGGTAGCGGAAGACCTCGCCGAAGTGGACGTCCGTCGTGATCCAGACCGTGTTGTCGATCCCCTCGGCCTGCATGAAGCGCAGGATTTCGAGCAACTCCTGCTCGAACCCGGTGTTCTGGTCGAAGTTGGCCCAGCCGTCGCGCCCGTTCGCCGCGGGGAAGCCGGTCGGAATCGACATGGGCACGCTCGACACGATCACCTTCCAGGTCGCGTCCGAGGCGGAGAGCTTCTCCTTGAACCAAGTGAGTTGCTCCCGGCCGAGCATCGTCTTGGGGCGGTCGGGGCTGTCCGCCGTACTGTTCGCGTCCCTGTACTGCCGGTTGTCGAGCACGAAGAGCTCGAGGTTCTTCCCCCACCGCAGCGAGCGGTAGAGGCGCTTCGGCGTGTTGGGAGCGATCGAAATCGGCGTGTAGTCGAGGAACGCGTCCAGGCCGATCGGAAGCAGGTGGACGCCCGGCGTATAGGGCGGCGTGGCCCGCGTGTCGTGAAGGGGGCCGAAGTCGTTCACGACCTCGTGGTCGTCCCAGACGCCGACGTAGCTCGTGCTCGCGAGCAGCTCCTGCTGGGCGCCGTCGGCGCGGTTGTAGCGCCAGTGCGCCCAGAAGCTTTCGAGATCGACGGCCGGGCCGAAGGTGCCGGGTACCTGAGCGTTGCCGTAGCGGCCGGTTGCCTCGCAGGTGTTGTCCGCGTAGATCATGTCTCCGAGACCGACGAAGATGTCGGGTCGCCAGTCGTGGATCGTCCTCATGATCGGCAGGCCCTCGACTGCGTCGCGACAGACGTTCTGCCCCGAGACGTCGCCCCCGAAGGCGAGCCTGACCCCCGCCGCCTCGTCGTCGGCCGGCGCCGTGCGAAACGAACCGTGCACTGCCGGCCCGCGGCCCACGTCGGGAAGGCCGAGACTGAACCAGATCCGGTAGCGGTACGTCGTGCCGGGCTGAAGATCCTCGAGGACGAGTTGGCCGGTGTAGTCGTCGGAGGCGCGTACGGGTAGCTGCTCCACTCTCCGCTGCCCGTCGCCCGTGACGACGGCGTTGAGCACGGCCCCCCGGTCGGCGCGCGCCCACAGCACCGCCGAGTCGGACGTCACGTCGCCCGCGGCCACGCCGTGGGTGACGAGCGCCTCCTCGCTCGCGCGCGGCTCCTCGACCAGCGCGCTGCCGCCTCCGCGACGCACCGGCTCCGCCGCGGCCTGAATCGACCCGTCGGACAGGAACGCGATGCCGGTGACGGCGCCGATCTCGGGCGTCGAGGTGAAGCTGTGGCCACGTGCCCGGAGGGCGGCGGCCTCGGGCGAGGAGAGGAAGGCAGGCTCGGCAGAGGTCGTTGCGGTGTTCCGCTGGGAGATCCTCGGCTCCGCGATCGCTTCCGGCAGCGACATGCCGGCGTCGAGGTGATCGAGCAGGACCTGGAGCACCGTCGTGATGATCGTGGAGCCGCCAGGAGATCCGACCGCGAGGACGGGCCTGCCTTCGGACGTCACGATCGTCGGGCTCATGGAGCTACGCGGGCGCTTGCCGGCCTCGACGCGGTTCGGGTGGGTCAGCGAGTCGAAGTTGAAGTCGGTCAGCTCGTTGTTGAGCAGGAAGCCCCAACCCGGCACGACGATCCCGTTCCCGCCGGTGGCCTCGATCGTGAAGGTGTAGGAGACGACGTTGCCCGACCGATCCGACACCGTCAGGTGGGTGGTCGTGCCGGCCCGCGTCGCGGTTGCCGCAACCTCACCCGCGCCGGGCTCCGAGTCCTCGAAGGGATACGGGTCGCCCGGCGGTACAGGGCTGGTCGCGGCGCGCTCGGGGTCGATCAGGGCGCGGCGCTCGGCGGCGAACCCGTCCGAGAGCAGACCCGTCAGCGGAACGTCGAAGAAGTCGGGATCGGCGAGGTAGGCATTGCGGTCTGCGAAGGAGAAGCGCGACGCCTCGAGCATCAGGTGCAGCGCCTGCTCGCGGCTTGCCGCTTCCAGGTCGAAGCCCTCGAGGATGTTGAGCGCCTCGCCCACGGTCGAGCCGCCGCTCGAGGGCGGCCCCATCCCGTACACGTCGAGTCCGCGGTAGCCGACCTTCGTCGGCTCGCGCTCCGGCGCCGTATACCTCCTGAGGTCGCGGGCCGTGAGCAGACCCGGGCGCCAGACATGGTTGGCGTTGGGAAAGGTCGGCGGGCGCTGCACGGCCTCGACCATCGCCCTCGCCACGGGGCCGCGGTAGAACCCGTCGGCGCCGAGCCGTCCGATCCGTCTGTAGGTGCGCGCCAGATCGCGATTGCGGAATACCGTTCCGACGTCACGCGGCGTCCCATCCCCATCGAGGTACAGCTCGCGGGTCGATTCGATGTCGTCGAAGTAGTCCACGTTCTGCTGCGTCTGATCGAAGAAGACCTGATCGACGACGAAGCCGTCGCGCGCGACCTCGATGGCCGGAGCGAGCGCCTCGGCCAGGGAGATCGTCCCATACCGGGCGAGCGCCTCTTCCCAGCCGCGCACCGTGCCCGGGACGCCGACCGAGAGACCGCTGTAGCGCGCATCGTTGAACGCCAGCGCGCGACCGCCGTCGAAGAAGGAGTCCGGAGCCATCTCGGCAGGTGCGACCTCCCGGTGGTCGATCGTCGTGACCTCCCCGTCGCTCGTCCGGATGACCATGAAGCCGCCGCCTCCGATCCCGACCGAGAACGGCTCGGTCACGCCGAGGACGGCGGCCGCGACGACCGCGGCGTCGACCGCGTTCGCCCCCGCACGCAGGGCGCCGACGGCTGCCTCGGTCGCGAGGACCTCCACGGTCGCCGCTCCACCGCCGCCGCCCACTGCGGTCGGCTGCTTCTGTGGTTCCGCCGCCTGTGCGGCGACATCGGCCGCCGGCGCGAGTACGGCCACGATCGCCACCAGCACGAACGAGAAACGCATCGAGACACGTCGCATGAACTCGCCTCCCCCTGCTCGAATCCTCCGTCAGCGGGGCATCGTCTCACAGACGCTGGCCCGAGGCGCTTCGCTCAGTCGGCTTGGCCGCGAGTCGCCGCCAGCTTCGCGCCGAGGTGGGCGAAGGAGACGTCATAGGACGCCGTCTCTTCGACCCGGACTTCAACGGTCTCGCTCATCCGATCGCGCAGGCGCATGCGTGACTCACGGTTACGCTCCTCCGCCTCCCTGTCCCGCCAGAACGTGATCACACGGGTCGTGCCTGTCGTGTCGTCGGTCAGGATCAGCAGGCCTTCGAAGCCCTCGCTCTCCCTGAGCCAGACCAGCATGGCCTCACCCGCCATCGCCGCAACCTCGGACAACCCCTCGACCGAGCCCTTCGTCGTCGTGAAGCTCGCGTACACCAGTCCTACCGGCGGCGCTGCGAAGCGTCCGCGAGGGCGGGCGGCGTCCAACCGGCGTCCACCGGGTTGATCGTGGTGCCGGGCGGGACGATCTCGTCGATGCGATCGAGCAGGTCGCCGTCGAGCGTCGCCTCGAGCGCGGCGAGCTGGCCCTCCAGCTGCTCCATGGTCCGGGGGCCGATGATCGGAGCGGTGACCACGGGGTGTTGCATGACGAACGCGAGCGCGAGCTGGACGAGTGTCAGGCCGGCCTCCTCCGCGAGCCCCGCGAGCGCGTCGGCCGCCTCGAGCTTGCGCTGGTTCTCCGGGATGGACAGGTCGAACCGGGCAGGGATGCGGGCCCCCCGGCTGCTGGTCGGGGCCTCCTGTCCCTTGCGGTACCGGCCGGTGAGCCAGCCGCCGGCGAGCGGGCTCCACGGGATGACGCCCATGCCGTACTGCTCGCAGACGGGCAGCACGTCCCGTTCGATGCCGCGCACGAGGAGCGAGTACGGCGGCTGCTCGCAGACGAACCGCTCGCGGCCGCGCCGCTCCGCCACCCATTGCGCCTCGACGATCACGTGCGCGGGGAACGTGGAGCTGCCGAGATAGCGGATCTTCCCGGCGCGGACCAGGTCGGTCAGCACGCCGAGCGTCTCGTCGAGATCTGTGTGCGAATCCCAGCGGTGCACCTGGTACAGGTCGATCCAGTCGGTGCGGAGCCGCCGCAGACTGGCATCGACCTCCTGCACGATCCAGCGCCGCGAGTTGCCGCGCTCGTTCGGGTCCTCGCCCATGGAGCCGTGGAACTTCGTCGCCAGGACGACCCGGTCGCGCCGTCCCTCGAGCGCCTTGCCCACGATCTCCTCCGACTCGCCGGCCGAGTAGACGTCGGCCGTGTCGATGAAGTTGATGCCGGCGTCGAGTGCCCGGTGAATGATCCTGATCGATTCCTCGTGGTCGGGGTTGCCCCAGGCGCCGAACATCATCGCGCCGAGACAGAGAGGGCTGACCTGTACCCCAGTGCGACCGAGATTCCGAACCTCCATGGGCCACGACACTACGTGACATCATCGCCGGGTGACCGGGGAGTTCGATCGGGCGCAGACCGAGGCGTGGCACCGGTTGATGCCCTTCGCAAGGACGCTCGGACTCGAAGTGCTGGCAAGCGGCAAGCAGGAGGTACGAGCTCGCCTCGGCTGGAGCGAAGAGCTCTGCACCGTGGGCGGTGTCCTGCACGGCGGAGCGATCATGAGCCTCGCCGACAGCGCGGCCGCGACCTGCGCGTTCCTCAACCTCCCCGAGGGAGCGAGCGGGACGGCGACGATCGCCTCGACGACGAACTTCCTCCGTGCCGCCCGCGAAGGCGCTGTCGAAGCAGTTTCACGTCCGCTCCGAGCGGGCCGCTCGGTGATCGTGGTCGAGACCGAGGTTCTTGGTGGGGACGGCAAGGTCGTGGCGCACGTCGTCCAGTCGCAGGCTGTACTGCGCTAGATCAGCCGCCGCTCGAGGTAGGCGGCCAGGCGCGTGAGCGGGAACGAGATGATGAAGAAGATCGCCATCACGCCCGCGAAGATCTCGAACGCGTGGGACTCGAAGCTGGTGAAGGTGAGGCGCTCGACCGAGCGGTTCCCGGTCTCGAGCACCTCCGCGACGCCGATGATCGCCGCGATCGTCGTGTTCTGGATCACGTTCACGAGCAGGCCGACCATCGACGGCAGGAGACGCCGGAGCGCCTGCGGGAGGATCACGTTGACGTGGCGGCCGACCCAGCCGAAACCGAGTGCGGCCGCGGCCTCGTGCTGCTCGCGCGGGATCGACTCCACCGCGCCCCGGGTCGCCTCCGCGACCTGAGCGCTCCCCCAGAGGACGAGGCCGATCGTCGCCGCCTGGAAGGCGCTGAAGCGGATGTCGAGGCTCGGCAGCGCGAAGAAGATCAGGAAGATCGTCACGATGATCGGCAGACCGCGCCAGACCTCGACGTAGAGGCGGATCAGCGCGCGCGAAGGCAGGAAGCGGATTGTCAGGAGGGTGCCGAGCAGGATCCCGATGACGGCGCTGCCGGCGACGGCGAGGCCGGCCATTCGAAGCGTCTCCTTCAGCCCCTCCTTCAGGATGTACTCGGCAACGGGCCGCACCCAGTCGGGCATGACTTACGCTGTCCTCGGCAGCGCGAGCCGCGCTTCCAGCAGGCGGATGAGGGCTGAAAGCGTCCACACGATGGCGAGGTAGGTCACCGCGACCACGAGCAGCATCTCGGCGTCCTTGAACGTGACGGCGGAGATGCTCCGCGACACGTTCGTCAGCTCCGCGTAGCCGATCGCCGTCAGGAGCGAGGTGTTTTTCAGCACCGAGATGTAGGTGTTGATCGACGGTGCGAGGGCGATGCGCCCCCCGATCGGCAGCGTCACGTTGACGAAGGTGCGCCGCGGTGTGAACCCGAGCGCCAGAGCCGCCTCGCGAAACCGCCGCGGCACCGCCTCGAAACCGGCGCGGAAGTTCTCCGTGTTGTAGGCGCCGCCCCAGATCAGCACCGAGAGCCACGCCGTCACGAACGGGCTCAGCCGAATACCCAGCTGGGGCAACCCGAAGAAGAGGAAGAAGATCTGGACGAGGATCGGCGTGTTGCGAATCACCTCGACGTAGACCGCCGCGAGCTGGCTCACGACCGGGATCCGGTGCGCCCGAGCGGCACCGAGCACGAGCCCGACGAGAAACGCTCCGGCGATCCCGATCGTCGCAACCACGAGCGTGCGGCGAAGACCCGCCAAGAGCTCCGGCAGATTGTCGACGATGAAGTCCCAGTCGATCGCGGCGAGCGTCATCGTCGAGAGAGATCAGGAGCGGCCGCGCGAACGCGGCCGCTCCTCGAACCCGAAGGCTGGATCAGCCCTGGGTGCAATCCGACGCCGGGTCTTTCCCGACGGGGTACTGGAAGTTGTTACGAGGCCTCGGGACGTTCCCGAGGAAGCTGCTGACGAAGCGCGCAGGCGTGTTCCGTCGCAGGATCGCGTTGAACTCGTCCTTCGCCTTCATCCGGCGCAGCGCCGCGTTCACCCAGCGGGCGGTCGCGTCGTCGCCCTTGCGGATTCCGATGCCCCACGGCACGGCCAGGAAGCGGTCGTTCGTGAGCTTCAACTCCCGGTCCTGCGTCGCCACGCCGAGGACGAACGCGTCGTCGAACATGAACGCGTCGGCTCGCCCATCCTTGACGGCGAGGACGGACGCGGCGGTCCCATCGACCTCGAGAATGTTCGCCTCCTTCAGGCAGTTCCGCATCCAGGTCGCGTAGATGGAGCCGCGTGTGGTGACCACGTTCTTTCCGCGCAGGTCGTTGAGCGTCTGGACATTCGAATCGTTCTTGACCAGCAGCCTGCCCGTGGCGGAGTAGTGCGGGATCGAGAAGTCGATCTGTTCCGCCCGAGAGGCCGTCCACGTGAGCGTCGAGATGATGATGTCGACGCGCTGCGAGGTGAGCGTCGGGATGCGGCTGGCCGTGGTCGTGCAGGTGAGCGAAACGCGATTCGTCCTTCCGAAGGCGAGCTGCGCAAAGCGCCGCGCGATGTCGACCTCGTAGCCTCCGTTCTTCCCCTGCACGTCGATGAAGCCGAACGGCGGGAAGTCGCACTTGATGCCGATGCGCCAGCGCTTGTTCTGCTTGACGTCGGGCGGCAGCGCGGGCAGTTTCGGCACCTGCGCCTTGGCACCGGGTGCAGCAGCCCCCGTGCCACTTGACGGTGCGGCGAACCCCCAGGCCGCGAACGCCGCCGCCGTCAGGGTGACGGCGAGGATTGCAGGGATGAGACGTTTCATTCGGTGACTCCTTCCTCGGTAACGGTTAGCTCTTCGAGCGAGTGGTCGAGCTGGAGCGTGCGGCGCAGGAAGCGCCGCGTCCTCTCATCCTTAGGACGATCAAGCACCTCTGTAGGTTGGCCCTCCTCGACGATCCGCCCCTCGTCCATGAAGATGAGCCGGTCGCCGACCTCCCTGGCGAACTGCATCTCGTGCGTGACGACGAGCATCGTCATGCCCAGATCCCGCGCGAGATCGCGCATGACCACGAGCACCTCGCCAACCAGTTCCGGGTCGAGCGCGGACGTGACCTCGTCGAAGAGCATGACGCGCGGCTCCATCATCAGGGCGCGCGCGATGGCCACCCGCTGCTGCTGCCCGCCGGAGAGCTGGTGCGGATGCTGCCGCGCCTTCTCTCTCAGGCCGACCTGTGCGAGCAACTCGAGGCCGCGCGCCTCGGCCGGGGCGCGCCCGAGCTTGCGGATGCGGCGCGCCGCGAGCGTGACGTTGTCGAGCGCCGTCAGATGGGGAAAGAGGTTGAACTGCTGGAACACCATCCCGATCCGCTGCCGGACGGCCGGCACGTCGACGCCCTTCTGGGTGATCTCCTCGCCCTCGAGGAAGATCCGCCCGCCGTTCAGGGGCTCGAGCAGGTTGATGCAGCGCAGGAGGGTGCTCTTGCCGCTCCCGCTGCGCCCGATCACGACGAGCACATCCCCGGCGCGGACGCTCAGGTCGATGCCGTCGAGGACGAGGTTGTCGCCGAAGCTCTTGCGGACGCTCTCGAGACGGACGACCGGGATGTCTGCGCCGGCAGGGGGCCGCTCCCCGGCCGCATGAGTCACGGGCTGCGTCACGTCGCTATTGCTATCACTTCCAGGGGAAAAAGTCTCCTAATCTCGTCCGAGCCGCGAGGCGAGCGCGGCCCCGGCGAGCAGAAGAGCCTCGACGAGCGTGATCGCGACGCGATTCAGCACCGTCGCGCCAAGCGCGACGCCGTCCGAGACGACAGCGAGCAGGAGCCCGTACATCGAGGCCTCGCGCACACCGAGGCCGGACGGAGCGAAGACCGACAGGACAGCGACGATCGCTCCGACCGCGCTCGTTCCGCCGAGGAACGGGATCGAGACGAGATCGGGATCTCCGCCGACCGAGCGGAGCAGGAAGAAGAGCGCTGCGCCGCCGACGATCCAGGTGAAGCTGTAGAAGAGCACGAGGCCGAGCACCGTGCGCAGCCGCAGCGCGGGCACCGCTGAGGCACCGAAAGGCCGGAGCAGCCGTGCAGCGAATCGCGGGAAGATCCGCGGGTGCAAGGGCACGATGCAGACGAGAGCGAGCGCGAAGAGCGGCAGGAGGGGAGCATCGACCGACTCGACGCCGCGCAGGCTGATCACGAAGACGATGATCCCGGCGAGCGCCGAGAGCGCAGCCTCCATCAGGATCGAGGCGAGGACGACCGGTGTGTCGGTGATGCCGGCGCGCCGCATCGCGACCACGCGGGCCGCGGGCGTCCAGACCCCTCCCGGGATGTACTTCGCGAGCATCGAGACCATCTCCGCGCCGAGGGCGACGCGGTAGGAGGTCCGGATTCGCATCGCGGCGAGGATCCACATCCAGCCGACGACGAAGAGCAGGTAGTACGCCGCGAGCAGGATGCACGCGAAGACGAGCTCGAGGGGTCGGGCGTCGCGAAGTCGGGGCAGCGCATCGTCCCAGGAGCCACGAACGGCATAGGCCAGCGAAGCGACGAGGACGGCCACCGCGGCGACCTGGATCCCGATCCAGAGCCAGCGGCGAGCGCGGACCGCAGCGTAGAGATTGACGAGACGCTTGCTCCAACCGGGCCTGTGCTCTCCCTCGACCTGCGTCGCCATGGCCGAAGCTTGCCGGTTGCGACACCTCTGCGACGATGAGGGCGTGGCGGTCAGCCTCGAGACCGAACGGCTGCTGCTCCGCGAGTGGCGCCAGGGCGACGTCGAGGAGCTCGCCCGTATCTACGCCGACGAGCGCGTCCATCGCTTCCTCGGCGGCCCGATCGACCGCGAGGCGACGGAGCGCCAGGTGGGCCGGTTCGTCCGCGACTGGGAGCAGCGCGGGTACGGTCACTGGGTCGCCGAGCACCGGGAGAGCGGCCGGATGATCGGACGCGTCGGGCTGATGCACCACCCAGACTGGACGGCGAGCGAAGACAAGGTCGAGGTCGGCTGGACGCTCGACCCGACCTCTTGGGGCAAGGGCCTTGCGACGGAGGGCGCGCGAGCGAGCCTCCGGTACGGCTTCGAGGTTCTGAAGCTCCCCCGCATCATCAGCTTCACGCTCCCGGACAACGTCGCCTCGCGGCGCGTGATGGAGAAGTGCGGGCTGACCTTCCGGGGCACGACGCCGTGGCGCGGCCTCGAGCACGTGTGGTACGCGCTCGAGGCTCCTTCCATTCCCGTCATGGGGTCAGACCCGGTTCGAAGCGGTACTCCAGCCGCGGCTCGATGAGAGAAGTAGCGCGGCCTCAGGACCGCCTGCTCCGTTAGCGCCGGCCGCGACGAAGGTTGGGCCGCCCCGGGTCGGCGGCGACGAGGAGCGGCACGGGGTCGTGTCCGTTCTGTCCGGCCGGTTCCTCGACCGGCTCCTCCTGCTCCTCTTCCGCCGTCGGCTCGGGCGGCTCCTGCCGCTCGGCCTCCCCGTCGGCGTTCGGCTCGTGGACGGGAAGCGGCTCGGGCGGCTCTTCGCGCTCCCGCTGCCAGAACCAACGGCGCGGGCGCGCCGGAGGCTCGGCGGAGATCGGCTCCTGGACGGGCGGCTCGAGGTCGATCGGAGGGGCGGGCGGCTCGTCAGGCCCGGTCTCCCACGGGTCGAGCGCCGCCGCAACGGCTGGAGCGAGCTCGAGCTCCGTTTCCTCCACCGCGACTGCGCTCTCAGGCTCTTCGACGGGCTCCGCGTCGAGCGACGGTGTGGGGCCGAAGGCGCGCTCCCAGGGATCGGCCTCGGCCTGCGTCGTCGTCGTCGGCTCCCAGCGGTCGATCGGCGGCTCGACCACCGACTCGGGCTCGTCCTGAGTCAGGGCGGCCATGGCCTCGACGGGCTGCGCCGGCTCGGCGTCGGCCGGGTCTTCCGGAGTTGGCTCCGGCACCGCGAGCTGATCGACTCCCTCGGCAAGCGGAGCGACGGGTAATTCCTCGCCCACGTCGTCCTCTCGTGGCGGAACGACCTCGGGCTCGTCGAGGAGGGGAATCGCCCGCACTGCGGGCGTAGGCTCGGGCAGGCGCTCGCGCCGGCTCCAGAACCTCCGGCGGGGCAGCGGGGCTGTGGGTGGCGCGGGCAGCACCGCGGGCTCGAGGTAGGAGATGACCGGTTCCTCCGGCGCAACCTCTGCGACCGGCTCCGGCTCGGCGACCTCTCGAGGCCCCGGCTCCTCGGCTACGGGCTCGGGCTCGTCGACGAGCGGCTCGAGCTCGGGGACGGCTTCCGCCTCGGGCTCGTCGGCCACAGGCTCCGGCTCGGCCCGCCGGAGGACCACTTCGGACTCCTCGACGGCGGGCGCGGGGTAGGAGATGACCGGTTCCGGCGCAACCTCTGCGACCGGCTCCGGCTCGGCGACCTCTCGAGGCCCCGGCTCGTCGGCTACCGCCTCGGGTTCGGGCTCGAGTTCGGGCTCTTCCACGAGCGGCTCGGGCTCGAGGACGGCTTCCGCCTGGGGCCCGTCGGACACGACCGCTTCTGGCTCCTCGGCGGCGATCGCGGCCTTGGGCTCGGGGATCTCCTCGACGGCCTCGAGCGGAATCTCTTCCTCCTCGACCTCGGCCTCCGGAACCGGAACGCCGATGACCGTGACGCCGGCGTCCGCAACCGGAACCGCCGGCGCCGGGGCAGCAACCGCCGCGAACTCGGTCTCCCTCGGGCGCGGCACCGGAGGAGGGAGCGAGACCGGGCTCGCCGGGCGGGCGCTCGAGACCGCCAACTCGAAGAGGGCAACGAGGAGGAGCGCCGCCAGGGCGAGGAGGATGACCCATGTTCTGCCGACGTCCGCCAGGCCCGCCCCGACCGTGACGAGGATGATGAACGCCGCCTCGGCGGCGACGCGCGGCAGAGCCTCGGAGACGCCGCCCTCGATCCGAGTCTCGCGGGTGATCGAGGTCGTCGAGGTCGACGACCAGGCGGAGCGCGGGGCAGGCAGCGGCCCCCAGGACGCAGCCCGCAGTGCACGGATGTCGATCCGCAGCTCTCCGGCCTGTCGCGAGAACGCCTCGACCGACTCGAGCACGCGCAGCGTCGAGTCGAGCTGCGCGGCGTGGCGATAGAAGGCCTCGAAGGCCTCCTCCACGGCCGCGCGCTCGTAGCCATGCTCGGCGATCGGGAGGCTCTCGAGCCGGGGCAGCCGCTCCCGCGCGGTGCCGTCCCCGTCCCAGGCCTCGTCTTCCCAACTGCGCTCGCTCATCGAGCGGCAAGTATGACGGCGGGCTCGGAGGCGCTCGCTACGGAGGCGGCGCGAGCTCGCGCCGCCGCACTGCCGCGGTTGCCGTGAGCGCGAGGCGCGTCTCGTCCAGATCGGGCTCGCGCGTCGTCAGCCCGCTGCGACGCAAACCCGGGCAGGAGCGCAATTCGCGCCGCCCGGTGCGTCGAGCCGTGGACGAGCTGCTGGCTAGAAAGCGGCTGCGGGAGAAGAAGCCGAGCAGCGCGAGAACAAGCAGGACGATCAAGATGATCCAGACCTGATCGGCAAACGCCTGAAGCCGCCCACGACACCTGGGCGACGGAGCGGGCGACCTCACTCCCGCGTGATCGAAAGCCCGCTCGCTACGAGGCGCCGGCCGCCCCGCTCGTAGACGACGTCGACGGTGTCGTTCTGCCGGTAGGTGCCGGCGATGCCAAGGAAAAGGCTGAGCCAGCGCCAGGTACCGAGCTTCCCCTCGCGCGCGAGCGAGCGGGTGAAGAGAAGCGTCCCGCCCTCGATGCGGTAATCCGTTCCCGCCTGTTGAGGCACCCCGTTCAGGAAGACATCGAAGGGCGGAGCCACCCCGCCCGGCAACTCCACGCGGGAGCCCTCAGGCATGCCACACGCGCCTCGAAGTAGCCGCGCCGGTCACAAGGCTGCTAACAATGACACCCTCGTGCGCAAGCCGCTCGCCGCCTTCCTCTCACTAGCTGGCGGCCTCGTCCTCGCCGGAACCGCGGCGGCGGGGAGCGGCTTCGAGCCGCAGCCCCCGAAGACCCCCGGTGCCGAGGACATCACGGACATCTACTACTTCGTCGCCTTCTTCGCGGCCGTGGTGTTCCTGCTCGTCCTCGTCCCGCTCGTGCTCTTCGTCGTCCGCTACCGCAACCGCGGCCACGACCAGGAGCGAGAAGGCCCGCAGATTCGCGGCAACACCCGGCTCGAGCTCGCCTGGACGGCCGTGCCGGTGCTGATCGTGGCCGCGATCATGGCTTTCGTGCTGATCAAGGCACCCGGCATCAACTCCGAGCCGGCGCAGGCTGGAGACGCCTTGCAGATCCGGGTCGAGGGCCGGCGGTTCTACTGGCGCTACGTCTACCCGAACGGCGCCGTCGCGATCGACCGCCTGCGCGTCCCCGTCGACCGCCCCGTCAACCTCGAGATCACCGCGCCCGACAGTGACGTCATCCACTCCTACTGGATCCCCGAGCTCGGGGGCAAGTTCGACGCCGTCCCCGGGGACACGAACGACTTCAGCTTCCGGGCGACCGAGGTGGGCGTATTCCCGGGGAACTGCGGTGAGTTCTGCGGCGTGCAGCACGCGGCGATGACCGCCGAGGCGGAGGTCATGCCCACCGAGACCTTCGACGGCTGGCTCGCGCGCGAGGGTCAGACTCAGGCCCGTGGCGACTCCGACCTCGGCGAGGCCCAGTGGGAAGGTGTGTGCCTGAAGTGTCACCGCCTGCAGGGTGAGACCTACATCGGCCCGAACCTCGGCGCCAACACCCTTCTACGGCAGCCCAAGGCGCTCGAGGACATCGTCGAGAAAGGGCAGGGTGCGATGCCCCCGGTGGGGCAGGGCTGGAGCGAGCGCGAGATGAAGGCCC
>Ga0136616_10000566_pt1 | contig 17823 bp, 17 predicted proteins | sample AntDrymUQ2992106_2_FD_106648 | JGI IMG/M metagenome (GOLD analysis project Ga0136616, IMG submission 106648) | Polar desert sand microbial communities from Dry Valleys, Antarctica - metaG UQ299 (21.06) | ecosystem: Environmental > Terrestrial > Soil > Desert | place: Antarctica: Dry Valley...
ACCGGAGTTCGGTCTGCCGTAGGCGGTCGAGCAGTCGTTCGGTCGGCGGCGGAGCCGCGGACCGGAGTTCGGTCTGCCGTAGGCGGTCGAGCAGCCGGCAGGGTTGTGGAGATCATAGGGATCGGGGGAGGCGCGGCCTAGACTGCGGGGGTGCTCGAGGAGCTGCACATCCGCGATGTCGGGGTGATCGACGATGTCGAGCTTGCCCTTGGTCCGGGGCTGACGGTCGTCACGGGTGAGACCGGCGCGGGCAAGACCATGGTCGTGTCGGCGCTGGAGCTGCTGTGCGGGGGGCGCGCGGACAGCGATCAGGTGCGCCGTGGGGCGAGCGCGGCGCTCGTGGAGGGCCGGCTGTCACCGCCGCCGCCCGGCGCGCAGGACTGGCTGGCCGAGGGCGAGGACGAGCTGGTGGTGTCGCGCGAGGTCGCGGCCGGTGGTCGCAGCCGTGCACGGGTATCGGGTCGGCTGGCGCCGGTGTCGGTGCTCGCGGACCTGGTCGGCGGCGTCGTCGAGCTGCACGGCCAGTCGGACTCCACGAAGCTGTCCACGCCCGCGGTCCAGCGCGACCTGCTCGACCGCTATGGCGGGGACGAGGTGGCGGCGTTGCGCTCCACGTACCGCACCGCCTACGCCGCGCTGCGCGAGGCGGAGACGGAGCTTGCGGGGCTGCGCACCGGGGAGCGCGACCGCCTGCGGGAGGTCGGGCACCTGGAGTTCGAGCTAGCCGAGATCGATGCGATCGCGCCGGCGCCGGGCGAGGACGACGCGATCGACGCCGAACTGCGCCGCCTGGAGCACGCCGAGACGCTGGTGGCCGCGGCCGCGCAGGCCGCGGCCGCGGTGGCGGACGACGGCGGTGCGCGCGACGCCCTCGGCGTCGCCGTCGCGGCCCTGCGCGCGGTCAGTGGCGTGGACGACACCCTCGACACGCTGGGGGCCCGGGCCGAGGGTCTCGCCGCCGAGGCCCAGGACCTCGCCTTCGAGCTGTCGGGCTACGCCGAGGACGTCGACGCCGACCCCGAGCGCCTCGCGGGGCTGCGCGAGCGGCGCATGGCGCTGGCTGGGCTGGTGCGCAAGTACGGGCCCGACACCGTGGCCGTCGTCGCTTACGCCGACCGAGCTCGCGCCCAGCTCGCCACCCTGGCCTGCGGCGATGTGCGCAGGGCGGCGCTGGAGGCGCAGACCGCCGTGCTCACCGACGCGGTGGCCGAGCACGGCGACGCCCTGGCCGTCGCGCGCCGCGACGCCGGCAAGCGTCTCGCGGAAGCGGTCGAGCGCCACCTCGGCGAGCTGGCCATGGCGGCGGCGCGCATGACGGTGGAGGTCGCGCCCGCCGACCCCAGCTCGGACGGCGCGGACCGGCTCACCTTTGTGCTCGCGGCCAACCCAGGTGAGCCCTCGTTGCCGCTGGGCAAGGCCGCGTCCGGCGGCGAGCGCAGCCGGGTCGCGTTGGCGGTGCGCCTCGCACTGGCGGACGCCGACGCCACCGGCGTGCTCGTGTTCGACGAGGTCGACGCCGGGGTGGGCGGTGCGGTGGCCCTGGAGCTCGGGCGCAAGCTGGCCCGCCTCGCCCGCGGCCGCCAGGTGCTGTGCGTCACCCACCTCGCGCAGCTCGCCGCCTTCGCCGACGCCCACCTGGTGGTCGCGAAATCGATCGTGGGGGAGCGGACGGTCGCCGGTGTCCGGCTGCTGAGCGAGGACGAGCGCGTGACGGAACTGTCGCGCATGCTGTCCGGAACGCCGGACAGCGCCGCGGCGGCGGGCCACGTCGCCGAGCTGCGTGCGATGGCCAGGGACGAGACGGGCCGCGTCGCACGTCGTTGAGCTCGCCCGGGGCCGATGCTACGGTTGCCGAGGCCGCGCTGATCGGTCCCGTCGTACCCGCAGACGACTTCCCTGAGTGACCGCCCCGGGATCCGGGCTTGTCGCTGACCCGTTGCGTGTGCGTCCCGTCCCGATGGGAGGCAGACGGTTGGCCAAGCACATCCTCGTGACCGGCGGCGTGTCCTCGTCGCTGGGCAAGGGCATCACCGCGGCGTCTCTCGGTCGCCTGCTCAAGGCGCGCGGCCTGCGGATCACGATGCAGAAGCTCGACCCGTACGTGAACGTCGACCCCGGCACGATGAACCCGTTCCAGCACGGTGAGGTGTTCGTCACCGAGGACGGAGGGGAGACCGACCTCGACCTCGGCCACTACGAGCGCTTCATCGACGAGAACCTGTCGCGCGCGTCATCGGTGTCAACGGGACAGATCTACTCGGCGGTCATCGCGCATGAACGGCGCGGCGACTACATGGGCGAGACCGTCCAGGTGATTCCCCACATCACCGACGAGATCAAGGCCCGGATCCTGTCCCTGGCGGGTGACGCCGACGTGGTCATCACCGAGGTGGGCGGCACCGTCGGCGACATCGAGGGCCTGCCGTTCCTCGAAGCGATCCGGCAGCTGCGCTATGAGGTGGGCCGCGAGAACATCTGCTACGTCCACTGCGCGCTGGTGCCCTATATCGGCCCCACCGGCGAGCTGAAGACGAAGCCTGCGCAGCACTCGGTGCGCGAGTTGCGCTCCGTCGGCATCCAGCCCGACGCCGTGGTCTGCCGCAGCGACCGTCCCCTCCCGCGTGAGTTGAAGCGCAAGATCGCCCTGCTGTCCGACGTCGACCTCGAGGGCGTGGTGAATGCCCAGGACGCCGAGTCGCTCTACAGCGTGCCGCTCATGCTGCGCGACGAGGGCCTGGACGAGTTCGTGGTCCGCCGACTCGGCCTCGACGCCACCATCGAGCCTGATATGTCGGACTGGGAGGAGATGGTCGAGCGCGCCCTGCACCCCGGCGACACGGTGCGCATCGCCATGGTCGGCAAGTACGTCTCGCTGCCCGACGCCTACCTGTCGGTGGTCGAGGCGCTGGAGCACGGCGGCATCGCCCACGGGGTCGAGGTCGAGGTGGTGTGGATCAGCGCCGATGACCTGACCGAGCCGCGCGAGGCCGAGCGCGCGCTCTCGGGCGCGCACGGCGTGGTCGTCCCCGGCGGCTTTGGCGTGCGCGGGATCGAGGGCAAGATCGCGGCGGCACGCTTCGCCCGCGAGCGCCACGTCCCCTATCTGGGGATCTGCCTGGGGCTGCAGGTGGCGGTCATCGAGTTCGTGCGTAACGTGCTCGGCCTGGCCGCGGCGAACTCCACCGAGTTCGACCCGGACTCACCAGACCCGGTCGTGGACCTCATGGCCGACCAGCGCGAGGTCCGTGACCTCGGCGGCACCATGCGCCTCGGCGTCTACCCGTGCCGTCTGGCCGAGGGCACGTTGGCGCGGTCCGCCTACGGCGAGCCGGTCATCTACGAGCGGCACCGGCACCGCTGGGAGGTGGCCAACCGCTACCGCGCCCGCATGGCGGAGGCCGGGATGATCTTCTCCGGTGTGTCGCCGGACGACCACCTGGTGGAGATGATCGAGTTGGCGGACCACCCCTGGTTCGTGGGCAGCCAGTTCCACCCCGAGTTCCGCTCCCGGCCCAACCGGGCGCACCCGCTGTTCCGCGACCTGGTGGGCGCGGCGCGCGCCCGGATGCTCGCCCAGCAGGGCAGGCTGCCCGACCCCGCCCCTGACCCCCTGCCCGAGCCGCTCCCGGAGCCCGCGCCGGCCTGACCGGCGCCCGCCAGGCTCAGCCCGACGACGTCGACCGTGGCCCGCGGGCGCGCCTGCGGCGCAGCCGCGCGCGGGCGCGCGCCCGGGCCGCGGTGCGCGAGGACTCGTCCCGAACCCGGCGCTGCACCGACCTCGCCCAGGCGAACTCCACCGCCAGGATCGCCAGGCCGAGCAGGACCACGAGAATGCCGGGCCCGGGGAGCACGAGCATCGCGACCCCGATCGCTGTGACCGCGGTGCCGATGAGCCCGATGGCGACCTTGCGCCCGTAGAGGTAGGCGCTGCTCGTCCGGGGTGCGCGCTGCCAGCCCACCGTCATGCCGTTTCTCTCGATGTCGACCACTGCACCGATCGCAGGGCGCCCCATTGTCCCCCATCCTGCCGTCCCACGTACCCGTCCGTGGCTACGCTTCGGTTTTATGGACGGTGACGGGGGCTGGTCGTACGAGGTGGAAGGGTCGCGGCTGGCCTTCGACGGGGCCATCTCACGGGTGCGCGTGGACCGTGTGCGCATGCCCGACGGCGACGTCGCCGAGCGCGAGGTCGTGGAGCATCCCGACGCGGTCGCGGTCGTCGCGGTGGACGATGCCGAGCGGGTGGTGCTGCTGCGCCACTACCGCCACGCGCTGGGGACCCGCATCCTGGAGCTACCAGCCGGCAAACTCGACGTGGGCGGCGAGGAGCCCGCTGCCGCGGCCGGGCGGGAGCTGGCCGAGGAGGCGGGGCTGGCGGCGGCCGAGCTCAGCGAGCTCGTGCGCTTCGCCAACTCCGGCGGGTGGACCGACGAGCACACCACGGTCTACCTCGGCACCGGCCTCACCGAGGTGACCGCGGAGGACTTCACCGCGGCGGCGGAGGAGTCCGACCTCGAGGTGCTGCACGTGCCGCTGGAGGACGCCGTCGCGATGGCCCGGCGGGGCGAGATCGACGACGCCAAGACCCTGATCGGGCTCCTGCTGGCCCACGACATCCTTCGGCAAACCTCCGGAGGCAAGACCGTCGGCAAGACTGGCGCGGATACCTGAACCGCTCGAGCGGGACGACCGGGGCCGGGACGGGCGGCTCGGTCACGTGAGGAGGGAAGCGTGGCACTGCCACGCCACGGCGAGCGCTACCTCGACCACCTGCGCGTGGAGCGCGGGCTCTCACCCCACTCCTTGGCCGCCTACCGACGCGATCTCCAGCTCTACGCCGGCTACCTGACGGCGGTGGGTATCGCCGGTCCCGGCGACGCCGCCGCCGAGGACCTCGCGGCGTTCGTCGCCTGGGTGCGCGCCCAGCGCACGGCGGCGGGGCGCCCGTTCGCGGCCTCGACCGTCGCCCGCACGCTGGTCTCCGTGCGCGGGCTGCACCGCTTCCTGGTGCGCGAGGGGCTGGCCACGGCAGACCCCTCGATCGAGGTGACCGGACCGCGCCTGGCCCGCCCGCTGCCCAAGGCGCTGCCCCTGGACGCGGTGGAGCGGCTGCTCGCCGCCCCGCTCGGCGACGAACCCGCTGCCCTGCGCGACCGGGCCATGCTCGAAGTGCTCTATGGCGCGGGCCTGCGCATCTCGGAACTGGTGGAACTCGATGTGGACGATGTCGACCTCGTGGCAGGTTCGGTGCGCACCATGGGCAAGGGCCGCAAGGAGCGGATCGTGCCCATGGGGCGCCCGGCGCGGCGCGCGGTGGAGGCGTGGCTGGTGCGGGGCCGCCCGCGGTTCGCCCCCACCTCGGCCACACTGTTCGCAAACCGCCGCGGCGGCAGGCTCACCCGGCAGGGGGGGTGGAAGATCGTGCGCGGCCACGGCGAGGCGGCGGGGCTAGGCGACACCGTTTCACCCCACACCCTGCGCCACTCGTTCGCCACCCACCTGATGGACGGCGGCGCCGACGTACGTGTCGTGCAGGAGCTGTTGGGGCATGCCAGTGTGAATACCACGCAGGTCTACACGATGGTGAGCCGGACGCGGCTGCGCGCGGTCTATGAGCGGGCACATCCGCGTGCGGTGCTCATCAGCGACGGATTCAACGGCCACGGACCCGCTGCTGCGGGTCCCGTCGAACCGTTGGCGTCAGGAGCCGAACCATGAAACCCGAGCTGCAGGCGCGCCTGCGCGACGAGCTGGAGGCGGACCGCGCCAACGTTCTGGACGAGCTGCGCTCCTACGGCGCGGACCCGTACAGCGAGAAGGTGGACCGCCCCTCCGGCATCGACGCCGGCTTCGCCGACTCCGCGCAGGCCAGCGCGGCGCGCGCCGACCTGCTGGCTCACGTGGACACCGCCCGCGACCGCCTCGCCGCGATCGACACCGCCCTCGCGTGCATCGACGACGGCACCTACGGTCGTTGCCAGGTCTGCGGAGAGCCGATCCCCGAGGCGCGGATGGAGGCGCGGCCGACGTCCACGCGTGACGTCGCGCACGCCTAGTTGGCCGCCGTGCGTGCCGTCGACCTGATCGGGCGCAAGCGCGACCGCGGCGAGCTGACCGCTCAGGAGCTCGCCTTTCTGGTGGAGGGCTACCTCGATGGCGGTGTGTCGGACGGGCAGATGGCCGCGCTGCTCATGGCCGGGGTCCTCAACGGTTTCACCGAGGCCGAGGCGCTCGCCCTGACCCGCATCCTGCTGGACAGCGGTGAGTCGTTGGACCTGTCCCGCCTGCGCGGGCCGACCTTGGACAAGCACTCGACCGGCGGGGTGGGGGACGGGACCACGCTGCTGGTCGCGCCGCTGGTAGCCGCGGCCGGGGGGCAGCTGGTGAAGCTGTCCGGGCGCGGGCTCGGCCACACCGGCGGCACGCTGGACAAGCTGGAGTCCATCCCCGGGTTCCGCACCGCCCTGTCGCCCGACGAGCTGCTGGCGATCGTGGCCGAGGTGGGCTGTGCGGTGGCCGCCCAGTCGGAGCGGTTGGTGCCGGCGGACCGCGCGCTGTACGCGCTGCGCGACGTGACCGGTACCGTCGCCTCGCCAGCGCTCATCGCCTCCAGCGTGATGTCGAAGAAGCTGGCCGCGGGCGCCGGCACGATCGTGCTGGACGTCAAGGCCGGGGACGGCGCCTTTCTAGCGTCCATCGAGGAGGTGGAGGCGCTGGCCCAGCTGTGCGTGCGCATCGCGACGGCGGCCGGGCGGCGCTGCGTTGCCCTGGTGACGGCCATGGACGAACCGCTGGGCCGGGGGATCGGCAACGCGCTGGAGGTGGCCGAGGCGGTCACGCTGCTGCGCAGCGCGCCCGACGCCGGGGGGCGCTCGCGGCTCACCGAGGTCGCGCTGGACCTGGCCGCCCACGGGCTCGCGCTGGCGCAGGGCGGGTCGGTCGGGGAGGTGCGCGCGACGCTGGAGGACCACTGGGCGAGCGGGCGGGCGCTGGAGCGGCTGCGCGCCATGGTCGCCGCGCAGGGCGGCGACCCTGCGGTCTGCGACGACCCCGCCGGCATCCTCCCCGCCGCGCCGGTGCGCCGCTCCGCGCCCGCGCCCGCCGCCGGCGTCGTGACCGCCGTGCCGGCCCGCGGGGTGGGCGAGATCGCTGCCGCCCTGGGCGCCGGCCGGGCGCGCAAATCCGACGACGTCGACCCGGCGGTCGGCCTGGAGCTCGCAGTGGAGGTGGGCGACCTCGTGGAGCGCGACCAGCTCCTGGCGGTGGTGCACGCGTGCACCGAGGCCGACGCCGAGACAGCGGCACGCCGGCTCGCCGACCTCGTGCACATCGACGGCGCCGGGGGCGGAGTCGCACCCCCGGCTCCGGTGCTACGGGTCGTGCGGGCCTAGGTCGAGGTCCAGCTCGACGACGTCTATGAGGTGAAGGGCAGGGAGGTGAAGGGCAGGGAGGTCGATGACGACCGCTGATCGAGCACGGTGCGCAGCACCGCCGCGGAGACCAGGTCGTAGCAGGTCAGTGGCCGCGCCTAATGGGTCTGCGCCGACCGGCTGACTCGGGTGCGGATATGGCCGGGAACCATGTTCTTCAGCACGCCGCCGCGTCGCCTGCTCCACGCCACCGGCCACCGGTCGAAGCAGATCAGCGCCCAGCCGTCCGGCCCGGCGCTGTGCACCGTCTCGCCGCGCAGGTACGCCACAAGCCGAGGGTCGTGGGCCTGCCACGAGATCGACTCGGCGACCTGGTTGGATGTGAGCGCCGTGGCGAGTGCCGGCGCCGGCTCGAAGCGGCCAGGACGCTGCCGACCCAACGGCAGTCCAGGCCGAGCCAGCCGATCGTTATCCACGCCGCTCGACTCGCTCGGCAACAGAAACGCCCGGTCCGCTCTGATCAGGAGCCGGTCGTCAGGGACTGCGAGGCCGGGCAGATAGCGCCGCCGAAAGTCTGCCCATCCAGACCGGAGTTGCGCCTCTTCGCCGCCGCCCGGTCCCTTGCGGGATCGCCGCGGTCGCGACCGTTGGGCGGCGGGCTCCGGTGGTGCGCCATGGCGGCGCAGCAGGGCGACGAACTGCCCGTCTCCTTCGACCTGGTGCGGCCAGAGCCGCGCCGCCCGCTGCGTCGGCGCGGCATCGAGGGCGACCCCCTCGACGGCCCCACCGGGCACCGACAGCTCCTCCAACTCCCAGCCTGGTTGCTCGGCGAGCAGCGTCGCCAGTTGATCCTCGTTCTCGGCGACCTCGAACGTGCAGGTGCTGTAGACGAGGACGCCACCGGGTCGAAGCACCTCGGCGGCGCGCGCCAGCATCCGCGCCTGCCGCCGTGCGCAACCGCGCACCATCTCGGGGCTCCACTCCCGGAGAGCCGCGGGGTTGCGTCGGAATAGCGCCTCACCGCTGCATGGGGCGTCCAGCACCGCCGCGTCGAACGGTTCGATGCCGGTCTCGGCCAGCCGCTCCATCGGCGAGCGCATCGTCACGACGTTGGCCGCGCCCCACATGTCCAGGCTCTCGTGGAGCGAGCCAAGCCGCGTGGTGTCGGCATCGACGGCCAGCACCAGCCCATCCGGCCCGAGGAGCGAAGCCAGGTGGGTGGTCTTGCCGCCGGGTGCGGCGGCCAGGTCGACGACCCGGGCTCCCGGCGGCAGAGCGAGCGCGTGGGCGACGCTCATCGCCGACGGTTCCTGCAGGTAGAACAGGCCGGCCACGTGTGCTGGATGACCGCCCAGCGTCGCGTTGGGGGGCAGGATGAAGCCCGACGGGGACCATGGCACGGGGCGGAGGTCGACGTCGAGCAGCGGGCCGAGCGCCGCCGGCTCGATCTTGCGCGGGTTGGCCCGCGCGCCGCGCACCCGGTCGTCGGCCATCGCGTGCAGGAACGAGCCGAGCTCGTCGCCGAGCAGCGCGGCCATGCGCTTCACGAACTGCTCGGGCAGGTCGGTGATCGGCTTCATAGGAACAGTCAGTACCCGCCGGTCCGACGGGGCCATCGCCGTCAGCGCGGCGCAGCAGCCGTTGTGGCTGGCGATGCCGTCTCGAAGCCGATCGAGCTGGTCGCGATCGATCCGGCCGGCTCGAGACATGGGAGCCACGTCTTGCGGTTGGCCTGCTGGTGCGGCGCCAGGATGCCCACGCTACCCAGGCAGGTGGCGCACGCTTGCAAACGCGGTCACGACCCGGAGCGGTCGGCGCCGGACTCGGCGGTCCCGGCGAAGGCCGATCCCGGCTACCGGCCGGGTGGCGGCTAACGCCTAGACTCCGCCCTATGGCGACGGGCACCTACCAGGTCGCGCTCTCGGCGTTCGAGGGCCCCTTCGACCTGCTCCTGCACCTGATCGCGCGCCACGAGGTGGACATCTACGCGGTCTCCCTGGCCCAGATCACTGACGACTACCTGGCGGTGCTGCGCGACCTCGACACCGTCGACCTGGAGGTCGCCACCGAGTTCCTGGTGGTTGCCGCGACCCTCGTGGAGCTGAAGGCCGCTCGTCTCCTGCCCGACACCGACGACCCAGAGCTCGACGAGCTGGTCCTGGAGGCGCGCGACCTGCTCTACGCGCGGCTGCTCGACTACCGCACCTTCAAGCAGGCGTCGGCCTGGCTGGGTGCGCGCATGGTCGCGGCCGGCGGGCATTACCCTCGCGCGGCGGTGATGGAGCCTTGCTTCGCGGCGCTGCGGCCCGACGTGGTGCTGGGCGTGGACGCTGCCGGGCTGGCGGCGCTGGCCGCCCGGGTGCTCGCCGACGCCGTGCCGCAGACGGTCGACCTGTCCCACGTGCAGCCGCCGCGCCTCAGCGTGGCCGAGGCGGTCGCCCTCGTGGCGGCGGCGCTGCGCCAGAAGGGGGGCCATGGGACGTTTCGCAGTCTGACCGCGTCGTGCCGCGACCGCGCGGACGTGGTGGTGAGCTTCCTCGCCGTGCTGGAGCTGTACAAGGCCGGCGCGGTCGACCTGGAGCAGGTCGGCTCGTTCGGCGAGCTGCGGGTCCGCGAGCTTGCCCTCGACGGTGCGCCGTGACCGACATCGCGCCGCACTCGCTGGACGTCCCGGCCCGCAAGGCGCTGGAGGCCATCCTGTTCGTGGTCGACGAGCCCGTGACCGCCCACGCGCTGGCGCAGGTGCTCGAGGTGCCGCTGGACGCCATCCAGGCGGCGCTGACCGAGCTGCACAGGGAGTACGTGGACGACGGCCGCGGCTTCGTGCTGCGCGAGGTCGCAGGCGGCTGGCGCCTCTACACCGACCCGAGCGCGGCGCCGTACGTGGAACGCTTCGCCCTGTCGGGGCGCACCGGGCGGCTGTCCCAGGCCGCGCTGGAAACCCTGGCGATCATCGCCTACAAGCAGCCGGTCACGCGGGCGCAGGTCTCAGAGATCCGCGGGGTGGACGCCGACACGGGCGTCCGGGGCCTGGTCAGCCGTGGTCTGGTGGGCGAGGTCGGCCGCGACCAGGCGCCGGGGCAGCCCGTGCTGTACGGCACCACGCCCGACTTCCTGGAGCGCCTGGGCCTGCGCAGCGTGGACGAGCTGCCCCCTCTGCCCGCCCTCGCCCCCCGCGGGCCGCTGCCCCCGGAGCCGGACCCCGGCGCCTATCGGGCGGCCCGGCGCGAGCTGGACGCGCTGGCCGCGGACGACCTGACGGTCGCCGATGATTCCAGCGCCGGGGACGAGGTCGCACCATGAGCGCACCGGAGCGGGTGCAGAAGGTCCTGGCGGCCGCCGGGGTGGCGAGCCGTCGGGCGTCGGAGGAGCTGATCGCAGCGGGGCGCGTGACCGTGGACGGCGTGGTCGTGAGCCTGGGTGCGAAGGCGGATCCGTACCGCCAGGTCATCACGGTGGACGGCGAGCGGATCCACACCAACCCGCTGCTCGTCTACTTCCTGCTGAACAAGCCCGCCGGGGTGGTGACCACCGTCACGGACCCGCAGGGCCGGCCCACGGTCATGGACCTGGCGCCGGCGAACCCGCGCGTCTACCCGGTGGGGCGGCTGGACCGCGACACAGAGGGCGTGCTGCTGCTCACCAACGACGGCGAGCTGGCGAACCGCCTCACACACCCGCGCTACGAGATCGAGAAGACCTATGTGGCCCAGATCCGCGGGCCGCTGAAGCGCCACGCGGTCCGCGCCTTGCTGGACGGGGTGGAGCTGGAGGACGGCCCCGCCCGGGCGCGCAGCGTGCGCGAGCTGGGCTCCACCGCGGACCGCACCCTCGTCGAGCTCGTCCTCGCCGAGGGCCGCAAACGCGAGGTGCGCCGCATGCTGGCCGCCGTCGAGGTGCCGCTGGAGCGGCTTGCCCGCGTGAAGATCGGCCCGCTCGCTCTCGGTGACATCGGCTCGGGCAAGCTGCGGCCCCTGACCGGTGCGGAGGTCAGCGCCCTCTACGCTGCGGTGGGCCTGGGCGCGCAGGTGGGCGCGACCGCCGACGGCGACCACGCAGCCGACCGTGACGGCGCGTCGGCGTGAGGCTGGTCGCGCTGCGCGGCGCCACCACGCTGGAGGCCGACACCCGCGAGGAGGTCCTGTCGCGCACGGCCGAGCTGCTCGGGGTCCTGCTGGAGCGCAACGCGCTGACCACCGACGACATCGTCAGCCTGCTGTTCACCGCCACCGGCGACATCCGCTCGGAGTTCCCCGCCGCCGCCGTGCGCGCGGCGGGAGTCGGTGACGTGCCGATGCTGTGCGCCCGTGAGCTGGAGATCTCGGGCGGCAGCGGGATCCCGCTGTGTGTCCGGGTCATGGCGCACGTGGAGTCCAACCGGTCGCGGGCGGACCTGCGCCACGCGTACCTGCACGGGGCGCGTCAGCTCCGCAGCGACCTGCCGGAGTAGCCCGTGCGCGTCGCGGTGATCGGCACAGGCCTGGTCGGTGGTTCGCTGGCCGCCGCGTTGCGCGGCCTGGACGCTGTCGACGAGGTGGTCGGCGCTGACGCCGACCCGCGGGAACTGACGCTGGCCGAGTCCCGCGGGTTGATCGACCGCGGCGCCCCCACCCCGGCCGCGGCGGTTCAGGGCGCCGACCTCGTGGTGCTCGCCGTACCGGTGTCGGTGGTCGGCGAGGTCGCCAAGGAGGTCGGCACCGTCATGGCGCCCGGGTCGCTGCTCACCGACGTCGCCAGCGTGAAGGCCCGGCTCGTGCCCCTCATGGAATCGGCGGTGGGTCCCGGCGTGACGGTCATCGGTGGTCATCCCATGGCCGGCTCGCACGAGGCCGGGGCGATCCACGCGACCGCGGAGCTGTTCGTGGGCGCCACCTATCTGCTGACCCCCACCGCGCGCACCGACCCGGAGGCCTACCGCAGGCTGCACGGCCTGCTGACCGCCATCGGCGCGCGGGTGCTGGCGGTCGACGTCGCCCGCCACGACCTGCTCGTGGCGGTGGTGAGCCACCTGCCCCAGCTCGCGGCCACGACCTTGATGAACCTTGCCGCCGGGCGGGCGTCGCGCGAGCACGCCGAGCTGCTGATGCTGGCCGCGGGCGGGTTCCGCGACACCACCCGGGTGGCGGCGAGCAACCCGGATCTGTGGCTCGACATCTGCGCCCAGAACCGCGACGCCATCGTCGAGGTCCTCGACGACTACGGCGACCGACTGGGCGCCCTGCGCTCCCTGGTGGCCGAGGGTGACGAGGACGGCCTGCGCGCCGAGCTGGCTGCGGCGCGCGCGGCCCGGCGCTCCCTGCCCGGCAAGGAGAGCGTGACCGGCGCGCTGGTCGAGCTCCACCTCGCCATCCCCGACCGGCCGGGCGTCATCGCGGAGGTGGCGACCAGCATCGGCAGCGTCGGGGTGAACATCGAGGACATCGCGATCGAGCACGCGCCGTCCGGTGGGCGGGGCACGATCCGCCTGGCGATCATCGGCTTCGCCCAGGCCGGTCGCGCCCGCGGCGCGCTGGAGTCGCGCGGCTATGACGTCATCGAGCAGGCGCCGTGACCTACCCGGACGCCCTGGAGGTGGTGCCGTCCGGGCCGGTCCGCGCCACGCTTGCCGCCCCCGCGAGCAAGAGTGTGACGAACCGTCTGCTCGTCGTGGCGGCGCTGGCCGCTGGGGAGAGCACGCTGCACGGGCCGCTGGTCAGCGACGACTCCGCCGCCATGTGGCGGGTGGTGACCGGGCTCGGGGCGCGGGTGAACGGAGACGGGTTGTCCTGGCGGGTGACCGGGACCGGCGGGTCCCTCGCCGCGCCCAGGCACGCGCTCGACGCCGGGCTGTCCGGCACCACACTGCGCTTCGGCACCGCCCTCGCCGCCCTCGCGCCCGGCCCCGTGACGCTCACCGGCGGTCCGCCGCTGCTGCGCCGCCCGCTGGGACCGCTGGCGGCGGCCCTCGGCGAGCTCGGCGCCGGCGGGATCACCGTGGACTGCGACGGGGTGCGGGTCGCGGGTGGCGGCCTGCGCGGCGGCCGCGGCGCGGTGGACGTCACCGGCAGCAGCCAGTTCGCCAGCGCGGTGCTGCTCGTCGCCCCCTACGCCGACGCCGATGTCACCGTGGTGGCCGAGGGCGGCACAGCGCACGACTACCTCGACCTCACGGTCGCGACCATGGCGGACTGGGGCGCGCAGGTCACCGCCGAGGCGTCCGCGACATGGCGGGTACGGGCCGGGGTCCGCTACGCGGCGCGGGAGGCGGCCGTCGCCTACGACGCCAGCGCGGCTGCGCACCTGCACGCGCTGGCGGCCGCCACGGGCGGGATGGTGACGGTGACGAACGCCGCGCAGGGGTCGCGCCAACCCGACGCCGACCTGCCCGCGGTGCTCGCGCGCATGGGCGCGACCGTCGAGCGCCACGGCGACGCCGTGACGGTCACCGGACCGGCCGGCCTGGCCCCCCTCGACGTCGACCTGCGGCGCACTCCCGACCAGGTCACGACCGTCGCGGCCCTCGCCGCGCTCGCGCCCGGCACCTCGCGCCTGCGCGGCGTGGCCGTGGCGCGCAGCCACGAGACCGACCGGCTGGCGGCGCTGCGCAGCGAGCTGGGCCGCCTCCGTGTCGCCGTGGAGGAGCACCCAGACGGGCTCACCATCCACGGCGGGACAGCGCGGGGGCCGGCGCGGCTGGCCACCCACGACGACCACCGCCTCGCCATGGCCTTTGCCGCCGTGGCGGCGGCGGTGCCCGGCGTGGTCATCGCCGAGCCCGGCTGCGTGGCCAAGACCTACCCCGGCTTCTGGGCGGACCTCGCCACGCAGGGTGTGACCTGGAGGGCGGCGTGACGGTCGTGGCCATCGACGGGCCTTCCGGCTCGGGCAAGTCGACGGTGGCCGCCGCGTTGGCTCGGCGCCTCGGCGTCCGCCACGTCGACACCGGCGCCTACTACCGCGCGGCGACCCTGGCGGTGCTGCGCGCCGGACTGGCGCCCGATGACTTTCGCGTTCCCGAGCTCGTGGCCGCGGCCCGCATCGAGCGGCGCGGCGGGCGCACCTACCTGGACGGTCAGGACGTGGAGGCCGAGATCCGCGGTGGCCCGGTGACCGCCGCGGTGTCGGTGGTGGCGGCCCACCCGCGCGTGCGCCGCGTGCTGGTGGCCCGGCAGCGCGCCGAGGTCGGCGACGGCGGCGGCGCGGTGGTGGAGGGCCGCGACGCAGGTACCGTGGTGGTACCGGACGCCGATCTCAAGGTGTGGCTCACCGCGAGCCCCCGGGAGCGGGCGACCCGGCGCGCAGCCCAGGTCGGCGAGGCGGCTCCGGAGGCGGTCCAGGCGCAGGCCGAGGCCCTCGCCCGGCGCGACGCGCGCGACGCCGCGCAGATGACCCGCGCCCCGGACGTGGTGGTGGTCGACACCACGGCGACCAGTGTGGCGGCGCTGGTCGCCACCCTCGTCGCGCGACTTGGGAACCCCGCACCAGCCGGCGTGGGCGAGCAGGCCGCAACAGGTTCGAAGGGGTAAGGGAAGGGGAAGGGGATGACCAGGGTTCGCGAGGCGGCAGGGCGTGCCGGGCGCCGCATCCGTCCGACCGGCGGCGCCACCGTCGCCGTGGTGGGTCGCCCGAACGTGGGCAAGTCCACGCTGGTGAACCGGCTGGTGGGGCGGCGCGACGCGATCGTGGAGGAGCGCCCCGGCGTGACCCGCGACCGCACCACCCACCCGGTCGAGTGGCGGGGGCGGCGCTTCACCGTGGTCGACACCGGCGGCTGGACGCCGGGCTGGGCGCGCGGGACCGTGGAGCTGGACGATGCGGTCAGCGCACAGGCCGAGCAGGCCACCGCCGCCGCGGACCTCGTCGTGTTCGTGGTGGACGCGACCGTCGGCATCACCGAGGAGGACGCGGCGGCCGCTGCATGGCTGCGCTCCCTCGGCGTGCCGGTGCTGCTGGCCGCGAACAAGGTCGACGACTTCTCCTCCACCGCACCGGTGATCGTGGCGCTAGGCGAGCTCAGCGCGCTCGGGCTGGGCGAGGCGGCGCCGGTCAGCGCGCTGCACGGCCGCGGCTCGGGCGACCTCCTCGACGACGTGTTCGACCGGCTGCTCGCGCTGCAGGCCTTCGACCGTCCGCGCGAGGAGGACGACGACGTGCCCGGCGTCGCGCTGATCGGGCGGCCCAACGTGGGCAAGTCCTCGCTGTTCAACCGCCTGCTCGGCGAGCAGCGGGCGATCGTGGACGCGCGCCCTGGCACCACCCGCGACGCGGTGGACACCGTCATCGAGCTGTCCGACGGCCGGGCCTACCGCTTCGTGGACACCGCGGGGCTGCGCCGGCACTTCAAGCGCGGTGACGCCACCGAGTACTACTCGACCGTGCGCACCACGCAGGCGCTGGACCGCGCCGCCGTGGCGCTGCTGGTGGTGGACGCCGCCGAGCCCATCGGCGAGCAGGAGCAGCGCCTCGCGCGCCAGATCGCCGACGCCGGTCGCGGTCTCGTGCTCGTCCTGAACAAGTGGGACCTGGTCGACGAGGAGCGCCGCGAGTGGGTCGATCGCGAGCGCGACCGGCTGCTGTCCTTCATCGACTGGGCGCCGCTGGTGCGCACGTCGGCTCAGACCGGGCGCGGCGTGGACCGCCTGCTGCCCGCCGTGGAGTCCGTGCGGCGGCAGTGGTCGCGGCGCATCCCCACCGCGGAGCTGAACGAGTGGTTGGGGGACGCGGTGGCCTCCACGCCACCCCCGCTGCACAAGGGCCGCAACGTGAAGGCCCGCTACGCGACGCAAGTGGCGGTCGGCCCGCCGACCTTCCGGATCTTCACCACGGGTGAGCTGCAGCCCGGCTACGTCCGCTACCTGACCCGCCGGCTGCGGGAGGCCTTCGGCTTCGCTGGCACCCCCCTCGACATCGGCTTCCGGGTCCGCACGCGTTGGGAGGATCGCCCATCGCCCGACCGCCCCGCCCGCTGACCGCGCTTGCGCGGTCAGCGGCAGCGCAGTTGGATGAAGGGTGGACCCGTCGCGCGTGTTCGTTGAAGGACAGCCGGGCGTCGGCTTGGAGTTCGCCGAGCAGGCGCCAGTCGAGTTCGCCGAGGCTCATTGATTGAAAGCTCAGGAACAGTACATCCTCGCAGACGTGAGGTGCGTTGCCGAATCACCGCGTCATCGTCCCTCCTCCTCCGCCGCTGAACTTTCTACCATGGAGGCATGCTCGATCAAGGTCAAGCGCCGAGGCAGGCTTCCGGTTCCGGTCGGCAGTTCGCCGGTGCTGCTGCGGGGCGACAGAGGGCCCTGCACGCCCTGTGGATGGCGAGTGTCCTCGGCGGTCTCGCTCAGTCCCTGGCCGGCGCCGCGGGTGCGCTGCTGGCCCAGCGGGTGGGTGGCTCCGACGCGGTGGCGGGCCTGCCGCAGACCCTGCTGGTCGCCGGGGCGGCGGTCGCGGCCCTGGCACTGTCCGCGCTGACGGTCCGCCACGGTCGCAGCGCCGCCCTGAGCGCCGGCGCGTCGGCGGCGGTCGCCGGGTGCGTCATCGTGATCCTCGGCGCCATGGGGTCGAGCCTGCCGTTGATCCTGGCCGGCAGCTTCTTGCTCGGCGCCGGCAACACCGCGGTCATGTTGGGCCGCTACGCCGCCGCCGACCTTGGTCCGGAGACGTCGCGGGCCGGGGCAATGGCCTCGGTGCTGGTCGCGACCACTGTCGGGGCGGTCGCCGGCCCCAACCTGCTGGCCCCGGCGACCGGTCTCGCCGCCGGCGTCGGGCTGCCCGCGCTGGCCGGGCCGTACCTGGTCGCGGCGGTCGGCTTCGCCGCGGCGGCCTGCGCGCTCGCCCTCGGCCTTCGCCCCCACCCGGCCCACACCACTTCGGTGCCGGTCGGTCAGCCCGCCGGTCCTGTCCCCGGGGGTCTCACCCTCGGCCGGCAGGGCGCGGCGGGGCTGGGCGTGCTCGCGCTGGCCAACCTGGTTATGGTCTCGGTGATGACGATGGCACCGCTCCAACTGCACCGCAGCGGCAGCGGACTGGGCGCCATCGGACTCGTCGTCAGCCTCCACATCGCCGGCATGTTCGCCCCGTCACCGCTCAGCGCGTGGCTGACCGACCGCTACGGTCGAGCGCAGGCCGCAGCCGGCGCCGGGGCGCTGCTGATCGCCGCCTGCGGGCTTGCCGCGCTCGGCGCGGGTTCCCCGGCCGTGCTCACGGTGGCCATGGTGGCGCTGGGCATCGGCTGGAACCTGGCCCTCATCGCCGGCAGCGCCCTGCTCACCGCCGACGTTCCAACGCTGCAGCAGCCCCGTCGCGAGGGCTGGGGGGAGGTCGCCATGGGCGTCGCCGCGGCCAGCGGCGGCGCCGCCTCCGGAACCCTGATGGCCAGCGGCGGCTACCCGCTGCTCGCCGCGGTCGCGGCCGTCGTCGCCGCACTCGTCCTGCCCTTCGCTCAGCGTGGATACGCCGGCCGGAGTGCCCCCTGATCACCGAC
>Ga0136616_10000567_pt1 | contig 17809 bp, 21 predicted proteins | sample AntDrymUQ2992106_2_FD_106648 | JGI IMG/M metagenome (GOLD analysis project Ga0136616, IMG submission 106648) | Polar desert sand microbial communities from Dry Valleys, Antarctica - metaG UQ299 (21.06) | ecosystem: Environmental > Terrestrial > Soil > Desert | place: Antarctica: Dry Valley...
CGAACACATTATACCGCGAAGTGCAGACCGCTTCTTCAATTGTCCTGGGCATAAGATCAGATATATTTCCGAATGGCTGGACTTCACCCACGGTGATATCCAGCGAAAAGCAAAAAACTCACTCCCTATGTCCGACGCCATTTCCCGCCGCTTACCCCCAGAATTTATGCAACTGGAAGGTAATCAGCGGTGCGCCCGAGTAACAAAAAACCGTTCCAGGGATTGTTCGGCGCCGCCGGCGGTGGTGCTGGGTTTGTGTAGGCGGCGGCATCAGCAGCAACGCCGCTATAGTTACCCTGCAGGAATCTCGCGGCCGCCATATGCGCCCACGCAGCAGCCGCTTCGTCAAAAGAGTCGATCTGTCCGTTCCCGTCACCGCCCACGCCAGTACTCGGACACTTGGGCACTTCGCGGCCGATGGTGCCGCAGGACTGGGCTGCCGGCATATCCCCCGGCACCGCACGGTAGCGATCAATAAACCCGTAATAGGCGGTTTGCACGCCGGCTGTCAGGTCGGCGAGATTTCTTACCCGTGCCGCAGTAATCAATTCTTGACCCTTCAAGATACCGCCGAGAAGCAGCCCGATAATGACCAGCACGATGGCGATTTCCACCAAGGTGAAGCCGTGTTGCTTGTTTACCATAATGAAATTCTCCGTTAGAGCTAGACGATAGTCTTGTGCAGGCCCCATACCATGTTGTCATATCGTTGATATTGAAGCATATTATTGCTTACTCTTCGACCCGATCGCCCCGCCGGTTGTCGGTTCCTCCACACAATCGTCGAATGATCCACAACGTTTCGATTGCACAGGATCATCGCTATTGCTCACTTGTTCCTCGGTGGAGAAACACGTCGCGGCGATTGCAGTTGGTTTAAACGGGAGGTGAGGAACTCGATTTCATCGGGATCGGTCACTGTGCCGCTGTCGAGCAAGGCCCCAAGTAAGACTTTGGCGGTTTCGATTTCGCCCATGTCTTCGAGAACGAAGATGTGCATCTGCTTCGCCCAGTGCGGCACGTCCTTGCCGGTGGCATGGCTCGCGATTGCCTGGGCGTAACGCAACGCCAGAGGCAAGTCGGCGAGGCGGTGCTTGGCCAGCACCGCGGCGTGTGCAAGCCATTGCCAGCGCCGGTTCGGATCGTCCAAAAACCGTTGGTAAACGAACTCTAGCATTTGCCGCTGTTTGACTGGCGCTGGAACCTCGGCGTACAACCGGCTCGCGGCCAGCAACGGGTATTGGGAGCGCGGCGCGAGCGTTAAAATCGCATCGAGCCAACCGATGGCATGTCCATAGTTCAAATCCCTGAATGGGATGCTAATGCCCGGCTGGTTGTCGAAGGCCTGTAGCCAGAGCATGAGTACCCGTCCGAGCGCCTCCTGCTCCCCGAGGCTCGCAACTTCCAAGACGTCGATCCGCGGAGGCGGCGGCAGTGCACGGGCGATCGCTTGTGAGGGAGGCTGTTCAGTTTGCCAGAGGATCTGCAAGGTAAGGCCGCAACACAGTGATAGTATTACCGGCACCGGCACCTCACGCACTGGACGTTCTCTCGCCATGACACGCGAATGCTAGAAGTTCTTGCGGTACAAGTCGAATAAACCCGCGCCGATGAGCAGCACGAGGTATATCATTGTTTGTCCGATGATCGCGACAAGGTCCCGTCCATCGGCGGCACCGTAAATGAGCCATTGGCTAGAGGTGTAGCGATCGAGATCGGGGAGCAGGAAGGCGAGGATGTCGATCACGCCACTGATGAACCGCTGCGATGGGGCTGAGGGATCGGCCAGCGGACCGTGACCGATGAGCTGAATCGACCCGATGGTGCGGGCCAGCACATAAAAACCAAACACGCTGCTCAAGGCGAGCGTGGCTTGCCGGAACGTAAATAGGCAAACGATGCTGACACTCGCGACGATGAATAACTCACAGGCGAGGGATAGGACCCACGGCCCGACACGCTGGGCAGGCGAATACAGCAGCAGGCATAATCCGATCAGCGCTGCGACCACTATCGCGGCGCCGGAGAAACCGAGAAGCCTACCGAAGAAGTAGCTTGCTCTCGAGATCGGCAGGGACAGCACGAGATCTAAGCTCTTTTCGTGTTGTTCGCGGAGCATGCTCATCGTCACGAAAAGGCTGATCAGGAGCACGGCGAAGAAACGTAACGCGCTGCTCAGTATGCTGACCTTGGTTTCCGCGCTTTCCGTGATCGCGACCTCCCCGATAAATTCGGCGAGGCCGAAAAGCGAAATCAGGGCCGCCAGCACGAGCGAAATGAGTCGATTCTGAATCGCTTCGCGAAGCGTAAACAAGGCGATAGTTAATATTGCGCGAAGATGCATATGCATTTCGGAGGCCCGAACGCTAAGCTAGTCAGCATCCTGATCTTACGGAAAGCTCATGAATTAAACGTCCCTATGTTTCTATTCTACCCGTGACAACGCTGGGATTTCACGTGCCTGCCTTCCTAACACATCTCTCTCGCAAGAACGAATACCGCATCCTCTCGGCGATGCTGTTGCTACTCCATCTCGCCGTGTGGTGGGATTTCGGCAGCTCGAAATCGCGCTCGCTGTTATTGGCGCATGCGGGGGTTTTCCTTATTTGGCAGCCGTTCTGGCGGTTAGAGAAGCGGTTTGGTTTAAAAGACACGGTGCTCTTTTCGCTGGTTTCGATCGGTTTGGCTTATTGGTTGGACCGCTGGATATTTTTCTGTTGGTTCGTAGTGCTGATCGGGCTACTGAGTGGATTTCCAGGCTATCGCCGTTCCGGCCGCCTGGTTTATGTGCCTATCTTGTTTTTCCTGGTGTCCGATCTTCTCATTGGCTGCGTTCCTCATCTTTTTCACGTCAAAGCATTGCCGCCTGCCGTGACCACAATGTTTCAATACGGCTTGCTGGCCGTGCCCGCATGGGTGTTTATTGTGCGCCCGGATCCGGGAGGCGGCGCATCTTCGTATTCCGTCGATCTACTGAGAGCTATCACCGCGTCAATGATGACAGGCATGCTTGCGTACCGACGCAGCCGCGGACCATACTGATTCTAAAACGGCAACTGCCGCTCATCATTCAGCGCCTGCAGCGCGCGCTTGACAAGCTGCAAGCACCTGAGAAGGCGGATTTGACACATGTGGATGTGGCGGATTGGTGGTACGAAGCAACCACCCGCCATGGGCACAACGGCGTTCAGTTTCGAGCAACAATCAGCACGCATGCGGCGATCCCAGCCGATTTATACGATAGCGTGATCGATAACTTGCTGGAAAACGCCTACGTCAAACGACGTGCGGAAACTGGCATAGAGATTACCGTGACTCTTCAATCCGAAGTGGAGAGTGTTTGTCTGAGGGTGTGCGATCAGGGTTGCGCCATTGCTACAGCCCGAGCCAATGAACTTTTTAAGCAGCCTGTATTATCATATAGTGGACTGGGTATCTGACTTTACCAAGCCGGTAAGCAAGCGGCACTCTCTGGATGTACGCTTGCCTTGAGTGAAAACAAGTCTGGCCGGGTATGTTTCTCGCTGTCCGCCGAGGGTACAGCCTGAGGCTAAAAGCCAAGGCTCGACAGCAATGAATCCACTTCGTCTTGACTTGAGACCTTGCTTTCCTCGCCCGCCATGGTGAGCGCGGGTCCTGCGGCATGAACGCCGTTGCTTTTTTTAACACGGGTTTTGCGCCGCGTGCTCGATATTCGGATGAAATCTACCAAACTACGCTCGACTTCTTGTACGACTTCAATGACGCGACGTATGACTTGCCCGGTAAGGTCTTGGAAATCCTGTGCCATTAAGACGTCGGAGAGATTCTTGTGCAGTTTCTGTGGGTCGGCTTTGACCCTAACGATGAAATCCGTGAGCGGATGATCGCCTTCACCGGCGATATCGAATAGCGTCGTTTCGCGCGTCTGGCGGCGATGAAGATTTAGGATCTTATCCGCGTTGATCGCCATGGTGTCTACGATGGGCAGCAATTCTTCAACGGCGTTAAGGGTTCGATGCGCTGCTTCCTCGGTCTTTGTGATAACGGCGTTTAGCCGCTCTTTGGCATCAGGGATGTCAGTCTTGGTAATTCCGATCAAGCGCGCGTCAAGCCTTATGGTGAGCATTGCATTGTGCAGTCCACGCGTGAGTTTACCGATCTCCACGAACAGACTGGCCTCGCGGCTCGCGGCGATCCTCTCCAAGATTCCATTCGCCTTGACATCATCGCCCTGTTCGAGCGCGGTTACAAGGCTACGTGCCTTACTCAAAAGTGCCTTATCGTTCACGGTACGCTGTCGAATTGGTTTTAGGCCTTAACGCGTTCCCATATCTTCTCAATCTTTTCTCTTAGCGTATCCGCCGTGAAGGGTTTTACGATATAGCCGTTGACGCCGACCTGCGCCGCCTCAACAACCTGATCGCGCTTGGATTCCGCGGTGACCATGAGCACCGGCAAAGTGCTTAGATGCGTGTCTGACCGAATCGCTTTCAGTAGATGAAGGCCGCTCATGCCAGGCATATTCCAATCGGTGATCACGAAGTCAAAACCGCCGCCTTGGAGCAACGGTAGCGCGCTATTACCGTCATTCGCCTCGTGGGTGTTCGAAAATCCAAGCTCTCGCAATAGCATCTTAATGATGCGCCTCATGGTAGAAAAGTCATCTACTATCAGAATTTTCATTTCCTTGTTCATGTATACCTCCTAACGCACCGCGCCGACGATCGCGGCTGCTAAAATCTACTCGTCGTTAAGGCACTCACTCATACGGGCTCTCAACCTGATCAATGCCTGAGCGTGAATTTGACAGACGCGTGATTCACTTACGCCCAACACCTCCCCAACCTCTCTTAGATTGAGCTCATCGTCGTAATAGAGAGACATGACTAAGCGTTCTCTCTCGGGAAGGCCAGTGATCGCGTTTGCCAGTGCTTGCAGGAAATCTTGGCTCTCCGCGTATTCATGTGGTATCGGAAATTTCTGCGTCAAACCTTCCGTCGTCCCCTCGACTCTCAATGGGACGTCCTCGAAGCTGAAAACCTTGTGCGATGTGGCGTCATGGAGGATCTGATAGTATTCATCGAGCGTAATGCCTAGCCGCTCGGCTACCTCCGAGTCGCGCGCATCACGCCCTTGCTCTGCTTCAATTTCTTGTACGGCTTTGGCCACCTGTCGAGCCTTGCGGTGCAGCGAGCGGGGAGCCCAATCGCCCTTACGGATCTCGTCAAGCATCGAACCGCGGATGCGGATCCCGGCGTAGGTCTCGAAGCTTGCCCCTTGCGAAGGATCGTAATTTCGCGAGGCTTCCAGCAAGCCGATCATTCCCGCTTGAATCAGATCATCGATTTGCACGCTGGGCGGCAGCCGACTAATGAGGTGATGCGCAATCCGTTTAACGAGCGGGGCATACCGCGTTATTAGATCATCAGCATATGGCTGGCTGGCGCTTGCTTGAGCAGTTGTCCTGGATACTGCCAATTCGTTCACGTCTTGACTGCCCCCGCCGCCTGGCCAGACTGAATAAGTCGTTCAACAAAAAACTCGAGTTTGCCGCTTGCCGCTGTCGGCGTGGGCCATTTATCGGATTGGATGGCAATATTCTTGAATGCCGCCGCGGTAGCGCACTCTGGATGCGCCTCATAGAGAGCGCGCCGGTGTAGAGCCAGGTTGGTGATGCGATGGTCGTATGGGATCGTACCGATGAGGTCAAGAGCGACGTCGAGGAACTGTTCCGTGATTACTACAAGCTTTTGGAAAAGCACCTGTCCTTCTTGGGCGCTGTGCGCCATGTTCATGAGCACCCGAAACCGGGATAACCCGTAATCGCTATGCAATATCTTGATAATCGCGTAGGCGTCCGCTACCGAGCTAGGATCATTACAGACAACGATAATGACCTCTTGGGATGCCGTACAAAATCGTATGACGTTGTCGGATAACCCAGTGGCTGTATCAATAATCAGTATATTGGTCATGTGTGCGAGCACGCTAAATGCATTGACCAGCCCGGCATGTTCGGTGGCGCTCAGCGCCGTCATACGTCTGGTCCCAGAGGAAGCCGGAATGACGTTAATTCCGTAGGGGCCGCGTAGCACAATATCCTCAATGCCGCAGCTACCCTCGATGACATGCGATAGGTTTAACACCGGTTTAAGATCCAGCAGAACATCGACGTTCGCTAATCCGAGGTCGGCGTCAAGCAGGGTCACGGCCTTCCCGAGGGCGGCAAAAGCGAGACCTAGGTTGATGGCGACGGTGGTTTTACCCACGCCGCCCTTGCCACTGGTGATAGCCAGGACGCGGATCGGGGATTGACTTCCGGGCCGCGGCGTGTGGCGTAGCACGGTACTAGGCTGCGCCGAAACCATCGCGCATCTCGCCGTGTGGTTGCCGTTGATCACATATTTTGTTCAGTCCGTTGAGCATTTGATTTTATAAACGGATTCGACAGGGATACCCTCTCGGGTATTGACTCGGCGGAAGGAGGCAAGGAGTGATCCAGTAAACTGTTGCCTGGCATCGCAGGCGTTTCTTCCATAGAGACCAACAGGGTAGTAATAAACGCGCGCACGCCCGAGTCAGGCGCGTCCGTGAGCTTGACGGGGCCGCGCGTTAATCTCGTTTCATTCGCCAGAATCTCGACGAAGGTGCGTAGGCCGCGGATCCCTTCTCGCGGCGCGGTCGCCACACCGTCCGCGCCGGAGTGGATTGGAACTGCGGCGAGCCGCTTGGCCCGCCCTATGCCCACCGGCGAATCACTGGAAAATGTTTGATGTCTTTGCAACGGCACAGGGGAGCAAAAGAATCAGGCTGCTAAAGTAATTTTCCGTAATAACGATAATCGAGATGCCTAAAGGCGGGGTACTCCGTATTAATCACGTTATAGCGCGTGGAGAAAAACGAGATGGCAACGGTGTTAACGATCTTGGCGGTCGATGACTCGCGTTCCGTGCGTGACATGGTTGCTTTCACCTTGAGAAACGCCGGCTTTGACGTCATTGAGGCCGTCGATGGAGTAGACGCATTGAATCGGGCGCAGAGCGGTAACGTCAATCTTGTCTTGACCGACATCAACATGCCCAACATGGACGGAATCGCGCTCATCAAGGAGCTGCGCAAGCTACCTGGATACCGGTTCACCCCTATCCTGACGCTCACCACGGAATCGTCTCCAGAAAAGAAGGTGGAAGGTAAAGTAGCAGGCGCCACGGGCTGGATGGTGAAACCGTTTAATCCCGATCAACTGATTGCCACCATCAGGCGGGTGATCGCCTAGCGCGCATGCCTTCGGGCGCGCTCGCGGCAAATACGGCATACGGCACGGCGGGACCAGCAAGCTAATCAGCAGCGAGCCTCGAGCGTCAAAAAAAGCGGGGCCTACGAGAGAACTCTTTATGCCGGTGGATTTATCCCAGTTTCACCAAACCTTTTTTGAAGAGAGCTTCGAGGGACTCGGAGTGATGGAGTCCGGGCTCCTAGCCTTGATCCCTGGGAATGCCGATCCTGAATCAATTAACACCCTTTTCCGGGTGGCACATTCGATTAAGGGTGGCAGCAGCATGTTTGGGTTCACCGCGATAACCGAATTTACCCATGTCATGGAAACCCTGTTGGAAAAGTTAAGGTCGGACGAGTGTACGGTCACGCAAGGCATTGTCGATTGTCTCCTCCAAGCAGTTGACTTCCTGCAAAACATGCTTTCGGGGGTGAAAGACGGTAGCGGCCACGACGCCGACCGCGGCGGCAGGCTCCGGGAGCAATTGGAAGAGATACTCGAGAACGGCAATCGAGGACGCGTCACGGCGAGCTCCGTTCCTAAAAAAACCGAAGCTGCCGACGCCGGCCATGCCGCGCGCGGGTGGCATATCAAATTTCGCCCCTATCGGCACCTGCTGACGACCGGGAATGACCCGCTGCCCATGCTCAGGGAGCTGTCCCTACTCGGGGACCTAGATGTGTCGATCGATGTCTCCAGGCTTCCGCGCTACCAGGATCTCGACCCCGAGGCGTGTTTCCTCGGCTGGGATCTCATGCTGCATGGGGCGATACCGCGTACCCAGGTCGCGGAAATATTTGAGTGGGTTGAGAGCGACTGTGACCTCGAAATAACACCGATTGATGGGAATACTTCGCAGGCGAATGCCGGACTTAGCGGCGAGGTCGTTCCGATTCAACCCGAGGATCCCGCGCCTCATGCTAGCCGGTTCTCCGCGCCGGCGACTGGGCCAGCGCCGAGCGCGGTCGAAGCTTATTCCGTAGTGGAGCGTAGAAAAAATCCATCGGCGGGGGATGCATCTTCAATCCGAGTTAACATCGAAAAGATTGATGCGCTTATCAACATCGTGGGTGAGCTCGTCATCACGCAGTCCATGCTGAGCCAGATCGGTGAGGACTTGGCGGCGAGCAAGATCGACAAGCTCCGCGATGGTCTGATCCAGTTGGCCCGCAACACGCGCGAGCTCCAAGAGAGCGTGCTCGGAATTCGCATGTTGCCGATCAGCTTCTCGTTTAATCGCTTCCCGCGTCTCGTGCGCGATATGAGCCAGCAGCTTTGCAAGAAGATCGATCTCACGGTCTCGGGCGAGCAAACCGAGATCGACAAGACGGTGCTCGAAAAGCTCAGCGACCCGCTCGTGCATCTCGTCAGGAACTCCCTCGACCATGGAATAGAGCTCCCCGAGGTACGCAAGGCGTGCGGTAAGGACGAGACCGGTCGCGTGCATCTCCACGCTTATCACCAAGGCGGAACCATCGTGATCGAGGTCGCGGACGACGGTGCGGGACTGAACAAAGCGAAGATCCTGCAGGCTGCGCGTGAGCAGGGGGTCATTGGCGAGCACGAGGCGCTCGCCGAGGATAGAATCCACGAGCTTATCTTCCAGCCTGGGTTTTCTACCGCCGATACGATCACGGACATCTCGGGCCGCGGGGTCGGCATGGACGTCGTCAGACGCAATATCAAGGATCTCGGCGGGAGCATCGAAATCGAATCCGAGGAAGGCCTGGGATCGACTTTTACGATCCGCTTGCCGCTTACGCTGGCGATCCTCGATGGTCAACTGGTTCGGATCGGGCGGCACATTTATAGCATCCCGCTGGTCTCGATCGTGGAATCACTCCAAGTTGCTCCGAAGTGCGTCAGCCGGATCACCGGAAAGGGCGAGATTTACAAGCTGCGCGCGGATTACCTGCCGATTATTAGGCTTTATGAGGTGTTCAATGTGGTTCCCGACAGCGAGCGGATCGAGAGCGGGATCTTGGTCGTCGTCGAAGACGATGGCCAACGCGCGGGTATCTATATCGATGAGCTGCTCGCGCAACAGCAGGTCGTTATCAAGAGTCTGGAAACGAACTATACACGTGTGCCGGGTATTTCCGGGGCAACGATACTCGGCGACGGTACGGTGGCGTTGATCCTCGATGTCCCAGGCGTGGTGGAGTTGTAAACTTTGTACCGGTCGGATTTAGACCCGATACTCATGAAGCGGTGGTAAGGGCCGCATAGGAGCGAAGCATGAATCTAGGGCAACAGTTAAACGAAACGACCCAGCCTATGCCTACGGCAGCGGGTCAATATTTGACCTTTATCCTCGCCGGAACGGAATACGGCGTTGATATCCTCCGTGTGCAGGAGATCAAGGGCTGGGATACGGCCACGGAGATCCCTAACACGCCGGAGTACATTCGCGGCATCATCAATCTCCGTGGCACCATCGTGCCTATCGTCGATCTGCGAAGAAGATTTCATATGGACGCGGTGGCCTATGGCAATACTGCTGTGGTGGTGGTGCTCAAGGTCAAGCGCGCAGGCGGGGAACGTACCATGGGATTCGTCGTGGACGCTGTGTCGGATGTCTACAATGTAACCGTTGACCAGATCAAGGCGGCGCCCGATTTCGGCACCTCGGTGAGCACCGAATTCGTTAAAGGGCTCACCACGGTCGGGGACAAAATGGTGATTCTGCTCGAAATCGACCAGTTGGTCGATACGGGCGTCGCGACGGCTGAAAAAGCGTTACCCATTAAGGCGGATCTCAAACGCCGCGGTGATACCTAGGAGTCGTACAAGCCGGTTCGATCCGGAGAGGACAAGACCATGAGACTGAAATTCTACGATGAATTATCCTTTGGGAAGAAGCTGTTTATCGTGGCGGTGTTGTTCGCCCTACCCTCGCTTTATCTTCTGTACGATCAAGCGTCGGTTCAGCACTATGCCGTCGCCGGCGGCATCGCTTTCTGCCTGGCCCTGGGCGCCTGGCTGTACTTCCACCTGATCGAAATCTTCGTCAGACCCTTCGAAGGCGCGATCCGGATCCTGGAGAAAGTCGCGAACGGGCAGCTCGACAACGAATTTGCCGTCGACACCCGTGACGAGGTCGGTTGGCTCCTACATACCATCAAGACCACGCAGAAGGGCTTGGCGCAGCTGGTTTTGGAGGCGCGGTCGGTGGCCCCTGCCGTCCAGAGGGGTTCCCAGGAGATCGCCCAGGGTAATACAGATCTGTCCCAGCGCATCGAAGAGCAGGCCGCCAGCCTCGAAGAGACCGCATCCAGCATGGAAGAGCTTACCAGCACGGTGCGCCAGAATGCCGATAATGCCCAACAAGCGAACCAGCTCGCGGTCAGCGCGCGCGAGCACGCGGAAAAAGGCGGGGAGGTGGTCGGCAAAGCCGTGGCGGCGATGAGCGAAATCAATACCGCCGCGAAGCGGATCGCCGACATCATCGGGGTGATTGATGAGATTGCCTTTCAGACCAACCTGCTGGCCCTGAACGCGGCGGTGGAAGCGGCGCGCGCCGGGGAGCAGGGACGTGGATTCGCGGTGGTGGCCGGCGAGGTACGCAACCTGGCGCAACGAAGCGCCGAGGCCGCCAAGGAAATCAAGGGCCTCATCCAGGACAGCGTCAGAAAGGTGGAGGAAGGCGCGCGGCTGGTGGACGCCTCTGGGTCGACGCTCACGGAGATCGTGACCTGGGTGAAGAAGGTCTCGGCCATCATCGCGGATATCGCGGCGGCCAGCCAGGAACAGTCGGCGGGGATCGAGCAGGTGAACAAGGGCATCACGCAAATGGACCAGGTGACGCAACAGAATGCGGCATTCGTGGAGGAGATGGCGTCCGCAAGCCAGTCCATGAGCGAGCAAGCGGTACACCTCACCCAGGCGATTCAGTCTTTCAAGCTCAAAGACGATCACGCGGCGCAAGCGGTGTCGATGGCGGGGCCGAAAAGGAAGTTCTTAGCGTCCGCGGCCGAGCGGCGTCAATCCAACCGGCCGTGGCGTGCCGAGAAGAACGAGGCCATGCACGGGCGCACCGCGGAGAAGAGTGCTGTCAAGCGTGTCGCGGTAGCGCAAGGGAACGCCGAGGGCGGCTGGGAGGAATTTTGACTTCGGCCGCACCGATTCATTGTGCGAGGGGACGACAGCGTGACGAAAAAGCGAAAGCGTGAGGTTGCAGGATATGAAAGCATCGCCAAGGAGACGTTCGCGGCGGAACAAACCGCGCCGCGCACAGAGGCCCTCGCGGCGGAGGTTGCCGGGACTGATCGCCTAGCCGCGGGATGCGGATCTCCGGAAGGCCCGCGAACGCGAATGCAGCACACAGACCGCCCGCGCAAGCCGAAGCGCGGACCGCCGCCCGGAGAGGAGCGCACGCTAGCCGCCGCCCCGGCCGGGCCCGTGAACCCGATCCTTGATCTGAACGAGAGACTCACGATCGCAGAGGTGGGCGAGATCAAGGAACGCCTGGCGGTGTTTCTGCGGGCTCCGGCGGCGTTTTTGGTCGTTGACGGCTCGCGTGTCGCTGCCGTGGATACCGCGGGCTTGCAGTTGCTGACGGCCTTTTGCCATGAGATGGACGAGCGCGGGATCGAGGTCCTGTGGCGAGACGCAAGCGCAGTCTTGCGGCAGGGCGCCGCGACCTTAGGTTTAGTGGAAACGCTTGCGGTTGCATGAGCTTTAGGAAACCTTTTCCCGCGAGGGGCGCTTGGTAGCGAAAGGATCCTAAAGGCAACTTCGGACCGTGTTGGCCAACGATGAAACGATGCTCGGCGGAGCGCACCGCGAAGCGCCCGATCCCGGCTCGAGCGATGTGCGCGAGTCCGTCAGGCTACTCCATGTTGCCGTTGCACAGATCGATGTGACGATGCATGAGGGTGATGCTTCGGTCGCGGTCTTGTCGGGAGCCTTGTCCTCGATCGTCGCCGGCCTCAAGAGCATTGGGCAGTGTGCGCAGGTGAGTACTTCCGCCGGGGAGCCTGCCCAAAAGAGGAACGTGTCGGCATCATGTTCAACCCTGGCTAAAAAAGTCGAAGCGGCGATCATGGCGATCCAGTTCTATGATGCCATGACTCAGAAGCTCACGCACATCTCGGAAAATCTCCAGGCGCTCGCCGATCTCCTGGCGGACGCAGGCAGGGTCAACCGGCCCGGCGCATGGCATGCTTTGAAGCAGCAGACCCGTGCGCGGTTCACGATGGAAAGCGAGCGGCGGGTGTTCGATGCGCTGATGCACGGGATGACGATGGAGGAGGCCGTACTCGCGGCCAAACCGCCAGGCGCTGAGCCACCGCCCGCGGGCGTCATCGATCTCTTTCGAGGGTCGGACCGAGATGAATGCACATACGGCAGCGGCTAAGCTGGAGCGGGAGTTCGCCTTCAACGACAAGCATTTCGAGTTGTTACGCGTATGCGTGCGCGAGCACACCGGGATTGCGCTCTCCGATGGCAAGCGGGAGCTGGTCTACGGCCGCTTGTCGCGCAGGCTCCGCAACCTCGGGATCGATAATTTCGATGCCTACTGCTCGCTTATCACGGCCGGCGACAAAGAAGAGATCGGCCACTTCGTCAATGCCATCACCACCAACCTCACCGCCTTCTTTCGCGAGTCGCATCACTTCGATCGATTGGCCGCGCTCCTGCCACGCTTAATCGAGATGAACCAGGGCACCCGGCGGCTGCGCCTCTGGTCGGCGGGCTGTTCGACGGGGGAGGAAGCTTATTCGATTGCCATCACGGTACGCGAAGCGATTGGCGATCCACCTGGCTGGGATGTGAAGGTTCTGGCGACGGACATCGACTCCAATGTCCTCGCGGCAGCCGCGAACGGGGTTTATCACCCGCAGCGGGCGGACGGGTTGTCCCGGGAGCGTTTGAGTCGTTGGTTTCTGCGCGGCCAGGGGAAAAACGCAGGGACGCTCCGGGTGGTCCCCGATCTTCAGGATCTCATCACCTTCCGGCAGCTTAATCTCATGCAGCCGTGGCCGCTCCGCGGCCCTTTCGACGTTCTCTTTTGCCGCAACGTCGTCATCTACTTCGGCAAGGAGACGCAACGGATGTTGTTCAACCGCTTCGCCGATGTGCTGGCGCCCGGGGGACATCTTTTCATCGGTCACTCGGAGTCGTTGTTCAAAGTCAGCGAGCGTTTCAAGCTCTTGGGCAAGACGGCTTACCAAAGGATCAGTTGATATGCAACGTTACACACCGGGCAATAGTCGCTGGCTGCCCCCCGCGCTGCCTGGTTTTGCGCACATCAACCGCTACTGGGACAGATCGCGCGACGGGTTCGTCGCCAAGATCCTACCCGGCGAATACTATGTCACTCGCAATGAGGAGCTGATCGCCACCGTCCTCGGATCGTGTATTTCGGCGTGCGTCCGCTGCCGCGCGACCGCGATCGGGGGCATGAACCATTTCATGTTGCCCCAGAGCCGCGCGGATGGCGACGGTGCTTGGACCGGCACCACGGTCGACGCCGCAACGCGGTATGGCAATTATGCGATGGAGCACATGATCAACGATCTCTTGAAAAACGGGGCAAGCCGTAAATACCTCGAAGTCAAGATCGTCGGCGGCGGCCGCGTCTTGAAACAGATGAGTGATGTGGGACAGCAGAACATCGAATTCGTCAAAGCCTATTTGCAGGCGGAGGGTCTCACCGTTAGCGGCGCGGACGTCGGCGATATCTACCCGCGCAAGGTGTACTACGATCCCCGCAGCGGTAAGGTGTCCGTGAAAAAACTACGCTCGCTGCCCAACGATACCATCTTCGAGCGCGAGAGCCAGTATCGGAGTCATATTGAAATTGCTCCGGTGGGCGGTGAGGTTGAGTTGTTTTATGGGGCGATTCGATGAGCAAGATACGGGTGGTGGTGGTCGATGACTCGGCAGTGGTGCGCAAGGTCTTAACCGCGATCCTAAACTCGGACACAGGCATCGAAGTCGTCGGTGTGGCCTCCGATCCCTATCTGGCGCGTGACAAGATCAAAAAGCTCAATCCGGATGTCATCACCCTCGACGTGGAAATGCCGCGCATGGACGGCGTCACGTTTCTCAGAAATCTCATGCGTTTGCGGCCCATGCCGGTGGTGATGGTATCCTCGCTCACCAAAGGGGGGGCGGAGATCACGCTCGAGGCAATGGAGGCCGGGGCGGTGGATTTCGTCACCAAGCCGGCACTGGATCTAACTGATCCGCTCGCGAACTACGGGGAAGATTTGATCGAAAAGGTTAAGACCGCCGCGTCCGCCCGCGTCCGGCGTTACGCTCGAGACGTTGCCTTACCCGAGGTCGCGCCAAAGTACAGTGCAGACGCGGTATTGCTAAGGAAACCGGCCAGCAGGTCTTTCAAGACCAGCGAGAAAATCATCGCAATCGGCGCCTCGACAGGCGGCACCCAGGCCATCAAGGAGATTCTCGCTGCGATGCCGGCCGATGCTCCGGCCATCGTCGTCACGCAACATATTCCCGCAGCGTTCAGCGGGCCGTTTGCTCAGCGGATGAACAGGATCTCGGCGATGACTGTACTTGAAGCCGAGGACGGTCAGCGGATCGTGCCGGGCCATGCCTACATCGCTCCGGGCAACCACCATCTCCTGGTGCAGCGGGACGGGGCGCGCTATGTGTGCCGTTTGCACGACGGCCCGGCCGTCAACCGGCACCGGCCTTCGGTCGATGTGCTGTTCCGCTCGGTGGCGCAGAACGTGGGCGCCAATGCGGTGGGTGTGATCTTAACCGGGATGGGAATGGACGGCGCGCTGGGGTTGAAGGAGCTGCGCGACAGTGGAGCACCGACCCTCGCCCAAGATGAGAACACCTCCGTAGTCTGGGGCATGCCGGGCGAGGCGGTCAAGCTCGGTGGTGTCGATCATATTCTGCCGTTACAGCGTATCGGTGCCGAGACGTTGAGGTTGGTTAAGCAACTTTGATGCATGGAGCGCGCTGCGTTGCGTCCGTTCGAAGTGTAAGCGAATTCGGCGCTGAACCGGAAACGCTTTTACTGGTTAACCACCCACCCTTCGGCTTGAGATTCGGGGACACTTGCGCTTGCATATGTCGGGCGGTAGCGGCCAGATTCGTAGGACCAGTCGAGGTTGCCTCGCATCCAGGAGCGCAGGACGCCGATGAAACGCCGCACATCGGCGTCGAGCGGGCCGCCGAAGCGGGGCAGGAGCGCTTCCAGCTCGATGAAGCGCCGGACCTGCTTGTCGGTGAGAATGGCAACCCGGTTCACCGCCTCTTGCAGGTTCAGCCCGTCGTGCCGCTGAAGGATCAAGACCAGGTTGTGAAGGTCGTGGTGCGCGCGTTCTTTCTCCAGGGAGAAGATGTCGTTGGACCAGCAGACGACATTGCTGGTGATCCGCATGAGGGCGCGTAGCAGAGGGTGTTTGCGCACCGTAAGCGGGAGGACGGTGCCCTCCGTCATCTCGATGAGGTCGAGCAAGAGATACAGGGCGCCGGTGTAGGGACGCATCTGAATATAGACCGCGGGGTCGGGCCAGACCCTCTGGACGCGGTTGCGAGCCTCCCACTCACAGGCCTCGAAATAGTCGGAGACACCGAGGGCAAAGCGCATCATCCAGGCGTGGGGCATGCAGGCCCGCAGGCGCTTCCGGATATCGCGTAACGCCCCCAATAGCGGCACGTCCGGGCGTACTTTGCCCGCCGCCCGCAGGTCAGATACCGGATAGGTCAATCCCTGCGGGTCTGGCTCCTCGGGCCGAGAGCCCACGAGCACTTTGAGGCAGCGGGCCTGCAGGGCCGCGAGACGCTCAGGCCGCTTACCGATACCGTGCTCGTCGCACTCGTCATCGAGGATGAATAGCCAGGTAATCCAGTCGGATAGGAGCCGGAGCCTATCCAGGGGGGCGTTCGGATAGGCGCGTGCGACTAGCTGGCCGAATTGCGCCGCGCGCAGGCGCTCGAAGGCGCGCGCGTCGGTCACGAGCCGGTGGTGCCCTACCCACTCGAGGGTGTGCTCGTGTACGGCCTCGCGATGGGGGTTCACGGCCGAAGGGAACGGGCAGTAAAGCGTGGGGAGAGTTATGTCTTCAATGGTCATAGCGATTGTTTCGACACGTTTTCACTGCGGGGCGGGTAGTCAACGAAGACCCGGGTGCGCCCTCGTCCTGCCCGTTTAGCTTCGTACATCGCATGGTCGGCGTTGGCCATGATCTCCTCGACGCCGCTCCCGTGGTGAGGCAGGAGCGCGATGCCGATGCTGGCTCCGATGCGGTAACTCTTGTTGGCGTAGACGAAAGGGGCCTCCGCCAGGCGCTTGTTGAACTGGTGCGCGAAGGTCTCGGCGCCTGAAGCGTCGGTGTTCGGGAGGAGCACGGCGAATTCGTCACCGCCGAGGCGAGCCACGACGTCCGATTTCCGGGCGCGGAAGTTTAGCTCCTCGCCGATCATGCGCAGCAGCGCGTCCCCGGCGGCATGGCCGCTGGTGTCATTGATCTCCTTAAAGTGATCTAGGTCGAAAAGCAGGAGCGCTCCGGTGACCCGGGTACGGGCCACCTCGTCATAGGTGCGAGTGAGATCCTCGAGGAAACGGTGGCGATTACAGAGGCCGGTCAAGGTATCGTGATTGGCGAGCCAGCGCATCCGCGATTCCGCCTGTACCCGCTCGCTCACGTCGAGGCCGACCGAGACCACGGCCGCATCGTCAGTGTGTTCGCCGCGCAGCCGCGTATGCACCCACATCACCGGGTGCCGGGTGCCATCGCGCCCTACAAGGTCGTGTTCGTGATCGGCGCGCCGTTGTCCCCTGGCATAGAGATCGTCGAGCTTGCTCAATACCTCCTGATGCGCTTCGACATCCGCAATGAGGTCTACGAAGCGCCTGCCCTGGAGCTTCACCGTGGCGAACCCCGTGATCTGGGCGGCGAATTTGTTGGCCATCTGGATGATGCCGTGGCGGTTCTGCGTAACCACCAGGACCTGAGCGGCGTCCAGGACCCCTTGCATGAGGTCGCGCTCCTCGGCGAGCTCCTGGTTTTTCGCGGAAAGCGCCTGGCTAGCCTCCTCGAGCTGGTGCGAGAGCGTCAACGCCGTGTCGTACAAGAGGTCGATCTCGTCACGGAACGATGCGGCCTTTTGCTGTACCGCCAGCCGTTCGCGGGCCGCGCGGTGTTCCCCTTGCGCGAGCAGTGGCAGCGTTTGGGTGAACCACCGCAGACGCCCGATCAGCACGCGTACCAGATAAGGAAGAAGCAACTCTCCCACCGCCAGTGCACCGGCCGCGGTGATCAGGCCCTGGCGGGTCGCGCGTCCAATCTCGGTCAAACGCTCAGTCACATCCGAGATGAACAGGATGAAACCCGGCTCGGCGGGGATGAATTCAGCCAGCGGGAAGCGCTGCACCTCGAAGCTGGTCCCGCGCGACTGTAGCAGCCGGCCTCCGTCCAAGTCAGCGGGATCGGGGTAGTGTGCGCTCAGAGGCTGTGAAAAAATTGTTTGCAGGGGGATCGCCAATTGATCATGAATATGCGATCTTAGCACCATGAGCAAAGAACCTTCGCTGTTCCCTGATCTCCCACAACCCGATACCAC
>Ga0136616_10000568_pt1 | contig 17806 bp, 17 predicted proteins | sample AntDrymUQ2992106_2_FD_106648 | JGI IMG/M metagenome (GOLD analysis project Ga0136616, IMG submission 106648) | Polar desert sand microbial communities from Dry Valleys, Antarctica - metaG UQ299 (21.06) | ecosystem: Environmental > Terrestrial > Soil > Desert | place: Antarctica: Dry Valley...
GAACAGCTCGGCGAGCTCGGGATCGGCCTCGACCAACCGCAGCCACTCCGGCTCGACCATGGCGGCAGCGGCGGCTACGTTGCGCTGCCCGGCGGGCAGGTCGAACAGCCGCTCCAGCACCGCGTGCACGACGGTGCCGCGGGCAGCGGCCGGGCTGGGCCGCTCCGGCAGCCTGTCGACCACCCGGAAGCGGTAGCGCAGCGGGCAGGCGAGGAAGTCGCTGGCGCGCGAGGGTGACAGCGAACCCACCGCACTGGGAGTCACCGCACTCGGAGTCACTTCAGTGGGAGTGACCGCAGTGCGGACGGCGGCGGTGGGAGGAGAAAGGGCGGTCGCGCTCATGCCGGCCAGGCTAGGGGAGGGGTACGACGGAATCCGCGTCCCGCGCCGAAGTCGTTCGTCGTCCACCGGCAGGGCAGCGCCCCACCGGTGCGGACGTCGGACAATGCTGCAATGACTCTGCAGAACGACTTTCGCCCTGACGAGGCCGGGTTGAGCGCCGCAGTGCAGCGCCTGGTCGCAGCTCGCAGTCGCGCCGGAGCGGCGCACGTGGATCCCGAGCGGGTCGCCAGCACCATGCCGGCACAGTGGGATCGAGCTGGGCTCGGGGGTCTGGCCGCATTGGATGTGCTGTCCGGAGTTGCCCTGGAGCAGGTGAGCCGATTGGACCACCCGGGGTTCTTCGCCCACATGGACCCGCCCACGCCATGGCCGACGTGGGCGGCGGCGATGTGGGCAGCGGCGGTCAACCAGAATCTGCTGCACCCTGATACGGCGCCGGCTGCACGGACCTTGGAGCAGCGGGTCATCAGCTGGTTGGCGCCGGAGTTCGGGATGGGTGGCGGGCACCTGGTGCCCGGGTCGACGGTGGCCAACCTCACTGCACTGTGGGCGGCGCGTGACCTCTGCGGTGCTCGGCGGGTCATCACTTCGGCGGCCGCTCATGTGAGTGTGGCCAAGGCAGCTCACCTCCTCGGCCTGAACCTGGTGGAGGTCCCGGTCGACGAGGCCCAGCAGTTGCGAGTGGACCTGCTGCCCGATGACTTGTCCCGGACCGTGCTGGTGCTGACCGCCGGGACGGTGGCCACCGGCGCGATCGATCCACTCGACGCTGGAAAAGGAGCGGCCTGGCGACACGTCGACGCGGCCTGGGCCGGTCCGCTGCGCCTGACCCGGCACGCCGGGCTGCTCGACGGCATTGAGGACGCGGACTCGGTGAGCGTGTCGGCGCACAAGTGGCTCTACCAGCCGAAGGAGTCTGCTCTGGTGCTGTTCGCCGACTCGGAGCGGGCGCACGCCGCGCTGAGCTTCGGTGGCAGCTACCTGGCAGCACCAAACGTCGGGTTGCTCGGCTCGCATGGCAATACTGCGCTTCCGCTGGCGGTCACCCTGCTGTCCTGGGGACGCGACGGGGTCGCCGCCCGGATCGAGGCGGACCTGGAAACGGCCGACCGTCTTGCACACCTCGTTGCCGAGCACCCGGAACTGCAGTTGTGGCGCCGTCCCCGCAGTGGCGTAGTCAACTGGCGTCCGACGGCCGGTGACGCCCGCACGGTGCGGGACCGGTTGACCGATGCGTGGGTGAGCGTCGCAGACATCGACGGCCAAGGCTGGTTGCGTTCGGTCGCCTGCAACCCGTTCGCCGACCCCGACCACGTCGTCCGACAGGTCGTCGCAGGGATGGCCGAGGCCGAGTTCACCGCATCGCGCCAGGGGCGAGTGCGAGCACCGCACTAGCATCGATGTGGTGAGCGAGCAGCGGACGGGCGGCGTAGGAGGGGGCCTGCGCATCGGGCGGATCTTCGGCGTACCGGTCTACGTCGCGCCCACCTGGTTCCTGGTGGCAGCGCTCATCACTTGGTTCTACGCGCCGACGGTCGAGGGTGCGGTGCCGGGACTCGGCCCCTGGCGTTACGCGGTGAGCTTGGCGTTCGCCGTACTGCTGTACCTGTCGGTGCTGGTCCACGAGGCCAGCCACACTGCGGTCGCTGTCGCGTTCGGGCTGCCGGTGCGCCGCATCTCCCTGCACCTGCTCGGTGGCGTGTCCGAGATCGAGCGGGAACCGGAGACCCCTGGGCGGGACTTCCTCGTCGCGGTCGCCGGTCCGGTCCTGTCCCTCGCCCTCGCGGTCGCCGGGTGGGCCGGCGCCCGCGCTCTGCCCGACGGATCGGTCCTGCACCTGCTGGCCGTACTGCTCGCCGTATCCAACCTGCTCGTGGGGGTCTTCAACCTGCTGCCCGGCCTTCCATTGGACGGGGGCCGCATGCTGCGCGCCGGCGTGTGGAAGATCACCGGGCGTCCCTTCAGCGGAACGCTGGCCGCGGCCTGGGTCGGGAGGGTGATCGCAATCATGCTGCTGGCGACCCCTCTCGCGCTGCCCTTCGCCATCCCCGGATTCACCGTCGGCCTCGTGGAGGTGGTGTGGGCGGCCCTCATCGCCTCCTTCATCTGGGTCGGGGCCGGCCAGGCCATCGCCAGCGGCCGAATCCGCGAGCGGCTGCCCTCGCTGGGCGCGCGCGGAATGGCCCGACGGGCGGTCGGGGTGCCCGCGGACACGCCGCTGGCGGAGGCACTGCGGCGCGCCAACGAAGCCGACGCGCGGGCCATCCTCGTGGTCGCCGCTGACGGGCAACCCCAGGGCCTCGTCAGCGAGGCGGCAGTCATGGCGGTCCCCGAGCAGCGCCGTCCCTGGGTGGCCGTGTCCACGGTCACCAGGGAGCTGCGGCCCGAGCTCGTGCTCCCCGTCGACCTCAGCGGCCCTGACCTCGTCGCTGCACTACGGCGTACGCCGGCAGGGGAGTACCTCGTCCTCGACTCCGGTGGCGCGGTGCACGGGGTGCTGAGCGCCGCCGACATCCGGCGAGCGGTCGGCGCGTGACCCCGCCGGACGACGGGCGGCCCGAAGCCCGCCGGCGGGGCTCGTTCGGTCACGGGGACCTTGTGCAGCTCACCGACCCGAAGGGGCGCAAGCACAGTCTGACGCTGGAGCCGGGGAAGGTCTTCCACACCCACCGCGGCGGCATCTCACATGACGACCTCATCGGTACGCCTGAGGGCAGCGTGGTGCACGCCACCGGGGGGACGCCCTACCTGGCGCTGCGCCCGCTGCTGAGCGACTTCGTGCTGTCCATGCCCCGCGGGGCGACCGTCGTCTACCCGAAGGACGCCGCGCAGATCGTGGCGGTCGCTGACCTGTTCCCGGGGGCGCGGGTCGTCGAGGCCGGCGCCGGCTCCGGTGCCCTGACCTGCTCGCTACTGCGCGCCGTCGGCGACGGCGGTCTCGTGTCGTCGTATGAGCGGCGGGCCGATTTCGCCGCGGTGGCCCGGAACAACGTGGAGCGTTTCTTCGGCGCCGCGCCACCGTCCTGGCGGTTGACCATCGGAGATCTGACGAGCAGCTTGGCCGAGGAGGAGGTCGACCGGGTCGTGCTCGACATGCTCTCGCCGTGGGAGTGCCTCAAGGCGGCGGCCGGAGCGCTCGTCCCGGGCGGTGTCGTGTGCTGCTACGTCGCCACCACGACCCAGCTCGCCCGCACCGTGGAGGCACTGCGCGACCATGGCGGCTTCGCCGAACCGAGCGCGGCCGAGACGATGGTCCGTGGATGGCACGTGGAGGGCCTGGCCGTACGCCCCGAGCACACGATGGTGGGCCATACCGGCTTCCTCATCACCGCCCGTCGGCTGGCACCCGGCGTACAGGCTCCGCTACGCCGCCGCCGGCCCGCCCCCAGCGCCCAATCAGCGGCCCAATCACAGGCCCAATCGGACGACCAGTCGGAGGATCAGTCGGTTGCGTCCGGCCCGGCGACCTCCACGTCGTCGGGCGTGCGGCGTACGTGAATACACACGCCGGGGCACTCACGCGCGGAATCCAACACATCGCGGGCCGCCGCGGCGGGGACCGGAACCGACTCGCCTGGTGCAGTGCGCAACTCCCCGTCGGCGCCCTTGACGTAGGCAAGGCCGTCGATGTCGAGCTCGAACACGTCCGGCGCATACTGCGCGCACAAACCGTCGCCGGTGCACAGATCTTGATCGACCCATACGCGCAGGGAGCGCTGGAGAGCCTCGGGTACGGCCACCGCTGCGCTCCTCTGTCTCGGTTCGGATGCATCCACGGCGTGGCGGGCACCGAATCACCGGCTGACGACGACGATAGCCCTCACGCTGGCCACGACTGATTCACCCAGGTTTCTCCCCGCACCGCCGAAGGTAGGGTCGAGGAGCCGACGCTCGGGAGGAGGTGAAGGCGTGACCGCCAACGACGACGCCCCCGGCCGCGCGCGGCCCACGCGTGAGGTCGACGGCCTACGCGCTCAGGTCTCCTACCTCGAGGAGGAGGTGACCGTGCTGCGCCGTCGGCTCGCCGACTCACCGCGCAGCACCCGCGCTCTCGAGGACCGCATGGTGGAGGTTCAGCAGCGGCTGTCCAGCGTGACGTCGTACAACGAGCGGCTGGTCACCACCCTCAAGGAGGCGCGCGAGCAGATCGTGTCGCTCAAGGAGGAGGTCGACCGGCTGGCGCTGCCACCGGCCGGCTTCGGCGTCTTCATCGGCCGCGGTGAGGACGGCAGCGTCGACGTCTTCACGGGGGGGCGGAAGCTGCGGGTGACCGTGAGTCCGCAGGTCGACGTGGAATCGTTGCGACCGGGCCAGGAGCTGATGCTCAACGAGGCGCTCAACGTCGTCGAGGCGATGGCGTACGAACGCATCGGTGAGGTGGTGATGCTCAAGGAGCTGCTCGGCGACGGTGACCGCGCCATGGTCATCGGCCACACCGATGACGAGCGGATCGTGCGGCTCGCCGAGACGTTGCGCGACGCGCCGCTGCGCCCCGGTGACTCGCTGCTGCTGGAACCACGGTCGGGTTACGTCTACGAGCGCATTCCGAAGTCGGAGGTCGAGGAGCTCGTCCTCGAGGAGGTCCCCGACATCGACTACTCCCTCATCGGGGGACTGAGCACCCAGATCGAGCAGATCAGGGATGCCGTCGAGCTGCCCTACCTGCATCCGGACCTGTTCCGCGAGCATCAGCTGCGGCCACCCAAGGGCGTGTTGCTCTACGGGCCGCCGGGCTGCGGCAAGACGCTCATCGCCAAGGCGGTGGCCAACTCCCTGGCCAAGAAGGTGGCGCAGGTCACCGGCACGCAGCAGGGGAAGAGCTACTTCTTCAATATCAAGGGTCCTGAGCTGCTCAACAAGTACGTCGGTGAGACCGAGCGGCATATCCGGCTGGTGTTCCAGCGGGCGCGGGAGAAGGCCGGCGACGGTACCCCGGTCATCGTCTTCTTCGACGAGATGGACTCGCTGTTCCGCACTCGCGGCTCCGGGGTGTCCTCCGACGTGGAGAACACCATCGTCCCGCAGCTGCTCAGCGAGATCGACGGCGTGGAGGGGCTGGAGAACGTCATCATCATCGGCGCCTCGAACCGCGAGGACATGATCGACCCGGCGATCCTGCGGCCGGGTCGGCTGGACGTGAAGATCAAGATCGAGCGCCCGGACGCCGAAGCGGCGCGCGACATCTTCTCGAAGTACATCACCGAGACCCTCCCGCTCCATCCCGAGGACATAGCCGAGCACGGAGGAAATCGCGGCGCCACGGTCGCCGGGATGATCCAGCGCACGGTGGAGCGGATGTACACCGAGGCGGAGGACAACCGCTTCCTCGAGGTCACCTACGCCAACGGGGACAAGGAAGTCCTCTACTTCAAGGACTTCAACTCCGGCGCGATGATCGAGAACATCGTCGACCGGGCGAAGAAGATGGCCATCAAGGACTTCCTCGACCACGGCCAGAAGGGCATCCGCATCTCCCACCTGCTGGCGTCCTGCGTCGATGAGTTCAAGGAGAACGAGGACCTGCCGAACACGACGAACCCTGACGACTGGGCGCGGATCTCGGGCAAGAAGGGCGAGCGGATCGTCTACATCCGCACGCTCATCTCCGGCAAGCAGGGCACCGAGGCGGGCCGGTCGATCGACACGGTCGCCAACACCGGCCAATACCTCTGATCGGGCGCGGCGCGGGCTGGCCCGCGTACCCTCGCGGTATGAGCGTGCGGCGGGTGATGGGGGTGGAGACCGAGTACGGCGTCGCCCTGCCCGGCAACCCGGGGGCCAACGCGATGCTGTTGTCCTCCCAGGTCGTCAACGCCTACCAACCGCCGACGTCCCAGCGGGCCCGCCGGGCCAGGTGGGACTTCGAGGAAGAGAACCCGCTACGCGACGCCCGCGGGTTCGACCTCTCCCGCGACGTCGCCGACCCGAGCCAGCTGACCGATGAGGATCTGGGGCTGGCCAACGTCATCCTCACCAACGGCGCCCGGCTCTACGTCGACCACGCACACCCGGAGTACTCCTCGCCCGAGGTCACTAATCCGCGCGACGCGGTGATCTGGGACAAGGCGGGGGAGCGGGTGATGGCCGAGGCGGCGCGGCGGGCCGCGCAGCTGCCCACCGCTCAACTGTCGACCGCTCAGCCCGTACAGCTGTACAAGAACAACACCGACAACAAGGGCGCGTCATACGGCTGTCACGAGAACTACCTGATGAGCCGGGCGACACCGTTCAGCGAGATCGTCCGCCATGTGACGCCGTTCTTCGTCTCCCGCCAGGTGGTGTGCGGGGCCGGCCGGGTCGGCATCGGGCAGGACGGACGGGGCGAGGGATTCCAGGTCAGCCAGCGGGCCGACTTCTTCGAGGTCGAGGTCGGCCTGGAAACGACGCTGAAGCGGCCCATCATCAACACCCGCGACGAGCCGCACGCCGATCCGGAGCGCTACCGCCGGCTGCACGTCATCATCGGCGATGCGAACCTGTCGGAGATCTCGACGTACCTCAAGGTCGGGACCACCGCCCTCGTGCTGGCGATGGTGGAGGAGGGCTTCCTTTCCGTGGACCTCTCCGTCGAGCAGCCGGTGGCGGCCGTCCACGAGGTGTCTCACGATCCCACGCTCCACCACCAGGTCACCCTGCGCACCGGCCGGACACTGACCGCAGTCCAACTGCAGATGGAGTACTACGAGCAGGCCCGCAAGTTCGTCGAAGACCGGTACGGCAGTGACGCCGACCCCGACACCCGCGACGTCCTCGACCGCTGGGAGTCGGTGCTCACCCGGCTGGAGACGGACCCCATGTTGCTGGCCAGGGAGCTGGACTGGGTGGCTAAGCTGTCGCTGCTCGAGGGCTATCGCGACCGCGACGGCCTGTCGTGGTCCTCCCCGCGGCTGCAACTCGTCGACCTGCAGTACTCCGACGTGCGCGACGACAAGGGGCTGTACAACCGGTTGGTGGCGCGCGGGCGCATCGAGCGGCTGGTCGACGAGGACACCGTGATGCAGGCGGTGCGTACGCCGCCGGAGGACACCCGCGCCTACTTCCGCGGGCGCTGCCTGCGCAAGTACGGCAACGACGTCGCCGCGGCGTCGTGGGATTCGGTGATCTTCGACCTGCCCGGCCGGGAGTCACTGCAGCGGGTGCCCACCCTCGAGCCGCTGCGCGGTACCCGCGCGCACGTGGGCGACATCATCGACCGCTGCGAGACGGCGGCGGAGCTGGTCGAGGCGCTCACCGGGGGCTGACGGGAGCACCTGGTGCGCGGTCGAGCTCGGCCAGCCGCTCACGGGCCGCCCCGGCCTCGGCGTGGGCTCGGCGGGCCCGCACCTCCGCGTCGCGCAGGGCGCGGTCTGCCGCCCGGCGCCGCGACTGCGCCTCCGCCAGCGCGTCACGAGCTTCCCGGACAACGGCCTCGGCCTGCGCCACGTCCGTGGCTGCCTGTTTCGCCTGCGTAGCAACCGCTTCGTACGCTCGCTGCGCGTCGTCTGCCGCACCGGCCAGCTCGCGGGCTTCCCGGCTGGCTCGGGCGCGCTCCGGTGCGACCGTGCGGGGCGCAGACTTCGTGGGCCCAGACTTCGTGGGCCCAGACTTCGTGGGTGGTGCTCCACCGCCCACCGCGGCGGCTGCCTCGGGCAACGGCCCGAAGCCGGCGTACGCCAGCGGCTGGACCAACCGACCCGAGCGGACAGCGTCCGCCACCGCCGGGTCCACCGTCGCCGCCTCCAGGGTCGCCGTCACCTCGGCGAGAGCACCCGCCGCCAGCCGCCGGCCGGCCAGCTGCCCCGCGCTTCGGGTCAGCGCCGTCACGCGACGCCGCCGGTCGTCGGTCAACGCGCGCAATCCCGGATCGGCCGCCGTGCTCGCGGCGCGCATCCGCGCGCCCACTTCGAGCAGGTCCTCCAGCGCCGCCCGTTCCCGGCCGGCGAGCAGGTTGACCAGCCACGCGGACAGCGCTGGGCGGCGCAGCCGGCGTACCTCCTCGGCCAGGTCCCGCGCGCCCGCCCGCCGCAGCGCCCGAACGCGCTGGTCGCGCGCCGCCACGAAGTCCTCGGGCGGCAGCTGGTAGAGCTCGGCGGCAAGGTCCGAGAGGTGCACCCGGCCAGTGTGCCGGCCGGACGGTAGATCGGAAGCCGTCGCGCGCAGATCCTCCTGTCGGAGGTCGACGGTAGGCTCGTCGAGTACGCCGAAACCACGGAAGGCGACGACCATGGCGACCAAAGAGCCCGGCGGTCAGCAGCGGACGTCCCGGCGCGGCGAGGAGGCCGAGGCGGTCGAGACCGAAACGCGGGGCGCCGAGGACGTCCAGGAACGGCACGACGCACTGTCGGAGGATGTCGACTCCATCCTCGACGAGATCGACGAGGTGCTCGAGTCCAACGCCGAAGAGTTCGTCCGCTCGTTCATCCAGAAAGGGGGAGAGTGACCTCGAGATCAGGGGACGGCAGTCGGCTTCCGGCTGCATTCTTGACCGCAGGCACCTCGTCGTTCACCGAGTTCCTGAGCGGGCACGTCCCCGACCTGCTGCCCGGCCGGCGCGCGACGCCAACGGCCCCGGTGGCGGCCCCGGTAGCGGTCCCGGTGGCGGCCCAGGTGCCGCACGGCACCACGATCGTTGCGGCGACATTCAACGGTGGCGTCGTCATGGCGGGTGACCGCCGCGCGACGATGGGCAACTACATCGCCCAACGCGACATCGAGAAGGTCTTTCACGCTGACGACTACTCCTGCGTCGGGATCGCCGGCACCGCGGGTCTCGCCGTGGAGGTGGTTCGTCTTTTCCAGGTCGAGCTGGAGCATTACGAGAAGATCGAGGGCACCACGCTGTCCCTCGACGGCAAGGCCAACCGGCTGGCCACGATGATCAGGTCCAACCTCGGCATGGCCATGCAGGGGCTGGCCGTCGTCCCGCTGTTCGCCGGCTTCGACCTGGAAACAGCTGCCGGTCGCATCTTCAGCTACGACATCACCGGCGGACGGTATGAGGAGCACTCCTACCACGCCGTCGGCTCGGGGTCGCTGTTCGCCCGGGGTGCCTTGAAGAAGCTGTACCGGGAGGACTTCACTGCCGACGACGCGGTGCTGGCCTGCACCCACGCGCTGTACGACGCCGCCGACGACGACGCGGCCACCGGGGGGCCCGACCTGCCGCGCCGGATCTACCCGGTCGTGGTCGTCGTCACCGACGAAGGGTTCCGGCGCCTGGAGGAGGAGGCGGTGGGTCGCGTCGTCCGGGCCGTCGTCGAGGACCGCATGGAGCGCCCGGGCGGCCCCTACGCGCCGCTCCGCGTCGATGACTCCGACCCGACGACCTGAGGAGCCGGCCGCGTGTCCATGCCGTTCTACGTATCACCCGAGCAGGCCGTCAAGGACAAGGCCGAGTTCGCCCGCAAAGGCATCGCCCGCGGCCGCAGCGTCGCGGTGATGCAGTACGTCGACGGGATTCTGCTGGTGGCAGAGAACCCTTCCCGGGCGTTGCACAAGATCAGTGAGATCTACGACCGCATCGCCTTCGCCGCGGTGGGGAAGTACAACGAATTCGAGAACATGCGCGTCGCCGGCGTGCGGCTGGCCGACCTGCGCGGCTACTCCTACGACCGGCGTGACGTCACCGGGCGCGGCCTGGCCAACGCCTACGCGCAGACCCTGGGTGCCATCTTCACCGAGACACCGAAGCCGTACGAAGTGGAGATCGTCGTCGCCGAGGTGGGGGAGTCTGTCGCAGCGGACCAGATGTTCCGGCTGACGTTCGACGGCTCCGTCGCCGAGGAACGCGGGTTCGTCGTCATGGGCGGTTCCGCGGAACAGGTCGCCGCTTCGGTCCGCGAAACCTACGCCGAGGGTATGCCGCTCGCCCCGCTGTTGACCGCCGCCGTACGCGCACTGGGCCAGAACGGCGGAGAGGGGCCACGCGAGCTGACACCTGCCCAACTCGAGGTGGCGGTCCTCGACCGGAACCGGCCACGCCGCAAGTTCCGCAGGCTCGTGGGCGCCAGCCTCGAACGCCTGCTCTGAGACCGAAGGAAGGTCCGTCATGCCGGCAAAGGACGAGATGCCGTCGACCCTGCAGCGCTCCTCGAAGAAGGCGCAGCGTACGTGGGGCAAGACCCACGACTCCGCCGTGGAGACCTACGGCGAGGGCGAGCGTGCGCACCGCACGGCGTACTCATCGCTCAAGCACTCCTTCGAGAAGGTGGGCGACCGCTGGGAGCCGAAGGAGGGCGGACACAAGGGACCGTCGGACAAGCAGGCCGCCCGGGAGACGCCGCGCTCCACCAAGGGTGGAGAGACCAAGGGCGGCGTCGACGCCAACGCTTCCAAGGCCCACCTCCTGAGCCTGGCGCGCAAGCTCGACGTCAAGGGACGTTCGACGATGAGCAAGAGCGAGCTGGTCGACGCGCTGCAGAAGGCCAACACGCGCAAGACCGCGAAGTCAGCGAGGTCAGCGAAGGCGCGCAAGAGTTGAGCGCCTCCCCACCGCGGCGCGGCCCTCTACTGTGAGTGGATGGATCGGCGCATCTTCGGCCTGGAGAACGAGTACGGCGTCACGTGCACGTTCCGTGGACAGCGCCGGCTCTCCCCGGACGAGGTAGCCCGTTACCTCTTCCGCCGGGTGGTGTCGTGGGGGCGCAGCAGCAACGTCTTCCTGCGCAACGGCGCCCGCCTCTACCTCGATGTGGGCAGCCATCCCGAGTACGCCACCCCCGAATGCGACTCCATCGTCGATCTGGTCACGCATGACAAGGCGGGCGAGCGGATCCTGGAAGGGCTGCTCGTGGACGCCGAGCGGCGGCTGCGCGAGGAGGGCATCGCCGGGGATGTCTACCTGTTCAAGAACAACACCGACTCGGCCGGCAACTCTTACGGCTGTCACGAGAACTACCTGGTGGGTCGGCACGGCGAGTTCGGCCGGCTGGCCGACGTACTCATTCCCTTCCTGGTTACCCGTCAGCTCATCTGTGGGGCCGGCAAGGTGCTGCAGACCCCGCGCGGGGCGGTCTACTGCGTCAGCCAACGGGCCGAGCACATCTGGGAAGGCGTCTCGTCGGCCACCACACGGTCCCGGCCCATCATCAACACCCGTGACGAGCCGCACGCCGACGCAGAGCGTTTTCGCCGGCTGCACGTCATCGTCGGCGACTCCAACATGAGCGAGCCGACGGCGCTGCTCAAAGTGGGTGCGACCGATCTCGTGCTGCGCATGGTCGAGGCCGGCGTCGTCATGCGTGATCTCACGCTGGAGAATCCCATTCGGGCGATCCGCGAGGTGAGCCACGATGTCACCGGGCGGCGACGAATCCGGCTGGCCAATGGTAGGGAGAGCAGCGGACTGGAGATCCAGACCGAGTACCTCACCAAGGCGCGGGACTTCTGCGCGCGCAGGGGGTTGGACTCCGGCGTCGTCAAGACAGTGCTCGACCTGTGGGAGCGCACACTCACCGCCGTCGACACCGGTGACCTGGACATGGTGGGGCGCGAGATCGACTGGATCATCAAGTACCGCCTGCTGGAGCGATACCGCGCCCGCCACGGGCTGCCCCTGTCCTCGCCGCGCATCGCCCAGCTGGACCTCGCCTACCACGACATCAACCGCAACCGTGGGCTCTACTACCTGCTGGACCGGCGTGGGCAGATCGAGCGGGTGACCCGGGACCTCGACGTGTTCGCGGCCAAGTCGCTGCCCCCGCAGACCACCAGGGCGCGGCTGCGGGGGGAGTTCATCCGGCGGGCGCAGGAACGGCGGCGTGACTTCACCGTCGACTGGGTGCACCTCAAGCTCAACGACCAGGCGCAGCGCACCGTACTGTGCAAGGACCCGTTCCGCGCGGTCGACGAGCGGGTCGACAAGCTGATTTCGAGCATGTGACGGATCTCGGGCGCGCCGCTGTTCACCTCACCAACGTCGGGCATGCGACGTAGGGTTGCGGCAAGGCCACAGAGCGGCGCGGGGAGGCTTCGACATGGCGCGCGGACACAGCGGGGCGACGGTCCGGTCACCATCGATTTCCCCCCGCAGCTGGAGACTGGGCGGTCGCCTTCCGGTGTTGCTGGCGCTCTTCCTCGTCGTCGCCGTCGTCGATGCGGTCCTGCTGCGTGTCGTACTCAGCGGACCCACCACCGATCCCGCGGTCGCTCCGCCGAGCGTCCCCGCCGCGGACACCGCGGACACCCCGGACACCCCGGACGCCGCGCCTGCAGTCTCGCGGCAACAGCTCCTCGACCTCGCCGACGCGTCCTTCGCGGTCGAGTCTCGCGCGCCGGGCTCGTGCGCCGCGGGCGGTGCAGAGTTGCGCATCAGCGATGACGGTGGTCGGACCTGGATGGACATCGCCCCCCCGAGGGGTGCGCTCTTCGCGTTGGCGGCGCCACAACCGGGTGCGCTGAGCGCGGTGGGAGCGAACGCGAGGTGCGCCGGCCGCCCCTTCCGCAGCTCAGATCTCGGGCGGACGTGGACGCGGGCCCCCGATGCCGTGGGCATCTGGTACGCCGGCAGCGACCTCGACGGTCGTTCGATCCTGCACTCGCCCGCCGGCGACATCGCGTCACCGTGTCGAGGGGGCGCACCGGTGCGCCACCTCGAGGGGGTCAGTCTGGACCGCGGCTTCGCCCTGTGCGCCGGCGAGCCGATCTACCGAACCGGGGACAGCGGTCGCACCTGGCAGGCGGGCGCACGCATCAGCGCCGTGGCCATCTCCTTTCCCGCCATCGCGGCCGGCTTCGCGGCAGCGACCGACGATCCCGCGTGCCCAGGGATCAGGCTGCTCGCCACCACCGACGCCGGGGTCAGCTGGAGTGACGCCGCCTGCGTGGAGGACGTCGGCGATCCCGGGGCCGAGGTGGGTCTCGACTTCGTCGACGAGGTCACCGGGATGCTGCGCGCCGGCGCGGACACATTCGTCACCTCCGACGGGGGCGCCACCTGGACCCGGCCCTAGCCGCCGGAGGAACGCTGGCGCCGAGTTAGGGTGGACGTCGTCCACCGCCTAGTTTCTGGGGTTCTCGTGCGCCGTCGTGCCGGTTTGCTGCTCTTGCCTGTTCTGCTACTCGTCTCCTGCGGGCAGGGCGCGGAGCCGACCGACCGGGCTGGCGAGACGCCCACCAGTCAGCCGTCGTCCACCCAGTCGGCCGCTGCCGGCACGCTGCCCAAGGTCGTCGGTGCGGTGGGCAGCAAGCCCACCATCGATGCTCCCGACACCCCTCCAGCCGAGGAGCTCGTGGTCGAGACGCTGGAGGAGGGCGACGGCGACGTGATCGCCAAGGGCGACCTCATGGTGGCCGACTACCTGGGTCAGACCTGGGAGGACGACAAGGTCTTCGACAACTCCTACGACCGCGGGCAGCCCATCGCGCTGCCCATCGGCTCCGGTCGGGTCATCAAGGGCTTGGACGAGGGCCTCGTCGGCACAAGTGTCGGTTCGCGGGTGCTGCTGTCCATCCCACCGGAGAAGGGCTACGGCCCGCAGGGCAACCCGCAGGCCGGCATCGAGGGCGACGACACGCTCGTCTTCCTGCTCGACGTCATAGGCCGCCACGCCGCCGACGCCGCGGCGACCGGGGAGCCTGCCGACACGCCCGGAGCCGGTCTGCCGCAGGTCAGCGGCGACGGCGCCGGCGCGCCCGAGGTCCAGGTTCCCAAGGGACGTAAGCCACCGAAGAAGCTGTCCGTCACCACCTTGCTGCGCGGCGACGGGCCGCCGGTCGAGCAGGGTCAGCTGCTGGTCGCCCAGTACACCGGGCTCACCTGGGACGACGGCAAGACCTTCGACTCCTCGTGGGAGCGGGGTGCACCCGCCGCATTCCCGATCGGCGTCGGCCAGGTCATTCCCGGTTGGGACGAGGCGCTGGTCGGTGTGCCGGCGGGAAGTCGGGTGCTACTGGTCATCCCGCCCGACAAGGGCTACGGCCCGCAGGGCAACCCTGAGGGCGGCATCGAGAAGAACGCCACATTGGTCTTCGTCGTCGATGTCCTCGCGTCGTACGGCGCGACGGCGTAGTCCCGGCCGCCGCAGCTGCCTCAGCCGATGAGGGCGGCGGCGTGCCGGCCGGCAGCGGCTTGGGCGAGAAAGTAGGCCGGGTCGTCGTCGAAGCCGCGTCCCATCGTGCACAGCTCGGCCGGTGAGGCGCGAAGCGCGTCCTCCAACCCGTCAAGGGGCACCTCGACGAGCCGGTGACGAGCAGCCAGCGGCGCGATCGCCGCCGCAACCTGCGCGCGCAGCGGCTCCTCGAGCGTCGGCACCACGATGTCGGCCGGGGCCAGCGCCACCCGCCCGTACGCCGTCAGGCTGTGGTGGCTGACCGGGCGGTGCCGTGCGCGCCCGTCGACCGCGGACACCCGCAGCGTCGCCACCGGCCGTCCACCCAGCGCGGCCACGGCGTTGACCGCCTCCCCGCAGGCCACCCCGGAGAAGCCCCAACGGGTGCCGGTCCCCATGTTGCCCGGGCCCTGGGCGACCACCACCACGTCGGCACCCAGGACCAGCCGAGCGGCAAGCAGACCGGTGTGCAGGGTGACCGCTTCCTCATCGCCGCCGAACGCCTGACCCACCGTGACGGTGCCCGCGAGGGCGCCGGCACCTCGCAGCGCAGCGACAGTGCGGGAAAACCACAGCGGCAGCGCCCCGCCGTCGGTCATCACATAAGCCACCCGGGCGTGGGGGGTGTCCGCCCGTACGCCGGCCAGCACCGCCGGCAGGGCGGAGTGGAGATCGGCTATGACCACCGGGAGACCAGCCAGGTCGTCGGCGTCCCGGAGCAGGTGGTGATGAGCCGACCCCTGCTCGTCGATGGCCGGGACCCGCACCTGTAGAGGTGTGTAGCGCGCCTTGACCACATGGCCGGGAGGATCGGTGCCGGACGGGGGCGGCCGGTCGGGGAGGGCGACCACCAGGGCGTAGCCACCCGTACCCAGACCAAGATCCTGGGCGGAGGTGTTGAGCAGCACGGTGTCGCCCGGCTGCGGCCGCCCGATCAGCGCCGGGTAGGCCAGCGCGAGCCGCGATTCGCCTCCCTCAACGGTGACGGTGAGCTCGATCGCGCCGGTCCACTCCCGGTGCAGGGCGTCGACGATGCCGCGCCGCCACCGGATCACGGTGCGAAGGCTAGCGGCGGTGTGTCGACTAGCGTGACCGACGTGTCGGCGCGCAAGACGGAGCGACTGCTCAACCTGGTCATCTGCCTGCTTGCGACGCGGCGCTTCCTCACCGCGGAGCAGATCCGCGTGGCCGTCCCCGGCTATGCCGAGTCCGACGAGGCGTTCAAGCGCGCCTTCGAACGGGACAAGGAGGAGCTGCGCGAACTCGGCATACCGCTCGAGACGGGCAGCTACGACCCGTTGTTCGACGACGACATCGGCTACCGCATCGCGCGTGACTCCTACGCCCTGCCGGACATCTCACTCACCGCGGACGAGGCAGCGGTGCTGGGACTGGCTGCCCGCGCGTGGCAGCAGGCCAGCATCGCCGGCGCCGCGTCCTCGGCGCTGCTGAAGCTGGAGGCTGCCGGCGTTCACACCGGCGAGGTCACTCCCGTCGGCATCGAGCCGCGGGTGGAGACCCGTGAGCCGGCCTTCCAGCCACTGTGGGAGGCGGTGCTCGAGGCGCGGCCGGTCTCCTTCTCCTACCGGGCACCGGGCAGTGCCACCCCGGCGGAGCGCCGGCTGGAGCCGTGGGGCGTGGTCTGCTGGCACGGGCGCTGGTACGTGGCGGGGCACGATGTCGATCGCGGCGCCACCCGGGTGTTCCGTCTGGACCGGGTGGCCGGTCCGGTCCGCACGACCGGCGCAGCCGGCAGCGTCACGGTCCCCGCGGGTGTGGACCTGCGCGGCACCGTCGCCCCCTTCGCCGCCCGGCAGCCGACCGGGACGGCCCGGCTGCAGGTGCGGGCCGGGGCGGCATACGGCCTGCGCCGCGCCGCCACCGCCGTGCGCGCGGCCGCTGCCGGCTGGGACGAAGCCGACCTGGGCTACCCCGACCCGGAGACGCTCGCCGACGACATCCTCGGTTACGGCGCCGATGTCGTCGTCCTCGATCCGCCCGAGGCGCGGGCGGCGGTGGTCCGCCGGCTGCGGGCTATTGCCGGGGAGGGCGCGCAGGCGACACCAGCGGCGGGGGAGCGGTGAGCGGCGCCCTCGACCGGTTGCCCCGGCTGCTCGCCTTGGTGCCCTACCTGCTGGCCCGACCGGGGGCCCGGCTGCGCGACGTCGCCGCCACGTTCGGGGTCACCGAGCGGCAGTTGCGCCAGGACCTCGACCTGGTGTTCCTGTGCGGCCTTCCTGGCCACATGCCCGACGACCTCATCGACGTCAGCATCGACGGCGACTCCATCACCGTGACCAACGCCGACACGATCGCCCGGCCGCTGCGGCTGCGGGTCGACGAGGCACTGGCGCTGCTCGTCGGTCTGCGCATGCTGGCCAGCGCTCCGGGGGTGCAGGACCGGGATGCGCTGGACCGCACGCTCGCCAAGCTGGAGCGGGCCGCCGGTGACGCCGCGGCCGCCGCGAGCACCCAGGTCGCGGTCGAAGTGGAGGCCGAGGAGACGGTCCTTGCGTCGGCGCGCGACGCGCTGGAGCGTGGCCGGCTGGTCCACCTCGACTACTACGTACCCGGCCGCGACGAGACCACCGAGCGCGACGTCGACCCGATGCGCCTGGTGTTGGCCGGAGGCCGCCCCTACCTGGAGGGCTGGTGCCGGCGCGCCGAGGGTGTCCGGCTGTTCCGGCTGGACCGGGTGGTCTCCCTCGACGTGCTCGAGCAGCCCGCCGCGCCGCCCCCCGAGGCGGTGCCCCGCGACCTCGACGCCGGCCTGTTCCAGCCGTCACCGGGCGACACGCTGGTCACCCTCGAGCTGGAGCCGGCCGGTGCCTGGGTGGCGGAGTACCACCCCTGCGAGAGCGTGGAGGAGTTGGGCGGCGGGCGGCTGCGGGTCGGCCTGCGGACCCCGCAGACCGCGTGGGTACGCCGGCTGGCGCTGCGGCTGGGCGGCTCCGGGCGGGTGAGCGCCCCTGCCGAGCTGGCGGCGCAGGTCCGTGCCGACGCACGCGCCGCGCTGGCGGCGTACGCCGAGCGCTGACACGACCGGGGCGCGGGCGGGGACGCTGCTGCGCACGTTTCGTCAAGGTTGCGCCGTCCCCTGCCGATGCCTGTCGCATCAAGCCCCCTCCCGGGGCGGCCAGGAGGTGCGCGATGACGACGATCAAGGCCTCGTGTCCGATGTGCGGTGACGTCGAGCTGACACCGGACCAGATGCGGCTGGTCGTCTGCAGCTACCCCGACTGGTCCTACTACGCGTTCGACTGCCCGCATTGCAAAGACGAGGTACGCCGCCACGCCGACGACGAGGTGGTGACCCTGCTGGTCACCGGGGGCGTGCTGGTCTCCGCCTGGCACATCCCGGAGGAGGTCGTCGAGCCGCGCGGGGGGGACCCGCTGTCCTATGACGACCTGCTCGACTTCGTCCTGCACCTCGCGAC
>Ga0136616_10000572_pt1 | contig 17766 bp, 14 predicted proteins | sample AntDrymUQ2992106_2_FD_106648 | JGI IMG/M metagenome (GOLD analysis project Ga0136616, IMG submission 106648) | Polar desert sand microbial communities from Dry Valleys, Antarctica - metaG UQ299 (21.06) | ecosystem: Environmental > Terrestrial > Soil > Desert | place: Antarctica: Dry Valley...
CAGCAACGGCTACCTCCTCCTCTACCGCCGATCCGGACCGCGAGGTTTCGCGCCGTCGAGGGCCATGCTCTCGCGCCCGCCCAGCGGTGGGGAGAGATGGGGGGCGACACCGGGCAGAGGGGGACAGGATGTTCGGGCCCATGACATCTGCGATTGGGCAACTCGGTCAGGCCTCGGGGGCGTGCTCTTACCCGGCGCGACTGGCGGTGGGGGAATCGCGATCGGGCCGAAGGTGTGCACGGTCAGCGAGTTCGGGGCGGCCTGCGCCAAGATCGGCAACTGCACAATCGCCCCAACCTTGTGAATGTCACTGTTGTGCGGAGGCAGCAGCCCACACTGACCCTGCGTGATCAACACGGTACGGAACCGCGGGTCTTCGGAGCACACCTCGTCCACAATCGTTCTGGTTCAGGCCCGTGGGAGTCGACGCCATGGCGCCGGAATTGACTTTGGGGGCCGGCAGGCGGAACATCCGGAACAACCACAACTGCATAAGTGCTGGCGCAGGGGAAGTCCGGTGAGAGTCCGGCGCTGACCCGCAGCGGTAAGTCGAGACGCCCGAGGCGTACCCGACGAGCCCGACTACCTGCCCCGTACGAGCGACTCCATCACGCCGAGGTCTGCGGGGCGGAGCTCAGGTACCTCACCTGCGCCGCCCCCTTCGCGTTGCACCACACGCGCAAGGGGGTTTCCTGTGAGCTGCCAGGGCCTTCTCTTCGTCGGATCGCTCACTGAGAGGCCCACATGTCCGACACCACCGCTACACGTCCCGTTTCGCGCGCCGTCGTTTCTCGAACGACACCGCGTGGGTACGGCGGGACTGGCGCGCTCGTCGCCGTCCTCACCCTGCTCGCGGTCCTGCTCTCGCCTAGCGGAGCCGGCGCCGCACCGCCGACCTCCCCACTGACCACCGACCCTGCCGATGCCGCCGCCGGCTGGCTGACCGGTGAGTTCGTCGACGGCGATCATCTGGCCACCGAGATCGACCTCGATGGCGACGGGATCATCGACCCGGCAACCGAGGTCTTCGCCGATTACGGCCTCACCGCCGACGCGATCTTCGCCTTCGCCGCGGCGGGTTCGGCCGGTGACGCGGCCGAGGCCGCAACCGACTATCTGGAAGCGAACGTGGCGTTCTACTCCGGCGACGGCATAACCGAGTCCTATGCCGGCTCGCTGGCCAAGCTGATCCTGGTTGCTGATGTCATGGATCGGGATCCGACTGACTTCGGTGGCCAGGACCTGGTCACGCGCCTGCTCGCCCAGCAGGCCGCGGATGGGCGGTTCAGCGACGTGTCGGCTTTCGGTGATTTCAGCAACCCAATCGGCCAATCCCTGGCAATCATCGGGCTCGAGCGGGCGACCACCGCTGGAGCGCCGACCACAGCGGTGGACTTCCTGGTCAGCGTCCAGTGCGCCGACGGCGGTTTCGTCTCCGATCTGACCACGCTGCCATGTGCCACCGGTGAAGTGGACACCACCGCGGTCGCGGTACAGGCACTGGCTCTGATGGGACGGGACGCGGCGGTCGGCGCGGCGACGGACTATCTGCTCGGCCAGCAGGCTGCCGACGGGTCCTTCGCCACGCCTGGGTTCGGCAGCCCACCGGTCACGACCCCGAACTCGAACAGCACCGGACTGGCCGCCCAGGCGCTGCGGGTTCTGGGTCACGACGGTGCCGCGGACGACGCCGTCGGCTGGCTGCTGGATCGCCAGCTCGGCGCCGACGCACCGCAAGAGCAACAGGGCGCCTTCGCCTTCGACGCAACGGGTTTCGACCCGGCCAACGCCACCCGTGCTACGACCCAGGCGACGCCGGGCGTCGCCGGCATCGGGTTCGCCGACCTCGTCGCCCCGACCGACCCGCTGGCCTACGGCCTGGATGTCGGTGGCGGCGGCGTTCTCCCACCCCCGCCCGGCGGTGGTCCGCCTCCGCCTGCGCCTGCGCCTCCGCCCGCGCCTGCGCCGCCAGCCGAGCTGCCGGCGACCGGAGCGGCACCGGGTGGCCTGATCGAGGTCGGCACCGCCTTGCTCGTGATCGGCGTTGCCACGACGGTGCTCGCCCGCCGTCGAACTCACCCTCACGCATGATCGCGGCCAACATCTGGGCTACGCGGGGGGCGCGAACACTTCGACTCCTGATGGCGGCCGCACTCATCGGCCTGGGGCTGGTGGTCGCGGAACCGGCCCTCACGCCAGCTGAGGCTGCCGGCTGCCAGTCCTCGCAGATCGCCGTGGTCGTGTCCTTCAACTCTCTCGGCGGCGGTACCCAGACCGCGTGCGTCGGCGACGTCGGCAGCGGCCTGGCGGCCCTCAGCGAGGCGGGCTTCAGCTACACCTTCGTCCCCAACCAACCCGGGCTGGTCTGCACCATCAACGGCGCGCCGAACCCGTGCAACGGCGCCCCGGCCAGCGCCTACTGGTCCTATTGGACCGCCAGCCTGGGCGGCAGCTGGGCCTACAGCAATCTCGGTGCTGGCAACCGCAATCCGGCACCCGGCAGCGCCGAGGGCTGGTCCTTCGGTGCGGGCAGCCCGCCCGCGATCGGCCCGCCCGCGGCGATCGCTCCCCCTCCACCACCTCCACCACCACCTCCTCCGCCTCTCCCACCACCTCCCGCGTCGCCAGCTCCCGCGCCGGTTCCACCTCCGGGCGGTTCCGAGGGCGGCGACTCAGGAGGTGACCCAGGCGGCGGATCAGACCGCGGGAGCACCCCTAGTAACTCCGTACCCGCTCCGGATGCAACCCAGGGCACCGACTCGAGCGACTCCACCGAAGCAGGCACCAACGAAGGCAGCACAGACCCCTCGGCAACCAGCGGTTCGAGCGACCGGACCGGCGAGGGCGGCGGTGCGGACGCGAGGCCCTCGCCGGAGGGTACTGAGGCCTTGCAACCGGCCGCGGACACGACGTCGACCGGGGAGCCTTGGGCGCTGATCGGCACGATGACTGCCCTTGCCGCATTTGGTTGCGGGGCCTACTGGGTTCAGCGACGCCGTACGTCCGTCCAGTCCGGTCCGCCCGAGACGGAGATCTGACCCGAACGATGATCAGATGAGCAGCACCGGCGCACGGCTGCTCGGCGCTCGGCTGCCAACGCACCCCCTAGCCTGGTGGATCTGGGCGCTCGGCTTGGCCGCGGCGGCGAGCCGGACGACGAACCCGCTGCTGTTGGTGCTCATCGTGGCGGCGGCCGCTTTCGTCGTCGCGGCCCGGCGGCGGCCGACGACCTGGGCGCGCGGCTTCCGGGCGTACCTGATCTTCGGCCTGGTCGTCGTGGCGATCCGTACCGTCTTCCACATCGTCCTTGGCGGCGGGTACGGCGAGACGGTGCTGGTCTGGCTGCCCGAGATCGCGCTGCCCGAGTGGTCGGCCGGTATCCGGATCGGGGGGGCCGTCACCGCGGAGGGTCTGGCCAGCGCGGTGTACGACGGGATGCGGCTGGCCACCTTGCTGGTCTGCGTCGGTGCCGCGGTCACCCTCGCCGATCCCCGCCGGCTGCTGAAATCCCTCCCTGGCGCGCTGTACGAGGCCGGGCTGGTCGTGGTCGTCGCAGTGAGCATGGCCCCGGCGTTGATCGAATCGACCGTGCGGGTTCGGCGTGCCCGGCAGCTCCGCGGCACCAGTACCCGCGGTCTGCGCGCCTTCCGGTCGATCGCCATGCCGGTGCTGGATCAGGCTCTCGGGCGAGCGGTGGCCCTGGCCGCCGCGATGGACGCGCGGGGGTACGGCCGGGTCGGCTCGCTGACCGCTGGAGCACGGCGGACCAGCGCCGTCCTGCTGCTCGGCGGCCTGCTCGGGTTGTGCCTGGCCGCGTACGGCTTGCTCGACGCCGCAACACCGGGCTCGGTTGCCGTGCCGGCACTGGTCGTCGGCGTGGCCGCCAGTGTCACCGGGCTGGTCATCGGCTCACGGCGGATGGTGCGCAGTCGTTACCGACCGGACCGGTTCGACCTGCGCTCGGCCCTGGTGGCCCTCTGCGGCTTGGTGGTTGCGGCGCTGTTCTTCCTGACCGAGCTGAGCGGCCCCGCGGTCAGCCATCCGAGCACCTTCCCGCTGGTCTGGCCGCAGTTGGCCCTCCTACCGTTGATCGGGATCGCGATCGCCGCCTCGCCAGGAGTGCTCAGCACACAGGTCGAGGCATTCGGGACTTTCTCCGGAGAAAGTGCGGTCAACACGCCCGCTGAAGTGACATTCTCCGGAGAAAGTGCGGTCAAGTCTGGTCGGGTCTCCGCTCGATGATCAGCTTCGAGAACGCGAGTGTGCGCTACTCCGGCGCCGGTTCCGACGCCTTGACCGGGGTCGACCTCGTCGTGCCGCCGGGAGAGTTCTGTCTCGTCGTGGGGCCCACCGGCTCTGGCAAGACGACGCTGCTCGGGGCCGCAACCGGGCATGTCCCGCACTTCACCGGCGGGTTGCTCCGCGGCCGGGTCCTGGTTGGCGGCAGGGACACCCGCACGCACCCGCCCCGTGAGCTCGCCGACGTGGTCGGGATGGTCGGGCAGCGGCCGATGGACGGCTTCGTGACCGACTCGGTCGAGGACGAGCTGGCCTTCGTGATGGAGTCGTTGGCCCTCGAACCGGCAGTCATGCGCCGCCGCGTCGAGGAGACCCTCGATCTGCTGGGGCTGGCCGACGTACGCCGCAAGTCGTTGGCAGAGTTGTCTTCTGGCCAGCAGCAGCGCGTCGCGATTGGCGCCGCGCTGACGGCGCACCCGCAGGTGCTCGTCCTCGACGAACCGACGAGTGCCCTGGACCCGGGCGCCGCGGAGGATGTGCTGGCCGCGCTGCATCGTCTGGTCCACGATCTGGGAGTCACCGTTCTGCTCAGTGAGCATCGCCTCGAACGTGTTGTGCAGTACGCCGATTCAGTCCTCAGCCTGACTGCACCTGGGGAACCCGTGCGGTACGGCCCACCGGGCGAGGTATTGGCAGAAAGCCGCGTGGCCCCACCGGTCGTGGCACTGGGCAAGCTCGCTGGTTGGTCGCCGCTGCCGGTGTCGGTTCGCGATGCCCGTCGCCTGGCACCTGCGTTGCTGCAGCGGCTTGGCGACGCGGCGCCGCCCGTACGAGAGTGTTCCGCTGGACCCCCGCCAGCCGGCGATCCGGTACTGAGCGCGCACGGCCTCTGGCAGCGCTATCGCAACGGGCCGGCGGTCCTGCGCGGCGTGGACCTCGACGTACGCGCGGGTGAGGTTCTGGCGATCATGGGCCGCAACGGTGCCGGCAAGACCACGCTGCTCTCTGCTTTGCAGGGCGGACTCAAACCCGAACGCGGCACCGTCACCCTGGATGGCGACCCGGTGCACACGGTGTCCGCGCGGGCCCGGCGACGGCTGGTCAGCCTGGTACCCCAGGAGCCGGGGGATCTGCTCTACCTCGACACCGTCGATGCCGAATGCGCCCAAGCCGACACCGAATCCGGCGCTGCACCCGGCAGCACGCTGGCGTTGCTCGCCCGGCTGATCCCGGGGGTGCTCGCCGAGCTGGACCCGCGGGATCTGTCCGAGGGGCAGCGGCTGAGCCTGGTGCTGGCCATCCAGTTGGCCGGCGGGCCACGGGTGGTGCTGCTCGACGAACCGACCCGGGGCCTGGACTACGCCGCGAAGGACCGGCTCACCGAGATCCTCACCGACCTCGCCCGGGCCGGGACCGCCGTGGCGCTGTCCAGTCACGACGTCGAGTTCGTGGCCGCGACCGCGGACCGGGTGGCGGTGCTGTCCGATGGCGAGGTGATCGCGGACGCTCCGACAGTCGAGGTGGTGCTGTCTTCGCCGACCTACGCCCCGCAGGTAGCCAAGATCCTGGCGCCCGGGGCGTGGCTGACGGTGCATCATGTCGAGAGGGCGCTAGGAGCCGGTCAGCCGCTTCCGTCCGACGCGGCGGACCTGCTGTCCTCGCCCGAGGTGCTCAGATGAGCCTGGCCCGTACGAGCGGCGTGTCCACTGGCCAATCAATCGCGGGTAGAGATGCCCGACCGGTGCGCATCGGGGCAAAGTCGGCTGCGGCGTTGGTCATCGCCACCGTCTTCGGCATCGGGGCCTTCGGCTGGCCGCTGATAATATCCCCCGACTCCGGCATCGCGCACGGGTTGGACGCGCCACTGATCTTCGGCGCGATGTTGCTGTTGGTCGTCGCGGTCGTCTTGGCGCTGCTCGCCGACGGGGGCATGGATGCCAAGGCCGTTGCGATGCTTGGTGTTCTGGCGGCCATCGGAGCGGCCCTGCGTCCGCTGGGAGCCGGTACGGCCGGGGTCGAGCCGCTGTTCTTCATCCTGATCCTGGGCGGGCGGGCATTCGGGCCGGGCTTCGGTTTCGTGCAGGGGGCAACCACGTTGTTCGCCTCGGCGCTGCTCACCGGAGGGGTCGGCCCGTGGCTGCCGTTCCAGATGCTCGGGGCGGCGTGGATCGGGCTGGGTGCCGGTTTGCTGCCGGCCGTACGAGGCCGGCGTGAGGTGGCGCTGCTGTGCGCGTACGCCGCCGTGGCCTGCCTGCTCTACGGATTCGTGATGAACCTGTCGTTCTGGCCGTTCGGACTCGGGCCGACCACGTCGGTGTCGTTCGTGCCCGGGGATGCCGTCCTCGACAACCTGACCCGGTTCGCCGCCTTTTCCTTCTCGACCTCGCTGGGCTGGGATCTCGGTCGCGCCATCACCGTGACGATCCTGGTCGCGCTCACCGCCGCTCCGGTGCTCCGGGCTCTGCGTCGAGCCGGCCGCAAGGCCGCCTTCGCCCCGGTTGTGACCTTCGAACCGACCAGCTAATTCGAAGCGCACAGCTAACCGGTCACAGACGGCAACAGATCACCCCGAAAGCAGTCGCTTGCGATTGGTTACCTGACGTCTTGGTGGCCGGAGTGGGATCACCGTGGTCGGGACCCGGCGGGTGATCCGGGAATTCGCCACCCGGCCTGGGCGGCGGGCCAAGCCGCATCCGCGGAGTCGGGCCATCATCAAGCTGGCCGCCCAGGATCGAGCCCAGCTGGTCGGCTTCGCCTACTCAGTCGGGGCTGGTCGACTGACGATTGTCTGGGTTTCATCGCGCTCGGTCAGGCGAAGTCCGCCGCGGTCCGGAGCAGGGCGGTGCGGTCGAGCGGGGCAAGTCTCGGGCAGGACGCGCATTTCGCCTCCCCTGGCTCGAGGTAGACCAGACAACACGAACTCCGCCGTACGAACCGCACCTGGCCTTTGCGGGGCGGGCGACGATGTATGGTGACGAACCGAGGAGGGGGCATCGGTGCCCCGATCAACCCGGCCAGTGTCGCGGCCAGCGACGTGGCCCGGTCGACGTCCCCACGCGCCCGGCCCACCCAGAGCAGCCGGTTGGCCAACGAGTCCGTGGCTATCGCCCAGAGCGGCCGCTCCCGCCTCGCGCCGGCCCGGGCGACGGCTGGAATGGCGATCTCCACGCTGTCCCGAATGGCCGCGCCGACCGCCCGTACGTCGTTGCCCTTGTCGAGCACGGCCGTGGACCGGGCGGTGAAAACCCTGCCGTCGGACAACCAGTGCAACTCCACGTCGTTGGGCCGCGGTGACAGCGCGCGGCCGGTCACGAACAGCGAGGCGACCGTCGGGGTGATGAAGACCTGGGAGACCGAGTACCACCACAGCGTGGCCAGCACCCGACGATCTACGGTCGGCCAGCGCTGGGCTTGCAGAGCGATCTGGGCGTCCAGCCACTCCGGATCCTCGACTCGGGCAAAGGAAACCGGTCTCGGTGCACCCGCTGGTAGCAGGTAGCCGTGCTCGTCGCGAGGCAGACCGGCCACCGTTACCGCGAGCAGCTCGTCAGCCGCTGTCGATCCCACCGGTTCCACACCGCACAGTGTGGCTGCGGAGCCTCATCATCGACGCCACTGGCCCGGACCGGCTGCCGGACCGAGCCGCCCGCTCGACGGAAACCCGTTCGGATCAGCGGCCGGTCGTGTCAGGCTCGGCGGATTGGAGCACGTGGACTGGGAGCACCGGCTGGCGCTGGTGTGGGCATCGATCGATGACCTCGACGAGGAGGAACTCCGCGTAGCGCTGGACAGCCTCGTGGCCGAACTGCCGGAGGGAGACCCGGTCGGCCCGTTCGAGCAGGGCTCCGCTTTCGATTCCACCGGGCATCCCGACCTCGCCGTCGAGCGGTATCGGCTGGCGCTGCAGCTGGGTCTGTCCGGGCAGCGTCGTCGCCGGGCGGTGATCCAACTGGCCAGTTCGCTGCGCAATCTGGGGACCGCCGAGCAGAGCGTTGCCCTGCTCACGGCCGAACTCGAAAGAGGCTCCGACGACGGCTCGGACGATCTCGACGACGCCGTACGGGCCTTGCTTGCCCTCGCACTGACCAGTGTCGGCCGGGATCGGGCGGCAGTGTCGGTTGCCCGGACGGCGCTGGCCCCACATCTCACCCGGTACAGCCGATCTCTCGCCGCCTACGCGGGCCAGCTCACCTGATCGCTGCCCGACTAGGGTCGAATGCATGACCGGAAGGGGCTTCGCGCTGTCCGGTGCATTGCCGCTGGACGGTGCCCGCGCCATCGAGCTGCTCGAGGAAGTGGTCGACGCCGGTTACGCCCCGGTCCTGTCGACCGAGGTATGCGGCACGAGCGCACTTGCCCTGACCGCCGCGTTGGCTGCGCGACGCCCCGGCGTACCGCTCGGCACCGGGATCGTGCCGCTCGTTGCGGCCACCGATTCTTCGATCGCGATGGGCGCGGCGACGGCCGCTGCGCTGTCCGGTACGACGTACTACCTCGGTGTCGGCACCTCGACCGAACAGATCGTGGGCGGCTGGCACGGTGGGCGCTACGACGCCTCGGTCAGCGGCACTCGCCAGCGGCTGATCGACCTGCGCACCATCCTCGACGGCGGGCGACGCGGCTCGTTCGCCCTGCCGAAGCCACCCGGGGAGCAGGTCCGTGTCCTGCTCGGCGCTCTCGGCCCACGCATGGTCGAACTCGGGATGACCGACGCCGACGGCGTGATCGTCAACTTCACGCCGCCGGAAACGGTCCCCAGGCCGACTGCGGACAAGACTGTGCTTGCCTACGTCTGGGTGCTGGTCGATGCCGAGTCCGAGGGCCGCGCGCGGCGCGATCTCACCGCGTACTGCCTCGCGGCGCCGTACGCCCGCCACTTCACGACGCTGGGGTACGGGGAGGTGGTCGCGATGGTCACCGAACTGGCCGCGCAGCGTCGCCTGCGGACGGCTCCTGATCAGCTTCCCGCTGAGTTCGTCGACCGCTTCTACGCGACCGTCGAGCGGCTACCCGAGCTGTGCGCCCAGTTCGACGCGGTTGGTGCCGTCCCGATCCTCTTGCCGGTCACCGGTCCGGAACCCGATTCCCTGGCGTCGTCGCTGCCCATGCCGCCCGGTCGACTACCTGTTAACCCACCGGTTACCCAGCCCGGGCCCTCACCTCGATAGGCTGAGGTCAACAGGAGGGCCGGTTCGGGTCTTGCGGGCGGGTCACAAGTGATCGACGCCACGTGGGCCATGCCGGTCACTGGCGCGGTATCTGGGCTATGTTACTCGTGAGTAACCCGGGGACCGGGCCGCCCGATCGAAAGAGTCGAGATGAGCCACTACACAGCAGATCTGCGCGACCTCGAGTTCAATCTCTTCGAGGTGCTGGACACCAAGTATCGCTTCGGCGCCGGTGCGTTCGCCCACATGGACACCCAGACCGCGCGTGGCGTCCTGGCCGGAATGGAACGAGTTGCCACCGGCCCCGTAGCCGCCTCCTATGTCGACAGCGACCGCAACCCGCCGGTCTTCGATCGTGACACGTCGTCGGTGACGCTGCCCGAGTCGTTCAAGAAGTCCTACCAGGCCATCATCGACGGGGACTGGCAGCTGGTCGGCCTGCCTGAGCACCTCGGCGGGTTCGGAGCACCGCGGGCGCTGACCTGGGCGGTCAACGAGATGGTGCTGGGGGCTAACCCCGCCGTGTTCATGTACATGTCCGGTGCGGCGTTCGCCGCGGTGATCGACCCGATCGGGACACCCGGGCAGAGGCGGGCCGTACAGACCTGGATCGACCACAAGTGGACCGGAACCATGGTGCTCACCGAGCCAGACGCCGGATCCGACGTCGGCGCCGGCACCACCAAGGCGGTCCGACAGACCGACGGCACGTGGCACCTCGAGGGCGTCAAGCGGTTCATCAGCGGCGCCGAACACGACCTGACCGACCAGATCGTGCACCTCGTCCTGGCCCGCCCCGAGGGCGCCCGCACCGGTAGCAAGGGGCTGTCACTATTCATCGTTCCCAAGTTCCATTTCGACTGGGAGACCGGGAAACTCGGCGAGCGCAACGGCGTCTACGTCACCAACGTCGAGAAGAAGATGGGGCTCAAGGCCTCCACAACGTGCGAGATGACGTTCGGCCAGAACGGAACCCCGGCCGTTGGATGGCTCGTAGGCGACGTGCACAACGGCATGGCACAGATGTTCAAGGTGATAGAGAACGCCCGAATGATGGTGGGGACCAAGGCGATTGCCCAACTGTCGGCTGGCTATCAGGTTGCTCTGGCCTTCGCGAAGGAGCGGATCCAGGGCGCGGATCTCTCTCAATCCGCGAACAAGGCCGCTCCTCGGGTGTCGATCATCCATCACCCGGACGTTCGCCGATCCCTGTTGACCCAGAAGGCCTATGCCGAGGGCATGCGGGCGCTGTACCTCTATACCGCAAGCCTCCAGGACCAGGTGATCGATGCCGAGGCGCGCGGGGGCAGTGACAGCGACGAGGCTCGACTCGCCTCTCGGGTCAACGACCTGCTGTTGCCGATCGTCAAGGGCTATGGCTCCGAGCGGGCCTACGCAATCCTGAGCGCTGAGTCGCTCCAGACTCTCGGCGGTTCGGGATACCTGCAGGACTACCCGATCGAGCAGTACATCCGTGACGCCAAGATCGACACACTGTACGAAGGGACGACTGCGATCCAGGGAATGGACCTGTTCTTCCGGAAGATCATTCGTGATCAGGGGCAAGGCCTTGGGTTCCTGACCAAGGAGATCCAGGCTTGCATCGACAACGAGGTGGGCAACGGACGGCTGAAGGACGAACGAGCGCTGCTGGCAACAGCGTTGGGCGACATCCAGCACATGATCGGAGCCATGATGGGCCAGGCGGCCGACTCGCAGCAGGATCCGACCAGCCTCTACAAGGTCGGGCAGAACACGTCACGACTGCTGCTGTGCATGGGCGATCTGGTGACCGGTTGGCTGTTGATGCGTCAGGCGGAGGTGGCCCTTGCTGCCCTGGGCCGCGGTGGGGTCTCGACCAAGGATCAGCGCTTCTACGAGGGCAAGCTCACCGTGGCGCGGTTCTTCGCCACCCAGGTGCTGCCGACGATCACCGCCCAGCGGGCGATCTGCGAGGCCACCGACAACGCAATCATGGAGCTCGACGAAGCAGCCTTCTGACCGATCACAGGGCTCAGACCCGAAAGTCGTGCTGACGCCAGGCCTCGTACACCGCTATCGCCGTCGCGTTGGCCAGATTCAGCGAGCGTCGGGCCGGTTGCATCGGAATCTGCAGCGCTTCAGTCACATGCGGATCGTCGAGGACCTCAGCCGGCAGTCCGGTCGGCTCCGGTCCGAACAGCAGGACGTCACCGGGCTGGTAGGCCACGTCGGCGTAGGACCGGACCGCATGCGAGGTGAAGGCGAAGACCCGCGCCGGCAGCACAGCGTTCCATGCAGCGCCGAGGTCTTGGTGCACAGTGAGGCTGGCCAGGTCGTGATAGTCCAGTCCGGCACGGCGCAGCTGCGCGTCGGACAGGTCGAAGCCCAACGGCTCGACCAGATGCAACTCGCACCCCGTGACCGCTGCGAGCCGGATGGCATTGCCGGTGTTCGGCGGGATCCGCGGCTGGAAGTACACGATCCGAAACACAGCCACACGTTCTCACGACCCCATACCTGACGACGTAAGCCGCTGATAAGGCAAGATGCTCGACGTAGGCTGGCGACGTCGTCGGTCGTTAGGGGAGGAACCACCATGGCACTAGGAACGTCAATCTTTCTGATCGCTCTTGGGGGGGTCCTTGCTTTCGCTCTGGACCGTGACGTCATCTCGGTGGTCAACGTCAACATCGTCGGCTACATCCTGATGGCCGTCGGAATCCTCGGGCTGATCATGTCGCTGGTGATCAACTCACAGCGCAGCCGTACCCAGCACACGGTCGTCGATGACCGACGTCCGATCGTCGATGACCGACGCCTGCCCCCGGACCCACCGGTACGTTACTAGCTGGCTCCATGATCGTGTGCGCCTCGGCCTGAGACAGTTCACGTCGAGGGGCTCACGATCATGAGTGCGAGTTCCGTGAGTTGCGTAGCTAGCCCTGCTCGTCGAAGTACCGCTGGGCGCCGGGGTGCACCTCCACCGGTTCGGTTTCGGTCGCGGTGTCCAGCGAGATGTTCTCGGCCTCCGGGTGCACCGTGGCGAGGGTGTCGAGGTTCTCGAAGATCGCCTTGGTGATCTCGTACGCGAGATCCTCGCTCATCGCATCGCTGACCACGAGCAGGTTCGGTACCACGACGGTCGGGATGTCCTCGTCCAGGCCGTACGCGTCGGCCGGGATCGAACCCTCGGTATAGGCCTCGCCGTAGGTCTCTTGGAGAAAGGCCAACTCGTCGGTGAGGGGCAACGCCGTGACGTCGGTGCCCAGTGAGGTGACCAGGTCGGTGATCCCTCCGGTCGGCAATCCCCCGGACCAGACCAGGGCATCGATCGTGCCGTCCTTCATCCCTTGCACGCTCTCCGGGAGGCCCAGGCTCTGCTGCTCGATGTCATCCGGGGTCAGGTCATTGGCCTCCAATAGCCGCAGCGCGATCACTTCGGTGCCGGAGTTCGGTGAACCCGTGGAGACCCGCTTACCGGCCATGTCGGTGATCGACTCGATCCCGGCGTCGGCCCGGACGAACACCTGGGTGTAGTTGCTGTAGATCCGGGCCAGCGCCTGTACGGGCTGGGCAGCGTCCTCGAAGGAGGCGGCCCCGTTGACCGCGTCGGCGGCGGTGTCAGCCAGGGTGAATCCGATGTCGCTGTCCCCGGCGCAGACGAACCTGATGTTTTCTGCCGACGCGTTGGTCGCCTCAGCCGTGGCCTCGATGCCCTCGACGTTGTCGGTGAGCACCTGGGCCAGGCCGCCGCCGAGAATGTAATAGACCCCGGTCGTGTTACCGGTGGCGATGGACAGTCGGCCGCTCTCTTCCGGTGCGGCGCAGCCGGCTTCCTCCTCGCCGCCGCCACCGCCGCTTCCGCCCCCGCTTCCGCCACCACCGGCCTCGGTGCAGCCGGACAGGACCAGAGCCCCGGCGGCCAGCGCGGCGATGCCATATCCAGACCTTCGTCTCATGATGAAACCCTGCCTCACGATGAAACCTCCTGTGGTGATCGTGCTTCGGTATTGGGATCCGGTGCGGTGCGGGTCTTTCGAGTCAGTAGGTGTACGACGACAGCCACGAGCACGCTGCCCAGCCCGATCAGGACTGTGATCGGCTCGAGGTAGAGCAGGAACAGGGCACCGACCAGGCACAGGATCCGTTCGATCGGCCCGGCTGGACCGAACATCCACTGGCCGGTCACGACGGCCAGTCCTGCCACGGCCACCGCGGAGATCACGGTGACCAGCACCGTCTGGCCGAACGGCGCGTCGGCGATCAGACCGGCGCCGGCCGGAGCCAGGACAAAGGCGAAGGGCACCAGGAAAGCGGGCAGGGTGTACTTCCAGGTGGCCAGCATCGTCTTGTTCGCGTTGCCACCGGTGATCGCAGCCGCAGCCACCGCTGCCAGGGCCGTCGGCGGGCTCACCTCGGACAGCACCGCGTAGTAGAAGATGAACATGTACGCCTCGGGCGTCCCGACCCCGAGCGTGGTCAGCGCCGGCGCGATGATGACGGCGGCGATGATGAACGACGCGGTGACCGGCACTGCAAGTCCGAGCAGGATCACCGCGATCGCCGCGAAGAGCGTCGTCAGCACCAGCACCATGGTGGGATTGCTCGACAGCACGTCGGCCAGATCCACGATGATCCCGGACAGATCCAAGCCGAGACCGGTGATCGTCAGCGCCGCGACGATGAGCCCCGCCGCTGCGCAGGTCGCCGCCACAGGCAGAACACCGGACGCTCCCTTGGCAAGTGCGGCAAAGACTCTGGGCGGTGTCATCCGATGCCGCTTGTCCAAAAAGGACAGCAGAAAGGCCAGGAGCGACGCGTACACGACTGCTTTGAACGCGGACTGACCCAGCGCCAGAAGGACGACGATGATCACCAGCGAGCTGAAGTGGTACCCGAAGCGCCCCAACAACTTCCAGAATCCGAGTTGGCTGATCTCGATATCGCGTACGCCGAAGCGGCGGGCGTCGAACTCGATCGCCAGGAAGATTCCGAGGTAATAGAGCAGCGTGGGAATCAGTGCATACCCGAGCACTTCGAGGTAGGAGACCCGCAGAAGCTCGGCGATGATGAACGCGGCCGCACCCAAGGTCGGTGGCGACAGGATGGCGCCGATGCCGGCCGCGGCGAGCACACCACCGCCGGCTTCGCGCGGATAACCGGCACGTTTGAGGATCGGCCAGGCCACCGAGCCCAGGCTCACAGTCGTGGCCGTCGAGGACCCCGAGACCGTGCCCAGCAGGAAACCGGCCATCGTCACCGTACGACCAGGCGCGGTACGGGATTTGCGGAACGCCGCGAGGCTGATGTCGAGGAAGAACTGGCCTGCGCCGGACAGCTCCAGCACCGCGCCGTAGATGGTGAACAGGATGATGTAGGTCGCCGCGACATCCAGCGGTACGCCGAAGATGCCCTCCGTACCCATGACGAACTGCGAGGTCAGCCTCGACAGCCCGTACCCGCGGTGCCCGATCAACCAGCCGTCCGGGATCAGCGCACCGAAGTAGGCGTACAGAATGAAGATCGCGACGATGATCGGCAGTACCGGACCGACCGTGCGCCACGTCGCCAGAAGCACCAGCGCGACAACGGTGAACCCGCAGACGACGTCGATGATGAACGGCGCGAAGCTGCGTGCCAGGTAGGCGTCGAACCCGCCGATCAACGGCCACAACGTCACGAAGATGGACAAGCCGGCGAGCAGCCAATCCCACAGGGTCGGTCGATCGGGCCGTACCTTGCCCCCGTCCGTTTCGCTGGCTTCGGCGTCCTCTCCGCTCTTGCGCCGCCGCAGGATGCTCAACGCCGGCCGGTACAGCAGGAAAGTCAGCGGCAGCACGACCGCGAGAAAGATGATCCGGTACGGAAGCACCGTGAACGGCGAGAACACGTTGTAGATCGCGTACATCGACACCAGCGCGGCCACGCCGCTCAGGGCGAGTTGCAGGCGACCGCTCAGGATCCGGGCCGGCCGCTCCCCCTCTGCCTCGGTTGGCACATCCTCAGCCAGCACCGGCCGCTCGGGTACGGCACCGCGGTCGGTCACCCCGTCGCGATCATGCGCGGCGCTGCCGGCTCCCGGGCGCTGTTTCATGGTCTGCGCATTCTTTCGGCATGTACCTTGCAGCGCGAGTGCCGCCCGTGCGGGTGCGCCCGTTGGCCGATTGCCTGCGCTGAGCGACACGCGATAACGGCGGTTCGCTCCACAACCGGCCGAACTCGCCGCCCGGCCGGGGTTCGTGGCAGTCTCGGCCCGGTGACCGACGAGTTGGTTTTCCGTACTGCCCGGGAACTGGCCGCGGCCATTCGCTCCCGCGAATTGACCGCCCGGCAAGTGCTGCAGGCCCATCTCGACCAGATTGAACGGTTCAATCCAGCGGTCAATGCGATCGTGAGCCTGGACGCCGACCGAGCTCTGGACGCAGCTGACGAGGCCGATCGCCAACTGGTCGAGGGCCGCGAGATCGGCGCGCTGCATGGCCTGCCGATGGCCCACAAGGACACCCATCTGACCGGTGGCCTCCTGACCACGTTCGGCTCTCCGGTGCACGCGGAGTTCGTACCCGAGGCTGACGAGTTGATCATCGAGCGGCTGCACGACGCCGGGGTGGTGACGACCGGAAAGACGAACGTTCCCGAGTTCGCAGCCGGATCGCAGACCTTCAACCCCCTCTTCGGGGCGACCGGCAATGCCTACGACCCGACTCGATCGGCCGGTGGGTCCAGTGGTGGCGCTGCCGTGGCGCTGGCCTGCGGCTTCCAGCCGTTGGCCGACGGCAGCGACATGGGCGGCTCGCTGCGCAACCCCGCCGCGTGGAACAACGTCGTAGGCCTGCGCCCGTCGCCGGGCCGGGTTCCGACCTACCCCACATCGGCCGGCTGGGCGACGATGGGCGTCCAGGGACCGATGGCTCGTACGGTCGCCGACGCCGCGCTGATGCTCTCGGTGATCGCCGGCCCGGATCCCCGCTCCCCGATCGCTCTGCAGACCCCCGGGGCTGCCTTTGACATCGACCTCGAGCACGACCTGACCGGGCTCAAGCTGGCCTGGTCTCCCGATCTCGGGGGTCAGTTCACGGTGGAGTCGGAGATCCTCGACGTACTGACCGCCGCGGTGACCGCGTTCGAGGAAACCGGTGCGGTGATCGAGGCGGCGACGCCGGACATGACCGGTGCCGATGAGGTGTTCCGTACGCTGCGCGCCTGGCAGTTCCAGCTCACCCACGCGACCCTGATGCGGCAACACGGCGATCAGGTCAAGGCCAGCCTGGCCGACAACATTGCCCAGGGCCAGGTACTGAGCGGTCCGGACGTCGGGCGCGCCGAGGTGCTGCACACCGCGCTGTTCCATCGGGTACGCGACTTCTTCGAGACCTTCGATGCGCTGCTGATGCCGGTCACCCAGGTGTCCCCGTTCCCGATCGAGCAGGAGTACCCCACCGAGATCGCCGGGGTCGAGCAGCCCGACTACCTGGCCTGGATGCGCTCGGCGTACCTGATCTCCGCCACCGGCTCGCCGGCCCTGTCCGTGCCCGCCGGTTTCACGGCGGGCGGCCTGCCGGTTGGACTACAGATCGTCGGTCCGCACCACGCGGATCTGCTGGTATTGCAGCTCGGACATGCCTTCGAGCGGGCGACCGGGCACGGCCGGCGTCGGCCTGACCTCGGATGAGCGCGAAGCTTTCATCGCGCAGAGATCCGTCGCAGGCAGGCAATCGGGCATTCATGGCCGATATCCGCGGGCATCTGTCGGAGTCAGCTGAGACTCTTGAGGTGTGAGCACCGCCGCCGTCACGGCTCCCTCCTCAGCCGATCCGGTCGCGCCCGGTTCGACCTCGCCGGCCGGCCCGAGGTGGCTGCCGGCCTTCTTCGCGCTGGCCGTGATCTGGGGCTCGAGCTACCTGTTCATCAAGGTCGGCATCCAGGAGATCCACCCGCTGCACCTGACCCTTTTCCGGGTGGCCATCGGAGCGGCGACGCTGGTCGTCATCCTCCTCGTCACCCGGGATCGGCTGCCTCGCGATCTCCGGCTCTGGGGACATCTGTTCGTGATCGCCGGCGTGGGAGTGGCGTTGCCGTTCACCCTGTTCGGGTACGGCGAGCAGCGGGTCGACTCCACGTTGGCCGGCCTGTGGAACGCCACGACGCCGCTGGTCGTGTTGCCGCTGGCCGTCCTGGTCTTCCGGACCGAGCGGATGACCATTCACCGGCTGATCGGCCTGTTCATCGGATTCGGCGGGGTCCTCGTCCTGCTCGGGATCTGGCAGGGGGTGGGCGGGGCCCAGTTGACCGGACAGCTCATGTGCTTCGGCGCCTCGTGCTGCTACGGCGTCGCCATCCCGTACCAGAAGCGGTTCGTCACCGGACGTAGCCAGTC
>Ga0136616_10000573_pt1 | contig 17761 bp, 16 predicted proteins | sample AntDrymUQ2992106_2_FD_106648 | JGI IMG/M metagenome (GOLD analysis project Ga0136616, IMG submission 106648) | Polar desert sand microbial communities from Dry Valleys, Antarctica - metaG UQ299 (21.06) | ecosystem: Environmental > Terrestrial > Soil > Desert | place: Antarctica: Dry Valley...
CGATGTTGTCCTGGCCCGCCGAGGTCGCGCTCCACGAGTAGTCGTCGCCGCGCCCGAGCTGGACGTAGAGGTTCGTACCGGGGAAGGCCACGCCGCGCGCGTCGATCGGCGGTCCGTCGCCGGCCGGCGCGTGGATGTCCTGCTCCATCAGGATCTGGGGCGAGAAGTATCCGGTCTGGGGGCCGAAGACGGCGAGCGGATGCCCTGAGGTCGATTCGCCGGCGGAGACTACGAGCGCGTTCGAGTTGCCGCTCGGGAACGCCAGCAGGCCGCCGAGCGCGTCCTGGGGGCTCGCGTCTTCGGGCGCCTTCGCCGCGCCGTCGCTCGACGACTCGACGATCGGCTCCTCGGCCGCCGTCCCGGGATCGGGGATCGCGAGGCTGCGCTCGTCCACCTCGCGCGGCGGCTTCTGGTACGGGAAGCGCTGATCGTGGACGGTCGTGGGAGCCTCGGGCTCCTCGGCCGAGCGGAAGTCGCTGAAGACACCTTCTCCGGCCCCCGCGCCGAAGCGCTGCTGTGCCGCCTGGAGCACGAGCGAGGAGTCGACCTCGCGCCCGCCGCCCGCGCCGAAGATGCCTCCCACGAGCGCCGCGATCGCAACGACGTCGGAGTCCTTCCACTCGTCCGGCCCCTGCGGCCGGTTGATGGCGGCGTACTCGCCTGGCAGCTTGTTGACGGCACCCGGTCCGCGCGTCTGGTCGATGTAGGCGTTGATGCCGGCCGTGTAGTTGCGCAGATCCTCCTGCAGCTGCGCGCCCTGGGGACCAAAGAGCTCGTCGAACTGGTCGACCTGGCGCTGGAGGTCGGCCTCCGTGTAGGGCGACGCGCGCCAGACTTCGCGGTCCATGGCGCGGTTGCCGGGAGCGCCGCCGACGAACGACGAGAGCTGGGCGCGACCGGCGTTGCGGAGCACATCGATGAAGAACAGGCGGTCCTCAGCGGCCACGTAGCCCGCCCCGAACATCGCGCCGGCGCGCGTCTCCCCGTAGATGTGCGGCACGCCGAAGCCGCTGTCGCGCTGAATCACGAGCTCGGGACAGTCGGTGGCAAGCGCGGAGCACGGGTCGTACTCGCGCTCGACCTGGCCCGGCGGCACGCCGAAGCTCCCGTCCTTGAAGTACTTGTCGATGTCCCCGCGCGCGAGCCCCGGGCTCGCGTGGACGAGGTCCTCGTACATCGCGAGCTGGTCGTCGTTGTGTCGCGGGCGCTGCCCGCCGGCGAGGAACGCGGCGATCTCGGGGCCCGTGGCGAGCCCATTCGAGCCCGGCGGCAGGATGTTTCGAAACTCGTCCGCGCGGTCCTCGTAGGGACCGGGCTCGACGGCCGAGACCGCTGTGGCCATCGCAAGCGACGCGATAAGCGTCCCGAATGCGGCAGCGAGCCCCCTTCCCACGGTCGAAACCCTACACCGCCGTCGCCAGCGTCGCGCCGGGCGCTCGGGAGAGCGCTTCGCGCCGAGCGCGTCCGTGCGTAGCGTTGAGCACCTCCGTGCGCCGAGCGCGTCGCGGCCGAGGCGTCGCGGCCGGCGCCGCTAGGCGAAGACCGGAACGGCGTCCGAGGCGATCGACTCGATCTCGCCCGCCGCGCGCTCGAACTCCTCGTCCGAGAGGACGGGCGTGCCCTCGAACGGCAGCTCGCGCTGGACTTCGACCCACGATCGGCAGCCGCCGTAGTCGTCGCGCACGCGGATAGTGACCGGACGGGGGATCCGGTAGGTGCGAAGGACGATTACGTGGAGGGGATGGCGCCGCTTCCACGCGAGCCGCTTCTCCGCGTAGTCAGGCGTCCAGACGTAGTAGGGCGAGAGCGAGTCGACGCAGCGCGGATCGGTGATCAGGTAGCTCGCGGCCACCTCCGCCCACGCCCTGATGCGCACGCGGTCGGGCTGCGGGATGCCGCCGTCGCGCGTCAGCGCGCTCGCGGGCGGCTCGCCGTCCGACCAGACGCCTTCCTCGAGCGCCCGCCCGAGCTCGGGCCGGTGCGAGTCGCGAACCAGGTCGTTTCGCTGGTGGTCGAAGGTGGGGTAGAGGAAGAAGCGGTCGTGCTCGATCTCGAAGTGCTTCTGCTCTTCGCGGATGCCGCCCTTGCGAAGCGTGAGCAGTTGCTCACCCTCGGCCAGGGCACGCACGGTCACGGCCCATTCTTTGAAAGCGATCGGCATCGACAGGGGACTTGCTGGTTCGCGCCCGTACTGCTTTGGGTGGCGAGCGCGGCGGTCGCGCATTTTACGAGATACCGAGCGTTTTTCAAGCGAGCCGCTGCCGGCGGTCAGGGTCCCTCCCGCCTCGCCACCCTCGCCGCGTGCTCGGCTACCTCGACGACCGCCGCGAAGTCCCTGTCCCCCGCCCCCGCTCGCGACGCCTCGGCGTAGAGCTGCTCGGCCTCGCCGGCGAGTGTGAACGGCACGCCGAGCGCCTCCGCCTCGGCGAGGCAGTGGCGGACGTCCTTGAGCATGTGGTCGAGCTTGAACAGCGGCTCGAAGTCGTGGTCGAGCATCGGTCGCCCCTTGAGGTCGAGCATCGCCGAGGCGCCCGAGCCGGCGGCCACGACCTCGAGCAGGGGCTCCGGATCGAGGTCCGCGGCCCGGCTCACGGTCAGCGCCTCCCCGAGCGCGGCGGCGTTGATCGCCGCGAGCGTGTTGTTTATGAGCTTGACCATGGACCCGTGCCCCTGCGGGCCGGCGTGGACGATCCGCTCGCCCATCGCCTCGAATGCCGGCCGGACGCGCTCGAACGCCCCCTCGTCGCCGCCCACCATGATCGTGAGCGTCCCGTCCTGCGCCTTCGGGCTCGACCCTGTGACCGGCGCGTCGAGGAAGGCCGTGCCGCGCTCGGCGAGGCTCGCGCCGATCCGCCGGCTGGCCGTGGGCGCGATCGTCGACATGTCGACGCATACCGAGCCGTCGGCCATGCCTTCAGCGGTGCCGCGCTCGCCGAAGAGCACCTCCTCGACCTGCGGCGCGTCCACGACCATCGTGATCGTCACGTCGGCCTGGGCCGCCGCCTCGGCCGGTGACGCGGCCACGCGCGCCCCGTGCTCGGTCGCCAGCTCCTCGGCGCGCGCGCGCGTCCTGTTCCAGCCGATCACGTCGAAGCCGGCGTGACAGAGGTTCGCCGCCATCCGCGAGCCCATGATCCCTAGACCGCAGAAGGCGACGCGCTCAACTGCTGCCATAGCCACCTCCTCCGGGGGTCTCGAGGCGCAGCCGGTCTCCCGGCCGCAACTGGCCGGCCACCTTAGCCGGCAGCTCGCGGCCGTTCAGCGCGTTGCGTCCACGTGCGCCGGCCTCGCCACCTGCCGCGCCCGGCGGCGGGTGGCGGCGGCGGTCGGTGATCAGCGAGAACTCCATCTCCGTGAGCGCCTCCAGCTCTCGGACGACGCCGTCCCCACCGCTGCGCGCGCCGGCGCCGCCAGAGCCACGGCGGACCGAGTACTCCACGGCCCGCAGCGGGAACTCGAGCTCGAGCGCCTCGATCGGCGTGTTGAGCGTGTTCGTCATCGCCACGTGCACGGCGCTCGGGCCGTCGGCCTCCGGGCAGGCTCCCTGCCCGCCCGCGAGCGTCTCGTAGTAGCTGAAGTCGTCGGTTCCAAGCGTGAGGTTGTTCATCGTCCCCTGGCCGAGCGCGCGCCCGAACGCGGCGAGCACCGCGTCGGCTACCCGGGACGACGTCTCGACGTTGCCGGCCGCCACGGCAGCCGGCGCGCGCGCGTCGAGGAGGGAGCCCTCGTCGGTCACTACGTGCACGGGCCGGTACGCGCCGGCGCTCGGCGGCAGGTCCGGGTCGGTGAGGACTCGCACGGCGAAGTAAGACGCCGAGAGCGTGACCGCGAGCGGGCAGTTGAGATTGCCGTCCTGCTGACCGGCCGATCCGCGAAAGTCGAGCGTGAGCTCATCGCCCGCGACGGTGGCGACGAGGCGCAGCTCCACGTCGCCGTCGCCAGCCTCGAGCACGTCACGCGCCGTGCGCTCGCCGTCGTCGAGTGCCGCGATGCGAGCTCGCGTACGCCGCTCCGCGTAGTCGAGCGTGGCCTGCATCGCCTCGCGCAGGGTGTCGAGCCCGTGGCGGTCGACCAGCTCGAGGAGCTGCGCGGTCCCGGTCCGATTCGCGGCGAGCTGCGCTCGGAGGTCGGCCACGCGCTGGGCGGGCGTGCGCATCCGCTGGGTGAGATCGTCGAGTAGCGCCCGGTCGAGCTCGCCGCCCGCGACCAAGCGAGTCGGCGCGATCACGACGCCCTCGTCCTCGAGCGTCCGCGAGCCGGCCGGCATGCTGCCGGGCGCGGCGCCGCCGACGTCGGCGTGGTGCGCGCGATTCGCCGCGAAGCCGAGCAGCTCCCGCCCGGCGAAGACCGGCGAGATCACGGTGATATCGGGCAGGTGGGTGCCGCCGCGGTAGGGATCGTTGAGCATCCAGGCGTCGCCGGGTGAGTGGTCCTCGTCGAGCACCGCCGCCACCGCCGAGGGCATCGCGCCGAGGTGTACGGGGATGTGCGCGGCCTGCATCACCATCTGCCCGCCAGCGTCGAAGACCGCGGTGGAGGCGTCGCGACGCTCCTTGATGTTCGCCGAGTGGGCCGAGCGGATCAGCACGGCTCCCATCTCGTCGCAGACCGCACGCAGCGCTCCCAGCATTACCTGGAGCGAGACCGCGTCCACTACCCGCGCTCCATGAGGAGCGTGCCGTCGCTGCCGGCGCTCGCGTGCCAGCCGGGCGGCACGACCAGCGTGGCCTCCGGGAGCTCGCAGACCGCCGGTCCCGCGACGTCGCCCATCGCGCCCCGTCGGACGGTCGCCTCGACGCGGTGACCGCCGAAGAGCACCGACCGCGAACGCTCGCTCGTCTCCGTGGCGCCCGAGACGGTCTGCGGCTCGGTCGCGGGCTCGGCCACCGCCACGCGAATCGTCACGAGCTCGAGCTCCGCGTCGGGGTCGGCGTACCCGTAGCGGTCTTCGTGCAGCGAGTCGAAGGCGCGGCGAAGGTGCCGGGGGTCGGGCTCGCCCGCGCCCGGGACCGCCAGCTCGAAGGCCTCGCCCGCGTAGCGGAGGTCGTAGGAGAACCGCGTCTGCGCGTCGTCGGATCCTCCGAGCTCATGCCGGCCGCGAGCGGCGAGCCGGGCGGTGGTCTCGCCGATCGCGCGCGAGGTCAGCGCGTCACCGGTGAGCAGAACGCTCTCCACGAGGTCGCGGCGGCGCTCGGACAGGACGAGGCCGAGTGCCGAGAGCACCCCCGAGGAGCCTGGCACCACGACCCGCGTCATGCTGAGCTCGTCGGCGATCGCGGCCGCGTGCAGCGGCCCGGCGCCGCCGAAGGCCACGAGCGCCATCGCGCGCGGGTCGGCGCCGCGCTCGACTGTCATGACGCGCACGGCCCGCGCCATCTCGGCGCCCGCCACCCGCACGATCCCGGCAGCCGCCTCCTCGACCGACAGTCCGAGCCCCTGGCCGAGCGCGGCCACCGCGCGCTCAGCCGCGCCGCGGTCGAGCTTCACGCCGCCCGCCAGCGGGGAGCCGTGATCGAGGTAGCCGAGGATCAGGTTGGCGTCCGTGACGGTCGGCTCGGCGCCACCGCGCCCGTAGGAGGCTGGACCCGGCCGAGCGCCCGCTGAGCGGGGACCGACTCGAAGCGCTTCGCCCTCGTCGGCCCAGGCGACGCTGCCGCCGCCCGCGCCTACGGTGTGCACGTCCACCATCGGCAGCGCGAGCGCCCGCCCGCCGACCTGGCGCCCGCCGGTCGCCCGCGCGACTCCGCCCACGGCCACCGAGACGTCGCAGGACGTCCCGCCCATGTCCAGGCAGACCGCTTCCGGCGCGCCCGCGCGGTCCGCCATCCGCGCCGCGCCCGCGGCGCCGCCGGCCGGCCCCGACAGGACCGTCCACGAGCCATGGCGGGCCGCCGCGTCCGCGTCCACCACTCCGCCGCTCGAGAGCATCACCTCCGGCGCGGGTAGGCCGAGCTCGCGCGCTCGGCCGGCGAGGCGCTCGAGGTAGCGGGAGAGCAGCGGAGACAGGGCCGCGTCAACGACCGTCGTCGTGCAACGCTCATACTCGCGAAAGACGCGCGCCGTCTCGTGTGAGGTCGAGACGTGGATTTGCGGCAGCTCGTCGGCCACGAGCTCGGCCACCCGGCGCTCGTGCTCAGGGTGGCGAAAGCTCCACAGCAGGCAGACGGCGACCGCCTCGACGCCTTGTTCGGCCAGGCCGCGCACCGACTCGCGCAGGTGCTCGCCGTCGAGGTCCGCGATCACGCCGTCGCGACCCGAGCGCTCGCGCACGCCGATGCGCCAGTGGACCGGCACGAGCGGCGGAGGGTGGCCGGCGCAGAGGCGATAGAGGTCGGCCCGAGCTTGGCGGCCGAGCTCCTCGAGGTCGGTGAAGCCCTCGGTCGCGAGCAGCGCGGTCGGGGCGACCTCTCCCTCGAGCAGCGCGTTCGTGCCCACGGTCATCCCGTGCACGAAGCGATCGACGTCCGAGGCGCCGGCGCCCGCGCGCTCGAGCGCGACCGCCACGGCAGCGGCCACGCCCTCGGACTGGTCGCCCGGGGTCGATGGCGCCTTGGCCGTGACGAGCCGGTCGCCGGTCAGCAGAGCGGCGTCGGTGAACGTGCCGCCGACGTCGACTCCCAGCACCATCATCGCCAGCAAACTATCCCCGCCACGCCCACGGAGGTGGATAGGGAGGCGGGAAAGAAGAAGGGCGACCCACCCGGTCGCCCTTCTCATCCGATCCCTTTCGCGAAGCTTGGTCACCGCCGCGGCTCGCGGCGGCAGGGCTCAGGCGGCTACCGTGTCGAGGCTCTCTTCGAGGTGCTTGTGGGACGGGCAATACTGGTTGCCGGGCAGCGGGACCCGCTGGCACGCCGTTCCGCGACGCGTCGTCGCGTTGCAGCACAGCGGCACGCCATCCAGGGTGATGCCATCCTGTGCCGCCTTGTCGACGTACTCCGTCGCAAGGCTCATGTGGCGCTCGATCACCCGGTACGCCCGAAGCTGGCTCGTCATCGGGAAGTAGATCCGCACGTCGTTGAAGAGCGTGCGCGCGGGGCGGGCGAAGTAGTGGCGGTCGGTCGCGAGGCGCTCGACGGCTGCCTCACAGGCAGAGAGAAAGCGCACTCGGTTCGGGTGCCCGCGGCGGAAGCGGTCGTCTAGGACCTCGTCTGCGAGCTCACGGTAAATCGAACGACTGAACTGATACATACGCGGGGCTCCCTCGAACCTTCGCATCGAAACCTGGTGCTGCTACAACGCACCAGGGCCGCTCGAGTATCGCTTTACCTTGTAAAGCGTCGAAGAAGCCCCCGTTAAGGGCGGATTAACCGCCTTGCGAGAGCCGGCGCCGCGCGGGCATCACCTCCAGGTCTCGGTCGCGAGCTCTCGTTCGCCGTGGACGATCGTGTGCTGCCCATCGAGGCGCGGATCGGTGGCGGGAAAGTCGATGCGGTGATGCGCTCCGCGGCTCTCTCGGCGCGCGAGCGCCGACGCCGCGATCGCGCGCGCGAGTGGAAAAGCGTCCTGCTCCAGCTCGCGCAAGCCCTCGCGGGCGCGCTCGAGTCCGGCGTGGCGCCACAGCGCTTCGCGGGTCGCCGGCGGCGGGACGGGGGACGCGGGAACGTGCGGTTGAGCTGGCGCATCGGCGTGCGAAGCGCTCTCGGTTGCCGCCGCGAGGGCGGCACGATGCCCGAAGACGAAGCACTCGGCGAGCGAGTTCGAGGCGAGCCGGTTCGCCCCGTGGAGGCCGGTGCAGCCACACTCGCCGACGGCGTAGAGGCCCGGGAGCGACGACCGCCCGGCGAGGTCGGTCGCGATCCCGCCCATCGTGTAGTGAGCTGCTGGGGCGACGGGCACGGGCTCGCGGGCCGGATCGAATCCCGCCGTTCGAAGCGCCGAGCTGACGTTCGGAAAGCGCGTCATGTCGACCGCGCGCAGGTCGAGGCTCACCGCGGGCGCGCGGTCGGCGCGCAGCCGCCGGAGGATCGAGAGCGCCACGTGGTCGCGGGGGGCCAGCTCGTCCACGAAGCGCTCGCCGCGAGCGTCGAGAAGCAGGGCTCCCTCACCTCTCACGGCCTCGGTGATGAGAAACCCGTCACCTGCGCCCTCACCACTGGCGAGCGCGGTCGGATGGAACTGGACGAGCTCGAGGTCGGCCAGCGCTGCGCCCGCCTCGCGCGCGAGTGAGAGGCCGGCGCCGATCGCGCCGCGCGGGTTCGTCGTGCGCCTCCAGAGCGCGGCCGCGCCGCCGGTGGCCAGGATGGTGGCGCGCGCGAGCACCGTCGCCCGGTGGCCTCGTGCGCTTCGCGCCGGTTCGACGACCAGGCCGGCGCAGCGGCCGTCGGACACGAGAAGCGAGCTCGCCGAAGCGCGCTCGAGGACCTCGACCCGCTCGTCGACCGCCACGAGCGCCGAGAGCTGGCGTGTGATGCGCCGGCCGGTCGCACTGCCGCCCGCGTGGACGACGCGGCGAGCGGAGTGGCCGCCCTCGAGGCCCAGCGCGAGCCGGCCGTGGCGGTCGGCGTCGAAGCGCACACCGAGCTCCGCGAGCTCGCGCACCCGGTCCGGCGCCTCCTCGCACAGCGCTCGCGCGGCGCTTTCACGCGCCGCCCCGCGACCGGCCACGAGCGTGTCGGCGAGGTGACGCTCCGGAGAGTCGTCGGCCGCGAGCGCGGCGGCCACGCCGCCCTGCGCCCAGTAGCTCGCCGACTCGGCGAGGGGCGAGCGCGAGACGATCGCGACTCGAGCGCCGCGGCGCGCGGCTACGAGCGCAGCGAAGAGCCCGGCGGCCCCGGCGCCGATCACCACGACGTCGGCGCGGAGTACCTCGGTGGGTGGGTCGGGCGCCACGCTCGGCGGTCTACGGTAACGGCATCGCCGAGCCGCTCTACTTCCGGCACGCGTCGTCGCTCGAGCACGACACCGGAGCGCATCCCGAAGGGCCCGGCCGCATCCCCGCGATCGAGCGCGAGCTCGAGCGGCGGGACTGGCTCGGCTACCAGCGCCGTGAAGCGCCCGCCGTCGGTCTCGACGTGCTGACGCGCGTGCATCCACGCGCGCACGTCGACTCGGTTCGTGCCGTCAGCGAGAGCGGGGGAGGCGCTTTCGACGCCGACACCCTCGCGAGCGCCGGCTCCTACGACGCGGCACTGCACGCCGCGGGCGGCGCCTGCGCGATGGTCGAGTCGCTGCTCGCCGGGCAGGCCCGCGTCGGCTTCTGCGGCCTGCGCCCGCCCGGCCATCACGCCGAGCCGACGACCGCGATGGGCTTCTGCCTCTTCAACAACGTCGCGGTGGCCGTCCGCCACGCGCTCGATGCGCTCGGTGCGGGCCGCGTCTTCGTGCTCGACTGGGACGTCCATCACGGCAACGGCACCAACGACATCTTCCACGCGACCGACGCGGTGCTCTTCGCGAGCATCCATCAGTCCCCGCTCTACCCGGGCACGGGCCCGCTCGAGGATCGCGGCTCGGGGTCAGGGGAGGGGTTCACGCTCAACGTGCCGGTGCCGCCGAGGTCGGGCGAGCCGGAGTGGCTATCGCTGGTCGAGCACATCGTGATGCCGGCCGCGCGCGCCTTCGAGCCCGACCTCGTGCTCGTCTCGGCCGGCTTTGACGCACATCGCGCCGACCCGCTAGCGGACTGCCGGCTCGAGAGTGGGTCGTTCGCGGCGATGGCGCTGCACGTAAGGGCGCTCGCCGACGAGGTCGGTGCGCCGGTGGGCGCCGTGCTCGAGGGCGGCTATGACCTCGAGGCGCTGAGCACCTCGGTCGCGGCGACCATGGAGGCGCTGGCGGCAGGCGGCGAGCCGCCGTCCGTCGAGCCCGACTCCGCGACGCGTGCCGTGGCCGCTCGGGTCGAGGCGGGGAGCTGAGCGCCGAGCGCGGCGGCTCGCTTCCTTGGTCGCGGCTCGCCTGACGCGAAGTTGTCGCGTGGCGTGGGCGATGTCTTCACGCACGGGTCTGGAACCGTCGCGCCCTACGCCCGAGCATCGACTCCTCGGCAACCAAAGAGGAGGTACGAGATGTATCGAGTCATGGGCCACGTTCATGCCACCGTCCACCGGGCGGGAGATCGGTTGAGGAGCACGGCCGGTCAGGGAACCGTCGAGTACGTCGCGCTGATCCTGCTCGTCGCGCTGGTCATGGCGGGCGTCGTTGCGGCGATGAAGGGCTTCAAGACCGACGAGGGACAGGCGCTTGGCGACGCCATCCTGAGCAAGATCAAGGCCGCCGTCGAAGAGGTCCAGTTCTAAGGCATGCGCGGGCGGCCGGCGACTCCCGCGTCCGGGCCTCGTTAGCCTCGCGCGGGTGCCGCCGGCCGTCCTGCTCGTGCTGACAGCGATCGTCGCGGCGCCGAGCGACGCGGTCTCCGACCTCACCGTCTTCCCGGAAGGTGCCGGCGGCGCTGCCGCGGCGGCGGTCACGCCGCTCGCGCCCACTGAGGTCTTCGCCAGGCGGACGTGTGGCGGGGCTCGCGCGACCATCGCGGGCACCGATGGCGACGATGACATCGAGGGCACCAACCGGCCGGACGTGATCGTCGCGCTCGGCGGCGAGGACGAGATCGATGGCCAAGCCGGCGAGGATCGGATCTGCGCGGGTAGTGGCGAGGACAACGTGCTCGGCGGCCGCGGCTCCGATGCGCTCGACGGGGAGGCCGGCGCGGACATCGTCGCAGGGGGCGACGAGGCGGATGATCTGTCCGGCGGCAACGGCATCGACGTCGTGGTGGGCGAAGACGGCTCGGATGAGCTCGCGGGCGGCGCCGGAGACGATCGGCTGAGCGGCGACAAGGGGCACGACGAGCTCCTAGGGGAAGCCGGCGCGGACGTCCTCGTGGGCGACGCCGACCCCGACGAGCTACGCGGCGGCGGAGGCCACGACGACCTCGCCGGCGGGCAGGACGGCGACCGCCTCGACGGCGGCGCCGGGCTCGACACGCTGTTCGGGGGAAGCGGCGAGGACCTGCTGCGAGGAGGCGAGGGTGTGGACCTGCTTCACGGAGGGGTGGAGGACGACCGGCTGCTCGGCGAGTCGTCCGGCGACAGGCTCTTTGGCGGGACGGGCTCGGATCGCTGCGACCGTGACGGCGGGCGGCGCGGCACGGCGCTCGACTGCGAGGCCGGGCAGGTCGCACCGCGCGCGCCGCGCCAAGGCGAGCAAGAGCGCTTCCTGACTCCCAAGGGGATTCGGCCCTCTCCGGATACGCCCACCTGCGATGGCATCCCCGCGACGATCGCGGGCGATGACGCCGACGACAGGCTCATTGGGACGCGCTACGACGACGTCATCGTGGGCGGCGCGGGTGCTGACGCGATCGAGGGCCTCGGCGGACGCGACGTCGTGTGCGGCGGCGATGGCGACGACGACCTGCTGGGGGGCCGCGGAGCGGATCGCCTGCTCGGCGAGCGCGGCGGCGACCTGCTCGACGGCGGTGGCAGCGCGGACGAGCTGAAGGGGGGCCTGGGCGACGATCGGGCGCTGGGAGAGGACGGCGCGGACGAGGCGGTCGGGGGCACCGGGCGCGACGAGCTCTACGGCGGCCTCGGCGGCGATCGGCTCAACGGGCAGGACGGCAACGACACGGCCGTCGGCGACGAGGGCTCGGACAAGCTGAACGGAAAGGACGGCGACGACTACCTGGTGGGCGGGGCGGGCCGCGATCGCCTGTCCGGTGAGCAGGGCTTCGACACGGTCGAGGGTGGCAGCGCCAACGACACGCTGTTCGGCGGCGAGGAGGCCGATCGCCTGCTCGGAGGAACCGACAACGACGACATGACGAGCGGTCCCGGCCACGATGATCTCGTGGGCGGCGGCGGCAGCGACCTCATGAACGGCCTCGGGGGAGACGACGCGCTGTTCGGCGGCGGCGTGGACGATCGTGCGCTCGGCGGTCCGGGGGACGACGAGATCTTCGGCGGGAACGGTCGTGACGCGCTCTCCGGAGGGCTCGGGTCAGACGGCCTCTTTGGTGGGACCGGGGAGGACCGCCTCGCCGCTGGGCCCGATGCCGACCGCTGCCGCGGGGGATCGAGTGCGGATGCGATCACGGACTGCGAGTCGCACGCGGTGCCGCTGCCGTTGCTCGACACCGAGGCGGCCGGAAACGGCGGCGCTCGCGGACGCCGCAGCCGTTAGGCTCGGTCTCGCGAATCTTGGGGGTGGGCGGCCGGTAGCCACGCTCGAGTAGCTCCGAACAAAGTGTCAGCGGGCTGGGGCGGATCGCACGCCGGGCCGTCCGAGCGTCCGCGTGCGAACATGGCGAATGATGGGCGGCGACCCGACACTCCCCGTCGCCGTGTTCGACTCTGGCGTCGGTGGCCTCACGGTGCTGCACGAGTGCCTCGTGGCGCTGCCGCACGAGGACTTCGTCTACCTCGGCGACACCGCGCGCTTTCCGTACGGCGAGCGTTCCGCGGAGGAGCTGCGCGCCTACGCGCTCGAGCTGTCGGAGATGTTGGTGAAGGGAGGCGCGAAGCTGCTCGTGGTGGCATGCAACTCGGCTACCGCGGCGGCGCTGCCCGCTCTGCATGAGCGCCTCGCCGGGCGAGTCGGCGTGGTCGGCGTCGTCACGCCCGAGTCGCGGCTCGCGGCGCGGGCGACGCACACCGGCGAGGTGGGACTGCTCGCCACGCCCGCGACCGTCGCGAGCGGCGCGTACGAGCGGGCGCTTGGCTCGGTCGCGCCCGCGGCGACTCTTCACTCGGTGGCTACGCCCGAGCTCGCGCCGCTGATCCAGGCGGGCGGGGAGATCGACGAGGAGATCGTTGCCGCCGTCGAGCGGGCCTGCGAGCCGCTCAAGGCCGCGGGGGTCGACACGGTGATCCTCGGCTGCACGCACTACCCGCTCGTGCGCCCGATCATCCAGCGGACGCTCGGGCGCGGCGTCGCGATCGTCAGCTCGGGACAGGCGATCGCGGAGGCCGTCGAGCACGAGCTCCGTGCGGGTGGCATCGAGAACGAAGACCAGCGGCGCGGCAGCTACCGCTTCCTGTGCTCCGGGGACCCGGCGGAGTTTCGCAGAGTCGGGACGCGCTTTCTCCAGATGCCGCTCGGCGACGTTCGCGCCGTGCCGGTCGCCGGCGCGGAGTCGCCGGACGAGCGCTCGGGCGCCCTGCGCACGAGTCGCAGCGCCGCATGACCGCGGGCGGCGGTTCGCCGGGCGCGAGGCGAGACGGCCGCGCGCCGGGCGACCTGCGACCGATCAGCATCGAGCCGGGCTTCATGAGGACAGCCGATGGCTCGGCGCTTATCGCGGCCGGCGGCACGCGCATCCTGTGCACCGCGTCGGTGGCCGATGGGGTCCCGCGGTGGATGGCGGGCCGCGGGCGCGGATGGCTGACCGCCGAGTACGGGATGCTCCCGGCCTCGACCGGCGAACGCAAGCAGCGCGACGTCTCGCGCGGCAGGCCGGACGGCCGCACCGTCGAGATCCAGCGGCTGATCGGGCGCTCGCTGAGGGGGATCGTCGACTTCGAGGCGCTCGGGGAGCGGACCGTGTGGATCGACTGCGACGTCGTGGAGGCCGACGGGGGAACCCGCTGCGCCGCCATCACCGGCGGCTTCGCGGCGCTGGCGCTCGCGCTGGCGCCGCTCGTGGAGTCCCGCTCGATCGCGCGGTTTCCGCTCACCCAGACGGTCGCGGCCGTGTCCTGCGGGATCGTCGACGGCCGTGCGCTGCTCGACCTCGACTACTCCGAGGACGCGGCCGCGGAGGTCGACATGAACGTGGTGATGACGGGCGACGGCGGGCTGGTTGAGGTGCAGGCGACGGCCGAGCGAACGCCTCTCTCGCGGGCGTCGCTCGACGAGCTGCTCGCTCTGGCAGCCGCCGGCATCGAGCGCCTGGGGGGCGCCCAGCGAGAAGTGGCCGGCGGGCTGCCGGCCGCAGACGCCGGCGCCTCCGGCGCGCCATGAAGCTGATGCTCGCCTCACGCAACGCCCACAAGCTGCGCGAGCTCCAGACCTTGCTCGAGCCGCACGAGTTGGTCGGTCTCCCGACCGCGGTCCGGCTTCCACCCGAGACGGACTCCACCTTCGCCGGCAACGCCGTGCGGAAGGCGCTGGCCGCGGCGAAGCGCACCGGCGCGCCCACGATCGCCGACGACTCTGGGATCGAGGCCGCCGCGCTGAGCGGCGCTCCCGGTGTCCGCTCGGCACGCTTTGCCGGCGAGTCCGCGAGCGACGAGGACAACCTCGCCAAGCTGCTCCGCGAGGTCCCGGCGGACGGCGACAGGCGAGTCGCCTACGTGTGCGCGCTCGCGTTCGCCGACCCATCGGGACCGGACGTGGCGACGAAGCTCTTCGAGGCGCGCTGCGAGGGTACGCTGGCCGCCGTGCCCCGCGGAGCTGGCGGTTTCGGCTACGACCCCGCCTTCGTGCCGCTCGACACCGACGGCGAGCGCACCATGGCCGAGCTCGGCGCGAGCGAGAAGGCCGCGATCAGCCATCGCGGTCGCGCGGCGCGACGGCTGCTCGCGTGGCTCGACTCGGAGCGCGCGGCGGCGTGAGGAGGCGGCGCCCGACGATCGCGCCGCTGCTGGCCACCGGAGCGCCGGTGGCCGCTATTGGCCCCGCGGCGCAGGCACCGCGCAAGACACGCGTGGCCGCGGTCTCGATCGCCTCCAACGCGATCCTGATCGCGCTCAAGCTGGCCGCCGGCGTGATCACCGGCTCGATCGCGATCCTCACCGAGGCCATCCACTCCGGCGTGGACCTGGTGGCCTCGGTGATCGCCTACGTCTCGGTGCGCAAGGCCGACGAGCCCGCGGACGCGGACCACCCCTACGGCCACGCGAAGGTCGAGAACCTCGCCGCGGCGATCGAGGGGATGCTGATCCTCCTCGGCGCGGGCATCATCATCTTCGAGTCGGTGCGCCGGCTGGTGGAGGCCGTCCCGGTCGACTCGCTCTGGCTGGGCATCGCGGTGCTCGGACTGTCGGCCGTGACGAACGCCTTCGTGTCCACCTACCTGTACCGCCAGGCGAGGCGCACGGACTCGCCCGCGCTGGAAGGCGACGCGGCTCACCTCCGAACGGACGCGCTCACCTCGATCGGCGTGCTGGTAGGCCTCGTACTCGTCGAGACCACGGGCGTCTACCAGCTCGATCCGGCGACGGCGCTCGTGGTGGCCGGTGCGATCATCTTCGCCGGGGCGCGGATCCTGAGTCGCTCGTCGCGCGTGCTCGTGGACGAGGCGCTGCCCGAGGACGAGCTCGCGACGGTGCGGGCGGCGATCGAAGCCCACGGCGCTCCGGAGCTCACCGGCTTTCACAAGTTGAGAGCGCGCCGCGCCGGCAGCCGCCGCTACATCGACCTGCATGTGCAGTTTCGCCCCGGCACGACGCTCGAGCGCGCCCACGACGTGAGCCATGAGCTGCAGCACGAGATCCGCACGCGCGTGCGCGGGGCCGACGTCCTGATGCACCTGGAGCCCGAGCAATGACCGTGCGCCGCTCGCCGCGAGCGGGCGAAGCGCAGCGGCACGCTCAACGCAGGTTGATCGCGGCCGACGCACCCACGGCGAGCAGCACGCCGAAGTACCCGACGTAGCCGTTGAGCAGCAGCAGCAGCGCGGCCACGACAGAGGCGACCACGGTGAGGAGCCAGGTGATCTGGCCGAGCGACACGCCGCTATTGTGCCGTTCGGTGCCGGCATCAGCGCTGACCCCCCAGGACGCGCTCGACCGCCTCGCCGGCTTCTCGGCCGACATGCGCGCCGCCGTGGTGCTCGACGAGCGAGACAGGGTCGCGGCGGCGACCGATGAAGACGAGGCTCGCGTGGCACGCCTGCGCGAGCTCGTGCTCGAGCTCTTCGAGCGAGCCGGCGAAGCGTCGGAAGGCCGGGTCGGCCAGGTGGAGGTCGCGACCGCCGACGGCGCCGTCTTCGCTCTTCGAGGATCGGACACCGGCGCGGGATCGCGCTGGACGATCGCCGCGATCGCGGGCCGCCTGGCGCTGCCGTCGCTGATGTTCTACGACCTGTCGATGACGCTTTCCAATCTCCGCCAGGTGGCCGTATGAGCGATCGGCGGGCGCGCTCGCCGCGGGCCGCGGGCCTGGCGGATGGCGTGGCAGCGGCGGTGCGCCGCCGCCAGCGCGAGCGCCAGCCGCGCGTGGTCCTCTACGACGGAACCGGCGACCCGCACGTGCTGGTGCCGTCCGCTCCCGGCTACGACGAGCTGCTCGACGTGGCCGACCAGATGGTCGCGCTGCTCGCCGAAGGTCAGCGCGCTGACGAAGCGGACGAGGAGCCCGCCGGCACCGACAGCGAGCTCGCCTCGCTGCGCGGACCGACCGAGCTCGCCGAGTGACCCTGGTCGAGCCAGATCTTGCCGCCCGTGTGCTCGAGCGCGCTCTGGGCCGCGGCGGCGACTTCGCCGACGTCTATGTCGAGGACCGCGCCTCCTTCGGCGTGTCGCTCGACGAGCATCGACTCGAGCGCCCGCAGTCTGGCCGCGAGCGCGGCGCTTCGGTGCGTATGGTCTCCGGCGACGCCACCTACTTCGGCCACGTGGACGGGCTCGCGGAGCCGGACCTGGTGCGAGTCGCCGATTCCGTCTCGCGCGCGCTGGGCTCCGGCGCGCGTGCCCCGCTCGCGCTCACGGTGCTCGAGGCGGCGGCGGGCCACGAGGTCGGGGAGCGGCCAGAGGACGTGGAGCCACAGCGCAAGGCCGAGCTGCTGCGTGCCTGCGACGAGCGCGCGAGGGCCGCGGGCGACGAGGTGGCTCAGGTGATGGTCAGCTACGCGGAGGGGCGGCGGCGCGTCGAGGTGTACAGCTCCGAGGGGCGCGCCGCCACGGATGACCGCACGCGCGTCCGGCTCGGCGTCCAGGTCGTCGCTCGGCGCGACGGCACGGTCGAGACGGGGCACGAGACGCGCGGCGGGCACGCCGGCTTCGAGCTCGTCAGCGAGCGTCCCGAGGAGGTGGCCGACTCGGCGGCGCGCAAGGCGCTCACGATGCTCGACGCGGTCGACGCGCCGACCGGTCCGATGCCGATCGTGGTCGGCAACGGCTTCGGCGGCGTGCTCCTCCACGAGGCGGTGGGCCACGGCCTCGAGGCCGACGCGGTGCAGAAGCGCGCGAGCGTCTACGCGGGGAAGCTGGGCGAGCAGCTGGCCGCGCCGTTCGTGAACGCCTACGACGACGGTCGCAAGGCGGGCGAGTGGGGCAGCGACGGCATCGACGACGAGGGCACGCCGACGCAGCGGACGAGCATCCTCGAGGAGGGCCGGCTCACCTCCTATCTCTACGACCTCGTCCGCGCGCGCAAGGACGGCGTCGACTCGACCGGCAACGGCCGGCGCGAGTCCTTTCGCCATTTGCCGATCCCGCGCATGACCAACACCTACTTCGCGCCCGGCGAGGCGAGCGGCGAGGACCTGATCGCCGGTGTGAAGCGAGGGCTCTACGCGGTCTCCTTCGGCGGCGGCCAGGTCGAGCCGGCCACGGGCGACTTCGTCTTCGGCGTGTCGGAGGGCTACCTGATCGAGGGCGGGCGAGTGACGAGCCCGGTGCGCGGCGCGACGCTGATCGGCAACGGGCTCGAGGCCCTGCGGGCGGTCGACGGCGTGGCGGGTGACCTGCGCGTGGCCACCGGCTTCTGCGGCAAGGCGGGCCAGCGCGTCCCAGCGGGGGTCGGCCAGCCACATGTGCGCCTTCGTTCGCTGACGGTCGGCGGGACGGCGTGAGCGCCGGCGCGAATGGCGCGGTGCTCGACCTCGAAGCGGTCGGAAGCAGGGCCGTGGAAGCTGCGCTCGCCGCCGGGGCCGACG
>Ga0136616_10000575_pt1 | contig 17742 bp, 18 predicted proteins | sample AntDrymUQ2992106_2_FD_106648 | JGI IMG/M metagenome (GOLD analysis project Ga0136616, IMG submission 106648) | Polar desert sand microbial communities from Dry Valleys, Antarctica - metaG UQ299 (21.06) | ecosystem: Environmental > Terrestrial > Soil > Desert | place: Antarctica: Dry Valley...
AGCGCCGCCAGCGCGAGCGCGAGCAGCGCGAACGGCAGGTGGCGGCTCCAGCGCGGCTCGGGCGCCGCCACCGCGGCGAGCGTCGCCAGCGCCGGGAAGCGCACGGGGTAGCGCCGGCGGCGCCGGCCGGCCGCGACGTGCGCGATCAGCGCCAGCGGGACGGCGAACAGGACCAGCAGCCCGAGCGGCGCGATGAAGCTCACTTCAGCGCCCGCCCCAGCGCCTTCAGCCAGTCGCCGCTCGTCGACAGCACCACGTGGGTCGCGCCGGCGGCGCGCAGCTCCGTGGCGACCGTGGCGCGCTCCTGCGCCGCGGCGGCGGCAAAGCGCTCGCGCAGGCCGCGCCGCGACGTGTCGACCTCGATCAGCCGGCCCGTCTCGGGATCGACGAGCGCGAGGCGGCCCGCGGGCTCGAGGCGCTCCTCGCGCGGATCGCGGATCTCGACGGCGAGCAGCCGATGGCGCGCGCCGAGCGAGCGCAGCGGCCTGCGCCAGTCCAGCGCGCCGCGGAAGTCCGACACGACGACCACGAGGCCGGGCTGGCGCGCCAGCCGACCGGCCTTGTGCAGCACGGGCTTCAGGCCGCGGTCGGCGGCACCGTCGACCGCGACGCCCTCGTCGAGCAGCCGCCGCAGGCCGATCTTCGCGTGCGGCCCGCCGCGCGGCGGCAGCATCTTCTCCGGGCCGCCCGCCGTCAGCACGGCGAGCCGGCCGCCGTGGCGCGTCGCGGCGCGGGCGACGACGTGCGCGACGCCCTCGGCGACATCGGACTTCAGCCGGTCCGCGGTGCCGAACGCCATCGACGCCGACAGGTCGAGCACGAGCCACGTCGTGAGGATCCGCTCGGGCACCTGCAGTCGCACGTGCGGCACGCCCGTGCGCGCGGTCGCGGCCGGGTCGAGCTGGCGCACGTCGTCGCCGAGGACGTAGGGACGCAGCTGCGCGAGCTCGGTGCCGCTGCCGACGCCGGGCGCCAGCCGGTCGCCCGGCAGCGCGCCCGCGCCGCGGCGCGCAATCGACAGCGCGAGCGCGTCGACGAGCGCGGCCGGGACCGGTCCCGGGCCCTGGCGCGCAGGCGGCACCCGCATGCTGGCGGCTGGCGCGGGCATCAGATCGACTCCACCATCTACGCCGCGTCGTAGTCGACGGGCAGCGACTGGTCGGGCGCATCGCCGCCGGCGCTCAGCTTGTCGAGCAGGCGCTCGAGGATGTCGTCGGCGCTGACGTCCTCCGACAGCGCGTCGTAGGAGAGCACGAGGCGGTGGCGCAGCACGTCGGGCGCGAGGTCGCGGATGTCGTCGACGAGCACGTGGCGCCGCCCGCGCAGCAGCGCCAGCGCCTGCCCCGCCTGGACCATGCCGATCGCCCCGCGCGGGCTCGAGCCGTACTGGATGAGCTCGCTGAGCTCCTCGAGGCCGTAGCGCTCGGGATGGCGCGTGCCGTCGACGAGCTGGACGGCGTAGGCGACGACCTCGCGATCGACGAAGATCTCGCGCGCGGCCCGCTGGAAGCGCTCGAGCTCGGGCATCGACAGGCGCACCGAGACGTTCTCGGGCGGGCGCAGCGAGCGCCCCACGACCGACGCCTCCTCGCCGAGCGTCGGGTAGTCCACCAGCACCTTGAACAGGAAGCGGTCGATCTGCGCCTCCGGCAGTGGGTACGTGCCCTCGGACTCGATCGGGTTCTGGGTGGCGAGCACGAGAAACGGGTGCGGGACGGCGTAGCTCTCGGTGCCGATCGTCACCTGCTGCTCCTGCATGACCTCCAGCAGCGCCGACTGCACCTTGGCGGGCGCGCGGTTGATCTCGTCGGCGAGCAGGAAGTTGCCGAAGACCGGGCCGAGCTCGGTGTCGAAGCGGCCCGTGTCGGGCCGGTAGATGCGCGTGCCGACGAGGTCGGCGGGCACGAGGTCGGGGGTGAACTGGATGCGCCGGAACGTGCCGCCCATGACGTCGGCGAGCGTGCGCACGGTCAGGGTCTTGGCCAGGCCGGGGACGCCCTCGAGCAGCACGTGGCCGCCGGCCAGCAGCGCGACGAGCAGGCGCTCGAGCATCGCGTCCTGGCCGACGATGACGCGCTTGACCTCGTAGAGGACCTCCTCGAGGACCGTGCGCGGCGGGCGTCCGGCGTCGTCGTCGGGCGTTGGCGACGGCGTCGAATAGTTGGAGAAGCTCATGTACGGGTCCTCGGGTCGGTTCTCATGGAGTCAGACAAGCTTGCGAAACCACAGCAGCGACAGCAGGGCGCCGGCGGCGAGCAGCACGAAGGCGCCGCCGCTGAAGGCGGCGGTGATCTCGCGCTGCTCGTCGCGGTAGCCGATCCGCGAGCCGAGCGCCTCGTAGACGTCGCTGAGGTCGGTCGCCGTGTCGGCGGTGTACGCGCGCCCGCCGGAGATCTCGGCGACCTCGCGGCTCTCGGTCGGATCGGGCGGGACCGGCCGCGTCGCGACGCTGCCGTTGGGGCGCCGGACGCGGATCGTGCCGGCCGGCGTGCCGAGCGTGACGGTGTAGATGGGGATCTTCAGGTCCTTTGCGCGCTGCGCGAGCTCCTGCGGCGGGCGTCCGCGCACCGACGCGCCGTCCGACAACAGGATGATCGCCGACGGCCCGCGCACGCCGCCGCCGGCGGTCTGCTGCGCCAGCGCGCCGATCGAGACCGCGAGCGCCTCGCCCGTCGCGGTGCCCCCGCTCGGGCGCAGCGCGGCGATCGCGTCGCGCACGACCGCGCGGTCGGTCGTCGGGCTCTCGATGAGCCGCGCGGACTGGTTGAACGCGACGAGTCCGACGCGTACCGCGGCGGGCACCTCGTCGAGGAAGCGGTTGGCCGCGGCGCGCGCGGCGGCCAGTCGGGTCGGCGGCACGTCGGTCGCCTGCATCGAGCCCGAGAAGTCGGTCGTCAGCATGATCGACGCGCGCTCGACCGGCACGGCGACCGTCCGCTGCGGCTTGGCGAGCGCGAGGATCAGCACGGCGAGCGCGAGCGCGTAGGCGACGAGCGGAACGTGGCGCCGCCAGCCGGGCGCGCTCGGCACGACCGACGCCAGCAGCGCGGGGGCCGCGAACGCGGCGGCCGCGGCGCGCCGGTTGCGCTCGTGGCCCATGTAGGCGACGACCGCAAGGGGGACGAGCAGCAGCGCGAGGAGGAAGAGAGGCTGGCCGAAGCTCATGCGCGCGCGATGGTTGATGTTGCGGTCGCGAGATCAACCATCATGGGCCGCTGGGCGAGCTGGGCGCGTTCTCCGGGCGCGTGCCGAGCGTCACGCGCAGCGTCCGCTCGGTGCCCGCGCGCCGGACCTCGAGATCGATCTCGTCGCCCGGCCTGCGGTTCTCGATCGCCGACGCGATGTCCTCGGGCGCCTGCACGGTCTTGCCGTCGACCTTCGTGACGAGGTCGCCGGTCAGCACCCCCGCCTGCTCGGCCGGCCCGCCGGCGACGGCGCTGGCGACGAGCGCGCCCTGCCCGACCGTGCTGGCGATCGAGGAGATGCCGACGTACGGCCGGCTGATCGAGCCGCCCGTGCGCAGGCGCGGGACGACCTGGCGGACCGTGTTGGACGGCACCGCGAAGCCGATGCCGACGTTGCCGCCTCCGCCGCCGGCGGTCGCGATCTGCGAGTTGACGCCGACCACGCGACCGGCGCCGTCGAGCAGCGGACCGCCCGAGTTGCCGGGGTTGATCGGAGCGTCGGTCTGGATGACCTTGTCGATCGAGAAGCCGTTGGGCGCCTGGATCGCCCGCCCGACGCCGGAGATGATGCCCGCTGTCACGGTCCGGTCGAGGCCGAGCGGGTAGCCGATCGCCACCGCGAGATCGCCGACCCTGACGGTGTTCGAGTCCGCCAGCCGCAGCGGCTTGACGTTCTGCGTGTTGGAGGAGTCCACGCGCAGCACGGCGAGATCGGAGGACTGGTCGCGGCCGAGCACCTCGGCATCTACGCCGTTGCCGGTGTCGTCGAAGCGCACCTGGACCTGGCCGGCGCCCGACACGACGTGCGCATTGGTGACGATCGTCCCGTCGGAGTCGATGACGAAGCCCGTCCCGCTGCCGGTCGCGCCGCCTTCGCGCACGCGCACCTGGACGACGCTCCTGCTGGTCGCCGCGAAGATCTGGCGGACCGCGCGCGAGCGCGCGTCGGGCGCCACCGCGCCGGGCGCGGCCGGCAGCGCGGCAACGCTGCCGAAGTCGTCGTCGTCGCGCAGCAGCCGCGCGCCGAGGATGCCGCCGCCGAACAGCACGACGGCGATCAGCAGGCCGATCGCGACCTGCGGCCAGAGGCGCCGGTCGGGCGGCGGGGGTGGCGGATCGGGGGTCTGCAGCGGCGGATGGGCAGCCGTCTGCGCGGTCTTCGGAGCCAGCCACCGCGTGTGCTCGTCCTCCTCGCGCGGGTCGGTCCAGAGGCGGTCGGGTCCGGACCTGCGCCGGGGAGGCTCTTCGTCTGTCATCCGCTCCACGGTAGGACGAGGATGTCAACACTTCGTAAGTTGAGCGCCACTTTGCGTAAGACCGCCGTAAGTCCGGACGGACGTACGAAGCGTGGAGGCGCGCCGGACGGACGCGCGTCGTAGACTCGCGCTGGGGGGTTCTGCGGGAGACAGACAAGAGGAGAGATGTTGCGACTCAAGGCCATCTTTGCCGTCGTGCCATTGGTGCTCGCCACTGCCCTGATCGGCTGCGGCGGCGACTCCGAGTCCGACGACGCCTCTTCGGGCGAGAAGTCCAGCGCGGCGAACTCGGCCGAGGTCAAGAAGCTGATCAAGGAGACGTTCGGGCCCAACAAGAACGCGACCTCCGGCAAGCTCAGCGGCACGATCGACATCAACGTCAAGGGCGCGCCCCGCTACCGCGAGCCGGTCCAGGTCACGCTGAGCGGGCCGTTCAACCAGTCGGGCAGCTCGCCGGCGGAGGCCAGCCTCTCGGTCGGGCTGCAGTTGCGCGGGGGCGCCATCGGCGGTGAGCTCGTGCTCGTCGACGACAGGGTCCTGATCGGCCTGGGCTCCAGCGGCTACACGATCCCGCCGTCGATCGCAGGGCCGATCCGCCGGCCGCTGGCGAAGACCAGCAACGGGCTGAGCTCGGTGCTCGGCGTGTTCAGCATCGCGCCCCAGCGCTGGGCGAAGAACCCGCGCCTCGTCGGAAACGCGCGGATCGCCGGCGAGGACACGATCCACGGAACCGCGGAGATCGACACGAAGCGCTTCTTCCTCGACATCTCACGGCTCACGAAGGTCCTGACCTCGCTGCGGATCACCGAGATCGTCGGCATACCAACGGTGATCGACCGCCAGGCGCGCGCCGCGCTGGTGCGCTCGGTGACGAGCACGAAGGGCGACGTCTACACCGGCGCCGACGACAAGGTCCTGCGCCAGGCCGCGTTCGACCTGAAGCTCAAGCCGTCGTCGAAGGACCGCAGGACGCTCGGCTTCTCGAGCCTCACGCTCAAGGGGCAGATGAACGTCACCGAGGTCGGCACGCCGCAGAAGGTCCAAGCGCCCAAGGTCGCGGGCACCTTCGACGACCTGCAGACGACCTTCGACGCGTTGGCAGAGTCGGTCAAGTGAGCACGGACGCCGCCACGGCGGCGCCCGCGCTGACGGTGCAGGGCATCAGCAAGAGCTTCGGCGAGCGCCAGGCGGTGCATGACGTGAGCTTCGCCATCGCGCGTGGTGAGCTGCTGGCGATCATCGGCCCCAACGGTGCGGGCAAGACGACGCTGCTGTCGATCCTGGCGGGGATCCAGCAGGCCGACACCGGCAGCGTCGCGCAGGCGGAGGGTACGACGGCGCGGATCGGTTGGGTGCCCCAGCACACGGCGGTCTACGGCAAGCTGACGGTCGCGCAGAACCTGCGCCTGTTCGCCAAGCTCGAGAACGTCGCCGACGCCGACGCGACGGTGCAGCGGATGCTGGTGCAGACGGGTCTGGGCGAGCGTGCCGATGACGAGTTGGGACGCCTGTCGGGCGGTAACCGCCAGCGGGTGAACATCGCTGTGGGGTTGCTGGCCGATCCGCCGGTGCTGCTGCTCGACGAGCCGTCGGGGGCGCTTGATCCGCGTCAGCGTGAGCGCCTGTGGGGCTTCATCACCGAGCTGACCGAGCATGGGACGGCGGTGATCTTCGCCACGCACGACATCGCCGAGGCCGAGCGTCACGCCCATCGTGTCCTCGTGCTCGCCGATGGCGAGCTGCTGTTCGACGGGACGGCGAACGAGCTCAAGGCAGTCGCCAAGGCCGACGAGGAGCACGACCTCGAGCAGGCCTTCGTGGGCTTTCTGCGCGACCGGGGCCATTGATGCGCTGGATGCTGCTCAAGGACCTGCAGATCCTGCGGCGCTCCAAGCTGCTCGTGGGGCTGCTCGTCGTGTACCCCGTCGCGATCGCGCTGCTGATCGGCTTCGCGCTCTCCAGTGGCCCCGAGAAGCCGCGCCTGGCGTTCCTCAACCAGATCCCGGCCACCCAGAACACGATCAACTTCGGCGGCGAGAAGATCGACGTCGAGGTCTACACCGACCAGCTGTTCGACGCCGTGGACCGGATCGACGTCGAGAACCGTGAGCAGGCGCTCGAGAAGGTGCGTACCGGCGAGGCGCTCGCGGCGCTGATCATCCCCTCCGACTTCGTGATGAAGCTCTCCAACGGCGGCTTCAACTCGGCGACGGTCGAGGTCGTCTACAACGGCGACGCGCTCAAGCAGAACTTCGTCGAGTCCACCGTCGAGTCCAAGCTGGCGCTCGCCGACGCCGCCCTCGCGCGGCAGATCAACAAGGTCGCGTCGGGCTACATCAAGGTCATCACGGTCGGCGGCGAGATCAACGCGCTCGGCCAGACCTTCAAGCTGCTCGGCCTGACGGAGTCCAAGAAGCTGCTCGACGACACGCTCGCGGACGCGCCGCCCGAGATCACCCGCAAGCTCAAACCGCTGCAGCGGTTCGCCAACGTCGGCGTCGCGAACATCGGCCGCTTCAACGACGTGCTCAACACGGTCGAGCGGCCGGTCGAGGTCTCCGAGACGGTGCTCAGCGGCCGCCGCACGCCGCTTGACACGTTCGCCGTCGCGCTGGCGGTGACGGTCTCGCTGATGTTCGTCTGCGTCCTGCTGGCGTCCGGCCTGCTGGCGCTCGAGCGCGAGGAGAACACGTTCTCGCGCCTGGCCCGCGGTCTGGTGCCGGGCGGGCGACTGCTGGCCGGCAAGGTGCTGCTGGCCGCGGGCTGCGCGTTCGTCGTGACGCTCGCGATGCTGCTCGGGATCAGCGCCTTCGTGCCGCTGGACTACGCCCGCGCGCTGTTGTGGGTCGTGGCGATCGCGGCGAGCGGGATCGCGTTTGCGACGCTCGGCGTGGCGATCGGCTCGCTCGCGCGCGAGGTGCGCGCCGCGTCGCTGCTGGCACTCATGCTCGCGCTGCCGCTGGCGTTCCTCGCGCTCGTGCCCAGCGGCGGCGTCTCGCCGCTGCTCTACGACGTCATCCGGGTGATCTCGGCGCTGTTTCCGTTCAAGCCGGCGCTGGACGCAATCGACCACGCGATCAACGACGCGGCCGCGAGCCTGCCCGTCGCGCTGGCCCATCTCGCGGCGCTCACGCTGTTCTTCGGGGCGGCGGCGCGCTGGGGGCTGCGGCGCTTCGCCTCGGCGTGACTACCGCGGCGCGAACGCCATGAGCTCGACGCGGTGCCCGCTGGGCGAGCGCACGAACGCGCGCGGCGAGCCCCAGTACTCCGTGCGCGGCTCCGGGTCAAAGCCCGCTTCGCGCAGCGCCTGCAGCGCCCCGTCGTGGTCGTCGACGACGACGGCGACGTGGCCCTCGGCCGGCACGACCGGTTGCTCGACGTAGAGCAGATGGATCTGTGTGTCGGCGGCCTGCGCCCACGTTGCGCGCGCGGCCAGCGCCTCGGGCGCCGCGACCGGCTCGAAGCCGAGCAGCGTCCAGAAGCGCACGCAGGCCTCGACGTCCTGCTCACGGACCTCCAGCGCGATGTGCTGGATCATGAGCCATGACGTACCCGCTGCACGTTGGCCGCATGGATCGCCCGCTGCGCCTCGCCGCGGCGGGCGATCGGCAGCTCGGCATCGGGCAGCTTGGCGAGGTAGTTGAGATCCTCGCGCAGGATCGCCGCGGCGCGCGCGCCCTCGAGCACCTCGCCGTGGCCGGGGACGACGTACGCCGCCGCATCGACCAGCGGCTCCAGCCGGCGCAGCGTCGCGATGTACGCGTCGCGCGAGCCGCCCTCTGACAGCATCGGCACCTCGACGGGCGAGACGTAGTCGCCGGCCACGAGCACCCGCGCCCAGCCGATCCAGACCGCCATGCCGTCGGCGGTGTGCCCGTCGGCGGGATGCAGCTCGAGCTCCTCCTCGCCGATCTCGCAGTGACCGGGAACCGGCAGCACCTGCAACTGCCCCAGCGCCAGCGGCGCCGGCCGGTCGAGGTAGTGCTCGTCGTCGAAGGCCCGCATCTCGCGCGCCGCCGCGCCCGGCTCGGCCGTCAGGCGCGCGGCGGTCGTCGGCGCGACGCCGAGCGCGGCGCCGGGGAACGCGAGCCGGCCGAGCAGGTGGTCCCAGTCGGCGTGGGTGGCGAGCAGTCCCGTGAGCGGGAAGCCGGCGTGCTCGAGCACCGCCGGCAGCACCTCGAGCTCGTCGGGGAAGACCGGCGAGTCGATGACGAAGCACTCGTCGCCGTTGCGGACGATCGTGCAGGTCGTCCGCCAGACGCGGCTCGTCGCGACGAGCACGTCGGGGTGCAGGCTGACGACCCGCACCCGCGCCTTAGAGACCGAGCAGCTTGACCGCCTCGAGGAGGTTCTTCACCTCGGCGGTCGGCTTCTTCTGGCCCGGCTCGAGCGTCTCCTTGCTGCGGTTGACCCAGATCACGGGGATCTTGTTCTTCACGCAGGGATCGACGTCGTGGTAGTAGCTCGACGACACGTGGACCCAGCCCTTCTTCGTGCCCATGCGTCGCGCGCACTCGGTGAAGTGCGCCATGTCGGGCTTGTAGGAGCGCACCTGCTGGGCGGTCACGACGAGGTCGAAGTCGTGCGGGATGTGGCGCCGCGTCTGCCCCAACAGCTTGTCGTCGATGTTCGAGATCAGGCCGGTCTGGTACTTCTTGGTGACCTTCGTGAGCTGCGTGTTGGTCTCCTTGAACGGCGGCCAGCGCTGCACGCTGTCGGGCAGGAAGCCCGATCGCGACGGCTCCAGCGGCCAATCCAGGCGCTTGGAGATCTCGACCGCCGTGCGGCGCAGGACCTCCGCATAGAGCTCATAGGAGCCCGCCTCGATCTGGCGCTCGATCTCGTGGAAGTTCGCGATGAGCTCGTCGCGATCGATCGTGAAGCCGTCGCGCGCCGCCTCTTTCTCGAAGGCGTCGACGATCCCCTGCTCCCAGTCGATCAGGGTGCCATAGACATCGAAAGTGACGAGGGAAATCTGCTTGGGAAGCGCCATGAGGGGCGCCATGATAGGAGCTTGCCGGGACGGGCCGCCGCGCGGCTGGCGCGCGTGAACTATCGTGGCCCCGCCGATGGACCTTCTCGAGTACAAGGGCAAGCAGGTTCTGGCGCGTCACGACGTGCCGCAGGACCCGGGTGGCGTGGCCACCACGGTGGACGACGCGGTCGAGATCGCGCGCGACGTCGGCTTTCCGACCATCCTCAAGGCCCAGGTGAAGATCGGCGGGCGTGGCAAAGCCGGCGGCATCAAGATCGCCAACTCGCTCGACGAGGTCCGCGAGCACGCGACGAACATCCTCGGGATGGACATCCGCGGCCACACCGTGCACGAGCTGTGGCTGCAGCGAGCGTCGGAGATCGAGCTGGAGTACTACGCAGCGGTCGTCTTCGATCGCGCGGCGAAGGCGCCGCTCGTGATGCTCTCCACGCAGGGCGGGATGGAGATCGAGCAGGTCGCGGCGGAGCATCCCGACGCGCTGGCGACGCTGCACGTCGATCCGCTCGTCGGCTTTCAGCCCTTCCAGGCGCGGCGGCTGGCCTACGAGGCGGGCGTCGCCGAGGACGTGATCCGTCCGGTCGGAGCGATGCTCGCGACGCTCTACAAGGCGTTCGTCGCGGAGGACGCGACGCTCGTCGAGATCAACCCGCTCGTCATCACGCCCCAGCGCGAGGTCTTGGCGCTCGACGCGAAGGTCACGCTCGACGACAACGCGATGTTCCGCCATCCCGACAACGCGGGGCTCGACGACTCCAGCGAGGCTGACCCGCAGGAGGCGATGGCCAGGCAGCGCGGGCTGACGTACGTCAAGCTCGACGGCGACATCGGGATCTTCGGCAACGGCGCCGGCCTCGTGATGTCGACGCTCGACGTCGTCGCCCACGCCGGCGGCGCGCCGGCGAACTTCCTCGACGCCGGCGGCGGCGCGAAGGCCGAGGCGATCGCCGCGTCGGTCGAGGTCATCCTCTCCAACCCGAACGTCAAGGCGGTGCTGTTCAACGTCTTCGGCGGGATCACGCGCTGCGACGAGGTGGCGCGCGGGATCATCGAGGCCTACGAGATCCTCAAGCCGACCGTGCCGTTCGTGGTGCGCCTGGACGGCACCAACGACGTCGAGGCGCGCAGGCTGCTGGCCGACGCGAACCTGCCGCACGTCTATCCCGAGGCGACGATGGACAGCGCCGCGGCGCGGGTCGTCGAGCTGGCACGGTCGGCCGAGGGGGCCTCGGCGCCATGAGCATCCTCGTCGGCGAGGACACGCGCCTGGCGGTCGCCGGCCTGACCGGCCGCGAGGGCAGCTACCACGCGATGAACAACCGCCGCTACGGCACCAACGTCGTGGCGGGCATCACGCCGGGCAAGGGCGGCCAGGACGTGGAGGACGTGCCGGTCTTCAACACCTTCCGCGAGGCGGTCGCGGCGACGGATGCCAACACGGCGATGATCTTCGTGCCGCCGCGCTCTGCCGCGGACTCGATCCTAGAGGCCGACGACGCCGGCATCGCGACGATCATCGCGATCACCGAGGGCATCCCGGCGCACGACGAGCTGATGGTCTTCAACGTCCTCAAGCACAACCCGGACGTGCGCCTCGTCGGGCCCAACTGCCCAGGGGTGCTGTCGCCCGGCAAGGCCAACGTCGGGATCATCCCGGCCGCGTTCTTCAAGCCCGGCAACGTCGGGGTCGTCTCACGCTCGGGCACGCTGACCTACCAGATCGGCAACGAGCTCGCGCAGAGCGGCTTTGGCAACTCGACGATCGTCGGCATCGGCGGCGACCCGGTGCCCGGCTCCTCGTTCGTCGACATCATCGCCCTCTTCGAGGCCGACCCCGAGACCGAGTTGATCGTCATGAGCGGCGAGATCGGCGGCTCAGCCGAGGAGGAGGCCGCCGAGTACATCGCCGAGCACGTCAGCAAGCCGGTCGTCGGCTACGTCGCCGGGCTGACCGCGCCGCCCGGCAAGACGATGGGCCACGCCGGCGCGATTGTGTCGGGCTCCAGCGGCGGCGGCCAGGCGAAGATCGACGCGCTCGAGGCGGTCGGCGTGCGCGTCGGGCGCACGCCGACGCAGGTCGCCCAGATCGCCGTCGAGATCCTCGGCGGCTAGGACCCGAGGAGCTTGCCCTAAGCGCAGACCCCACGCGGCCGTGTGACTCGTCGCACACTGCAACGTGTGACGAATGACATCGAGCAGTTCGCCGGCGTCACGTTGCAGCCCGGCACGCTCTACGGCGCGCTGAGCCGGCTCGAGCGCCAGGGAGCGATCGAGGCACTGGAGGGCGAAGGGCGCCGGCGGCCCTATTGCCTCACACCAAGCGGCGCCGCCGAGCTGCAGGAGCACCTCGGCACGCAGCGCCGGGTGGCCGAGGTCGGCCTCAAGCGCCTGGACGCGGGGTGGTCGGCGGCATGAGCGATCAGATCACACAACCGCCGTCCGCCCGGGCAGAGCTCGCCGCAGCCGTTCGCGCGCTGCCCGAGCGCATGGGCTGGTGGTTCATCCCCGCCTCCCTGCTGTTCTGGACGGTGCTCTGGCCCGTCGGGCTCCTCGCGGCCGTCGTCTGGCTGGTCGCGCGAACGCGCCGGCCGCGGCGCCTGCAGTCACCCGTCGACCGCCGCATCGCGCGCCTGCTGCGCTGGTATCCCACCGGCTGGCGCGAGCGCTACGGCGACGAGTTCGCGGCGCTGCTGCGCGACACGATCGCGGACGGCCGCGGCGGTCTGTCCCTCTCGGCCGGCGGGCGCCCGTGCGCTAGCACGGCGCGGCCCTCGGGCGCCGCCGTGCGCAGCTCAGCTGCGCGGCGGAGGCATCGGACGCGCCTGCAGGGCGCGTGCGACAGCGAGGAGATTGGCGGCCGCCGTCTTGCCTGTCGTGATCGACCATTCGCGTTCGTCGGTCGTCAGCCACTCTTCGTCGCCGGGGCCCGGTCCCTTGTTCCAGTACGTCCAGGCTTGGCCGGGGATCGTGTAGCCGATGTCGATGAGCGCGCCGCTGATCTCCGAGATGACGTGGTGCGCACCGTCCTCGTTGCCGACGACCACGACGCCGGCGACGCGGTTGTAGGCGACCGGCGTCTCACCGTCCTCGCGCGTCTCGGACAAGAACGCGTCCATCCGCTCCAGCGCGCGTTTGGAGACGCTCGACGGCTGGCCGAGCCAGGTGGGGGTCGCCACGACGAGGATGTCTGCGGCGAGGATCCGCTGGCGGATCTGCGGCCACTCGTCGCCCTCGGTCACGGCGTCGGATACCACGCCCGGCTCGATCTCATGGTCGACGAGCCGGATCTCGTCAGCTTCGACGCCCTCGTCGCGCAGCGCCGACATGACGACCTCGGCGAGTGAACCGGCGTTCGACGCCTCGGGGGAGCGCTTGAGCGTGCAGTTCAGGCAGATCGCCTTCATGACTTGAGCAGGATCTTGTGGCAGGTACGTGTTCGCATGGGCGCCCGATACCCGCCGCGGCCGGTCACCAACACGGAGGGAGTCTCCGGCGGCGCCAGCGTGGCCGGGCGCGGCCCGGACCGGCTGGGGCCGGCGGTTTGCGATGCTGCGCGGGTGCGCGTCGCGGCCGTCAGGAACTACGTCCCGCCCGCGCGCCACCTGCTGCGCGCCAAGGACCTCGCCGACGCGCGCTACGCCGAGCCGCTTGACGTCGACGACCTCGCGCGCGCCGCGGGCCTGTCGCGGGCGCACTTCAGCCGCGAGTTCCGGCGGGCGTTCGGCGAGTCCCCGCACGCGTACCTGCTGACCCGGCGCCTCGAGCGCGCCGCTGCCCTGCTGCGCACGACCGACCACTCGGTGGCCGACATCTGCTTCTCGGTCGGCCTGCAGAGCGTCGGCTCGTTCACGACGAGCTTTACGCGCACGTTCGGGGTCTCGCCGACGATCTACCGCACCCAGTTTCCCCCGGCCGCGGCGCACGCCGTCATCCCCGCCTGCGTCGTGCGGGCGTACGGCCGTCCGCAACGCAGCACAGATGGAGAAGACAGCACCCAGCAACCGGATTAGCGTGCTGCTCATCAACTCCCGGACGCCATATAGGAGGACCACGATGATCAGGATTTCCACCGCACAGCTGTGGGTGCACGACCAGGACGAGGCGCTTGCCTTCTACACCGAGAAGCTCGGCATGGAGCTGCGCGCCGACGTGACGCTTCCCGAGATGGGGAGCTTTCGCTGGCTCACGGTCGGACCGCCCGGCCAGGACGACGTGTCGATCGTCCTGATGGCGATCCCCGGGCCTCCCGTGCTGAACGACGAGACGGCCGAGCAGGTCCGCAGCCTCATGGCCAAGGGCTTCGCCGGCACCGTCTTTCTCACCACCGACGACTGCCAGGCCAGCTACGAGGAGCTCAAGGCGCGCGGCGTCGAGTTCTCCGAGGAGCCCGAGGACCGGCCCTACGGCATCGACTCGGGCTTCCACGACCCGTCGGGCAACAGCTTCCGGCTCACGCAGGTGCGGGAGATGTCGCCCGCCTGAAGCCCCGGTTGCAGCCGGACATCGTGGCGTCTCGTACTCGATATTCGAGCACCATGCGCCATCGGTGGCCGGCTGCAGCTCGTCCGGGCGCTTGGGGGGCGAATCACGCCTGCCCGCGACCTAGAGTGGGTGCATGCCCGCGACGACCGACCTGACCACCCGCGCCGGAGAGCTCCTGCACGAGCTCGCCGGCCCCGAGGCCGTCTTCCGCGAGCACCAGCTCGAGGCGATCGCCGACCTCGTCGAGGATCGCGCGCGCGTGCTGTGCGTGCAGCGCACCGGCTGGGGCAAGTCGGCGGTCTACTTCATCGCGACCGCCCTGCTGCGCGAGCGCGGCGCGGGGCCGACGCTGATCGTCTCGCCGCTGCTGGCCCTGATGCGCAACCAGATCGCCGCGGCGCGGCGCCTCGGGATCCGCGCCTACACCGTCAACTCGACCAACCGCGACGCCTGGAGCGAGATCTCCGGCCTGCTCGACGCGGACGCCGTCGACCTGCTGCTGATCAGCCCCGAACGGCTGAACAACCCGCAGTTCCGCGCCCAGATGCTGCCGCTGTTCGCCCAAGCGGTGGGCCTGCTCGTCGTCGACGAGGCGCACTGCATCTCTGACTGGGGCCATGACTTTCGCCCCGACTACCGCCGCATCGCCGACATGCTCGAGCGGCTGCCCGCCGGCGTCGGCGTCCTCTGCACGACGGCGACCGCCAACGACCGCGTCGTCGCCGACGTCGAGGAGCAGCTGCGCACCGGCCACAGCGACGCGGCGCTCGTCGCCTACCGCGGCCCGCTCGGCCGCACGAGCCTGCGCTTCGAGGTCGTCGAGCTGCCCGGCCAGGCCGACCGGCTGGCCTGGCTGGCGACGTACCTCGACGAGATGCCGGGCTCGGGGATCGTCTACACGCTGACCAAGCGCGACGCCGAGCAGGTCGCGCAATGGCTCGACGCGCACGGCGTAGCCGCCGAGGCCTACACGGGCGAGATCGAGACCGAGCGGCGGATCGCCGTGGAGGACCGGCTGCTGGCCAACGACCTCAAGGCCGTCGTCGCGACGAGCGCGCTGGGCATGGGCTACGACAAGCCCGACCTCGGCTTCGTCGTGCACTACCAGGCGCCCGGCTCGGTGATCGCCTACTACCAGCAGGTCGGCCGCGCCGGCCGCGCGATCGAGCGCGCCGAGGTCGTCTTGCTGCGCGGCGCCGAGGACCGCCGCATCCAGGACTTCTTCATCGAGCAGGCGTTTCCCCGCCGCGAGCTCGTCGACCGCGTGCTCGAGCACCTCGACGAGGTCGGCGCCGAGGGCGCCTCCACGCCCGAGCTCACGGCGATGGTCAACCTCGGCCGCGGCCGGATCGACGCGATGCTGAAGGTGCTCGACGTCGAGGGCGCCGTCTCGCGCGACGGCAGCCGCTGGGTCCGCGAGCCCGGCAGCGCCTGGCAGTACGACGCCGAGCGCTACGCCCACATCACCGAGCTGCGCCGCCGCGAGCAGGCGACGATGGCGAACTTCGGCGCCGACGGGCGCTGCCTGATGCGCGCCCTGCAGGAGGAGCTCGACGACCCCGCTCCGCAGGACTGCGGGCGCTGCTCGGTCTGCACCGGCCCACGCTACGACGGCCCGCTGGAGCCCGGGCTCGTGCGCGAGGCGATCGACCACCTGCGCTCGCAGCCGCTGAAGCTCGACTGCAAGAAGATGGCGCCCGACCCCGAGGGCCGGATGCGCAAGATCCCCGCCGAGTACGTTCTCCAGGAGGGCCGCGCGCTGGCGCGCCTCGGTGACGGCGGCTGGGCGCCGGTCGTGCAGGCCGGGCTGCGCGAGGGCCGCTTCTCCGAGGAACTGCTCGATGCGGTCGACCGGCTCGTGCGCGCCTGGGATCCGCCGGTGCGCTACATCGCGACTGTGCCGTCGGCCAGCCACCCCGGCGTTGTCGACGACCTGGCCGGACGGCTCTCGCGGACGCTCGGGATCCCCTACGTGCCGCTGCTGGAGCGCACCGCGGCACGGCCGCCCCAGCGCGAGATGTCCAACGCCGCGCTGCAGGCGGCCAACGTCCGTGGCGCGTTCGCCGTCACCGGCGAGCCGCCACCCGCGGGCTGCCTGCTGCTCGACGACCTGCGCCTGAGCGGCTGGACGCTCGCGATGGTCGGCGGGCAGCTGCGCCGGCGCGGGGCGGGCCCGGTCTACCCGCTGACGCTCGCGACCGCGTTCTGAACGGGCGGCCACGCCGCCAGCCACTCCTTCGCCTCGTCGATCTCGCTCTAGGCCGCCGCCGCCGGGCCGCAACCTCGCCGCCACCGACGTCGGGCAGGCAGGCGCCCGCTACCCTCGTCGCCATGGCCGACACCATCTCCTTCGCCCGCGGCGCGCCCTCGCTGGACATCGTCGACGTCGATGGCCTGCGCGACGCCGCGACGCGCGCCTTCACGAACGACCCGGGCGGCGCGACCGCGTACGGGACGAGCATCGGCTACGTGCCGCTGCGCCGCTGGATCGCCGAGCAGCACGGGGTCGACGAGGCGCAGGTGCTCGTCACGAACGGCTCCATGCAGGCCGACGCCTTCCTCTTCGCGACCGTCGTGTCAGCGGGCGACGCCGTCGTCGTCGAGAAGCCGACGTACGACCGGACCCTGCTGAACCTGCGCAGCCTGGGCGCCGACGTGCGGATGGTCAACCTCGAGACCGACGGCATCGACGTCGACGAGCTGGCGCGGCTCATCGACGACGGCACGGTGCCCAAGCTCGCGCACATCATCCCGAACTTCCAGAACCCCGCCGGCTACACGCTCTCGCAGGACAAGCGCGCCGCGCTGCTGCAGCTCGCCGGCAGCCAGGACTTCCTCATCTTCGAGGACGACCCCTACCGGCACATCCGCTTCCGCGGCGAGGATCTGCCGACGATGCTCGAGCAGGACACGAACGGCACCGTCGTCTACGCATCGTCCTTCTCGAAGACCGTCTGCCCCGGCATCCGGGTCGGCTACCTCGTCGGCCCCACCGACCTGATCGCGCGGATCGCCAAGCTCGCGACGAACACCTACATCTCGCCGAACATGGTGGCCCAGTCGATCGTCTACGAGTTCTGCGTGTCGGGCGCGATCGACGGTGCGATCGCGACCGTCAAGGCCGCGCTCGCCGAGCGCGTCGCGACGCTCGACGCCGCGCTGCAGGAGCACCTGCCCGAGGCGCGCTACACGCTGCCCGAGGGCGGCTACTTCATGTGGGTCGAGCTGCCCGAGGGAACCGACGTCAGCGCGCTCTTCGCCGCCGCCGGCAAACGCGGCGTGCAGTTCGTCAAGGGCACGGACTTCCTGCTCGAGGGGGGCGAGAACACGCTGCGCCTCGCCTACTCGGGCGTGACGAACGACCGCATCGACGAGGGCATCAAGCGCCTGGCCGATGCGTACCGGTCGCTGACGCCGGCCGCCGCGACCGCGTAAGCGGCGCCGCGCGGCGCCGCGCCGCCGGGCGAGCCATCGGCTGCCCCGGCACGGCGTGACGGTGAACACACATCGCGTGTGTATCAGCGCGGAGGGTTAGGGCTCATATCGGCAACGTCCTCACCAAGGAGCATCACCCATGCAGCGTGTATCCCTCGCCCTCGCCGCCATGACGGCGCTGGCGGTCTCTGCGGCGCTGGCGGTCTCGGCATTCGCCGCAACGAAGACCGTCGCGGTCAAGGACAACGTCTTCGCCCCGAAGAACATCACCGTCAAGAAGGGCTCGACCATGAAGTGGGTCTGGAAGGGCAGCGCGCAACACGACGTCACGGTCACCTCGGGGCCGGCGAAGTTCCATTCAGCGACGCAGACGAAGGGCAGCTTCTCCAAG
>Ga0136616_10000576_pt1 | contig 17738 bp, 9 predicted proteins | sample AntDrymUQ2992106_2_FD_106648 | JGI IMG/M metagenome (GOLD analysis project Ga0136616, IMG submission 106648) | Polar desert sand microbial communities from Dry Valleys, Antarctica - metaG UQ299 (21.06) | ecosystem: Environmental > Terrestrial > Soil > Desert | place: Antarctica: Dry Valley...
ACAGTTATCAGGACCTTCAGCGTTTTCGCGGCTCCTTCTTCGAGGCGGTTCCGGCGGGCTTCGGTAATGGCGAAGAGATCGGCAATACGCGCCAGATCGTTATTACCAATACGCACTCCTTCAGCCCGACGTTCCTGAACGAGTTTCGTTTCGGTTATACCAAGATCGACATCGGCATTCTCAACTGCGGCGTCGGTAATGCCTGCGGCTTCGGCGAGAATTTCTCGGCTGATGTCGGTATCCCGAACGTGAATGATGGGTCGTTCGAGCAATCAGGCTCGATCCTGACCGGCGGTTTCGGCAACGGTTTCCTTGAGTTTGCCGGCGATGGCGGCCCCTTCATCGTCTTCAGCAAGAACCCTTATTTCGCCGACACGCTGACCGTCATTAAGGGGAATCATACCGTCAAGTTCGGTGGCGAAGCGCGCCTCCGTTACCTCGAAACGATTGACGGCGGACGCACCGGCGGCCTGAAAGGCAATCTCGCTTATGGCAATGGCGGCCCGGAGACAGGCGCGAACGCGAACTGCCCGGCGGCTTCGGTCGCTCCGAACGGCGCGTGCTACGTTGACGCGAATGGTATTCCTTTCGGCGGGACTACTAACGCTACGGCTAATATCCTGCTCGGTCTGCCCTCCATTCAGGCGTTTCGCGGAAGCGTTCCGGGAGGAGCTTTCAAGCTCCGCTCGCAGGAGTTTGGACTGTTCGTACAGGACGACTGGAAGGTCAACGACCGGCTGACGCTCAATCTCGGCCTCCGTTATGATCTGTTCGCGCCCGCGACCGAGGAAGACGGCCGGCTCGGCAACTTCGATGTTGAATCGCGGCAGGTCATTCTCGCTGCCGGCAGCGACGACCGCCTCATCGAAACCGATAAGAATAATTTCGGCCCGCGCATCGGTTTCGCTTACGGCATCGGGCCGGACAAGAACATGGTGCTGCGCGGCGGTTACGGCTTGCTCTATACGCTTGACGCGACGGATCGCCCGCCGCTCGTCCAAAATCCGCCGTTCACCAACAGCGTCGCTTTCGATCCGTTCAGCAACGGGTTACGCAATACTTTCAGCCTCCAGACCGGGCCGCCCCCGGTGCCGACCATCGACCCCGTCAATCTTCCGGGCAGTGTCGTCGTCTTCCGGCAGGAGCCGCAGCAGCGAACGGCGTATGTGCATCAATTCAACATTTCATTCCAGATACAGTTCGCCAGAGATTTTGCGTTCGACATCGGGTACGTCGGGAATCGTTCGCGCAATCTGCTCGCCAGCCGTGACATCGGCGCGGGCGGCACGGCCGAGGCGCGCAACCGGGCGGGAGTTTTCCTCTCCGCGCAGGCTTACGAGAATCGCGCGCGGGCGAATTACGATTCGCTCCAGACGCAATTGCAGAAACGGCTCTCCAGAAATGTGGGAGGACAAATCTCCTACACGTACAGCCGCAACAGAGACAATTCGACTGGCGTCTTTCAGGGGATCGGTGAGGGACGCGGATCAAGAGGCGGTCCCATCAACCCGTTTGACCTAGATGCCGAATTCGGCGTCTCGTCGCTGGATGTGCCGCATCTCCTGTCCGCCAACGCGATCTTCGATCTGCCGTTCGGCAGGAACCAGCGTTTTTTCAACGACAGCGCCGCCGCCGACAAATTGCTCGGCGGCATCCAGTTGAACTTTATCGTCAACGGGCGCTCCGGCTACCCGTTCGATGTGGTTGACAACAACTGCAATGGCGTGCGCGCGACGACCGTCGGCGACCCATTCGCCGGTGTCGCGCCGAGTCGCTATCTCAACCCCGCGGCGTTTACGGGGTGCAACAACTCAGTGATGAATGCCGCCGGACGAACGATCCAATTTGGCAGCAACCCGCGCAACGCATTCCGCGGCCCGGGCTTCGTCCGCACCGACATGTCATTGTTCAAGAACACGCGGCTCACGAGCTTCATGAGGTCGCAAATTGGTATCGAGTTCTTCAACCTGTTCAATCAGGCCAGCTACACAGTGCCGAACAACAACTTCAGGGACGCGGGCAGCTTCGGGCGTTTCGACGCCGCTCTCCCGGGGCGCGTAATTCAGTATCGCGTGAAGTTTATTTTCGACCGGGCGGAGCCGTAAGCAACGCGCCCGCATCAACCGCAGGCCAGTCTTGCCTGCCCGAACCTGCAAAGGCCCGGAAGCGATGAAGTTGATTGTCGCTCCGGGCTTTCTCTCAAAGCGACTGGGCAAAATGTGTGCGCGCGCATTTTTTGTTATAGACTTCAAGAAAAAGATTGGCGGACGGCAACGGACATGAACCACGAAGGACACGAAGAACACGAAGCGCACGAAGGAAGCGAGAGCCAGACGGGAGCAGAAACACAAGTCACTGGTCTCGGTTCGGTTTTTCTTCGTGTCCTTCGTGTGCTTCGTGTCCTTCGTGGTGAATCTTTTTCTTGAACGCTATAGAATCGTTCGGTCTTCTCCCCATCGCGGCCTTCTTCTTATTTAATGCAAGACTGATGAAAGTCAGGCTGGTTCAACTCTTCATTACGTGCTGCGGTTGCGCGGTGGCGCAAGCCTTCGGGCAAAACGTGCCGTCCGCCGCTACGCCGCCCGGCGCGGGACACGCGACGGTCGTCGCTCCACGCACGCACGTCGAACGCTTCAGCACGCCGGAGGCGCGGGCCGAGCGGGCCGAGGCGGAAGCAACAGCAAAGCTCTCGGCCAATGCGAACGATGCCGGGGCGTTGAATGCGCGGGCCTTATCGCGCATTCATCTCGGACGTTACGCCGAAGCGCACCAAGACCTCCAGCGCGCCGTCGCGCTGCAACCGGCGAGCGCCGACTACCGCGCCAATCTTTCCCACCTCCTCTGGAAACTCGGTCGGCCCGTCGAAGCCGTCAGCGCGGCGCGCGCGGCGCTCCACATCGACGACAAAAATTTTACTGCCCATTATCAACTCGGTCGCTTTCTGCTCCTCGGCGGCGACGCCAAACAACTCAGCGATGCCGCGCAACATCTCCGGCGCGCGCTCGAACTCGACCCGCGCCGCTCCGAAGTGCGCTTCGATTTGCTGACCGTCTATCGCGCGCTCGGCGACACGGCGAATGCGGGGGCGCAGTTGAACCTATTGCAGGCGGCGCGCCCCGCCGACCCGCGCGTGATTTATGCCGACGCGCTGCTCGCCTCTGATCGCGGCGACATGGCGGCAGCCATCAGAAACTTACGCGAAGCGTTGCGCCTTGATCCATCGCTCCACGGAGCGCGGCAAGATTTAGGTCTCGCCTTCGTCAAACTCAAACAGTGGCCGGAAGCCGTTGAAACATTCTCTGACCTCTCGCGCCGGCAAGCTGATTCCGTCGAAGCGGCTTATCTTCATGCGCTCGCGCTCTTCAACGCGGGGCGCGTGCCTGCGGCGGAGCAGGAGGCGCGGCGCGCCCTGCGGCTCAACGCTGGCGCTGCCGCCGCACATACCTTGCTTGGGATCATTCTCGCTTCGCGCGGCGGCGCGGACGCGGAAGCGGGCGAAGCGCTGGCGCAGGCCGTGTCTTTGAACCCCGCCAGTTTCGACGCGCATCTCTACCTCGGTCGCGTGCAATATGCGTTGCAGGATTACGCCGGCGCGGTCGCGAGCTTGCGCGCGGCGCTTCAGCTTGACGGACGACATGCGGAAGCGCGCTTCTTCCTCGGCACCGCGCTCGAAGCAGCGGGCGATTCGGCAGCCGCGCTCAAAGAATATGAGGAATTAGTGCGCTTCGATTCGCCATCGCCCTACGGCTTAACGGGTCTCGGCGTCTTGCAGATGAAGCAGGGGAAAACCGAGGAGGCTATCGACACTCTCCGGCGCGTGACCGCGCTCGACGAGCGAAACTTTGAAGCGCACTGGGCTTTGGGACGCGCGCTGGCCCTCGCCGAGCGGTTCAATGAGGCGATTGAATCTTTGCAAAAGGCCGTCGCGCTGATCCCGGACCGGGCCGACGCGCATTACCAGCTTGGCCTCGCGTTGCGCCGCGTCGGGCGCACGGAGGAGGCGGCGCGCGAGTTCGCGTTGGTGGAGCGAATCAACAAAGAATTCCGTTCGCGCACCAGCGCCGCGAGACCCTGACACGCTGGTTTGATTTTGAGATTTACATGAAGCTGCGCTTTCAAACATTACTGTGGGTTCTGCTTTCTTCGACATGCGCCCTCGTGACGCTCGGCGGCGCGCACGTTTACGCGCAGCGTGCGGGCGCGCGCCGCCCTCCCGCCGCCGCGCCGCGCGCCGCTGCCACGACTCCGGCAGCGAACGACTCTACTTCAAATGTTACGTTGAGCGCGGAGGCCCGTGCGGCGCTCGACGCCGCAGTAGCGGCGTTGGAAGCAAATCGGATTGCGGAGGCCGAACGCGCGGCGCGCAACGCCGTCAGCATAGCGCCTCGTTCTCCCGTGACGCATAACCTTCTCGGCGTCGTCCTCGACCGCGCGGGGCGCTCCGCCGAAGCCCTCAACGAATTCAATCAGGCGATCAATCTCGACGCCCGCTTCGTGAGCGCGCGCAACAACCTCGGACGCCTGCTAGCGCAACGCGGGCAGTTGAAAGAGGCCATCGCCGAATTTGCGAGCGTGCTGCAAATTGATCCCGCGCACGTGCAGGCGCACTACAACCTCGGCGCGCTCTACGGCGACGGAGGCGACTTCGCGCGTTCCGCCGAGCATTTCGCCCGCGCCCGCGCCGCTGCCCCCAACGACCCGCAACTCGCGCTTGCATTTCTCAATGTCGCCTACCGCGCCGGGCGCAAAACGGAGGCCGCCGCCGCCGCCGAACTGGTTGAGCGAGTTGCCGGCAGCGACGCGCGCGCACTGTTTACGCTTGCCACTGCGCTCGCGCAGAACGAGCAGTACGAGCGTGCCGCACGCCTGTATGCGCGCGTCAACGAACTGCAACCGCGCACTTTTGAAACGCTCTACAATCTCGGCATCGTGCTTTATAACCTCGAACGCAATGAAGAGGCGGCGCGCTTTCTGGCCGAGGCCGCCGACATTGACCCGGCTCCGGCGGAGACACATTTTCGTCTCGGCCTGATCGCCAGCGCGCGCAACGATCACGCCAACGCCATCGCAGAGTTCAAGCACGCCGTCGAGCGCGAGGAGCGGAGCGCGCAGTACCACTACATGCTCGGGCGGGAGTATTTCCGCGCCGGCTTTTGGGAGGGAGCGATTGAGTCGTACACCCGCGCGCTCGCGATTGATCCACGGCAGGCGGCTTACGTGATAGGCCGCGCCAACGCCCACTACCGCAAGGGCGAGTGGACGGCTGCCGCCGCCGACTTCGACCTCGCGGCCTCGCTCGACCCGAAAATCGAAAACATCGAATACCTGCAAGGCTACGCTCATCGCGCCGCCGGAAACTTCGACCGCGCGCGCGAACTGCTCGAAAAATTCGTGGCCGCGAAACCGGATCACGTGGACGCGCTTGCCAGCCTCGGCTACGTTGCCATCGAGCAGGGACGCCCGGAAGACGCCGAAGCGGCGCTCAAACGGGCCCTCGCGCTGCAACCGGACGAAGTGCCGGCGCTCTACGATTATGCGCGTCTCGCGCTCAAGAAGCGCGATTACGCGGAAGCGGTCGTGCGTTTGCATCGCGTCATCGACAAAAGCCCGGCGCACACACAGGCGCACTATCAACTCTTCCTCGCTTATTCGCGCTTGAAAGAGAAGGAGAAAGCGCAGGCCGTATTAGCCGAGTTCAAGCGTCTGGAGGCGCTCGAAAAACAGGTGCAGCAGGAACGAAGATTTGATGAGCGGCTACGCACGCAGCAGATGCTCGGCCAGACGCCTTAACCGGCGCTCACGCAAATCTCGAAAGCTACGTCAAAGCAGGAAAATAGTAAGTTCCGGGACGACTTCTAAAGTCTTTGAGGGCGCGCCAACAGGATGGTTTCTTTCTCCGTGTCTGCATCACCTCTGTATCCGACTTCTTAAACACCTTCCTAACGCGCTCTCAGAACCGAGACCATTCAGACGTTCGGCGTTAATGGGGATTCTCCGTTGCGGCAAACGTCAGAGCCGACCATCATATGAAAAGAAACCTCTTGCCTCTCTTGCTCAAATTGCTTCCGTCATGGCTCGTCATATTTGTCTGCGTTTCACTGAACGCAGTCGCACAGACTCCTTCTTCTCCAACCGTGCTGAAGGTTGAGCCTCCCTCTTGGTGGGCGGGGCAGACGCTCAATCCGGTGCGGTTGTTAGTGAGGGGGACCAACCTGCATGGAGCGCGGGTGTCGGCGACGCGCGCCGGGACAGAGGCGAGCGCGGTCGTGGTTAATCCGGCAGGCGCTTATGTTTTCGTCAGCGTCACTGTCTCAGCGAATGCCGCGCCGGGCGATTATCCGTTGACGTTGGAAACGGCGCAGGGCAAGACGACGATCCCGTTTCGCATCAATGCGCCGCTCGATCCGGCGACACATTTTCAGGGCATTACGAAAGACGACGTGATCTATTTGATCATGCCGGACAGATTTGCGAACGGCGACACGACGAACGACGCACCCGCCGGTAGCCCGCCTGAAGCCAATGAGCGAAAGAATCCGCGCGCGTATCACGGCGGCGATTTTCGGGGAATCATCAATCGCTTGCCGTATCTGAAAGAGTTGGGCGTGACGGCTTTGTGGCTGACGCCGTGGTATGACAACTGGAACGGGTTGAATCGTTGCGATAAGCCGTGGTGTCCGAACACTTATTATCATGGGTATCACGCGGTCGATTACTACGCGGTCGAAGATCACTTCGGCACGTTGGAGACGTTGCGCGAGTTGATTGAGCAAGCGCACGCGATGGGGATCAAGATCGTTCAAGATCAGGTTGCCAATCACGTCGGCTCGCAGCATCCATGGGTTAAGAACGCGCCGCTCGATAATTGGTTCCACGGCTCGTTAGGAAAGCACGCGCTCAATCCGTTTCAAAACGATCTGCTCTCGAATCCGCACGCGAGCGACGCCGCGCGCCGTCCGACGCTCGACGGGTGGTTCTCCGACGATCTGCCCGACATGAATCAGGACGAGCCGGAAGTCGCGCGTTACGAAATTCAGAATGCTCTGTGGTGGATCGGCATGACCGGCATCGACGGCATTCGTCAAGACACCATCCAATACATGCCGCGCCCATTCATCCGCGATTTGAACCGCGCGCTCGACAGGCAATACCCGAAGCTGTGGATGGTCGGCGAGGCGTGGGGCGAAGACCCGGCGCATCTCTCGTTCTACCTCGGCGGGCGCGAAGGCTGGGACGGCATCGACACCGCGCTCGATTCCGTTTTCGACTTCTACCTCTGGCGCACTTCGCTGCAAACTTTTAGCGGCAAGCAAACGATGAAGAGCTTGCGCGATGCGTTGAAGGCGGACGCGGTTTACCCGGACGCCTCGCGCGTCGTGACGATGGCGAGCAACCATGACGTGCCGCGCGTCGCCTCGCTCGAAGGCATGACGTTGGAAGGCTCGATGCTGCACCACGCTTTTCTGATCACGACGCGCGGCACGCCGCAGCTTTACTATGGCGACGAGATTTTCATGGAAGGCGGCGGCGATCCAGACAACCGCCGCGACTTTCCCGGCGGCTGGCCCGGCGATGCCCGCAACGCTTTCGATCCGCAGGGACGCACTGAGCGCGAGGGGCGCATGTTCGCGTGGGTGCGCGACTGGCTGAAGCTGCGCCGCGAGCAGTCCTCGCTCCGTCACGGGCGACTGCTCGATCTCGCATTCGACGATGACACTTACGCTTACGCCAGACAATCGGACGGCGAGACCGTCATCATCGCCCTCAACCGCGCCGCCACGACAAAGACGATCACCATCCCGGCCTCATTCGTCAACGCCGCTGATGGCGTGAGCCTCACGCCGCTGCTTGTGGCGAAAGAGAGCGCGACAGTTTCAGACAAGACGATCAAGTTCACCGTCCCGGCGCGAAGCGCAGTGGCTTACAAAATAGGGATGAGGAATGAGTGAAGACGGGGAGAAGGGGAGAGCGGGAGACGGGGTGCAACGACTTTGTCTTTTCTCCCCCTCTCCCCCTCTCCCTGTCTCCCGCTCTTCCCGTCCGCCGCCTCTTCATCCCTCCGCCCTTATCCCTTACAGCCGCCTTGCCGATCCACGATCACTGTTGTAAAAGTTATCGCGCATTCGCGTTGTTCTTCCTACTTTGTCCAGTTCAACAATTGAGAGGTTCGAGGTGAGCTTTTCACGTTCGAGCGGTATCTTGCTGCACCCGACCAGCTTGCCGGGCCGCTTCGGCATCGGCGATCTCGGCGACGCGGCTTACGCCTTCATCGACTTTTTAGCCGAAAGCAATCAGAGTCTCTGGCAAGTGCTGCCGCTTGGTCCCACTGGCTACGGCGATTCGCCCTACCAGTGCTTCTCGGCGTTCGCGGGTAATACTCTGCTGATCGGCCCCGAACAACTAACCGAAGAAGGTCTGCTCGGCACAAGCGATCTCGACCGCGCGCCCCAGTTTAACGACGAGCGCGTGCAGTTCGGCCCGGTCATCGAATGGAAAAAGAAACTGCTCCGGCGAGCGTTCGAGAATTTTCAGCACAGCACCAGCACAGCATTGCGCGGCGCGTTCGAGATGTTCAATCAACACGAGGCCGCGTGGCTCGACGATTACGCTTTGTATCGCGCGTTGAAAGACGCGCGCGGCGGCGTGGCTTGGAATCAATGGGAAGAACCCATCAGGCGGCGCGAGCCGGCCGCTCTGGCAGCGGCGCGCGAACGTCTGCGCGCGGAGATCGACGCGCACAAGTTTTATCAGTTCCTCTTCTTCCGCCAGTGGACAGCGCTCAAGCGATATTGCGAAGAGCGGGGCATTCGGATCGTCGGTGACATTCCGATCTTCGTCGCGCACGATTCGACGGACGTGTGGGTTAATCCCCATCTCTTCAAGCTCAACGCGGACGGACGTCCCCGCGTCGTCGCTGGCGTTCCGCCCGACTATTTCAGCGCGACCGGCCAACTGTGGGGCAACCCGCTCTATGATTGGGAGCGAATGCAAGCCGAAAATTTTCAGTGGTGGATCGAGCGCGTGCGTGCGATGCTGCATCTCGTGGACATCATTCGCATCGATCACTTTCGCGGCTTCGCGGCGAGTTGGGAAATTCCCGGCGGCGATCTGACCGCCGAGCGCGGGCGTTGGGTCAATGCGCCGGGCCGCGAGTTGTTCACGGCGATCCGCCGCGCGCTCGGCGACGATCTTCCGATTCTCGCCGAAGACCTCGGCGTGATCACGCCCGATGTCGAAGCCTTACGCGACGACTTCGGTTTTCCCGGAATGCGTATCTTGCAATTCGCTTTCGGCGGCGACACTAAGAACACCGATCTGCCGCACAACTATCATCGCAACGTCGCGGTCTATACCGGCACACACGACAACGATACGACGGTCGGTTGGTTCAACTCGCACGCGGGCGCAGGCTCTACCCGCACCGCCGCGCAGATCGAGCGCGAACGAAAATTCTGCCTCAATTATCTGAACTCCGCAGGCCGTGAGATTCACTGGGATTTCATCCGCGCCGTGTTGGCGTCGGTCGCCAACACGGCGCTCATTCCCTTGCAAGACGTGTTGGGCCTCGGCAACGACGCGCGCATGAACTTGCCGAACAGCACCGCCGGCAACTGGAATTGGCGCTACCTGCCGGGCGCGCTGACGTCGCAAATTCAAGAACGACTGAAAGACTTGACCGCTCTCTACGGACGCAACCTGCGGACGGAAATTAGCGATCTGAAATCGGAAGGCGACTTGAGCAAGTAAGTTTGCTTTGCTGGGCAAGAGAATTTAACCGCAGAGGACGCGGAGGAACGCAGAGGAAGCAAGGGAGAAGCATGATTTAAGATTTCAAATTTGAGATCAGAACCAATCTCACCTGCCGTTTCCCTCTCTGTCTTTCCTCTGCGTTCCTCCGCGCCCTCTGCGGTTGGTCAGTTGGTCCCCCGACACTCAACGCAACAGCAGAAGGATCGATCCGTCGTTTATGAACAGACAACCGCGCAAAAATCTAACACGACTTTTATTCGTTGTAATTCTGCTCATCTCCGTTTGCGCCGTCGATGCAGCGCAAGAGCGGCCCACCGTCGCGAAGGTTGAGCCGCCGAGTTGGTGGACGGGTTCAACGCTCAATCCTATGCGCGTCATGATTCGCGGACGCGGCTTTCATGGAGCAAGAGTCGAGCCGGGCGGCGCAGGGATTCAGACCGGCCTTGTGCGCGTGAATCCGGCTGGCACATATCTCTTCGTCGATGTCTTCATCGATCCCAAAGCCGCGCCGGGCGCACGCGCGCTTCGCATCACGACGCCGAACGGAACAGCCGACGCGCCGTTTACCGTGATCGCACCACTTGCGCGCGCCGGTCGCTTTCAGGGTTTTACGACCGACGATGTGATGTACCTGATCATGCCGGATCGTTTCCAAGACGGTGATCGCTCGAACAATGATCCGCCGCCATCGCGCGGCCTCTATGACAGAACTAAACCGCGCCACTATCACGGCGGCGATCTGCAAGGCATCATCGACCGCCTGCCTTACTTGAAAGAACTCGGCGTCACCGCGCTCTGGCTCAATCCGTGGTACGACAACGTCAACCACTTGAACGAAAAAGAAACTTACCCCGAAGTTCCGAACGGGCCGAAGCGTCCGATCACGGATTATCACGGCTACGGCGCGGTTGATTTTTACGCGGTCGAGGAACACTTCGGCGACATGGCGAAACTGCGCGAGTTGGTCGATAAAGCTCACGCGATGGGCATTAAGATCATTCAGGATCAAGTCGCCAATCACTCTGGTCCCTATCACCCGTGGGTCAAGGACACGCCGACGCCGACTTGGTACAACGGCACGGAACAGAATCATCTCGCCAACAGCTTTCAGACGTGGGCGCTGCACGATCCCAACGCATCTTACCGGCAATACCGCGAGACGATGGACGGCTGGTTCATCGACATCCTGCCCGACTTCAACCAGCGCGACGAAGAGACCGCGCGCTACCACATCCAAAACACACTCTGGTGGATCGGCGTAACCGGCCTCGACGCCGTCCGGCAAGACACTTGGCAATACGTCCCCAATCACTTTTGGCGCGATTGGACGGCGGCGATCAAACGCGAATTTCCGCGCGTCAACGTCGTCGGCGAAGTTTTAGATGGCGATCCCGCGCACGTCTCTTTCTTTCAGGGCGGCGTGGTGCGCTTCCCCGGCATGATCGATTCCGGTCTCGACACCCTCTTCGACTTCCCGCTTTTTTATCCCATCCGCCGCGCTTTCGGCGAAGGGGGACCAATCCGCGATGTGGCGCAAATGCTCGCGCAAGATCAGCTCTATGCGAACCCGCGTGTTCTTGTCACGCTCCTCGGCAACCACGACGTGCCGCGCTTTATGCACGAGAAAGGCGCGACCGTCGCCGGACTCAAACTCGCGCAGACATTCATCATGACCGTGCGCGGCACGCCGCAACTCTACTACGGCGACGAGATCGCTATCCCCGGCGCGGGCGATCCGGACAACCGCCGCGATTTTCCCGGCGGCTTTCCCACTGATCCGCGCAACGCTTTCGAGCGATCAGGCCGCACGCCCGAACAACAAAACGTCTTCGAGCATGTCAAACAACTCACGCGCATCCGCGCCGAACTCGAACCGCTGCGGCGCGGGCGGCAGATCAATCTCTATTACACCGAGCAGCAGTTCGCCTTCGCCCGCGCCACCGACCGCGCCGCAGTTGTCGTCGCCTTCAACAACGACGCGAAACCCTCGACGCTCGATGTTCCTACAGAAGCCGCCGGACTTGAGAACGGCGCGGCGTTGACAGATCGCCTCGGCGTCAGCCAAAGCGCGCGCGTCGAGAACGGCAGATTGAAAATCAATTTACCCCCGCGTTCAGCGAGCATTTTCGCGGCGCGCTAGATTGTTTTGTTGAATTTCGTTGAGAAGCGGGCTATGCCCGCCGGCTTTGGAGGCGAGAGATGACGCAGCAGAAACCACGCCTGAGCTTCTGGCAAATCTGGAACATGAGTTTTGGGTTCCTCGGCATTCAGTTCGGGTGGGGTTTGCAGTTGGCGAACATGAGCGCGATCTATACGTATCTCGGCGCGAATGCCGACGATGTGCCGTTGCTCTGGCTCGCCGGGCCGGTCACGGGTTTGCTGGTGCAACCGATCATCGGCTCGATGAGTGATCGCACGTGGAATCGCCTCGGTCGTCGCCGTCCTTACTTTTTGGTCGGAGCGATCTTCGCATCTATTACGCTCTTTCTGATGCCGAGCGCCGGCGAGATCGCGAGGGGCATCGGTGGCGCGGTCATTACGGGCGTGGCGATGGCGGCGACGCTGTTGTGGATTTTAGACGCCAGCATTAACGTCTCGATGGAACCGTTTCGGGCTTTCGTCGCCGACAAGCTCAATGTCGAACAGCGCACGGCGGGCTTTGTGATGCAGTCGTTCTTCATCGGCGTCGGCGCATCGCTCGCTAACGCTCTGCCCTATCTCTTTCGTCAACTCGGTGTCGAAGGCACAACCGCAAGCGGCATCCCGCTCACCGTTCTCTACTCGTTCCGGCTCGGCGCGGTCGTCTTTTTCGCCGCCGTGCTTTACACAGTCGTGACGGCGCGCGAATATCCGCCCGATGACATGGCAGCCTTCGAGCGCAGGCGACGCGCGTACCGCAGCGCCGGTAATCTCTTGGGCCGGATTCTTTTCGTCATCCGCGAACTTCTCAAAGAAATCTCCGCCGCCGTCCGCGAAATGCCGGCGACGATGAAACAACTCGCCGTCGTGCAGTTCTTCACGTGGCTCGGTCTGTTCTGCATGTGGATGTTCTACGGTTTGATGACTTCTTATCACGTCTTCGACGCGCCAAACTCCAACACGCAACTCTTTCGCGCCGGCGGCGAATGGGGCGGGCTCATGTTCGCCGTCTATTCGATCACGTGCTTCGCCATCGCCTTCGCCCTCCCGAAACTCGCCGCCGCCACTTCACGCAAAACTGTTCACACCATCGCGCTCACGTGCGGCGGCTTAGGGTTGCTGTCGTGCTACTTCATCGAAAGTAAGGAACTGTTGATTCTGACGATGATCGGCGTCGGCATCGCGTGGGCTTCCATTCTCTCGATGCCCTATGCGATTCTCGCCGGAGCCTTGCCGCCCGCGCGGATGGGCGTCTATATGGGCGTCTTCAACTTCTTCATCGTCATCCCCGAAATCATCGCCGCGACGACTTTCGGGCGCGTCATCCGCGCATTGTTCGGCGAGGACAGCACCGTCGCGCCGCTCTACGTCGTCATGGCCGGCGGCATGTTCATGCTGCTGGCCGCTGCCGCCTGCGTGCTGTTGGTGCGCGACGTAGCTGACCGCGACGTGCCGGAGGCCGCCGTGATCAAAGGCGACGAACATCTCCCGCTGATCCCACAAGGCCAAGTGCAACCCGTGCCGAGTACAGGGTTGATCGATAAAAAGGTAGGTGATTAAGTGCTACTCAAGGTGTCCGCTATGTCTACTGTAAGTTGCGGCGTCCTCGCCCTCCTTCTGTTGCTGATGCTAGTGACTCCGTCGGTCGCTTGCTCATGCGGCGGTGGTTCTCCGCCGTGCGGAGGCGCAGCTCGTTTTCGCGAGGCAGGAGGGACGGTGTTCGTCGGCACAGTAGTTAGTTTAACCGACGTGTCCGCCGAAGTTGATCGAGAGGGGCGGAAGGAAGCTAGGACGGTCGCGTACAGAGTACGGCTAACCATCGAAGAGGCATTCGCCGGAGTTGACGGGCAGGAGATCGAGGTCACAACCGTGAGCAGCACTACGGCGTGCGGCTACGATTTCAAATCGGGCGAGCGCTATTTAGTGTATGCATCTCGTAGTAGCGGGGAACTCCTTCCGCGCGTCAGTTTGTGTTCACGGACGCGGCCTTCCGACGCAGTGTTTGATGACCTTGAATTGTTGCGTGCGGCGCAGCAAGGCCGGAGCGAGACGCGCATCTTCGGCTCCGTCTGGCGCTCTGACCATACGTCGGCGAACGCGGGCGGGAGTACGGGCCTTCAGTCGGGCGTTAAAATTGTCGCGACCGGAAATGGGCAAGAGTTTGAAACTGTGACCGATTCGTCAGGCTGGTTTCGCTTCACAAGGTTGCCTCTGGGTCAGTACACAGTTCGCGCATGGTTGAATAACCACTTTAGTAAAGAAGGGCGCTACGCACCGACGTTGTCCGCGCAGCAGGGATGCGCTGAGGTAAGTTTTCACTTCAACGCCGGCGCGCGCGTAGCGGGTAGTCTGACAGGCCCGGACGGTCAGCCGATGGCGCAGGCCACGGTTGTTATCAAAGATGTCGGTTTGCCGAAGACGGTGGACGCGCAGAACGCAGGCCTGTTTTGGGCGATGACAGACAGGCAAGGGCGTTATGAGATCGAGGCATTGCCGCCGGGCCGCTACAGTGTCGGGATCAGTTCACCGCAAACGTCAGGCGCGGACGTGCCGTACTTGCTTGTCTCTCCGCGTCAAGGCACGGCCACTGCGCGGCGCGCTCCTCTCTCCGTCGCGCCGGATCAGAATCTCGAAGGCGTGGACATTCAACACCCCGCCAACATTGAGCTACAAACGGTGAGCGGCGTCGTGCGCTTGCCGGACGGCAGCCCCGCTGACGCGGCGGTTGTTGTGCGAGATGCGGCGCACGGCTGGCTGTTGCAGCAAGTCAAGGTAGACGCGGACGGGCGTTTCGCCTTAAAACTTTTCGTCGGGCAGTCTTACCGTATTCATGCTTATAACTTTCAACTCGGCCACCATGATGATCAGCATTCGCAACCCCTGACGGTGTTGGTCGGTCAGAAAGTCGAGCCGCTCGAATTGCGCCTCGCTTGGCCGCCGGGCCACGTTCGCCGATAAGTCTCAGACAGGCGGAACTTCATGTCGTTCAAAATTGTAGCTAGATACATGTGTGTGCTGTCGATGATTACTTCGATCCTCGTGCCGTCGAGCAACCGCGCGTTCGCACGCCTGTTGCAGCAACGCGACGTGTCGAAAGAAACGGCGCGCGCGAGCCGCCAGTGGGTAACGGGCGGTGTAATTTATGAAATCTTCCCGCGCGTCTTTTCGCCGGAGGGAACATTCAATGGCATCACGGCGCGGCTCGATAGATTGCATGATCTCGGCGTCAATATCCTGTGGCTGATGCCGATCCATCCGTTGGGGCAGGAGCGGAAGAAGGGGACGCTTGGCAGTCCTTACGCCGTGCGCGATTACTATGCGATCAATCCAGAATATGGAACGAGAGAGGATTTCAAGCGGCTGGTCGCGGAAGCGCACAAGCGCGGGATGAAAGTGATCATTGATGTGGTGGCGAATCATACATCGTGGGACAGTGTGATGATGAAGCAGCCGGCGTTCTATACACGCAACGCTGCCGGCAAGATCGTCGCGCCCGATCCCGGTTGGTCGGACGTAGCCGACCTGAATTATGAGAATCCGCAGTTGCGCGCCTATATGCTCGACATGCTCAAGTTTTGGCTGCGCGAGTACGACTTGGACGGCTTTCGCTGCGACGTGTCGTGGTTGGTCCCCACAGACTTTTGGGAGACGGCGCGCACAGAGCTAGAGAAGATCAAGCCGGACATCATCATACTCTCCGAATCGAACGAGCCGGAACATATGTTGAAGGCTTTCGATCTCAACTACGCTTGGCCTTTCTTTCACGCGATTAACGACGTGGTGCGCGGCCAACAACCAGCGACGCATTTGCGCGCCACTTGGGAAATGGAGCGGGCGCGCAATCCGCGTGGCGCGCTGCGTTTGCACTTTTCGGATAATCACGACGAGCGGCGGGCCATCGCGCGTCTGGGCGAGCGCGGCGCGTGGGCGGCGTCAGTGCTGACGTTCACAATGGACGGCGTGCCGCTGCTTTACAACGGGATGGAAGTCGGCGATACGATGGAGTCGGGCGATCCGGCGCTGTTTGAACGCTTCCCCATTTTCTGGCCGATTGTGAAGCGCAATCCCGCGCTGCCCGATTTTTACAAGCAACTGATCACGTTTCGCCGCGCGCACCCGGCATTGCAGCAGGGCGCGTTGGAGTGGCTACGTAATTCAGACGAAGCGCGCGTCGTCACTTATCGCCGTCGTGCGGGCGATGAAGAGTTTCTGATCGCGATCAATTTTTCGCCGCGCCCGTTCGTCGGCTTCGTCGAAGTTGACGGCGCGGCTTTCGCCGATGTGACGCCCGACATGCACCCGCCGCTTCCCGCGAACGCGACGGCGGCGGAACGTGTGACGCGTGTACGTCCCGTCGGCCTGCCCGCGCTCGCGCTCGACGGCTGGGGCTACCGGATTTTCCGCCGCGCAGTACGGTGAGCAGTTGGCTGGTAGTAAACTTAGCGTCCTCTTGCGGCAGAGCCGCTATACTGGCTTTCTCAAACTTCTGTTCTGATTGAATCCGCAAATTTTTTGAAGGAGCAACACTAATGCGAAATGTGAGAGTTTGGCTGACAACATTGCTCGGCGCGACTTTGCTTGTTGCAAGCAGTTGCGTGAGCGGCAGTAGCCCGGAGCAGGCCGCGAACTCGAACGGCGCGACGCGCCAGCGAGACCCGAACGCGCCGGTGAAGATCGGCTTTTCGATGGACACGCTGAAGGAAGAGCGTTGGCAGCGCGATAAAGAGTTGGTCGAGAAACGCGCCAGAGAAGTCGGCGCAGAAGTCAGCGTTGCGGTAGCGAACGGTGATGACCGCTTGCAGATCAATCAGGCGGAGAACTTGCTAACGCAAGGCGTGGACGTGCTGATCGTCGCGCCGCACAACGGCGAAGTCGCGGCTTCCATTGTCGAGGCCGCGCATCGCCGCGGTGTTCCGGTGATTAGTTATGATCGCTTGATCAGAAACAGCGATGTCGATCTCTACGTCTCGCATCAGGTAGTCAAGATCGGCGAGATGCAGGCCGGCTATCTTTTAGAACGCGCGCCGAAAGGCAACTATGTCGTCGTGCAAGGTTCTGAGACGGACAACAATGCGCGGCTGTTGCATCAGGGTCAGATGAATATCTTGCAGCCTGCCGTGGATCGCGGTGACATTAAGATCGTCGCCAATCAGCCGGCCAAAGAGTGGGCGGCGAGCGCGGCTTTGAACATCGTGGAGAACGCGCTGACGCAGGCCAATAACAACATCGTGGCCGTCGTCGCCTCGAATGACGGCACGGCGCGCGGCGCGATCCAAGCGCTCGCCGCGCAGAATCTCGCAGGCCGTGTCCTCGTCTCCGGCCAAGACGCCGACCTCGCTTCGATCCAACAAATCCTCTTGGGCAATCAAACGATGACCGTCTATAAACCGATCCAGCCGCTCGCTTACGGTGCGGTCGATGCGGCGATCAAGATGGCGCGCGACGAAAAGCCCACAACAACAGACACAGTCAACAACGGCAAGATCGATGTGCCGGCGACTCTCTACGAGCCGGTCGCCGTCGGCAAAGACAACATTCTCAGCACGGTCGTTAAAGACGGCTATCACACGCTTGCACGCATCTGCGAGGGCATCCCGGCGGATAAATGTCCGAAACCGTAAAGTTCAAAGTTCAAAGTTCAAAGTTCAAAGTTAAATGCATGTTTTTGACTTTGAACCTTGAACTTTGAACTCTTAATTCAAGATGAGTGAAAACAACAACCGCGCGCCGTTCCTCAAAATGGAGGGCATCACAAAGATGTTTCCGGGCGTGCGCGCTTTGGATGGCGTGACGTTTGATCTCTATCGGGGCGAGTTTCACGCTTTGGTGGGTGAGAACGGGGCGGGGAA
>Ga0136616_10000578_pt1 | contig 17709 bp, 14 predicted proteins | sample AntDrymUQ2992106_2_FD_106648 | JGI IMG/M metagenome (GOLD analysis project Ga0136616, IMG submission 106648) | Polar desert sand microbial communities from Dry Valleys, Antarctica - metaG UQ299 (21.06) | ecosystem: Environmental > Terrestrial > Soil > Desert | place: Antarctica: Dry Valley...
CGGCTGATCAGCCACCGCAGCTTCGGCTTCCACGGACCCGATCCCCTCATCGCCCTGATCTACCTCTGCGCCGGCGGCATCGACATCCCGCTCCCGTTCACCACCAACCCGTGAGGAGAACCCTAGAAGGCGCCTCTACCTTCAGCTCGAGCAGCTGGCCTGAGCGGCTCGCGCGGGGCGCGTGACGGAGGCTGAGCCCTCCGTTCGGCCGCCCGGGGATCCGGAGGAAAGTGCTCGAGCACCCACTTCGCGTCGAGCTCGAGCCGACGGTAGGACGCACCTCGGACAGGGCGGTAGTCGCGCGTTCGCGGATCCATCGGGAGGCAGGCCTCCACGGGGTACCAGACGTTGTGCTCACGGATCAGGTCGTTCAGGTGCTCGAACCGCCAAGCGTGAGCCAGCCTGCGCCAGCGGTCTGAGAACCGCTCGGGTTCGGGGCCGTCAGCCTCCCAGAGCTCGCGGTAGGCCGCGTCGAGGCGGCGGCGTTCGGCCTGGAAGACGGTCTCGATCTCGCGCGCGCGCAGCATGTAGCGGGGCGGGGAGCTCGCACGGAGATAGGACTCGATGGTCTGCGGGCTGCTGACGGCAGCGCGTGGCGGCCGGCGAGCACCGGCTTGGCGAGGCGCCTGCGAAGCAGCCGGCCGCTGCGGGGCGCTCGAGCGTCGATCGTGGGACTTGGTGGTCATCGATGCGCGAGAAGGTGCGGCGATCGCCGCTCGTCGAGGACAACAGGGTCGCTAGAGGACTGAGAGGCTATCGGCGGTGAGAACGAGTGGCTCGCCGAGCCACCGCCCCGACCGCCTTAGCGAAAGTCCGCCGGCCTGCGCTCGACCTCGGCCACGAGGGCTTCGACCTCGGTACCGATCGGCCGCGCGCCCCGGCTCTTTCCCCGGAACGTCGAGAAGCGCTCACCGGTGGCGAGCAGCTCGCTCGCCGCGACGGTGTAGCTGCGCTCCGGCTCGAGCGGCCGCCCGTCGTCGAGCTCGATTCCGGTGACCCGCCGACCCGACGGGGCCGAACGGTCGCTCTCGTAGCTCAGGCCGCTCGCGTGCAGCCGAATCGTCTCCGCGTCCGAGAACTGCTCCTCGAGCAGGCGCTTGACGTCGGCTCCGCGCATTTGCGTGCGGACGATCGGATGATCCGCCGGCGAGATCTCGAAGAGCTCGGCGTAGGTCACCGGGCCGGCCGCGAGCGAGCCCCGCACCGCGACGGGATCCACAAAGGCGAGGTCGGCGCCGGCGAGCGCTCGCTGGCCGCCGGCCACCAGCCGGCCCAGCTCGCTCGCGCCGGAGTCCTCGCCGCGCGCCCGCCCGAAGTCGTGCCCGGCTCGTCCGTGGATTCGCCCGGCGACGCCCGACGCCCGGCGCGCATAGGCGGCGACCACGGCGGCGACCGCTCGATCGGGATCGACCAGATCGTGCCACGTGCGCGGCACCGCGGCGCCCTTGGCGACTACGTCCCCGCTGGCCCGGTCGACCGTGAGCTCGATCCGATCGTAGGCCTCGCCATAGGAGGACGCCTCGACCACGAGCTTCGTCCCCCGGCCGCTGCGGTTGCGTACGCGAGCGTCGAGCACCGAGTGGCTGTGCCCGGCGACGACCACGTCCACGGCGTCGGTCATCTGCCGAGTCTCGTCGATGATCTCACCTCTCGCCGTCCCGGACGCTCCCCGCTGGGTGCCCCCGGCGTGGGCGAGCACGACGATCGCCTCGACCCCGCGCCGCCCCAGCTCGCGCGCGTAGCGGTCGACGGTCGCCGAGACGTCGGTAAAGCGCTGGTCGGAGGCGTGGCGCTCGAGCAGGAAGTCGGGAGTCGACTCGGTGGTGACCCCGATGAAGCCGACGCGCACGCCCGCGCGCTCGACGATCGCGTAGGGCGGCAGCACGCCGCGCCCGCGACGGTCGACGGTATTGGCGGCCAGGTACGGGAAGGCGGCGCCCGCGAAGGCGGGATCGGAGGTGTTGACGACGCTTCCGGCAGCATCGGGCTTGGCCGCCTCGGTGCCGCTGCGCCGGCCGCCGTGCACCAGTCGCAGGGCCTCGGCGTCGCCCTCGTCGAACTCGTGGTTGCCGAGCGTGCCCACGTCGAAGCCCATCAGGTTCATGGCCTTTACGGTCGGTTCGTCGTGAAAGCGACTCGAGACGAGCGGCGAGGCCCCGACCATGTCGCCGGCGTGGACCCGGATCGTGCGACCCGGGCGGGAACGCTCGGCGCGATCGAGGTGCGCAGCGAGCCAGGGCGCCCCACCCGTCCTCACCAGCTCGCCGTTGCGCCGCTCGGGCGCCGAGGGCTCGAGGTGTCCGTGGAGGTCGTTGACGCCGAGGAGCTGGAGAGTTACGAGGCCGGACGCCGGGGGACGGCCGACTCGGTCGGAGCCGCCCGCGGTCGGGGCCGGCGGCTCCGGAAGCGCCATCGCCGTGGTCAGCGCCAGGGCCACGCAGGCGGCGGCACCGGCGAGGAGGCGCGGGCGCGCGACACGAATCGAGAAGGGTCGCCGGCGGGTCAAGAGGCCTCCTGACGTTCGCTCGCGTGAAACCGCACCGCGCTGGGGCGCGCAGCTCGGGGGCTCGGGCGGGACATGGACCGACTCCCATCGCAAACTAGGCCGTTTGCAGGGGGAACTTGTTACTAACGCTCGTCCTTCGCGTGAAACGGCTGTGAAGGGATTTGCTCAAGCGTGGGGGGAGCGGTCTCTCGGTGATCGAGATCGGCCCGTCGCCGGCCGCCGCTACGAGGTGAGCCTGCGCCCTCGGGGGTACCGGGTCCGGCCCACCGCTGCGCCGCGAGACCCGGCGGCCGGTAGCCTCACCGGCGGGGATGTAGGAGCATGAGGAGGAACTGGTCCGCGTCCGGGCGGGCTTGGCGGCACAGAGCGCGGTCGCGCGTGTGCTGGCAGACGCCCCGACGCTGGCCGAGGCGACCCCGAGGCTGCTCGAGGCCATCGGCCCGAGTCTCGGCTGGGAGCTCGGCGCTTTGTGGGCGGTCGATGCCCGCGACGGCCTGCTGCGCTGCCAGGCGACGTGGCGCGCGAGCCCGGGCGACGATGAATTCGAGCAGCTGAGCCTCCAGCAGGCGTTCGTCCCCGGCGAGGGCCTCCCGGGTCGAGTGTGGAGCCGTGGCAGGCCAGAGTGGATCGCCGACGTCCTGAGCGAGCGGAACTTCCCACGCTGGGAGGTCGCCGCTCGCGAGGGCGTGAAGAGCTGGTTCGGCTTCCCGATCCGCGTGATCGAGTTCTTCACTCGGCAGCTTCGTTCTCCGGACGAGGAGATCTTGGGCCTGACCGCGCTGTTCGGCGATCAGATCGGCCAGTACCTACGCCGAAGGCAGGCCGAGGACGCGACGCGCGCCAGCGAGACGCGCCAGGCGGCGATCCTCGAGTCTGCCCTCGACGCCATCATCACCATCGACGCGCAAGGGCACGTCCTTGCCTTCAATCCCGCCGCAGAGCGCATGTTCGGTCGCCCACACGGCGAGGCCATCGGACGCGAGCTCGCCGAGTTGATCGTTCCACCCTCACTGCGCGACGCCCATCGGGGGGCACTCGAGCGCATCGTCGCCACCGGCCAGGGGCGGCTGCTCGGGCAGCGGCTCGAGCTGACCGGCATGCGCGCCGGCGGGGACGAGTTCCCGGTCGAGCTGACGCTCGCGCGCGTCGAGCTCGATGGCGCGCCCGCCTTCACCGGCTATGTTCGCGACATCACCGAGCGCAAGCGCGCCGAGCTGCGGGCCCAGATCCTCGCGGAGACGGGGGAGGACCTCAGCGCGTCGCTCGACCTTCAGGCCACTCTCGACGCGGTGGCCGGGCTGTCCGTGCCGAGGGTCGCCGACTGGTGCGTGATCGATCTGGTCGACGCCGGGCGCCGGATCGAGCGCGTCGCGGTCGCCCACGCCGACCCGAGCAGGGAGGCACTCGCCTGGGAGCTCGAGCGGCGCTTTCGCGCTGACCTCGACGCTCCGGAGGGAGTTCCGAAGGCCGTGCGCACCGGCCGATCGGAGCTCATCGAAGACATCCCCGGCGCGCTCATTGCGGCCGTCGCGCGGGACGAGCATCATCTGGGCCTTCTGCGCTCGCTCGGGCTGTGCTCGGCGATGATCGTGCCTCTGCGGGCCCGCGGTGAGACACTGGGCGCGATCTCCTTCGTCGCGGCCGAGTCGGGACGCCGCTTCGACGAGGACGACCTTGCCTTCGCCGAGGAGCTCGCACGGCGGGCGGCGCTCGCCATCTCCAACGCCCGCATCCACGCCGAGCGAAGCCAGGTCGCGGAGATCCTCCAGGCGAGCCTGCTCCCCCCACGGCTGCCGATGATCCCCGGGCTCACGGTCGCCTCGCGCTTTCGCGCGGCCGGCGAGGCCTACGACGTCGGCGGCGACTTCTTCGACCTGTTCGCCATCGGCCCCCGCGACTGGCTGATCGTCGTGGGCGATGTCTCGGGCAAGGGTCCCGAGGCCGCGGCGGTCACGGCGCTCGCCCGCTACACGGTCCGCGAGGCCGCCGTCCACGAACGGCTCCCGAGCGGAGTGCTCGCCCGCCTCAACGAGGCCATCCTGAGTCGTCAGGCCGAGGGCGGGGATCGCTTCTGCACCGCCCTGGTGGGACGCCTCCGGCCGGGCGGGCGCGGTGCGCATCTCGCGCTGGCGAGCGGCGGACATCCGCTGCCGCTGCGACTCGACGCCGGCGGCCAGGTCGAGCCGGTCGGCACGCCCGGGCTCCTGCTCGGGTTCGACAGCGATCTCGAGCCCGAGGACGTCGAGATCGAGCTCCACGCCGGTGACTCGCTCCTCCTTTACACCGACGGCGTCACCGAGACGCCGACCGCCGCCGGCCTGTTCGGCGAGGGCGGGCTCGCCGCCCTGCTCGAGAGCTGCGCCGATCTCGATGCGGACGCGCTCGTCCGCGTCGACCGGACCGTGGTCGACCTCCAGGCGGGAGCTCCGCGGGACGACATCGCCATGGTCGCGCTGCAGGTGGGGCAAGGCTCGAGCGACGGGGACGCGAGCCCGGGCCGGCAAGGCCGCCTCGCGGCCTTTTCGTTCAGCCCGTGAGGGTCGCCCCACAGCCGGGGTCGGCCCCTCTTCGCTATCTTGTCCCGGCCTTCATCAGACGACCCGGTCTCGACCACCCGACCGCCATGACGCCACCCGCCCACCACCGCTCGTCCGAAACCTCCGACTCCTCTGAGGCCCAGGTCGTCGAGGCGAGCCGCCGCTCGCGTGCAGTTCGCAGTGCGCTGCTCGGCGGCATCGCGGTGACCTTCCTCGCCGCCTGCGGCGAGGACGACCTCGCCCGCTGCCTCGAGCGCAACACGAGCGAGATCGCCGATGTCAGGTTCTGCGACGACGAGGCCGACGACGGCGTCGGCGGCCGCTACCTTTGGAACTTCGGCGGCTCGAGCGAAACGAAGATCGGCAGCCGGGTCGACGGGGGCGAGAACATCGATCCCGCCGACCAGGGCTCGATCTCCGAGCGGGGCGGCTTCGGGGCCAACGCGCAGCAGAGCGGCACCGGCGTTCGAGAGGTCGCGAGCTCGGGCGGCGAAGAGGAGGACAGCGACCGCAAGCGGTCGAAAAGCTCCGGCGGCAGCTAGCCCGTTCGCCAGGCCGGGGGCATGCGCCGGGTGCGGATCGACGCGCGCCCCGACTGGCGCGAGATCGTCTCCGCCCAGGGCCTCGTCTACTGCGAGACCCGCCACCCCGACGGATCGCTTAAGCCGTACTGGGAGGACTCGGCCTACTACTCCTTCGTCGAGGAGGAGATCCGTGAGCTCGAGCGGGTGACCGCCGAGCTGTTCGCTATGTGCGTCGCCGCGGGCGACCGCATCGTCGAAGAGGGCCTCTACCGGCGACTCGGCATCCCCGAGGGCGCGGTCCAGCGGATCGCCGAGACGTGGCACTCAGAGCCACCGAGCGTGCTCGGGCGCTTCGACCTCCGCTACGACGGCCACGGGCCCCCCAAGCTGCTCGAGTTCAACGCCGACACCCCGACCGCGCTCGTCGAGTCCGCGGTCGTCCAGTGGAACTGGCTCGAGGACCGCTTTCCCGACCAGGACCAGTGGAACGAGATTCACGAGCGCCTGATCCTCGCCTGGCAGCGCCAGCTCCCGGAGGGAAGCCTGATCCACTTCGCGCACACAAGCTCCGAGCGCAGCGGTGAGGACCTGATGAACGTGGCATACGTCCAGGACACTGCCGCTCAGGCCGGCCACCCAACACGCTCGCTCGCTGTTGAGCAGATCGGCTGGAACCCGCTGCTCGGCTTCGTCGACACGGCCGACCGCCACATCGAGCGCATCTTCAAGCTCTACCCCTGGGAGTGGATGGTCACCGAGCCGTTCGCCAGGCACTGCCTCGACTGGATGGGCGAGGGCGTCAACCAGACGGTCTGGATCGAACCGATCTACAAGATGCTGTGGTCCAACAAGGGCCTCCTACCCGTGCTCTGGGAGCTCTTCCCCGGTCATCCGAACCTGCTTGCCACGTACTTCGACTCGCCCCGCCACCTGCCGGAGTACGTGCGCAAGCCGCTTCTCTCCCGTGAAGGGGAGAACATCGAGATATTCGCCCCCGACCACGGCGTACGGCTCGAGACGGGCGGCGACTACGGAGCCGAGGGCTACGTCTACCAGGAGTTCGCGCCCGTGCCCGCCTGCGACGGGCCCAACCATCCGGTGATCGGGAGCTGGGTGGTCGACGGTGAGCCGGCGGGAATGGGGATTCGCGAGAGCGATGGCCTGATCACCGACAACCTGAGCCGCTTCGTGCCCCACCTGATCGAAGAAGGCGGCTCCTCGGAGTGACCTCGAAGGACGTCCGGGGTCAGGCGACCGGCGCCCCACTCGTCGCTGGGCAGCTCCCTTGTCGCCCCGGAAGTCCCGCACCCAAGCCGCCAGCTCGACCGCGGGTAGTGGCCGTGCCAGGTGGAAGCCCTGGATCTCGTCGCGGCGAGCCGCCGCTTCCGACTCCACCCCCTCGGCGACCGCCCTGGCCCCGAGGGCCTGAGCGAGCTCGATGATGCTGGCAACGAGCACGCTGAAGCCGACCACGAGCTGGAGCCTGGAAACGCTTGGAACAGTCGGTCTCGGCCGCGCCACATGGCTCGCCTCCCTATCGGCGCGCGACCTGCGAGGCATGAGTGCCACGGGCAGGTAGCGCAGGTCTAGCCCGCATGCGCCGAGGTGCCGGCGTCGGCTCCGTCGCTCCCCGCGGCGGTGGCCGTGCCGCGCGAACCGCCCCCGTTGGGCGGGGTGATCGCGGCGTGAGGGCCCTCTGCCCCGACCTTCTCGCGCACCTCCGCGAGGTCGCGCGCGATCTGGCCCAGCACGCGATCCTGAGAACTCTCCCCGCGGGCGATCGTGTCGATGTCGGCCTCGATGTTGGCGAGGTCGGTCTCGAGCTCGTCGACCTCACCGGTCAGGCGCTCGACCTGCTCGGATACGCGACGGCTGAAGCCCTGCGCGAACTCGCGGTCGAACAGCGGGAGGATTCCGGCTACGAGGATCGCACCGAGCACCACGCCCATGGCCTGCAGGCCCATGGCCAGCACGGAGGTCTGCCAGGTGGTGGGGAGGAAGTCGCCGTAGCCGACGGTCGAGATCGTCGTGTTGACCCAGTAGAAGCCCTCGAACAGCGTCGGTGGCTCCTCCGAGCGGCGCTCGAGCTGGGCATAGGCGAGGCCGGCGGCGAACACGGTGAGCCCCCACAGCAGGAAGGCAAAACGCACGACGGTTATTCGGAATAGGAACCGGTGGATGACCGGCGCCAGATCGAGGATCCGCAGCACCCACAGGCACTGCAGCACCTCGAACCCGGGCGGAAGGAACTCGAACGGGGCGGTCACGACGATGATCGTGATGTCGAGCACGTTGCGCCTCGCCCACCTCCAGTTGTCGGGGGCGAGCCGCAGCATCGTGATCGCCTCGACCACGAAGAAAGTCCAGATGCCGATGTAGAGGACGTCGACCGCGGTTCCGAAGCCGCTCCCCAGCCGGAGGTAGTTGAGCAGCAGGTAGGGGATGACGAGCAACGCGACGGCTACCGCCGGCATCTCCCAGCGCTGCGCCCTGCGGCGCTGCTCGGGGGTCATGCCCGGTACTACGTGGGTGCCCTGGGGGTGGTACACGGCGAGGCCTCTGGGCGGACATTATCCCAGCCCCGGGAGGCGAAAGCCGGCGCTCGGGCATAAGTGGCCGGACCGTGCTCGATCCGCCGCCCTCGCCCGGCTTGCTGCCCGCGCGAAGGGCAGGACTGGTGACGGCCCGGCGATCGGCGCCCGCGGAGTACCTCGCGGAGCGCCCAGAGCCCGACCGCTGGCCTCAGGTCGAGGCCGGCCCCCGCCGCGCCGAGCCAACGAGCCCGCCGGCCGCGACACCGATGATGACCCCCGCGACGGCCAGCCCAAGGTGCAGGAAGTTGTCGGCCGTGTTGACCGGAGCGATGGTGATCAGATCGTCGCCGTCGATGAAGCCCAGGACGGTGACCGCGACGTAGACCACACCGAAGAGGAGCGCGCCGGTGATCGCCGTCCTCGCCGACGCCGCCATCAGCACCAGGAACGCGCCGGTGGCGATGTGAACGACGTTGTGCCAGCCGTTGACCTCGAAGACGATGAAGTTCTCGCCACTCACACCGGGGCCCACGGTGAAGTCGCTTCCGCCGAAGAAGAACCCGAGGACGCCGGCCGCGATCAGCACGAGCCCGGTGACCAGGCAGAAGGCCTGGCCAGGGTGCGTCCTGCGCCTTCCTTCGCGCCCTCTCGGCGCGCGGCATCAGCACCGCTTGCTGCCTCCATCGGGATCTGCTCCTTGGTCGAGTGCGTTCCGCGAGCCGGCGGCTACCCCTTCGGGGCCGACATAAACGAAGCTCCCCCGACGCGAGCCACCGCACCACGCCGCGTTTGGCCGCGCTTCGACCGCGGGTAGGCGAGACCCATGACCAAGAGCGACGAGGGCATGACCCCACAGCAGGAAGAGGACATCGCGCAGGACGAGCGTGACGAGGGACGCCCCGAGGGCGGAGCCGACGAGGATGTCTCGCGGCAGACCAGCCCGCCGGGCAACCCCGAGACCGACGACGCGGCCGTCGAGAAGGGCGAGGACAACCTGGGCCGGATCGTCGGGCGGTAGCAACCGCCCGCGTAGCCGGGCCCTTCCTAATGAAGCCCTCGGCGGTGAGGCACTCGAGGTAGGCCTGGATCTCGGCGCCACCGGCATACTGGGGCGATGCCCACCCGATCCGAGCTGGAAGAGGCACTCCGACCGCTCCTCGAGGCGCCCGAGGGCGGCGCGATCTTCTGCGACGTCGACGGTACGATCGCCCCGATCGTCGAGCAGGCCGAGCTCGCGTGCGTCTCGGAGCGGACGTCGCGGCTGCTCGGGGCGCTCGGGCGCCGCTACGCCGTCGTGGCCTGCGTGTCGGGGCGCACGGCCCTGGAAGCGCAGCGGCTCGTTGGGGTCGAAAGTCTGGACTACGCGGGCTCTCACGGAGCCGAGGTGCTTTTCGCCGGCGCGCGCGAGCCGGAGTGGATACCCGAGGTCGAGCAGCATGCCGACCGCGTGCGTCGCTTCGCCGGCGAGCTGGACGGCTCTGACCTGAGCAAGCTGCGAGTCCGGCTCGAGGACAAGGGGCCGATCTTCGCCTTCCACTGGCGCGGCGCCCCCGACGAGAACGCCGCTCAGGAGCGCGTCGAGCAGGTGGCCGAAGCCGCCGAGGCGGAAGGGCTGTGGACTCACCGGGGGCGTAAGGTGCTCGAGGTCCGCCCGCCCGTGGCCATCTCCAAGGGTCGGGCCGTCCGCTCCCTGCTCGAGGGGCGCGACGTGCGCGCCGCCCTCTACGCCGGCGACGATCGCACCGACCTCGACGGCTTCGAGGCGCTCGCCGCCGAAGGCGGGCTCGAAACCGTTGTGCGGGTCGGCGTCGCCTCGGACGAGGGTCCGCCGGAGATCGTCGAGCAGGCCGACCTGGCGGTCGAGGGAGTCGACGGGGTCATCGAGGTGCTCGCAGTGCTCGCCGGAGAGCCCTGAGCGAAGCGCAGCCGTCCCTGCCCGTGCGCTTTCCAGACTTCCTCCGCGCGGCGACGTTGCTCTTCGCAGGGTCGGCGAGCGCGCTGGGGCTGGTGGCCGTGGTGGGCGCGGGCGGCCGCGAGGACTTCGGCCTCGCGATCTTCACCGCGGGTTGGTGGATCGTCGCCGCGCTGATCGGTGCCTGGCTGGGCCGGCGCCTCCAGGCCTCGAACGGCATCTCGCGCCTCATGGCCACCGCCCGCCACAGTCCCGCGCTCCCCGAGCTCGAGCCCGGGACGATCCTGTTCAACCGCCTCTGGGGGCTCGCGACCTATACGTTGCTCGCCGGCGCGGTCGGGTTCCTGCTGCCCCAGATACCGGCCATCGCGGCGGGCTACGCCCTGCTTGTCGCTCTCCTGTGGCGAAAGCAGTCGGCTGCGGTGAGCGCCGTCGAGGGCCGCGACGGAGTGCGCTTCTACCTCGAGCGGACCTCCCCCTTCCGCCCGACGCGTCTCCTGCGGACCCCGGGCTTTCGCCGCTTCGAGGCGGCGGGGGAGCCGACCGAGGCTCAGACGTCGGCCGCGGTCGAGCTGCGCCCGCGCAGGGCGTCGAGCTCGTCCCAAGACCTCGTATTGGCCACGTGGCGGGCCTCTACCCACGCCCGCCGGGCGGTGGCGACCCCGTACCCGACGTTGGCGAGCGTCTCGGGGCCGTGGGCGTCCGAGTCGATCACGAGCGTCACTCCCGCGGCGATCGCCCTGCGAGCGTTGCGCTCCGACAGGTCCCGGCGATTCGGATTGCCGTTGATCTCGAGGAAGGTGCCGGTGCGGGCGGCGGCTTCGAACACGCGGTCGAGGTCGAGCGCGTAGGGTTCGCGGCGGTTGATCAGCCGTCCGGTAGGGTGGCCGATCGCGTCGACCAGCGGGTGCTCGACCGCGCGCACCATGCGGCCGGTCATCTCTTGCTCGTCCAGGCGAAAGGAGGAGTGGAGGCTGGCGACCACCCAGTCGAGCTCCGAGAGCAGCTCGTCGTCGTAGTCGAGCGACCCGTCGGGAAGGACGTTGACCTCCGAGCCCGCCAGCAGCCGGAAGTCCTCCCCGAGGCTCTCGCCGACAGCGTGGATGTGCTCGATGTGGCGTCGCAGGGCGTCGGGCGAGACGTCGTTGCCGAAGCCGTGCGAGGCCGAGTGGTCGGTGATCGCGAGGTAGTCGTGGCCGCGCTCGCGCGCCGCCGCCGCCATGCCCTCCACGGTCGCGCGCCCGTCGGAGGCGATCGTGTGGCAGTGGAGGTCGCCCCGCAGCGAGTCGACGCGTACGAGGTCGGGGAGCCCGCCGGCGCGCGCGGCCTCGAGCTCGCCTCGGTTCTCGCGCAGCTCGGGCGGGACGTAGGCGAGGCCGAGCACACGGTAGACGTCGTCCTCGGTCTCGCAGGCGTGCGTGGTTCCCCGTTCGTCGTCGAGCACGCCGTACTCGCTCACGTGCAGCCCGCGGCGAACGGCCTGGGTGCGCAGCGCCTCGTTGTGGGCACCTGAGCCCGTCAGGTGCTGGAGCAGGTTGCCGAAGGTCTCGGGCGCGACCACACGCAGGTCGATCGGGAGACCGTTATGGGTCACGGCGCGCGCCCCCGACTCGCTCGCCGAGAAGACCTCGAGCAGGGACAGCGTGCTGAAGGCCTCGACGAGCGCGGCGCGGTCGGTCGCCGCGGCGACGACGTCGAGGTCCTTGCAGGTCTCGGCCATCCGTCGCGCGCTGCCGGCGAGCTCGGCCCGCTCGCAGGCCGGGTGCTCGTGCAGTGCCGCCACGATCTCCTCGCCGATGGCCCGGACGCGCGAGAGGAGGACTCGTCCGCGAGCGTTGCCGTCGGGGTCGGCGGCAAGCGTGGCGAGGACGCTCTCCTCGGCCCTCGCCCCGAAGCCGGGGACCTCGCGCAGGCGCTGCTCCTCGGCGGCGCGGCGCAGCTCCTCCCTCGAGCCGATCCCGAGCTCGTCGAACACCTTGCGCGCCCGCTTGGGACCGAAGCCGGGGATGCGGGTGATCTCAACGAGCCCGGCGGGGAACTTCTCGAGCAGCCGCTCGGCCTGGGGCAGGCGGCCCCGCTCGAGCACGGTGTCGATCTTCTCGGCGATGGTCTTGCCGACCCCTCCGAGCTCCGTGGCCCGTCCCGCGCGCGCGAGCTCCTCGACCGAGCGGGGAGCGTCGCGGATCGCCGCCGCGGCGTTGCGGTAGGCGACCACGCGATGCACGATCGCACCGTCGAGCTCATAGAGGTCGGCGAGCTCGTCGAAGTGGGCGGCGATCTCGGCGTTGCGCATCCGGACTCAGAGGGTAGTGCTCGGTCTGAGTGCCGAGGGGTCCCGCCGGTCCATCGCTATACTTTCTGAAGCAATAGAGGTCGAACCTAAAGGAGCCACCGTGGCCGGACAGATCGTCGACGTCACCGACATCAACTTCCAAGCCGAGGTCATCGAGTCGCCCGAGCCCGTGCTCGTCGACTTCTGGGCGCCGTGGTGCGGTCCTTGCCGCGTGGTCGCGCCGGTGCTCGAGGAGATCGCCACCGAGCGCAACGACATGCGGATCGTCAAGCTGAACGTCGACGACAACCAGCAGACGGCCGCGCGCTATCAGGTCATGTCGATCCCGACCATGATCCTGTTCAAGGACGGCCAGCCGGCTGAGACGATCATCGGCGCGCTCCCGAAGCCGCGGCTCGTCCAGCAGCTCGAGCCGGCGCTCGCCCCGGCCTAGATGGCACATGGCCTTTGAGCTCATCCCCGTCGCCGATGAGCTCTGGGTCGCGGGGGAGAGCGGCGGCGACGAGATCGGCGAGTTCAATGGGAAGGTGATCGCGATCGCCATGCGCGACACCGACCCGCTCGCGGCCTCGCAGCCCGAGGACGCGAGTTCCGGACACACCGAGGGCCTGCTCGGCTGGGGCACGACCTACTTCCTAGTGTGTGACTCCAATCAGGGCTCGCCCGTGTGGGTCGCCAAGGAGAGCGTCACGAGCCACCGGATCGGCGGGGAGGACAGCTAGCCTCTCGCCGCTGTGAAGGTCGCCTACGTCTTCTCCACCTCCGGTCACACAGCGAGCTACAAGCTCGGGAAGATGATTCTGCCTCAGCTCGAGGACGGAGACCACGGGGTCGAGGTCGTGGGAATGTTCTTCTTCGACGACAACACGTATGTTCTGCGCGCAGGGGATCCCTTGGGCGAGCGGCTCGGCCGGCTCGCACGGGAGACGGGGATGCTGCTGATGCTGTGCGACCAGTGCGCGCTCGATCGAGGGCTGGCTGAGGGCACGCCGCGGTCCGCGACTCCGGCCGGCACGGTCGAGGGGGTACAGGTCGGGTGCTTCCCGGATCTGTACGCGGCGCTGGCGGAGAGCCCTCCGGATCAGGTCATAACGCTCTAGGCCGGGCCGTCGCCTGCGCGCGAGGTGAGCTCGAGCTCTTCACCCCGAAGCCGCTGACCCTCGAGGTCGCCCGGTAGCTCTCCGTGCGTCGCGCGGGCGACGAGCCACGCGCTTCGCACTCCCTTGCCAACGCTCTCGGCGCCGAGCAGGGTCGAGAGATAGCCGATCCGCAGGCGCCGCGACCATAGCCACTCGACCGGAGCGACGGCTGGCGAAGCTCGACCTTCGAGCGGAGAGGGCGCGAGCCTAGTCGTCGTTGCGGATCGTTCCCGTTCCCCTGCTGTCTTCGATCACGGCCTGGCGCGGCCCGAAGAGACGGAGGAAGAAGCTCTCGTCCGCCTCTCTGCGTTCATCACCTTTGACGTCAACCATCACGAGCCGGGCCGTCTGACCCGGAGCAAAGGTTACCGTTCCGGACTTGGGGGAGTAGTCGGCGGGAGCGCGCGCGGTGTTGCTGGCGGTGCCGAAGGCGACGCTCACAGACCGGCCGCTCTTCGCCGAGAGGGAGACCCTGAAGCGCGCGCTGCGCCCGCCCCTGTCACCCTCGGCCAGGCTGACGTTGTTGACCGAGACCCGCGGAATGGGGTCGTTATCCACGATCGTCCCCCTTCCCCGACCATCGGCGATCGACGTGCCCGCCGGAGACGGTGTCCTCAGGTTCAAGGCGAAGGTCTCGTTTGCCTCGTCGAGGAGGTCGCCGCGGACCGGCACCGCGACCGACTTCCTCGTCTGGCCCGCGGCGAAGTTGAGCGTGCCTGAGGTCCCGGTGTAGTCGGATCCCGCGCGCGCCCTGGCGTCCTGGGTGGCAAAGCGCACCGAGGCCGCCCCGGTGCCTCCAGTGCGCGTCACGGTGAAGGTCGCCGTGCGCGTGCCCGAGTCGCCCTCGGTGACCGAGGCGTCGGAGACCGAGAAGGCCGGGTCGTCGTCGATGATCGTCCCGGTCCCCGTGCGGTCGGCGATCGACGCGCCCGGAGACGGGGCACCCAGGTTGAGTGTGAAGGTCTCGTTGCGCTCGTCGGTCGTGTCGGGCCGGATCGGGACGGTCACGGTCTCAGCGTTTTCGCCCGGCGCGAAGTCGAGCGTGCCTGCGGTCCGGGTGTAGTCAGCCGGTGCCGTAGCGGTACCGTTCGCGGTGGCGAAGTTGACCGACGCCGGGCCGTCGCTGTTGGAGCGCGTGATGGTGAAGGTCGCGTTCCTCCTGCCCGAGCTGCCCTCGGTGACCGAGGTGTCGGAGACCGAGAACGTCGACCGGCGGAACTCGAAGGCCCCGATGTCGTCGACCCCCGTTCCATTGCCGTCCCCGTCCAAAGGCCGGGGGACGCCGCGCTGATCGTCCGTCTGCGCCGAGTCTCCGCGGTCTCAACCCGGAGCACACTGGTGCCGGGCGGCTCGGTGGCCGCGGCTTTATAGCAGCTCGCCTTGGACCTGTCGCACAACGAGGAGCCCGGACAGGTCGGGAGACCGACCGTGTCCAGGCGCGCTAGCCCCGCCCGAGCCAGCTCAGCGCGCAGGATCTGCCCGAGCCAGCCGGATGTCGACCGGTCGCCCGTCGATGCTCACCGAGGTGGTGCCGACCGAGCCCGCACCGTCGTAGGAGAGCTCGACCGCGAGTGTCTCCGTCGTAACGTAGGGCTCGTGAGCCCGCACCGCGTCGAGCAGCTGCTCGTCGCCCGACAGCGCGAGCTCGATCCGGTCCTCCACCGCCAGCCCCGCCCCCTTGCGCGCCGCCTGGACGGCGTGCACCACCTCCCGCGCCAGCCCCTCGCGGCGCAGCTCGTCGTCGAGCTCGAGGTCGAGCGCAACCGCGTGGCCGCCCGCACGCTCGAGCTGGTAGCCCTCGCGCGGTCTGAGCACGAGTTGGACGTCGTCGGCGTCGAGAGCATGCTCATGCGCGTCGATGGACACCCCGACGCTGCCCCCGCCGCGCAGGGTTGCCGCCGCCGACCGAGCATCGAGCGCGCCCACCGCGGCGGCCACCTGCGGCATCCGCTTGCCAAAGCGCGGGCCGAGCGCGCGGTAGTTGGGCTTGAGCTCCCACTCGCCGAGCTCCTCGGCGTCGGAGACGAAGCGCAGGCGCTTGACGTTCAGCTCGTCGAGCACGAGCGCCTCCAGTCGCTCGATCGCCGCCTGCTCGGCCTCGCGGGCGACCACGACCACCTCGCCGAGCGGCTGGCGGACCTTGACCTTGGCCTGGGCGCGGGCCGCGCGGCCGAGCTCGACCGCCTCGCGCACCGTCGCCATCGCGGCCTCGAGCCCCTCGTCGCGGAGCTCAGGGTCGTACGCTGGAAAGTCGCACAGGTGCACGGACGGCTCTGAGCCGTCCAGGTTCTCGTAGATCTCGTCCGCCACGAACGGGACGAGCGGCGCGAGCAGCTTCGAGAGCTCGACGAGGCAGTGGCGCAGCACCGCGAACGCCGTCTGGTCGCCGTCCCAGAAGCGCCGGCGCGAGCGACGCACGTACCAGTTCGACAGCTCGTCGACGTAGGCGGCGAGCGCGCGGCCCGCGAGCGTAGTGTCGTAGTCGTCGAGGCGGTCGATCACGAGCTCGGTCGTCGCCTGCAGGCGCGAGAGCACCCAGCGGTCGAGGTCGGTCAGCGTGCTTCGGTCGACCTCGTCGAGCGCCGGCGGCTCGAGGTCCCCGGCGTTCGCGTACAGCACCAGAAACGAGTAGGTGTTCCACAGCGTGAGCATGAACTGGCGCACCGACTCGCCCACGGTCTCGAGCGAGAAGCGGTAGCCGTCCCAGGGCTGCTTCGAGGTGAAGTAGTACCAGCGGAACGCATCCGCGCCGTGACGCTCGATCACCTCCCAGGGCACGACCACGTTGCCCCGGCTCTTCGACATCTTGTGGCCCTCGGGATCGAGGATCAGACCCAGGCAGAGGACCGTGCGATAGGAGGACGTTCCGTAGAGCAGGGTCGAGACCGCGAGCAGCGAGTAGAACCACCCGCGGGTCTGGTCGAGCGCCTCGCAGATGTAGTCCGCGGGAAAGCGCTCCCGAAACAGGGCCTCGTTCTCGAACGGCGAGTGCCACTGGGCGAAGGGCATCGATCCCGAGTCCCACCAGGCGTCGATCACCTCGGGCACGCGGCGCATCTCCTCGCCGCAGTCGGGGCACGGGAAGGTCACGTCGTCGATGTAGGGCTTGTGGAGATCGGACGGCACGGCGTCCGCCCCCGCGAGCTCGCTCAGCTCGGCCACCGAGCCCACGCAGACCTCGTGGTCGCCGCCCTCGCACCTCCACACCGGCAGCGGCGTGCCCCAGTAGCGCTCGCGCGACAGCGCCCAGTCGACGTTGTTCTCGAGCCAGTTGCCGAAGCGACCGTGCTTGATGTGCTCCGGGTACCAGGTGATCTCCTCGTTGGCGGCGAGCAACTCGTCGCGGATGGCGGTCGTGCGCACGTACCAGCTCGCCTTGGCGTAGTAGAGGAGCGGCGTTCCGCAGCGCCAGCAGTGCGGGTAGGCGTGCTCGAAGCGCTCCGAGCGCAAGAGACGACCGGACTCGCGCAGGGCCTCGACGATGTCGGGGTCGGCGTCCCGGACGTTGCGCCCGGCGAAGGGGCCACCGCGCTCGTCGAAGGCGCCGTCCTCGCGGACAGGGTTGATCACGGTCAGGCCGTAGCGCTCGCCGAGGCGGAAGTCGTCTTCGCCGAAGGCGACGGCGGTGTGGACGACGCCCGTGCCCTCGGCGGTGGTCACGAAGTCGCCTTCGAGGACGGTGTGGCCGCGTGGACCGTAGTCGTCGATGTAGGGAAAGGGGGGTTCGTAGGCAGTCCCGACGAGGTCCGAGCCCGGCATGCGCGCCTCGATCTGCGCGCCCTCCCCGAGAACCCGCTCGACCAGGGCCTCGGCGAGGATGAGGGTCTCGCCCTCCACGCGCACGCGCGCGTAGGTCACGTCGGAGGCGACCGCCAGGGCCGCGTTCGAGATCAGCGTCCACGGGGTGGTCGTCCAGCCGAGGAACGACACGCCGTCCTCCCCCCGGACCGGGAAGCGCACGTACACCGAGGGGTCGACGACGTCGCGATACCCGAGCGCGACCTCGTGCGACGAGAGCGCGGTTCCGCACCGCGGGCAGTAGGGCACGACCCGCCGCCCCTCCTCGAGCAGCCCACGCTTCCACACCTCCTTGAGCGACCACCACACCGACTCGACGTAGTCGTCGTCCATGGTCAGGTACGCGTCGTCGGTGTCGATCCAGAAGCCGATCCGCTCGGTCAGGCGGTTCCACTCCTCGACGTAGGCGAGCACCGACTCGCGGCAGCGCGCGTTGAACTCGGCGATCCCGTAGCGCTCGATGTCC
>Ga0136616_10000579_pt1 | contig 17701 bp, 23 predicted proteins | sample AntDrymUQ2992106_2_FD_106648 | JGI IMG/M metagenome (GOLD analysis project Ga0136616, IMG submission 106648) | Polar desert sand microbial communities from Dry Valleys, Antarctica - metaG UQ299 (21.06) | ecosystem: Environmental > Terrestrial > Soil > Desert | place: Antarctica: Dry Valley...
CCGAGGGCGAGGATCACCCAGAAAGTCGGGGAGAGCGCCGCCGCGAGAGTGGCGGCGAGCTCGGTGTAGGAGCCGGCGGGAATCTGCTCGCGCAGGGCGGGCTGCAGGAGAGAGTTCGGGTCGGCGAGCAGGTCGGCGAGGTCCGCGTCGCCCCCGGAGGCCCTCTCGACGGCGTCCTCGTAGCGGGCGCCCAGAGAAGCGTTCAGGAGGGCGCCCATAACGGCGACCGCGACCGAGCCTCCGACGGTCCGGAAGAAGACGATGGAAGAGGTCGCGCTCCCGCGCCGGTTCCACGGTACGGCATTCTGGACGCTGACCAGGTAGCTCGTGCTGGTGAACCCCAGGCCCAGCCCGATGACGAAGACCGCAGCGACGACGTACCACAGAGGCGTTCCCTCGCCCATCAGGACGCAGAGCCCACCACCCACGGCGATGAGCGCGGAGCCCAGAAGGAGCGTCGCGCGGTAGCCGGTTACGAGGAGCATCCGTCCCCCGATAACGGACGCGACCGGCCAACCTATAGAGACTGGCGCTACCACCGCCCCCGCCGTCAACGCCGTCCCCGAGAGCGACCCCTGCACGAAGAGCGGCACGTAGACCGAGACGCCGAAGAGCACGCCGCCGAGAGCGAGGTTTCCGAACACGGCCACCGCGAAGATGCGGTCCCTGAAGAGGCCCAGGGGGACCACGGGGTTTTCGACCCGGGCCTCGACGGCGACGAAGAGCGCGAGCGCCGCCGCCCCGCCAAAGAAGAGCGCCAGGGTCGGGGCGGAGAGGGATGGAGCGCCTCCCGAGCCACCGCCCAGGAGCGCCAGAAGCACGGCGACGAGGCCGCCGGTCAGGAGAGAGATGCCGAGGTAGTCGACGCGGCTGCCGGAAGACTCCTCACGCACGGAGCGCTCGGTGAGGGTGGCGGCGAGGAGCGCGGCGGCGACTAGGCCGAAGGGGAGGTTCACGTAGAAGACCCATCGCCAGGAGACGTAGTCGGTGATGAGGCCGCCGGCAGCCGGGCCTAGCACGGCGGAGATACCCCACACCGCCCCGAAGAGCCCCTGGACGCGGGCCCTGGTCTCGAGCTCGAAGATGTCGCCGACTATGGTTATCGCGATCGGCTGGACCGCTCCCGCCCCGAGGCCCTGCAGCGTGCGGAAAGCTATGAGTCCAGTCATCGTTTGTGAGGTACCGGCCAGCAGGCTGCCCGCGAGGAAGAGGAAGATCCCGGCCAGGTAGACAGGCTTGCGGCCGTAGGTGTCCGAGAGCTTGCCAAAGACGGGGCCGGTCACGGTCGCGGCGAGGAGGTACGAGGCGAAGACCCAAGGGTAGAGCGAGAGCCCGCCGAGCTCCCCGATCACCGTCGGCATCGCCGTCCCGACCACGGTGGAGTCGAGCGCCGCCAGAAACGTCCCGATGAGCGTCGCGAGCGTGATGAGCGTCTTGCGACGCTTGCTCAATCCCAAGCCCTAGAAACCTGCCTTCTGTGATCCAGGATCGCCAAAACAACGATCTTAGCATCGCGGCGGCCTCCAGAGGAGACACACTACGAGCGTGGCGGACAACGCTCCCGCTTGGCCTCTTACCCCACGACTGTCCGGCCGAAGCGAGTCGTGCTTCTTCCGCGCCTGGCTCCTCTGAACTTTCTGAGCTTGACCTCGGAAGCTGGGGGGCACGAAACGCCCGGGAGCGCATGACGGCTGATATTGCGATACTTATCTTGATAGCATGCCCTAATGCCAGAGACGTGGGAACACAGACTGCCGGTCGACGAAGAAGGTTTGGTCGGCACGCTGTTCTGCCCTTCCACGCCCGGTCCGCACCCGGCGGTGATAGCCCTCGGCGGGGTGGGAGGCGGGCTTCGGGAAGGCGGCGCCGAAGCGCTCGCTTCGGAGGGTTTCGCGGCGCTGGCGCTTGCTTACTTCGGGGTCGAGCCGTTGTCCCGCGAGCTGGTAGAGATCCCCCTGGAGTATTTCGAGAAGGCCATCGCGTGGTTGAAGTCCCGACCCGAGGTCGATGCGAACCGCATAGCCGTCGTGGGCAACTCGAAGGGCGGCGAACTGGCTCTCTTGCTAGGGGCGACCTACCCGGAGGACGTCAAGGCGGTCATCGGATACGCGCCAAGCTCGGTCGTCTGGCAGGGGATCGCCTTCGATCGCGAGGCTTATTACGGGGGGCCCAGGTCCCCCTGGTCCTCGAGGGAAGAGCCCGTCCCGTTCGCCAGACTCGCGCGACCCCTCCCCGCCGAGACGGTCCGGATAGTAGGGTCCTACTTAAGGCGGCAACCGATCGTCGGACGCGTCTTCTACGAGCGCGCCCTCGAAAACGAGACGGCCGTCACCGCTGCGGGGATCGCGGTGGAGAGGATCGACGGCCCTTTGCTATTAATCTCCGGTACCGACGACCAGATGTGGCCCTCGACACGTCTCTCCGAGATGGTGATCGAACGACTAAAGGCCCACGATCACCCCTTCCCCTACGAGCACCTGCGCTACGAGGGAGCGGGGCACATGATCACGCTGCCAAACGCCGAGCCGCCAGCGTCCTGGTCGAGCCGTTACGAGGTAGGCGGAACCCAGGAAGCCAACGAGTTCGCCAACGCCGACTCGTGGACGAAGGTACTCGGCTTCCTGGAGAAGCACCTCAAGCACGGGAGTTCTTAACGGAGCGATACAGCCAAAGGGTACGCACCCACTGCCTGCCGCTTACCTCGGCCAGCTTTGACTCTCTCCGACAGGAAGTTTACGGAAGCACGGTGAACCGGGCGACGTAGGCGCTCCGTTTCCGACGACGGCTACAGCAGGGACTTCTTGCGCTTGACGAGTTGCCTGGCCAGGGAGACCAGCTCGTCGGGGAGGAATGGCTTGCGCAGGATGCGCACGGAGCCGTGCGTCCTCTCGCCCAGCATGCGGGCCTCCGGGTCTCGCTTGCCAACCGTGAGGACCACGGGTATTTTCTGGGTCTTTGGCATCGCCTTCAGGCAGTGGCAGGCTTCGAGGCCGTTTACCTCGGGCATGGAGGCGTCCATGACGATCAGGTCGACCCTCCGACTTAGGGCCTCTTGCAAAGCCTCCTGGCCGTCGGCGGCCTCAACCACTCTGAAGCCGGCGCCGCGCAGGGCGTCTGCTGCCTCTTCGAGGAGAACGGGATCATCGTCTGCGAGCATGACCGTGAAAGCCATAGGCGCAGATTTTACACCAATCGTCGTACAACACACGGCGCGCGAATACCGACGCGCGGGGCGAGATGCGTTAGACTCCTGTGTGAGTCGGAAGACCTTTACTCTGTAGCGACGAGGGGTGACCGTGGAAGACCAAAAGTATTACCGCAAAGGTTTCAAGATGCGGGAGAACATCCAGCATCTCCTCAACCGCGACTACCGCTCCGAGGTCGTGGACAGGCTGCGCGAGAACGGCAACGTCTTCTCGGCGGACGGTCTCACCATCAGGCTCGCCGACGAGTTCGGGTTCTGCTACGGGGTGGACAGGGCCGTGGACTACGCCTTCCAGACCCGCGAGAAGTTCCCCGACAAGCGCATCTACATCACGGGGGACATGATCCACAACCCCTCGATGAACGACCGCCTGCGCGAGATGGACATACGCTTTCTCTCCGAGGGCTTCAACGGCCGCCCGGACGCTCTCTTCGATACCTTGGGTCCCGAGGACGTCGTGCTCCTCCCTGCCTTCGGCGCGCCCGTGGACTGGGTGAACAAGCTCAGGGAGAGGGAGTGCATCGTCGTGGACACCACGTGTGGCTCGGTGCTCTCGGTGTGGAAACGCGTCACCCGCTACGCGCAAGGGGGCTTCACGAGCATCATCCACGGCAAGTACTACCACGAGGAGACGAAGGCAACCGCCTCCCAGACTCTCAAAGACGGCGGCAACGGCAAGTACCTGGTCGTCCGCAACCTGAAGGAGACCGGCTACGTCGTGGACTTCATCCTCGGGAAGATGGACGCCGGGGAGCTAGAGGAGAAGCTCGGCCACGGCATGTCCCCCGGCTTCGACCCGGAAGAGGATCTCCAGAGGGTCGGCGTCGCCAACCAGACCACGATGCTCATGAGCGAGACGATGGCCGTCGGCGAGGAGCTGAGGAAGGCGATGGGCGAGCGTTACGGGGAAGCCTACATCGCGGAGCACTTCCAGCTCTTCGACACCATCTGCTCGGCGACGCAGGACAGGCAGGACGCGCTCTTCGGGCTCCTGGAGCACCCCCTGGACGTCGTCGTCATCGTCGGAGGCTACAACTCCTCGAACACCAACAACCTGGCGATCATCGCCGAGGAGAGGGTCCCGAGGAGCTACCACGTAGCCAGCGGAGACTGCATAAACGGGGCCGTGATCCGGCACAAGCCCCCCGGCACACCCCTAAACCCGCGCGAAGAGGTCGAGGAGAGAGGCTGGCTCCCCGATGGGCCGGTGCGGGTCGGGCTGACCGCCGGAGCGTCCACCCCCAATTCCCAGATAGGTCTCGCCATCGGGCGCATCCTCGAGGCCAGGAACCTCTCGCCCGAACTGGCGCTGGTCTAGCCGGCGCTCGCCTGGCTGGGCTGTCAGCCGCTTATCTCCAGAATATTACGGGCCACGTCGACGAACTCCTGAGCTTCGGCGGAGTCGGGCTCGACGGTAGCGCCGGTGTCGAGGAGTATCTGCACGTCGCCTTGTTTCGCGCCCGTGGAGTCTTGCAGGTAGTTGCGCAGGGCGAAAACGGCGCCGGCCGCGGCGCCCAGTAGGACCAGGCGTCTCAGAAGCTTCCTCATCTACTGCTTCCTCTCCCCGGGGCCGCCGACTTCGGAGGCGTCGTCCCCGGAATCACCGTCTCCCAAGCCCAGTATCCGTTCGATCTCCGCGCGTACGTTGCGCATGTCGTAGAGGACGAGGCCGACCCGGGCGTCGGGTCCGGTCGTCGCGGCGATTGTCCCGCCGCCTTCGAGACCGACGAGGAGGACGCATCCCCCCTCTTCCCCGATCCTGACCTGCGTGAACCCGCTCCCGCCGTTCTCCCGTGCGATCCTACGCGCGATACCCGCCAGGGCCGCGAGCATGGCGGCATGCCGCTCCCGGTCCACCCCGGGCGGCAGCGTTGAACCCCTGAGCTCCCCGTCTCTGGAGAGCACCGCCGCCGTCGTAACCTCCCCGGAGAGCGCCCGCAGGTTCTCGAGCACCCCCTCCAACTCCCCAACGCCGGTCGCACCGCCCTCGGCCATCTTACTCCTTCCGTCCCCGTGAGCCTCTTCAGGTCGGGCATTATACCAACCCCCGCCGACACCCTTCCCGATCCACACCGCCCTGCTCGTGGTCGCCGCCATTAAGGTAGCACTTCCGACAGTCCCCGAACCCCTCTCCCGCGAGCCCCGCAACCTAAGGCCAGCGCAACTTAACAAGGACTTCCGAGGGTGATATATTTCGTTCTCCCGGGCGATTAGCTCAGCGGGAGAGCGCTGCCTTCACACGGCAGAGGTCGCTGGTTCGAACCCAGCATCGCCCACTCAAGAAGTACCTGTAAATAACGATAAAAGAGAAGCCCCCTGTGGTACCGGGGGTGGAAATGGCGTTCGCGGGATCGCGGGTACCGTTCGAAGGGACCGTTGAGCCCTGATACTGCCGTTCATCTCCGAGAGCTCGCCCCCACCGTCGCAGTGAGAATACGTGAGCGGCTTCAGGAACGGCGTCGGTAGGTTCCCCTCAGCAACTTGATGGCAACTGCCGACGCCTGCGTAGTAGGGACCTAGCCCTTCGGCGGGTCGTCGGGATGAGGGTGCCAGAAGGCCCTTTTCCTAGCTTCCTTTTCTTCGCTGATGGCGACACTACCGGGCTCGGCGACGCCCGAGAGGTAGGAGAAGGCGCGGGAGACGGCGTCCTCATGGAGGCGCTCGGCTAGCTCGACGGAGTACGACATCGCCGATGGTGCCTCTCCTTGCTGCTCGTGCAGCCGGTCGGACCACTTGAGGAGGGCGTCTATAGCGCGTAGGCGTTCCTGCATCGTGAAGTCGGGTATCTCTAGGGAGCCCGAAAGGGCCTCCACGCAGGATCTCGGTGTGTAGACCCGCGCCTTACAAGAGCCGTCCGCGAAGAACGAGAGCCCTCTGTGTGTGAAGACGATCCCTCCGCCGACCACTTCGTGGAGGTTCGGACACTGGGGAAGTCTGCGCCTCAAGGTCTCCTTGACAGCGTTGGCCTCCCTGATCCACTGCTTGTCGAACGGCCTGAGCACCTCGTGCTGTTGTACGAGACGGCCACCGGGCTCGCGGTAGGTCTTTACCCTTCGCCACTGGCTGTCTTGGCAAGTGATCTCGCCGCTCCAGTGCTTGACCTCGTAGACCCATATACCGGTCGGGCCGACGACGATCACGTCTGCGTCGAGGCTTCGGGCCACCAGGAGACCACTTACGGCAACGTACTCCTCGGGCAGCTCGCCAGCGAGGTAGGAGACGAAAGCCGCCTCGCCCTCGTCCCCGTAGCGTCGCGCTGATAGAGCGGGTCCGGAGCGTCGTACCGACAGAGCGCGTCCGGAGATCGTGGCCCACCACTGGCTGGAGAGATCCGAGAGATCGGGAAGAGGGTCCGGGATGTGGAGAAGGGCCCAAACGCCGTAGATGGCGAGAACCGCCGGTATTACAAGCGCCAGGACGAGGACGACGGTGACGGCAGGGGGAGAAAGCAGGAGCAGGATGAGGGCCACAGCGAAGAGGAACAGCGCCACGAGGGACGCGGCGACTAGGGCAGCGTGCCCTCGTCCCCTAAGCCTCCGGAGTTCGGCCTCGTTTCTCTTCCGCCGGGCTTCCTCGAGCCGCGGGCCCCACTCGGCGCGGAAGCGCGCTTCGAGGGCTTCGACGCGTAGGAGGCCCTCGGCAAGGTTCCTCCACTCGGGGCCGATGCTCCTCACGCGCTGATGGTTCCCTGCAAAACGTTTGTCCTACTCAGGGCTGCTCTTGCCTGCATAGCCCGGGGATAAGACGCTCAAAGAATCTCCGTTTACAGCAGATCGAAGGGGGTTAGTATACCTGGATCTCCTGGATCTCGTTCGTTTCGCCACCCGGAAGGGCTCGCCGTTGCCGCTTCTCAACAGAGACTACGTTTTGAGCCGGTACCCTGTCTTGAAGATCCACCACACCGTGACCAGACAAATGGCCAGGAAGAGGATCGTCATGGTCAGGCTCACGTCGACGCCCACATCGGCGATACCGTAGAAGCTCCAGCGGAAGCCGCTGATCAGGTAGACGACGGGATTGAAAAGGGTGACCGTCTGCCAGAACGGCGGCAGCATGTTGACGGAGTAGAAGCTGCCGCCGAGGAAGACCCTCAAGGCTTCATCACCGAAATTCTGGGGTACGTACCACTTGACCGCCACGTTGTTGCCCACTATCAGGACGAGGGGAGAAGCTCCCTCGCTCAATGCGTGTGCCGGTCGGATCGGGTTATCTCGACGCTGTCGCTGAAGCGGCGGCCTTGTTTGCTCAGTCGCGCGTGGATCTGTGGCGCTCTAGAACCACTCTCGGAGATCACCCCGATCCTCGCATCGGAGCGCTTCTTCCTCCAGGTGCTATCCTTGTTCTTAGACCGTAGCCGCTTGCCCATGCCTGCCCCTTTTCTCCGCGACCCGCTCCACGTCTTTGGGGTCCACGAGCCAGCCCAGAGCCGTCTTCACGCCCCGTAGCTCACCGCTGCGAGCCAGGTGCGTCACCCACTGGCCAGATGTACCTAGAACACGCCCCGCCTGGGAAGGAGCCTCCGCTACCTCCGTCACCTTCAGCCATTCGCGCTGCTCGTCCATGCAGCCCTCCTACGTTCGTTTGCGGTTGCGCGGATGCTACGGCGCGTCGTGGCACTTGCGTACCGGAATCTGAAGGATCGTCGAATTCTGGGTGCGCGAAGAGCCACCGCCGGTGCCTGGTACTTTCTCCGCTAGCCGACGCCAGCCGACCTTACGGTGCTCGAAGCGGGGAGTCGGGCACGGACGCTAAGATCCAGCCCCAGAGCATCGGCGGCCTCTGCCAGACGCCACAGGCTGATCCTCTGCCAGCCGTCCCGCTCGTAGCGCGCCACCTGCTGCTGGGTCATGCCGAGCAGTTCGCCAAGCTCGGCCTGCGTAAGGCCCCGAGCTATGCGCGCTTTGGTTATCAGTTCTCCGAGGGAGTCCAGGTCGTCGGCGCCGAAGGAGAGCAGACGCCCCTCCTTGAGGTCCTCGTACTCGGCGATCTCGCGCTCCATGTCCTCGATCTGCATCCGCAGCGCGTCGATCACCGCCGAGGCCACCTTGTCCCGCTCGGCCGAACGTCGGACCGAAGAGAGCTTTTGCAACTCCGCTTCAAGCTCGGAGAGCTGCTCCTTGCTGCGCCGGTACTCCTTGTCGTTGCGGATCACACCTTCACCTCCTTGCTCGCAGTTCTACAGAAAGCACGCCCCGCTCTCGGCCTTCCCGGTCGGTCTGGAAGAACCGTAGGAAAGGCTGTCCCGATCCCAATTCCGTCGCCGCCGCCGGGAAGAAGTCCATGCCGAAACGCCTCTTGGCCTCCGCCCGATTGAACAGGCTTGGCGGGAATACGGGGGCTAACCGCCGCAGGTCCTCAGCAGCAACGTCCTCCGCCAGGTCGTAGCAGCCGTCTATGTCGTTCGGGCGATCCTTGTCTGTAACGAAGCTCCCGTCCAGGTACGCCCGCGTCACGCCGCAGGAAGCCATCAACTCCAGGGCCACTTCCAGCCCTTCGAGCAACTCCCGCCTCTTGCGACTCCAACCCATCTTCTCCTTGAGCTCCTCTAGGTCAGTCTCGTGAACGCCCGGCGGCAACAGCCCCTCATTCGTGAACCCCGGTATCATCTGGGCCAGTGTACACCATTTTTGTTGTGCGCTCGTTACTCTGCGCAGCCGGGAAGCTACTGCAACCGGGCCGGTACGGGCACGTACGCGGTGGACAGATCGCCGCGACAAGTTTCGCGAAACGCCTGCAAAACAACGTAGTTCTCGGACGCAGTAGGACAGGGTCGAATATACTCGACCGCCTTCACACGGCAGAGGTCGCTGGTTCGATAGGGCCTCGCCCACTCTAAAAAAGCGGTTGTTTGCAGGTACTCGACAGAGACTACGTTTTGAGTCGGTACCCTGTTTTGAAGATCCACCACACCGTCACCAGGCAAATGGCCAGGAAGAGGGTCGTCATGCCCAGGCTCACGCCGACGCTCACATCGGCGATCTCGTAGAAACTCCAGCGGAAGCCGCTGATCAGATAGACGACGGGATTGAAAAGGGTGACCGTCTGCCAGAACGGCGGCAGCATGTCGACGGAGTAAAAACTACCACCGAGGAAGATCAAGGGCGTGATGATGAGCAGCGGCACGAGTTGCAGCTGCTCGAAACCGTCGGCCCAGATGCCGAGAATGAAGCCGAAGAGGCTGAAGGTCACGGCCGTGAGCACGAGGAAGGTAAGCATCCACAGCGGATGCGCGATCTCTAGCGGCACGAACAGACCCGCCGTGGCCAGGATGATCAGGCCCAGGATGATCGACTTGGTCGCGGCTGCTCCGACGTAGCTGATGACGATCTCGACAGAGGAAACAGGAGCCGACAGGAGCTCGTATATCGTACCCATGAACTTGGGGAAGAAGATGGCGAACGACGCGTTGGAGATGCTCTGCGTCAGCAGCGACAGCATGATCAGCCCGGGCACGATGAAGGCGCCGTAGCTAACCCCATCGATAGCGGTGATGCGTGAGCCGATCGCCGCGCCGAAGACGACGAAATACAAGGACGTCGAGATAACGGGCGAAACGATGCTCTGTAGCAACGTACGCCAGGTACGTGCCATCTCGAACTTGTAGATCGCGCGGATCGCGTGAAAGTTCAGGTTCACTTTCTCTCCTTCACCAAACTGACGAAGATGTCTTCCAGCGAGCTTTGCTCCGTTTGCAGATCCTGGAATTTGATGCCCGTTGCGTTGAGGTCCGCGAGCAAAGCGGTGATACCCGTGCGCTCGGTTTGCGTGTCGTACGTGTAGATCAATTCGCTACCGTCTGCCGCGAGTTCCAATCCGTAGCCGGCAAGTTCGCTCGGAATACCGTCGAGCTTGTCGTGCAACTGTAGCGTCAGTTGCTTCTTGCCGAGCTTGCGCATGAGTTCGGCTTTCTCTTCGACCAGGATGATCTCGCCGTTGCTCATAACCCCGATCCGGTCGGCCATCTCTTCGGCCTCGTCGATGTAATGGGTGGTCAGGATGATGGTCACGCCGGTTGCGCGCAGCAAGCGCACCGTCTCCCACATGTCCCGCCTCAATTCGACGTCGACGCCTGCCGTCGGCTCGTCGAGAAAGAGAATTTGCGGCTCGTGCGACAGGGCCTTGGCGATCATAACCCGGCGCTTCATGCCGCCGGAAAGCGTGATGATCTTGCTATCCTTTCTGTCCCACAGGGACAGGTCCTTGAGCACTTTCTCGACGTAGCCGGGATTCGGCCGCTTGCCGAACAGCCCTCGGCTGAAGGTGGCGGTGTCCCAGACGGTCTCGAACGCATCGGTCGTTAGTTCTTGCGGGACGAGGCCGATCATGGACCGAGCCGCACGGTACTCGGTGACGATGTCATGACCGTCGGCCAGAACGACGCCTTCGGTCGGATTGACGATCCCGCAAATGACGCTGATCAGGGTCGTCTTTCCGGCGCCGTTCGGACCCAACAGGGCAAAGATCTCTCCCCGGCGGATGTCCAGGTTGATGTTCTTGAGCGCCTGGAAGCCGGAAGCGTAGGTCTTGGAGAGCTTGGATACGGAAATGATGGGCTGCAAGGTCAGGCGTCCAGAGTGTCCGGGACGGACAGGTCACCGCGCACGACCTCGACGTTACTGGCGTCTTCGGGGTTGCGGGTCAACGTACGGACAGCAGCGCCCGTGCCCGGCAGTTGGACCACGACGTGTCGACCGACATTACCGGTCGCTTCGGTAACCAGGATCACTCCTTCGCCTCCTCAGGGGTTCGGTTGCAGAGCACGCGCGGCATGCTAAGACTTCAAGGCAAGGGTTCACGGCGTTCGTCGCGGTAGGCGCCTCCAGGCGGGGAGTCGGACGCCCATGACCTTTATAGAGCGTTGTGCGGCATCCATTGGACGAGTTGGATGACGACTCCGTTGGGGTCCGTGACCTGGAAGAATCGCTCTCCCCATGGCTCAGTCTGGATCGGCGTGGTGATCTGTACGCCCTCCTGCTGCAGTCGCGCGTACTCATCGTCGATGTTGTCGACGACGAAGACGACCAGCAGCCCGTCCGCCTGTCGCCCGCGCATGCTGTCGGGTTTGAAGCTCTCCAGGCCCGTGCGCAGGTAGATGAGGTTGAAGCCCGCGTCCTGTCTTGACAGAGAGACGAAGCCGTCGTCCGCCATGTCCTCGGTGAAGCCGAGATGCTGCTTGGCGAAGGTAGCCGATGCGACCGGGTCGTCGACGTTCAGCGAGAGGGCGGAGGCGGTGATTTGCACAGGGACTCCTTGGTTTACTGGCCGGACGCGACCTACTTGCTAAAGCGTACATTGTACGTCGTACGGTGCTCACGTGGGAGGATCCATCATTTCTTGTTGCGGTACAGGTACATGGTGAGCGGCGCGAACATGGCGATGAGCGCTCCGGATGTCAGGAGTACCCAGCCGATCTGCCACGGCGTCACCGTTCCCGACATTAGGCCGCGCACCGCCGTCACCAGGTGAGTGATGGGGTTGGCGCCGACGATCGCCTCCAGCCACGACGGCATGGTTTGCGGGTCCACGAAGATGTTGCTGGCAAACGTGAGAGGGAACAGGACCATCATGCTCACGCCCATAACCGAGTTCGGCGTCCTCAGAACCAGCCCGAGCGCGGTCCAGATCCACGACAGGCTGAACGAGAACACGAGGAGGAGCACCACCGACAACAGCACGCCGACCACGCCGCCGTCCGGTCGGAAGCCCAGCACCAATCCCAGCACGATGACCATCGTCGATGCCATCGTGTAGCGTGCGGCGTCACCGAGCAGGGCCCCGACGAGGACAGCCGGACGCCAGATCGGCAGCGACCGGAAGCGGTCGAATACCCCCTTGGAGATGTCGGTGTTCAGCGTGAACCCGGTGTAGATGGTGATGAACACCACGGTCTGGACCAGGATGCCCGGCAGGAGGAACTGTAGGTACTCGCCGGTCGACCCGGCCAAAGCGCCTCCGAACAGATAAGTGAACATCAGCGTAAACATGATCGGGAACGCGGTGACGTCGAACAACTGCTCGGGGACGTGTTTGATCTTCAGCAGTGCCCGCCACCCGAGCGTGAGGGACGTGGACAACGCGCTCGGACGCGGCGGCCGGGCGCGGGCCCCCAGCGCCTCATGCAGCGCATCGTCGCGGACGGACTGTCCTGATGTGGTCGGCGGCCTCATGCGGCATCCCCCTCGGTAGTGGTGGCATCGTCGTTCTCGGCCGGGTGGCCAGTCAGGGCAAGAAACACCTCGTCCAGGCTCGGCTGGCCGAGCGCGAAGTCGGTGATCGCAACACCGGATCGGGACAGCTCCGCGAGGGCATGCGCGACTCGTTCTGGGTCGGAAACCCGGGCCGAGAGCGCCGCCGGGTCGGATTCGAGGTGCAAGGGCACGCCGAGAGTCTGCGAGAGCACCCGCTCGGCCTCGGGCCTGTCTTCGGGATCCCGCAACCGTACGTGCAAGGCGCCCGAGCCGACCGAGGCCTTGAGCTCGCCGGGGGTGCCTTCGGCGATAACCTTGCCACGGTCGATAACGGCGATCCGGTCGGCGAGCTGGTCGGCCTCATCGAGGTACTGCGTGGTGAGCAACACCGTCGTGCCATCGGTGGAGAGAGCCCGGACGATGTCCCAGACCTGGTTGCGGCTGCGCGGATCCAACCCGGCGGTCGGCTCGTCCAGGAAGATCAGGTCCGGCGTGACGACGATGCTCGCCGCGATGTCGAGCCGGCGCCGCATGCCGCCTGAGTACTTCTTGACCTGACGGGTGGCCGCCTCGGCCAGGTCGAAGGCGTCTAGCAGCTCCCTGGCCCTCGTCTTGGACTGTGCCCGCGAGTGGCCCAGCAGCCGGGCGATCAGGACGAGGTTCTCCAGCCCGGTGAGATCCTCGTCGACCGAGGCGAACTGTCCGGTGAGGCTAACCCGGCCGCGCACCGCATCGGCCTCGCGCACGACGTCGTGTCCGAACACCCGCGCCGTGCCGGAGTCCGGACGAAGCAGGGTGGCGAGCATGCGGATCGTCGTGGTCTTGCCGGCGCCGTTCGGGCCGAGTAAACCGTAGATCTCACCTGGAGCCACCTCCAGGTCCACACCGTCGACTGCGATGTTGTACCCAAACCGGTGAACTAACCCCACGGCGTGGATCGCCATTCCATCCACACCCTCCACTGAACCACGTCCGGCACTCATCTCTCGATCACCTTTCGTTGCGCCTCCTTTCGCCGGCAGGTTGCCCCGCGATAGAGCCTTTTCTTCGACGCTTTCACGCCTTCTGAGTGTAGGACAGGAACTCCCGTTTCCCCACGCCGTTATTCGCGGATTCAGCAGATTGTTATCATCCGCGGCGGCCTTCGCGCGCTCGTAGCCGCTCGTAGTTCATGCGGAAGAGTTCCACGGCTCCGGGCACGTCTTCCGCGCTTCGTATCTGGTAGCTCGCCGTCGTCCGGCTGTTCGGAAATGCGGGGTGAGCGATCGCTTGGCCGGACCGGATCAGCTCGTCCCGAACCTCCTTCGGGAACCGAAAATCGGCGTGCCCGTCGTCGTGGACGTGCCCGATCTGGGGTCCTCCGGTCTCGGGGTCCCCGTACCTGTAGCCGGTGACGCCGATACTGCCCGGGCCGTCTTCGTCCCTCTTCTTGAAGACTCCATCCCATCCCAAAACCTCGCGCTCTACCTGTGCCAACAGTTCGTCGTTCATTTCGCTTCTCCTTCCTGGCGAGAGGCGGGCATGACGCCTGATCCACCCAATCACCGCAATTGATCGAGACGATGCTTGCGTTATCTGGATATTCCTCCCTCGGTCATCGGCACGGGGCCGGGGGGAGGAGATTCATGGTAGTGGAGCACCTTCCATGCTCCGTTCTTGCGGCGCAGAATAAAGGTGTCTCGTCCATCAGCGATATGACTCTCCCCCTTGAGCTCGCCCTCGAAGTGGAAAATGCAAAATGCGTAGGCGACGTCACCAAGAACATCCACCGACAAATCGCTAACCGTCATAGTCCTTACCCGTCCTAAGAACCCGGCTACGCCCTCGTAGTATTGTTCTATCCCGGTCCAGCCCCGCACTGGCTGGGCCGCCTCCTGAGCAATATAGATGAGATTGTCGTAGTCCCGGTCCCAGATGGCTTTGAGCACCTCTACGTCCATCGTGGCAAACCCACGACGGTACTGCTCGATGATCGCCGCAATCTGTTGCCTGTCCCGTTCACTTGCCGTCATTGCGCTGTCTCCTCTCCGGATTGCTCGCTTTGCTTGTTTGCTTCGATGCTGCCCCGCAGCCCGAGCGCGGCTATCAGGGCGACGATCAGGGCGAGGACCATCGCCAGGAAGGCGTCGGAGAAGGGAGCGGCGTCGAGTGTGTACAGGGGGTTTATGGCGCCGGAACCAGCCTCTTCTCGGGCCGCCAGGAACGCTCCGATGAGTGCCGGTCCGGTCCCCGCGCCAAGGAAGAAGGCGCCAGCGAAGATGCCCATCCCTACCCCGACCTCTTCCTCCGGGAGCGCGTTGGCTGCGGCGTTGTTTGCCGGGGATTGGATGAAGGCGAAGCCGGCGCCCACTCCCAGTATCCCTGCGGCGATCAGCACGGGCGACGCTCCGGCGAACGTCGAGATGAACAGGGCCGAGAACCCCATGATCACGAGGCCCGCGACGATGGGCGGCCTCACGCCGACGCGATCGGAGAGACGTCCGCTCAGGGGGGAGAGGATAGCCAGGGCCCCGGCCCCGGGCGTCAGAACCAGCCCGGCGGCTCCCGGCGAGAGCCCGTTTGCTTCCACAACGAGCAGTGGGACGAAAACGAGCGCCGAGAGGTTGGCGAGCATGGAGAAGAACCCCACGAGCATCGCGGCCACATACGCCCGATTCTTGAAGAGCGCGGGCGAGACAAACGGGTGCGGAACTCCGTTTATGCGCCAGACAAACCCCGCCAGAGCGAGGGCTGCTCCCAGGAAGCTGCCCCAGGAGGAGGACGAGGCGAAGCCCGCGCCTTGACCTTGCGTGATGCCAAACAGGAAAAGTCCCGCGCCGAGGCCGAGCAAGACACCGCCAATCAGGTCGAAGCGGCGCTCGTCTTCTGAGCCGCCGTTCGGCAGCACGCGCTGGGCGAACGGGATCAAGAGGAGCATCAAGACGAGCGAGCCCAGGAAGAGAGCGCGCCAGCCGAGGAGTTGCCCGACCACTCCCCCAACGACGGGGCCCACCGCCGCCCCGATGCCCACGCTGGAGGCGACCAGGCCCAGGGCACCGCCCCGATTGCCGGGCGGCAGCACCTTCGCCACTGCGACCAACGCAAGCGCAGGTACTGCTGCTCCCCCGATTCCTTGCAACACACGTCCCAAGACCAGGGCCGCGAGGCTCGGGGCGAGGGCGCAGACGAGGCCGCCCGCGGCGAACCCCAACAGCCCGACGGCGAAGACGCGCCGGACCCCAAAGAGGTCCGAGATCCTACCGTAGAGCGGGACGCCGACGGCGTAGGCGAGCGCATAGCCGGTTATAACCCACCCCACTTGCGCCGCCGAGGCGCCGAACTCTGTCCTCATGAGCGGTATCACGACGTTGATCATCGTGCCCGTCAGCACCGTGGTGAAGACCGCCAGGGCGACCACCACCAGGAAGAGACGGGTGGATGCGGGCTTTTCGCGCCGAACTGCCTCACCCCCGACACTCATCGTGCAGCCCCGACGATCTTGGTGGCCCTTGCTTGCTCGCTCATGCTTTCAAGTCTTCTCTCGGCCGGTCCTCTGCTCTTGTCTTCTCGCCTCGACCGGCCTTCAGCGTGCGGGTCCACCAGGCGAGCTCGTCGAGCGTCGCCTCTGCCCCCCGATTGAGGAAATCGAAGTCGGAGAGCTCCTTACCCTCTTGCGTCACGCCAAGGTACGGCTCCATGCCTATATGCACGGCCGTTCGAGTCGGAGCCATCTGGAGCTCGATGCAGATCAAACGTAGCTGCTCGACCGCGCGGGCGCCGCCGACTCCCCCATAACCGACGAAGGCGGCGGGCTTCTTGTTGAACTCGGGATATGCGTGGTCGAGGGCATTCTTCAGGACGCCCGGGACGGAGTGGTTGTACTCGGCCGTGACGAAGAGGTATCCGTCGAGCTCGGCCATCTTCTGGCCCCAGCGTGGCGCGACCTCGGATTTCGAAGGGCCGTCGTAAGCTGGGGAGTCCGTCTCCCCGAAGAGAGGCAGTGGGAAATCTCTCAGGTCCACGATCTCGAAATCGAGGTCGGTCCGTTCGGACGCTATGTCGAGGATCCATCGCGCGGGTTTGTCGCCGAATCGCCCTTCTCGGATCGTGCTGATTATGATGCCGATCCTGGGCTTCTCCATGACTATTCGTTCTCCAACGCCGCGCGTCGCTCGTCGCGGGCCTTCGCGCGGTCGTAGTTCATGCGGAAGAGCTCGATCACGGCCTGGGCCGCCAGGAACAGCACGCTGACATCCAGCGCCAGCAACATGAGGGGAGGGCGAGCACGGTCAGCCCGATTCACTCTCGCCGTCCAGCTCTGGGCAATATCTACATTCACGAAATACCCTGTCTCTTGTCAGTCTTATCAGCCGTCTTCGCCACGGCGCATCCTCTCGAGGATCTCGTCGATGCGCCGCTCGGCCTCGGACCTCTCGACGAACTCGTAGTAGGGCTGACCTGCGGCAGCAATCCCGGGTACCATGAGGTCGAAGTCGAGAGTGCGGATCAGCTCCAGACTCTCGATGTAACGCTCGCGGTCGCTGATCCCGTCGAGTACCGCAGCCCTCCACCTGCCCCGGCTGAAGAAAATGGTGTCGCCGGTGAACAGGCAGCGATGCTGCCCTGTGTCCCAGAGGAAGGCGGTTGCTCCGCTTGTGTGGCCCGGAACCGGGATAACCTCGAATTCCTCGTCTAAGTGGTGGCGCTCAGAGAAAGTCTTGTCGACGTTGCAGGTTTCCGAGACCGGGGGCGCTTCTTTCTCATGGACGTGAAGCGGCGCGTCGAAGGTTCTTGCAACCCAGTCGCAGGTGGGTGAGGCTTCGTGGCGGTGGTTAAGGTACTGGTGCGAGATGCCGCCGAGGTCGTTGACCTCCTGTACCTCTCGTTCGAGCGTGGCGGACCTGTAGATGAGCAGGTTTCCCTCTTCGCGCTGAAGCAGGAAGGCACGGATCTCGAGCGAGGGTCCGAACCCCAAAGCCTCGGGCGCCGATGCATGGAGCTTGGGTATGACAGTTTTCATGAGAGATTCTCCTCCTTCTTTGGCCAGTTCGGTTGTTCGGTGCGCCGCTCGTCGCGGGCTTTGGCGCGGTCGTAATTCATGCGGAAGAGTTCGATCACCTCTGTTACGTCCTCCGGGCCTTCCATCCTCCGGCGCACCCAGCCCGAGTCGGGCAGCGGTGGATGCACCGAGGCTCGCCCTTGTGCTATTACTGATCTCTGCTCAAACACCTAAACCTCGAAGCCCGGTTGCCGGATGCAGCCGAGGATGACGTGCTTCTTGTGTCTCAACCGCTCCTTTGCCTTGCGTAGCTCGACCCTCAACTCCGCG
>Ga0136616_10000580_pt1 | contig 17690 bp, 16 predicted proteins | sample AntDrymUQ2992106_2_FD_106648 | JGI IMG/M metagenome (GOLD analysis project Ga0136616, IMG submission 106648) | Polar desert sand microbial communities from Dry Valleys, Antarctica - metaG UQ299 (21.06) | ecosystem: Environmental > Terrestrial > Soil > Desert | place: Antarctica: Dry Valley...
CCTCCAGCACCTTGAGGTGCTTGGAGACGGCTTGGACGGTCACGTCGTAGGGCTCGGCGAGCTCGTTGACGGTGGCGTCGCCGACGGCGAGCCTCGCCACCATGTCGCGCCGGGTGGGGTCGGCCAGGGCCGAGAACACCCGGGACAGCGGATCAGCCGCCATCGCTGCCTCCCTGCTATTCAACCGTGCGGTTGTCGACACGTTAAGACGCCGGTTCGACCGTTGTCAACCGTTTGGTTGAAAAGTCGTGCCGCGCGGTGGCGGGTGGAACCTGCGGCCGGCGTACGGCGTCCAAGCGCCGACCGCACGAGAGGAGACGACGGTGGCGATGACGAGTCGGCAGCCGGTACGACGGTCCTGGACATCAAGGCTGCTGTTGCTGGTGTTGGCAACTCTCCTCGGGCTGGCGTCCGCGGCCTGCACCGGAGGCGGCGGTGATGCAGCGACCGAGGGCGCCCCGGCCAGGGGCGGCCAGCCGGGGTCCGAGGTGGCCGCAGGGACAGCGGACACCGAGTCACCGAAGGAAGCTGGTCCCCGGAACGACGGCCAGGCCCGTCCGGCCGAGTCCCTAATCAGACTGCAGACAGACGTCCTCACCGGTCGCCGCGTCGTCCGCACTGCCGCGCTCACCGTGCAGACCCAGGACCCGTCGGCCGCGGCCCGCCGGGCGGAAGAGCTGGCAACGGGTGTCGGCGGTTACGTCGCCGATGAAAAGACCACCACTGAGCCCGGCCGGCCGGCGTACACGGTGGCCCAGCTGGTGTTGCGGGTGCCACCTGACGAGCTGGACGGCGTGCTGACCGGCTTGCAGCAGCTCGGCCGACGGATCAGCCAGACCCGGTCCGCGGATGACGTCACCGAGGAGTACGTCGATGTCGAACAGCGCCTCGCCACGCAGCGGGCCAGCCTGCAGCGGGTGCGCACCCTGCTGTCCCGCGCCGAGGACATCGGCGACGTGGTACGCCTCGAATCTGAGCTCACCGAGCGGCAGGCCGACCTGGAGTCGCTCGAGGCGCGGCTGCGCGTGCTCGGTGACCGGACCGACCTGGCGACGGTGACCGCGACGTTCGAGCCACCGCCCGCAGTGGCCGGACCCCGCCCGCCGGCCACCGACGACCGCGGGTTCTTCGTGGGCCTGCGGGAGGGCTGGCGCGCGTTCACGGCCGCGATCGCCGTGGCGCTGACCGTGCTCGGCGCGGTGTTGCCCTTCGCCGTCGTCGCGGCGGTGCTGTGGGTGCCTGCCCGCCTGCTCGCCCGCGCCGTACGCCGCCCGCGTACCCCTTGATCAGGCGGTTGGGAAGGGGCCGCCGGGGCGGCCGTTGCGGTCGGCGATAAGGCCGGCGAGCACCGACACGGCGATCTCCGGCGGGGTCTTCGACCCGATGTTCAGTCCGACCGGCCGGTGCACCGCGGCGATCATCTCGGCCGGAACCCCGAGCGCGCGTAGGGCAGCGACGTGCGGCGCGGTGTGCCGCGGACTACCCATGACGCCGACCCAGCGCGGCCCGGCGGCCAGTACGTCGCGCAGCACCTTCCCCAGCTCCGGGCGGTCGTGGTCGACGACCACGACGTCCGCGTCGGCGTGCACCACGCCGTCCTGCACCCCACGGGCCAGCTCGTGCGCGGCGTACACGCCGTCGGCCGCCCGAGCAGGGTCCGGCTCGAGCAGCACCGTGCGATAGCCCAGGTCGCGGCCGAAGTGCAGTAGGTGCTGCGCGACGGGTCCGGCGAAGACGGCGACGAGCGTGCGCGCGGCGGGATCGAGCGGCAGGTCCCCGTGCGCCAATGCGCAGGCCGGGTCCGCGTTCGGGTGCGGGGAGGCATGGGGGGCAGGGTGATACTCATGGTGGTGCGGCGGATTGCTGGGCACGCAGCCATTCTGCGCCGTACGGGTCGCGGCGGTTCAGCGTGCGGTCTCCGCGTGCACCAGCTCCACGACCCGGGTGAGCACGTCCGGATCGGTGGTGGGCAGCACCCCGTGGCCCAGGTTGAACACGTGACCCTCGGCCGCTGCGCCGCGCCGCAGCACGTCGCGGGTGCGCTCGGCCACCGTCTCCCACGGCGCGAACACGAGGGTCGGGTCGAGGTTGCCCTGCACCGCCCGCCCGGGGCCGACCCGACGGGCGGCCTCGTCCAGCGGCACCCGCCAGTCGACGCCGACGACCTCCGCCCCCGCCTCCCCCATGAGCGCCAGCAGCTCCCCCGTACCGACCCCGAAGTGCACCCGCGGCACGCCCAGCTCGGCGATCGCCGCGAAGACGGCGGCGCTGTGCGGCAGCACGCTGCGCCGGTAGTCCTCCGCAGTGAGTGAACCGGCCCAGGAGTCGAACAACTGTACGGCGGAGGCGCCCGCCTCGACCTGCACCCGCAAGAAGGCGGCGGCGATGCCGCCCAGCCGGTCCAGCAGCGCCGCCCACAGCTGCGGCTCGCCGTACATCAGCGCCTTGGTCCGCTCCTGGTTCTTCGACGGGCCGCCCTCGACGAGGTAGCTGGCCAGCGTGAACGGCGCGCCGGCGAAGCCGATGAGCGGGACGTCACCCAGCTCACCCACCAGGGCGCGCACCGCCTCCGCGACCGCGGCGACGTCGCCGGGCTCCAGCGGCCGGAGTACGTCGAGGTCGACAGCGCTGCGTACCGGATGGGCAATCACCGGCCCGACGCCGGGCACGATGTCGAGGTCAACGCCCACTGCCTCGAGCGGCACGACGATGTCACTGAAAAGAACCGCGGCGTCGACGCCGTAGCGGCGTACCGGCTGCAACGTGATCTCGACGACGAGGTCGGGCCTGGTGCACGCGTCGAGCATGGCGACGCCCTCGCGCACCTTGCGGTACTCCGGCAGCGCCCGGCCGGCCTGCCGCATGAACCACACCGGCGTGTACGGAACCGGTTCGCGCCGGCAGGCGCGGAGGAAGACAGCGTCAGCGAGGCGGTTCACCGGCGTCATGGTCGCACGCAGCGGGGCCGCTCGCCCGACACGCCGCCGCTCGTGCCGGATTCTGTCGGACCCCCATGGCACCGTTACTGGCGTACGCACACCAGGAGGACACAGAGGACGGGAGGTGGCGCCGTGCACGACCACGACCACGACACCGACAGCGGGTCAGCCCGACTGCTGCACTGCCCGCACTGTCAGGAGGACTGCCTTTTCGAGCGCCCCCCGTGCAGCGACGGGCACGGCGTGGACTGCCCGGAGTGGGCCTGCGTTTCCTGCGGATGTGCCGTTATGGCCGAGTTCGTCGTGGCCGCCATCACCGTGGGAGCTCCGGCGGTGGTGCCCTTCGCGACCAGGGCGCGCCCGGCGGCTTGACACGGGCTCCCCTCGGCAGCAGCATCAGCGCCGGGGGAAGGCCCCTCTCACAGGTCGCGCCTCGAGCGCGTAGGTGTACGGCACCCGGAGACGGGTCGTCTGGGCCTACCCCCCTTCCATGCCCCCCTCCCATGCCCTCAGCCGACCCCGCCGCCCGCCGCGATGAGGGCAACCCCCGCGAGGGTGACCACCACGCCGGTGTTCTGCACCCCGCGCATCCGCTCGCCGTGCACGCCGCGGGCGAGCAGCACCGTCACCGCGGGATAGAGGGAGGCCAGCACCGCGGTCACGCTTACCAGGCCGGAGTGTGTCGCGACCGCGTACGCCGCGTTGGCCAGCGTGTCCCCCGCGCCGATGGCCACCAGCACGCCGATCTCGCCCCTCCGCAGCCCGCCCACGGTCCGCAGGCGGAGGGCGAGCACCGTGAGGGTGCTCACGCTCGCCACGCGCATGGCGAGCAGGGTCATGACCGCGCTGTGTCGGCTGCCCGCTGCAACGAAGACGAGCACCAGCCCGAACCCCAGCGCCGCCACTCCGGCCAGCACCAGTGGGCTGGGCCTGCGGCTTCGGCGACCAGAAGTGCCACTGCGTACGGCGGGAGCCTGCCCACCGCCCAGCTGGGGCCCCGCGGCGAGGACCACGCCGACGACCGCGACGGCGATGCCCAGCAGCTGCCCCGCGGAGGGGTTCTCCCCCGTCACCACGCCGATCACGACCGGGACCACGACCCCCATCGCGGCGACGGGCGCCACCACGCCCATGGTCCCCGTCGCCAGCGCCGTGTAGAAGGAAGACAGCGCGACAAGGCCGACCAGCCCGCCGGCAATTCCCCACGGGAGGTACCCGAGCCCGGCATTCAGCTCACCCACCGACGCGGCGACCACCAGAAGACCGAGCAGGCCGAATGCCTGGGATCCGCCGACCACCGCCAGCGGATGAAACCGCCGGCTCACCGTTCCGCCGAGGAAATCGGCGGCGCCCCACAGCACGCTCGACAGCAGGGCCAGCGCGGCCGACACGGCACTCTCCCTCCGGCCCTTTTCCCTGGCCTCCTCGCTGATACCGCTGGTGTGCCGCGGCGTGAGCCCCTGACCCTAGAAGGCGGCGGTGACACCCGTGCGCGTCGGGCGGCGCGTCGGGCGGCGCGGCGGTCCGGCGACACCGACGACCCGACGTACCCTCTCGCGCATGGTGGCCCGTCGCCCCCCACAGCGACCCCGGGCTCCGGGCGCTCCGCTCGACGAGCCGGCGGAGTTCCAGGAGGCCGTGGAGAGTCTGCGCGCCGCCCGGCCGCGTCCGGAGGCGCAGGTGGAGGAAGCGCCGGCGCCCCAGCGGCTGGCGCCGTACGCCGTGGCGCTGACCGCCGATGTCAACGCCGGGCCGGACGGTCTCGCGGACGCGGAGGCGGAGCTCGACGGCGAGACTCCCGCCGCCAGCGGCCGATTCGTGCTGCTGTACGACCCGGCGGGCCACGAGGCCTGGGAGGGCACCTTCCGGGTGGTGACCTTCGTGCGCGCCGGGTTGGAGCCGGAGCTGGCCGGCGACCCGCTGCTGCCGGGCGTGGGCTGGGCGTGGCTGTCCGAAGCGCTCGACGCCCACGGCGCACGCCACCTGGCGGCGGGCGGGACGGTCACCCGGGTGACCTCGGAGGGTTTCGGCACGATGGCCGGTCGGCCGATCACGGCCGAGGTCGAGGTCCGCGCGTCATGGACGCCAGAGGGAACCCGGCTCGGCTCCCACCTCGAGGCCTGGTGCGACCTGCTCTGCACCGCGGCGGGGCTGCCGATACCCACTCCGGACGTGGTGTCGTTGCCCGGGCGGCGCGGACGCCGCTGAGCCGGCAGGACCCTGGCGTACGCCCCGGCTACAGCAACGGTCCCCGGCAGCCGATAACCAGCGGAGCAGCCACGGTCGGCACCTAGCCGCCCGGGCCCACACCCTGGGAGGACCGGGTGACCGCACTCATCGAGGGTACGGCGGGGGCGCTCGCGAGAAACGCCCGTGAGGCCGGCTACACCGCACTCGTCGTCGCCGCCGACCCGCATCAGCGCGCCGCACTGGCCGCCCGGCTGCGCGCATTGGGCGCCCGGGTGGTGCTGGAGGCGGCGTCGGCAGCAGAGGCTCGCGCCCGGGTACGGATGGGTGCCCGCGGCAAGCTCTGCGTCACCGAAGGGGTGCTGCCGGACGGCTCCGGACCAGGGGTGGTCGCCGAGTTGCGACGGGCCGGTTGGACGCACGGAATCGTGGTCTCCCCCACCGGTGATCCCTACTCGGTGCGTTCAGCGCTGGCCGCCGGCGCCAAGGGGTTCATCGTGACCCGCGCCAGCGTCGACACCGACAAGCATGACGTCCCGGTGCGCCCCATCGGCCGGCGCGGTGGTGCCTCCGGCGGCCCGCAGGGGCTGTCGGCCCGCGAGGTCGAAGTGCTGCACCTGGTCGCCGGCGGCAGCTCCAACCGCGAGATCGGCACCGCACTCGGCCTGTCCGCGCTCACCGTGAAGAGCCATCTCGCCCGCATCGCCCGCAAGCTCGGCACCGGGGACCGCGCCGAGATGGTCGCTGTAGCGCTGCGCGCTCGCGTCATCACATAGGCGCTGCGCCGGACCGACACGTGCTCGTCTCGGGTCCGATCTGGACCAGCCGGCCGAGCGGGCGACGTACGGTGAGATCATGACCGACGCGGCGCCGGTGGAGACGGCCGCCGTCCCGCTCCTCGAGCCCCGGGACGGCGTACCCGCCGTCGTGGAGGGCAGCGAGCAGCTGCACGCCACCGTCGAAGCCATGGGCGCCGGGCACGGTCCGGTGGCCGTCGACGCGGAGCGCGCCTCCGGCTACCGCTACGGACAGCGCGCCTACCTGGTCCAGCTACGCCGCGCCGGTGCGGGCACCGCCCTTGTCGACCCGATCGCCTGCCCGGACCTGTCCGAGCTGAGCGCCGCCCTGGCGGACGCCGAGTGGGTGCTGCACGCCGCCTCCCAGGATCTACCCTGCCTGGCCGAGGTGGGGCTGCGGCCGAGTCAAGTCTTCGACACCGAGCTGGCCGGGCGACTCGCCGGGCACGCCCGCGTCGGGCTGGGTCCGCTGGTGGAGAGTGTGCTCGGCCTGGCGCTGGAGAAGGGGCACGCCGCCGTCGACTGGTCCACCCGGCCGCTGCCCGCCGCCTGGTTGCGCTACGCCGCACTGGACGTCGAGGTGCTGGTCGAGCTGCGCGACGCGCTGGCCGAGGACCTGCGCCGCCAGCGCAAGCTGAGCTGGGCGCGGGAGGAGTTCGCCATGCTCGCCGCGGCCGCCCCGTCCCGCGAACGCGCCGACCCCTGGCGGCGTACGTCGGGCCTGCACCGGGTGCGCCGGCCCCGGCAGCTCGCGGTCGTCCGATCCCTGTGGGAGACCCGCGACCAGCTGGCCCGCGAACGCGATGTCGCTCCCGGCCGGGTGCTGCCGGACGCGGCGATCGTCGAGGCGGCCCTGGCGATGCCGACGACGAGCGCGGAGCTGGCCGCCCTGTCGGTGTACGGCGGCCGGTCCACCCGGCGCCATCTGCGTGTCTGGCACGGCGCGGTCGAGCTGGCCCGCCGACTACCGGAGAAGGCGCTGCCGCCGGTGTCCCCGCGGGTGGACGGTCCGCCACCGATCCGCGGCTGGGCCGAACGCGATCCGGCCGCCGCCGCCCGACTGGCCGCCGCCCGCGCCGCCGTGGCGGCCGTCGCCGACGAACACGACGTCCCGGCAGAGAACCTGCTCGCTCCGGACGCCGTACGCCGCCTCGCCTGGACACCGCCGACCGCCTGCTCCGCCGACGCGGTGGCGCAGGCGCTGACCTCGTACGGCGCCCGGGACTGGCAGGTGCGGCTCACCGCCGCTCCGCTGGCGGCGGGGATGACCGCCGCCGACGCCCCGGACGGCGGCGAGGCGCCGCGCTGAGCGCCACGGGAGGGTGGCGGATAGTCACCGACCGGCTGATCCTGGAACCCGTCACACAGGCCCAGGCGCAGGCGGTCCTGGGCGGCGACCTGAGCGGGGCGGGGACGGCACCGGGCTGGCCGCATGCGGACACCCTGATCGCCCTGCAACTGGAGATCGACCGCTCACCGCCAGGTCATCCGGCCGGCTGGTTCGTGACCTTGCGCGACGGGCCGACGCCGGGTGCGGTGATCGGCGAGTGCGGTTGGAAGGGCGGTCCGGATCCCGAGGGCAGCGCCGAGATCGGCTACGGCCTCGCGCCGCCGTGGCGAGAACAGGGCTACGGCACCGAGGCGGTCGGCGCGTTCGCCGGGTGGGCGTTGCGCCAGCCAGGTTGTTACCGGCTGCTGGCCGAGGTGCACGAGGGCAACGCCGCATCCCGCCGGCTGGTGGAGCGGCTCGGGTTCACCCTCGACCGTCGCGCGGAGCCCTACCTGTGGTACGCCCGGGTCCGCTGAGCGGTCACGCCCGTCGTGGTCCCGGAGCGTGGAAACTTTCTCGGCTCTGCGCCGGATTTGTTTCCGCGGCGTCGAGGGTCAGCCGCGGGTGGCGCCGCGCACCGGCGTGGGCACGTGACCGGGCCGCTCCGGCTGGCTGGATCGCGGGCTGCGCAGGTAGAGCCAGGACACCACCCCGAGGTACGCCGCCCAGGCCAGCACCTGCTCAACGGCCGGCCGGGGGTCCCAGCCGAAGAACGCCGCGAGGAAGCGGCCGGTCTCCGTGCCGGTGGTGAGCGACTCGTAGCGGGTGAGGTCGTAGACGTTGTTCCAGACGGTGCCGAGGTCGCCGGCGTATTGCAGGTAGGCCACCGAGCGGGCGAGTAGCCCGGCGGCGAAGACGATGAGCATGAGGCCGGTGACCTTGAAGAAGGTCGCCATGGGTAGGCGCCGCCCGCCCAGTACGACGAGATAGCCCAACACGCTCGCGATGGCCAAGCCGATCACTGCGCCGAGGAGGACGTCGGCCCCGGACTCCTCCGTCGCGGCGGCGATGAGGAACAGCGCCGCCTCCAGGCCCTCTCGTGCGACCGCAAAGAACGCTACAGCGGTAATGGCCGCTCGGACGTTGCCGCCGGAGTTGATCGCCTCGTCGATCTCGTGCTGCAGCTGACCCTTGATGGCGCGCGCCTGCTTGCGCATCCAGAAGACCATCCAGGTCAGCACGCACACTGCGGTCACGGTGATGGCGGCAAAGGCGCGCAGCCGGGCCGCGCCGTCGAGGGATCCGACGGTGAGGTGGATGACGACGCCGGCGACGACCGCGAGCCCGGCCGCCGCCAGCACCCCACCCCACATCGCCCGGGACAGGTCGGTGCGGCCGATGCGGCGCAGGTAGGCGTAGACGATGGCGACCACGAGGGCCGCCTCGAACCCTTCGCGGACCATGATGAGCAGGGCGGTCAGCATGACGCCCCCCTCCGGCCCAGTGCGGCGCTCACTCGGAGCCGGTACCCGAGCCGGACCCGGAGCCGGACGGGGAGTCTTGGACGTCGGCACCGTCGTCGGCGCACCCGGTCAGACCGAGCAGTAGCGCGGTGAGCCCGGTGGCGACGGCAAGGGCGATCCGGGCGACGGGGCGGGCGACGGGGCGATGTGGGGTCACGGTCATCGGCTTCCTCCGGTGGACAGGGTGGCTGGGGTAATCGGGCGGGTGAGAGGCGGGCGGGGGTCGGCGTGCGCGCGCCGTGGCGCCCAGCGCCAGCCGGCCACGGCCAGCGCGCCCACGGCCGCCACCCAGGCGCTATGGCGGAACCACAAGCCGGGCCCGCCGGTGCGGTAGTCCGGCAGCAGCAGCCGCCGTACGGCGTAGAGCGGGTCGTCGACCTGTTCGAAGCCGACCACCCAGGTCAGCTCGCCGGCCCAGCCGTCGAGCAGCAGCGCGGCGTAGGTGGCGACGCCGGCAAGGCCGAGCAGCAACCCGACCACCTGGACGGGCCGGCCAAAGTGCGCCAGCCACCACAGCACCCCGACGACGGCCAACGGCAGCACGACGACGACCTGCCGCCCGGGCCACCAGAAACCGTGCATGGTCAACGCGGGGAAGGTGGCGACCAGCCACCCGACGACCAGCGGCAGCACCAGCACCGCCCACCCGCGGGGCCGCGCGCGGCACAGCGCCGCGACGGCGGGGACGGCGAGCAGCCAGGCCGGCTGCCAGGCGACCAGCCCGTAACCGCGGTCGACCAGTAGCCCGACCAGCCGCAGGCTCCGGCCGGCGTAGTCGGGATCGGTACCGACGACAGACAGCTCGCCGGCCGCGGTGAAGTGGTCGCCGCTGGCGTAGACGGTCCAGCCGCCCCAGACGATGCGGTGGACGACGAGGTACGCCGCTGCGCAGGCGCTCAGTCCGGCCGCCGTCAGCGCCGCCGCTCTTGCCCGCCCCGACCGGAGCAGCATGACCAGGCCGGCGGCGGCGAGTGCCGCGGCGACGGGCACGTACTTCACCGAGAGCCACGGCAGGGCGACGACGACCGCCCCGAGCGCCACCACCCCACCGCCGCACAGCCGCCCGGTCAGCGCGGCGACGCCGATCAGGACGGCCAGCGCAGCTGGCAGCTCGGGGTAGACCTGCTGGCCGTAGACGGCCAGCGGCGCGGACACAGCTGCGATGGCGGCCCCGGTGGCGGACAGCGTCAGGGGCACCCCGAAGCGGCGTACGGCGAGCCACAGCGCCATCGCGGCAACCGCACCAGCGAGCAGTGCGAGCTGGATCTTGGCCGCCACCCAGCCGCCGAGTCCGACGGCGGGGCTCAGCAGCAGCGGCAGCAGCGGGTCGTGTGGGCTCAGCTGGCGGCCACCGTCAAGGGTCGCGGTCTGCACGGGCAGCTGCGCGTCGGTGTAGGCGGTCCAGCGCCGGGCGGCCAGCTCGTCGGCGATGTCCAAGTCGCCGTCCTCGGCGAGGCTGAGCGCGCTGAGCAGGTACTGCGGCTCGTCGACGGCGGCCGCGGCGCCGTACGTCGAGCGGACGCCGATACCGGCCGCCGCGGCCAGCGTGGCCGCCGCCGCGACCACCAGCATGGCCACCGGCAGTCGGCGCAGCGTCGATGGAAGGACTCGACTCATGGGACGAGCGCTGCCTGGCGTTGGGCAGCGGCGGCCTGGCGGGAGACGAGGTCGAGCAGGTCGGTCTGCGGGACGTACCCGAGCAGCGTCCGCAGCCGGCGGGTGTCGGCGAGGGTGTCGGCGGGCTCCTCCCGCCCGGCCGGCACGACCTCGGTCCGCACGTCGGCGGCGAGGGCGGCGGCGACCGCGGCCACCAGGTCGCGCAGCGGGCGGCCCACCCCGGTGCCCACGTTGACGATGCCGGGTGTGGCGCACCCCGCCAGGTCGCGCAGCACGCGCACCACATCGCTGACGTCGGTGACGTCACGGGTGCGGTCGAGCGAGCCCAGCACGCGCAGCGGTCGACCGGCGCGGGCGGCGGCCAGCCAGCTGGCCAGCGCCATGTCGGGCCGCTGCCCCTCACCGGCGACGGTGAACGGCCGGGCCACCACGATGTTCCCGCCCGCGGCGCGGCGGGCCGCGCACAGCTCCTCGACCGCCACCTTGCTGCGTGCGTAGCCACCCAACGGGCGCAGCGGGTCACCCTCGGCGCAGGGCCCGCCCGGGGTGCCGCCGTACACCGACGACGAGCTGGTCACCACCAGCGGGGTGTCGGCCGTGACGAGGGCGAGCACCCGGGCGGTGGCCAGCACGTTGTCGCGATGGCGTGCCCAGGCCACGGCCGGCCCGTGGTCGCGCACGCCCGGGCAGCCGGCCAGATGGAACACGGCGTCCGCCGTCGCCAGCGCCTGTCGCACCCGCTCGTCGCGGCCGAGCAGGTCGGCGGTGACCACGCGGACATCGGATCCTGCCGGGTGGGTGGAGTGGTCGTACGGGCGCCGGTCGAGCGCGGTGACCGTCTCACCCTCGGCGAGCAACGCGTCGGTGAGGTAGCGCCCGAGGAAGCCGGCGGCTCCGGTGACGACGACGTGCACGCAATCCCCCGCTCCCTGTTGCCCTACGTGGCTGGACCTTTGTTTAGGTAAGCCTTACCTTGCTTGCCGAGAGAGGTGGCGTCAAGCGAGGGGGCGGACAATGGCCCGAAGAGGCGTGCGGCCGGTGGCCAGCCTGTTGCTCCTCGTGCTCGCGGCCGGCTACCTGGTGGCGGTTGCAGAGGCTGGAGCGTTGACATCAGTGCTGCGCTCAACGCTCAATGCGCCGCACCTGCTCGCGGTTGCCCTTGCCTGCTACGCCGCCGCGTTCGGCCTGCGGGCCTGGGCGTGGACCCGCGTGCTGCCCAACCTGCCGCGCGGGCAGTCGTGGGCGGCCCTGCACGTGGCCGTCCTGGGCAACCATGTGCTGCCGTTGCGGCTGGGCGAGGTACTGCGGGTGACGAGCGTGCTGCGGCGTACGGACCTGCCGGCCGGACCGGTGACCGCCTCGGCGGTCAGCCTGCGCCTCACCGACGTGCTGGCGGTGCTCGGCCTGGCCGCGTTGGCCGCGCCCACCCTGCTCACCGACGTGGCGGGACGCTGGTTGGCGCCGGTCACCGCCGTGCTGGTGCTGGCGGCGGTGGGTGCGCTGGTCTGGGTACGCCGACTGGCCCTGCCGCTGCCCGGACCGGCCGTCGTCGCGGCCACCGTGGCGTCCTGGGCGCTCGAGGCGGGCGTCGTGTGGGCGGTGGCGTCCGCCGCCGGCATTCCGCTGTCGCCGCTGCAGGCTGTCGGGGTCACCGCTGTCACCGTGGCGGCGCAGACGGTGGCGGTCACCCCGGGTGGCGTCGGGTCCTACGAGGCCGCCGCCACCATCGCGCTGGCCGCTGTCGGTGTGCCTCCCGCTGCGGCACTCGGCGTCGCGCTCGCCACCCACGCCGCGAAGACGGCGTACGCACTGGTGGTCGGCGGGGTCGCGCTGTTCACCCCGGCGCCGTCGTACTGGGGCCGCTTTCGGCTGCCCCGCCGCCTGCCCGCGCGCCCGGCCGAGGAGCCGGTCCCGCCGGACGCACCCGTCGTGGTGATGGTCCCGGCGTACGACGAGGAGGCGACAGTCGGCTCCGTCGTACGCCGGCTGCCGACCGTCGTCGACGGACGCCCGGTTGTCACCCTGGTGATCGACGACGGCAGCACCGATCGCACCGCGGAGCGGGCGGCGGCGGCCGGTGCGGAGGTGGTCCTGCAACCTGCCAACCAGGGGTTGGGTGCGGCGGTGCGCCGCGGGCTCGCCGTAGCCGTCACTCGCGGGCCGGCCGTCGTGGTCTACCTCGACGCCGACGGGGAGTACGCCCCCGAGGAGGTGGGCCTGCTCGCCGGTCCGGTCCTCGCCGGCGACACGGACTACATCGTCGGGTCCCGGTTCCGGGGGGAGATCCGGTCGATGCGACCGCACCGCCGGGTGGGCAACCTGCTGCTGACGGCGTGGGTGCGGTGGCTGAGCCGGTGCGGCGACCTCACGGACGGGCAGAGCGGCTTCCGCGCCTTCTCCCCCGCCGCCGCGGCCGAGGCGGAGGTGGTGCACGACTACAACTACGCCCAGGTGCTCACCCTGGACCTGCTCGGCAAGGGCTACCGGTACGCCGAAGTGCCCATCACCTACTCGTTTCGGCGGACGGGGACCTCGTTCGTGCGCCTCGGCCGGTACCTGCGCCGCGTCGTCCCCGCCGTCCACCATGAACTCAATGCGCCCCGACGAGCCGCACGCGTCCCTCCGGTGGTTCAGCCGTTTCAGGACAACGTCACAGCGCCAGTTGAGGTGGATCATCGTGACCGGGTCGGTTGGACACATGCCGGCCGTCGCTAAGACGGGCCGTAGCCAAGACGGCCCGTAGCCAGGACGGTTGAGGTGGGGCGTCAGTCTTCGACAACATGGGTGGCGAAGCGTTGCCGCGCGGCCGCCCACGCCACGTCGTCGAAGCTACCGTCGGGACGCAGCGCGTCGACCGCGTCGTACGCCATCGCCAGCGCGTGGTGGGTGTTGTCGTGCGCGAACAGTCCCAGCCGACCGAACGACGTGACGTTGCGGGCGCCAGCCACCAGCGCGTCGACCGCGGCCAGCTGCTGCGCGTACCCGACCCGGTAGATGGGATACACCCGCGGCAGCCGGCGGACCTCGACGCCGGCCAGCCGCACCGGAGGGAGTCCGGTGACCGCGAGCCCCTCGGCCACCAGCGCGGCCAGCTCGTCCGGCGACGCCCGCCACACCCGGTCGCCGACCGCGCAGGGGATCTCCGCGCACAGCACCGAGCGGTCGGCCGGATCGTCGGCCGAGTCGCGGTAGTTCGCCGGTTCGGAGACCCGGGTGATGGGCGTTCGCAAACCCGGCACATAGTGGGCGTCGTACGGCGACCAGCGACCGCCCTCGTGCACGAGATACACGAGGACCATTGCGCGGAACTCCAGCTGCGCGGCGTCGGCGAGCGCCGCCGGTGAGGCCTGCGGACGCAGCAGCGTCGCCAGCACCGGCAGCGGCACCGTGGAGAACACCTGACGCGCCTCGATAGCGGCCGGCCCGGCAAGGACCCGCACCCGCTGCTCCAGCGGCCACACCTGCGTGATGTCCGTGCCGAGTCGGATGTCCGCCCCCGCGGCACTCGCCGCATCGACCAGCGCCTCCACGATCTGCCCGAAGCCGCGGCGCGGATAGTGGAAGACCCGCCCCTGCTTAGCCCCCGGGCGCCCCCGGCCGCTCCCGCGTCCGCCGCGCAGCGCCCGCAGCGCCAACCCCGCCGAGGAGCCGGCGCGTACCCGGACCCGCGCCTGCTCGGCGTCGACGTCGGTCCTGCCCCACAGCTTCTCCGCGTACGGCGCGTACAGCTCGCCGTACAGCTCCGGGCCCAGCCGGTTGGAGAGCAGGGCGCCGTACGACGCGCCGCCGCGCGGGCGGAACGGCCGACAGGCGGCGTCGCGGGCGAGGCGGCGCAGCGCCACCGGCGGGATGGTGCGTACGAGCTCACCCGCGACGAGCGGGAAGCCGACCCAGCGACCCCAGACCCGCAGCCGGCCGTTGCGTGGTCGGGTCTGCAGGTCATCCCCGAGCAGCCCGCGCAGGTTGGCCATGATCTCCGGCGGGGTGGTCGGGTGCAGCCGGTGGCTGCCGTGGTCGACGCGCACCCCGGCGACCTCGAAGCTCGCGGCCAACCCGCCCACCGCCGCCGCCCGCTCCAGCACCACGACGGACCTGCCGGTACCGGCGGCGCGCCAGGCCGCCGCCAACCCCGCCGGGCCGGCGCCGAGCACAACCAGGTCGACACTCACCTGTCGCTGCTCCTTCCTCCCAGCGCCGGAACTCCCCACACCGAACATCCCATCGCGGGTTACCGACAAGTAGCATCGGCGTCCATGCCGGCCCCAGCCTCGCGGACCCTTCGCGACGTCGTCTTCGTCGACGGTGTACGCACGCCGTTCGGCAAGGCCGGCCGGAACGGCTACTACGCCGAGACCCGCGCCGACGACCTCGTCGTCAAGGTCATCCGCGAACTGCTGCGGCGCAACCCTGGCCTCCCGCCGGAGCGGATCGACGAGGTCGCGATCGCCGCCACCACGCAGACCGGCGACCAGGGACTCACGATCGGCCGGACTGCCGCGCTGCTCGCCGGCCTGCCGAGCAGTGTCCCCGGCTTCGCCGTCGACCGGATGTGCGCCGGGGCGATGACCGCGGTCACCGCGGTCGCCTCCGGGATCGCCGCCGGCGCGTACGACGTGGCGATCGCCGGCGGCGTCGAGCACATGGGGCACCACCCGATGGGGCAGGGCGTCGACCCCAACCCGCGCTTCCTCGCCGAGCGGATCGTCGACCCCTCCGCGCTGGTCATGGGAAAGACGGCGGAGAACCTGCACGACCGCTACCCGCACCTCACCCGGGAAAGGGCCGACGCCTTCGCCGCGGCCAGCCAGCGCAAGCTCGCGGCGGCGTACGCCGCCGGCACGGTCCAGGCCGACCTCGTCCCAATCGCCACTCGCAGCGCCCGCAACGGCTGGGGGCTGGCCACCCGCGACGAGCAGCCGCGTCCGGACACTTCGGCGCAGGCGCTGGCCGGGCTCGCCGCGCCGTTCCGCCCGCACGGTCGGGTGACCGCGGGCAACGCGGCCGGCCTCAACGACGGCGCCACCGGGTGCGTGGTGGCCGCCGAGGAGGTGGCTCGCGAGCTGGGGCTGCCGGTGCGCATGCACATGGTCGGCTACGCCTTCGCCGGGGTCGAGCCGGAGCTCATGGGGCTCGGCCCGATCCCGTCGACCGAGCGGGCGCTGGCTCGCGCCGGTCTGTCCATGGACGAGATCGGCGTCATCGAGCTCAACGAGGCGTTCGCCGTCCAGGTGCTGGCCTTTCTCGAGCACTTCGGGCTGGCCGACGACGACCCGCGGGTCAACCCGTACGGCGGCGCTATCGCGGTCGGCCACCCGCTCGCGTCCTCCGGCGTACGGCTGATGACCCAGCTGGCCCGACACTTCGCCGAACGCCCGGACGTCCGTTACGGGATCACCGCGCTGTGCGTGGGGATCGGCATGGGCGGCACCGTCATCTGGGAGAACCCTGCGGTGGCGGGCAGCTGACAGTGGGCCCCGACACGTGAGCATCGTGGAGCTGGAGTTCCCCGGCGAGACTGCCACCCGGACGCTCGTCCGCCTCGTCGAGCTGCCGCGCGGCGCGGGCACCGCTGCCCTGCTCACCCTCGACAACGGGCTCGACCACACCCGACCAAACACGTTCGGGCCGGGCGGGCTGCGCTCCCTTTCGGCGGCACTCGACGAGGTCGCGGCCCGGCCCGACCTGGCTGCGGTGTGCCTCGTCGGTAAGCCCTACGGGTTCGCGGCTGGCGCCGACCTCAGCGGCGTACCGCTGCTGCACTCCCGCGAGCAGGCCCGCGGAGTCGCCCGGGGCGGGCGCAACGTGTTCCGGCGGTTGGGCGGGCTGGGGGTGCCGACATTCGCGTTCGTCAACGGGGTTGCCCTCGGCGGCGGCCTGGAGATCGCCCTGCACTGCAGCTACCGCACCGTCGACGCGGCGGTGCGCGCGCTGGGCCTGCCGGAGTGCTCCCTCGGGCTGGTCCCCGGCTGGGGCGGCACCCAGCTGCTCCCCCCGCTCGTCGGTGCCGATGCCGCCGTCCGCATCGTCGTCGAGGACGCACTCGACCGCGCCCGCCCATTGACCGCCGCGCAGGCGCTGGACCTCGGGGTGGTGGACGCCATGTTCAGCTCCGCCGACTTCCTCGAGCGGTCCCTCGACTGGGCGGCGCGGGTGCTGACCGGAGACGTCCTCGTACGCCGGCGCGACCCCGATGCCGCCGAGATGTGGGAGGCCGCGCTCGCCCGCGGCCGGGCGGCCGCCGACGCCACGGTGCACGGTGCGGCACCTGCGCCGTACTGGGCGTTGGAGCTGCTGGACCTGTCGCGCACCGCCTCCCGCGACGAGGGGTTCGCGGCGGAGGACGAGGCGCTCGCCGACCTGCTGATGAGCGAGGAGCTGCGCGCGGGGCTGTACGCGTTCGACCTGGTGCAGCGCCGCGCCCGTCGACCCGCCGCCGCCCCGGACGCGGCGCTCGCCCGTCCGGTTGCGAAGGTCGGCGTCGTCGGTGCCGGCTTGATGGCGACGCAGCTCGCTGTGCTGTGCGCCCATCGGCTGGAAGTGCCAATCGTTCTCACCGACATCGACGAGACGGCACTGCAGCGCGGGGTCACTCGGGTGCACAGTGAGATCGAGGCGCTGCATACGAAAGGTCGCGTCAGCCGCGACACTGCCAATCGGCTCACCGCACTGGTCACCGGGTCGACGGACCTCTCCGCCTTTGCCGGTGCCGACCTTGTCATCGAGGCGGTCCATGAGGACTTGGGTGTCAAGCAGCGGGTGTTCGCGCAGCTGGAGACCGTCGTACCAAGCACATGCGTCCTGGCGACGAACACGTCGGCGCTGTCGGTGGGTGAGATAGCGGTCGGGCTAGCTCATCCGGAGCGGGTCGTCGGGCTGCACTTCTTCAATCCGGTCGCGGTGCTGCCGCTGATCGAGGTGGTGCGCGCCGCGCACACCGACGACGCGACGCTTGCCACCGCGTTCTCGGTCGCCGCAGCACTGCGCAAGTCGGCGGTGCTGGTGCGCGACGCGCCGGGCTTCGTCGTCAACCGGGTGCTCACCCGGCTGCTCGGTGAGGTGCTCGCTGCGGTCGATGCGGGCACCCCGCTCGCCGACGCGGAGCGCTCACTCACCCCGCTGGGGTTGCCGATGAGTCCGTTGGCTCTGCTGCAACTCGTCGGCCCGGCAGTTGCGCTGCACGTCGCGGAGACGCTGCACGCGGCGTTCCCGGACCGGTTCAGTGTCTCCGCCGGCTTGCGCCGACTGGTGACGACCGGGGAGCTGGTACCGGGTGCCCAACCGGGCGAACCACCGACGGCGGAGAAGATTCGCGCACGAGCGCTCGACGCGTTGGCCGAGGAAATCCGCTGCATGCTCG
>Ga0136616_10000581_pt1 | contig 17683 bp, 15 predicted proteins | sample AntDrymUQ2992106_2_FD_106648 | JGI IMG/M metagenome (GOLD analysis project Ga0136616, IMG submission 106648) | Polar desert sand microbial communities from Dry Valleys, Antarctica - metaG UQ299 (21.06) | ecosystem: Environmental > Terrestrial > Soil > Desert | place: Antarctica: Dry Valley...
CGGCGCAGTCCCCGACGGCGCAGTCCCCGACGGCGCAGTCCCCGACGGCGCAGTCCCTGACGGCGCAGTCCCCGACGGCGCAGTCCCCGACTGCGGACGAGTGGTGGGCGGATCGTCGGTCGAGGTCCGGCGCAGTGCCCGGCGACGGCGCACCGTGTCGGCGTACCGCGATGGCGATCGCACGGTGGTCCTGCTTCCCGCCCGGATGAGCGGCGCCGAGGAGCAGCGTTGGGTGTCCACCATGCTCGACCGGCTTGCCGAGCGGGAGCGTCGGCGGCAGCCCGGCGACGCGGCACTGTTGGAGCGGGCGGTGGCACTGGCTCGGCGCTACCTCGACGGCCGCGTCGAGCCGGCGAGCGTGCGCTGGGTCACCAACCAGGCGGCGCGCTGGGGGTCCTGCACGGTGGAGGATCGCAGCATCCGGTTGTCCGTCCGGCTGCGCGAGATGCCCGGCTGGGTGATCGACTATGTGCTCCTGCACGAGCTGGCCCACCTCGTCGAGCCGAGCCACGGCCCGCGTTTCTGGGCGCTCCTCGAGTCCTACCCGCGCACCGAGCGAGCCCGCGGCTACCTCGAAGGGATCGCGGCGGCCGCCGCGCTGCCGACGTCACCGGAGCCACTCGGCGACTAGCGTCACCCACCAGTCGGCGGGTCTTTCTCGGCCGTGTCGCCGGGCGACTCACCGGTCGGGTCGGGGGGTTCCGGCGGCGCCGGTGGGGTGGATTCCAGCGCCGACAGGTCGAGATGCCCCGACCGGCCGGCGTACGCCGCCGGATCGTCGAGGTCTTCGGCGGTCGGGAGCAGGTCAGGGTGACCCCAGACGGCGTCGCGTCCCTCGCTGCCGCGCGCCGCGGTGAGCGCACTCCACAGCGCGGCGGCGTCGCGCAGCCGGCGCGGCCGCAGCTCGAGACCCACCAGCGTGGCGAAGGCCTGCTCCGCCGGGCCGCCGGTCGCCCGGCGGCGGCGGACGGTCTCCCGCAACGCCGCCGCGGCCGGGAGGTGTGGTTCGGCGGCAGCGGTCACCACCTCGTCGACCCATCCCTCCACCAGCGCGAGCAGTGTCTCCAGGCGGGCGAGCGTGGCCTGTTGGGCCGGGCTGGTCTGCAGCTCGAAGAGCCCACCGCCGATCGCCCGCTGCAGGGCTTCGGGGTCGGCGAAGTCCATCGACCCGACGGCCTCCTCCATGCGCGAAGTGTCGACGGTGATCCCTTTCGCGTACTCCTCGACCGCGTCGAGGAGTCGGGCGCGCAGCCACGGCACCCGCGCGAACAGCCGATGGTGGGCGGCCTCCCGCAGGGCGAGGTAGAGCCGCACCTGGTCGAGCGGCACGCCGAGCCCCTCGCCGAAGGCCGCCACGTTGCCGGGTAGCAGCGCCGCCTCTCCGGACGGCACCAGCGGTAGACCGATGTCGGTCGACCCGACGACCTCCCGGGCCAGGCTGCCCACTGCCTGCCCGACCTGCGCGCCGAACATCGCCCCGCCGACTTGGCGCATGACCCCGATCAGGGGACCTGCCATCGCCTGCATCTCCGCCGGGAGGGCGGTGCCCATGGCGTCGGCGACGCGACTGGCGACCGGGTCGCACAGCTGCCGCCACACCGGGAGGGTGGCCTCAACCCACTCTGCGCGACTCCACGCCACGGCGCCGCTGCCGCCGGCCGGGAACGTGGTGACCGGATCGAGCCACAGCTGCGCCAACCGCAGTGCCTCACTGACGGCGGTTCGCTCGGCTCCGCTCGGAGTGGGGTCCGCGCCCTCACTCGCCGTCCGCCGGGCGGTGTCCCGCGCGAGGTCCCAGTTGACTGGGCCGCCCTCCCAGGACAGCAGCCGGCCGAGCTCGGAGAACATCGCTCCCAGGTCCGGCCCGCCGGCCGCGCCGAACAGCGCGGCGAAGGGGTTCTGGCCGCCGGTCGGGTCGTCGCCGGAGCCCTCACCGCGCTTGGCCGGGTCGTCGCCGCTGGAGGGCGGCCCGAAGCCGAACGGGAAGTTGCTCACCGCGTGTCCGTGGGCCACACAGCAGTGCCGACGCAGGGTTCGACGGCGGGCAGGATGGGAGGAGTGCGCGAGGGTCGCGCCGCGACCGTGCGGCGGGGAGTCATGCGCACCACGGTAGTGAGGGGTCACGGCGACCGCCGTGCCGGTTCGCTGACGGCGCAGGTGGACACGACGTGGCTGCGCACAGGAGGAGGTGCATGGTGAACGCCGGCCCGGGCGTCGTACGGCTGCTCGACCTGCGGGAGTCACCGCTCTCCGTCGATGAGGTGCTGGGCGCGGTCGCCGATGCCGGCGCGGGCGGCACCGCGCTCTTCGTCGGCACGGTGCGCGAGCAGGACGGCGGGCGGGCCGTCAGCGGCCTCGGCTACTCGGCGCATCCGTCGGCGCGGCGGGAGCTGAGCCGGGTCGCCGCGGCGGTGGCCGCTGACTTCCCGGTGCGCGCGCTGGCCGCCGTACACCGGGTGGGCTCGCTCGAGGTCGGCGAGCTGGCCGTGGTGGTTGCGGTGGCCTGCCCGCACCGGGGGGAGGCTTTCGACGCGGCGCGGCGGCTCATCGACGACCTCAAGCGAGAGGTACCGATCTGGAAGCACCAGCAATTCGCCGACGGGGGAACGGAGTGGGTGGGCGCCGGCTGACGCCGGCGAACCGATCGACCACGAGAGCCGCTCACCCTGGCCACGAGAGCCGCTCACCACAAACGGTGATCAACTGGCTCGTTCCCCCGGCGTGTCGCCGCCAGTTGATCACAGTTTGCGGAACCGGAGGGTGCGGAACCGCCTCGATCAGCGGAGTACGCGGACCACGGCGAGGACACCGCCGTACGCTCGTGGGATGAGACGCCGTACCGCGACGCTGCTCGTCTCGGGACTAATCGTCGCGCTGCTGGTGGCGGCGGTGGCACTGCTGCCGGTGCCCTACGTGGCCCTGCGTCCCGGTCCCACGACGGACACCCTGGGCAGTGTCGACGGCAAGCCGCTCATCGAGATCACCGGTCGGCGTACCTATCCGGCGCGTGGTCAGCTCAACCTCACCACCGTGTCGGTGTACGGCGGACCGGCGCAACACCTCGACCTGGTCACCGCGCTGCGCGGTTGGCTCGACCGGGCGACGGCCGTCGTACCGGAGGAGGCCGTCTTCCCCCCGGGCCAGACCGCCCAGCAGGTCAAGCAGGAGACCGCGGCGCAGATGGAGGCGTCGCAGGAGGACGCCACCGCGGCCGCGCTCCAGGAGCTGGACATACCGGTGGAAGAGCGGGTCGTCGTCGGGTCGGTCGTGGGCGGCTCGCCGGCCGAGGGGAAGCTGCAAGCCGGCGACGCCATCCTGCAGGTCGACGGAACGCCGGTCGAGGAGCCGGAGCAGGTGCGCGACCTCGTCATCGAGCACCAGCCCGGGGAGGAGGTGCGGTTCACCGTGCGCCGCGACGCTCTGCAGAAGTCGGTGACGGTGACCACGGCCGAGGCGCCCGATGACCCCGGCCGTGCGGTCGTGGGCATCCTGCCGCGCACCGGATACACCTTCCCCTTTGACGTGGAGATCGGGCTCGAGGACGTCGGCGGGCCGAGCGCCGGGCTGATGTTCGCGCTCGGCATCACCGAGAAGCTCACGGAGGAGGACCTCACCGACGGGCGGTTCATCGCGGGCACCGGCACGATCGACGACAAGGGTGTGGTCGGGCCTATCGGTGGCATCCAGCAGAAGCTGTACGCCGCACGCGATGCCGGTGCCACGGTGTTCCTCGTCCCGGCGGACAACTGTGCGGAGGCGGTCGAGGCGGCGCCGTCCGGGCTGCGGCTGGTGAAGGTCGAGACCCTCGGTGTCGCGCTGGACGCGCTGCGCGCCTTGGCGGCGGCGGCGGCGGCGGCGGCGGCGGACGGCGGCCAGGTGCCGGCCTGCGCCAGTTGAGTACGGGCGCCGCTGGTTCAGTCGACCAGGGTCGCCGCGAGTGCGTCGGCGAGCGACGGCACGAGCGCGGGACCGGACAGCACGTCCTCGTCGGTGTCGTGCGCGCGCAGCCGTACGGCGGCGTCCCGCGAGCCGTCACGGAGTACGCCGACGGCGATGCGCACCTCCTGCCGTCCCGGGTGGTTGGCGACCCACGCCGCCAGGTCGCCCTCGGTGGGTGCGTCGGCGTCGGCGCCGGGCGGCAGCATCAAACGTTCCAGCACGAGGGCACAGCCGGCAACGTCGGCGGGCCAGGCGACGCCGGCCAACACCTCGTCGAGCGGCCGGTCGCCGGGCAGCGCCTCCTGCTCGATGGGCGTGAGGCCGGTGGGGTCCGCCCCCGCGAGACCGAGCCGCATGGTCAGCTCCCGCTCCTGGGAGAGCAGTTCCCCGGTGTGGACCAGCGCGTACAGCCGCGGGGGTTGGTCCCAGCCACGGCCAGCGGCGTGCCGCTCCACCTCGGTGACCGCGCGGGTGAGTCGCGTCGCCATGCGCGGCATCATCTCCCGGATTCTTCCCATTTGCGCGACAGGCGCGGCCCGCCGGGCCGGCGTTTCGTCGTCGACCGTGTCCCATCTGTGATGGGAGCGCCCGGCTGGGCGGGAACCAGCGGGCCGAGTAGGTAAGTTGCCATGCAGACCGGTCAATCGTGGTTCCGCGCCGTTGTGGCGGTCGTGGTGCCGGACGAGTGTGAGCGAGGACGCCTGTGAGCTACGGCATGCCCGACCCGGGTCGGCCTGTCGGCCCGCCGCCGGGGCGTCCGCCGACCCTCGGTCGGCGGCCCCGCGCGCTGGTGCCCACGCTCGTCGTGCTGGCGATCCTCACCTCCCTGTCCGGGCTGTTCACCAACTTCTTCACCGACCTGCTGTGGTTTCGGGCGATCGGCTACAGCTCCGTGTTCACCACCGAGCTGCGGACGAAGATCCTTTTGTTCGTGCTGTTCGGCGCGATCATGGCGGCGGCCGTCGCCGCGACGATCGTGCTGGCCTACCGGCTGCGCCCGCCGTACCGCGCCATGTCGCTGGAGCAGCAGAGCCTCGACCGCTACCGGATGGGATTGCAGCCCTACCACCGCGTCGTCGTACCGCTGGTGGCCGGGTTCATCGGCCTGCTGGCGGGGGCATCGGCGAGTGGCCAGTGGCGCACCTGGCTGCTGTGGCGCAACCAGGTGCCGTTCGGGGTGCAGGACGCGCAGTTCGGGCGTGATGTCGGCTTCTTCGCCTTCAGCTACCCGTGGTGGCGCTTCGTTCTCGGGTTCGCGTTCGCCGTCATCGTGCTCTGCTTGATCGCGGCCGCGGTCACCCATTACCTCTACGGCGGCATCCGGCTGCAGACGCCCGGTGACAAGACGACGCATGTCGCCCGTACGCACCTGTCCGTGCTCATCGGCGTGTTCGTGCTGCTGAAGGCGGTTGCGTACTGGCTGGACCGCTTCGGGCTGGCGTTCTCCGAACGCGGTGTCGTCACCGGACCGTCGTTCACCGACGTCAACGCGATGCTGCCGGCAAAGACGATCCTCACCTTCATCGCGCTGATCTGCGCGTTGCTGTTCTTCGCCAGTGTGCTGTTCCGCGGCTGGCAGCTCCCCGGCGTGGGGCTCGGCCTGCTGGTGTTGTCCGCGGTGCTGCTGGGCGGTGTGTGGCCGGCGATCGTGCAGCAGTTCCAGGTCAAGCCCAGCGAGGTCGACCGCGAGCAGCCCTTCATCGCCCGCAACATCGAGGCCACCCGGCTGGCCTACGGCTTGGACAAGGTGCAAAAGGACAGCTACGCGCCGGACACCACGGTGGCGCCCGGGCAGCTGCGCGACGACGCCGACACGACGGCCAGCGTGCGGCTGCTCGACCCGACGGTGCTGCCGCCGACCTACACCCAGCTGCAGCAGGTCCGTGGCTTCTATGAGTTTCCCGAAGCTCTCGACGTCGACCGCTACATAGTCGACGGCGAGATGCGGGACATGGTGGTGGCCGTGCGCGAGGTCGACCTCGGCGGCGTACCCGACACCCAGAAGAACTGGATCAACCTGGCCACCGTGTACACCCATGGCTACGGCTTTGTTGCGGCGCCCGGCAACACCCGCGACACCGAGGGACGGCCCGTTTTCATCGAGGGCGGTCTGCCGCCGAGCTTCGAACTTGCCGAGTACGAGCCGCGCATTTACTACGGGGAGAAGTCGCCGGCGTACTCGGTGGTGGGGGCTCCGCAGGGTGCGCCGGCTCTGGAGTTCGACTTCCCCGACGACAGCGCGGACAACGGTCAGCAGAACAACAGTTACGCCGGGGCGGGCGGCGTACCGCTGGGCTCGCTGTTCAACCGGCTGCTGTACGCCGTGAAGTTCCAGGAGCGCAACTTCATCCTGTCCAACCGGCTGAACGACGCCTCGCGGGTGCTGTACATCCGCAACCCCAAGGACCGGGTGGCGCGGGTGGCGCCGTGGCTCACGTTGGACGGCGACCCGTATCCGGCGGCGGTGGACGGGCGCATCCAGTGGATCGTCGACGGCTACACCACATCGAACGGTTATCCGTACTCCAACCGCACCACTCTCGGCGAGGCCACGACGGATTCGCTGACCACGACGAGCCGCGCGGTCATCGCCCGCCAGGACCAGGTCAACTACATCCGCAACTCGGTCAAGGCGACGGTCGACGCGTACGACGGCACGGTGACGCTCTACGGGTGGGACGAGTCCGACCCGGTGCTGCGCACCTGGCAGCAGGCTTTCCCCGGCACGGTGCAGCCGCGCTCCGCGATGAGCGAGGAGCTGCTCGCGCATGTGCGTTACCCGGAGGACCTGTTCAAGGTGCAGCGCGAGCTGTACCGCCAGTACCACGTCACCGACGCGGTGGCGTTCTACGGCGGTCAAGACTTCTGGTTGGTGCCGGATGATCCGGTGGGCGGCGAGCCCGGCGAGGCGCAGCCGCCGTACTACCTGACGATCCGGATGCCCGACCAGGCCGAGCCGGCGTTCTCCCTTACCTCCGTCTACGTGCCGCAGCGGCGGCAGGCGTTGGCGGCCTTCATGGCGGTGAGCGCCGACGCCGGTGAGGACTACGGCACGATCCGCGTGCTCGAGCTGCCGACCAACCAGCAGATCGACGGGCCGAACCAGATCCGCAACCAGTTCCGCTCCGACCCGGTGGTTGGCCAGCTGGTCAACATTCTCGAGCGGGGCGGGTCGCAGGTGCAGTTCGGCAACCTGCTGACCTTGCCGGTCGGCGGCGGGCTGCTCTACGTCCAGCCGGTGTACGTCCGGGCGACCGGCGAGAACCAGACCTATCCGCTGCTGCGGAAGGTGCTGGTGTCGTTCGGCGACCAGCTCGCCTTCGAGGACACCTTGCAGCAGGCGCTGGACAAGGTGTTCCAGGGGCAGTCCGGGGTGGACACCGGCGAGCCGCCCGTGGAGGGCGAGCCGCCTGTCGAGGGCGAGCCTCCGCCGCCACCCCCACCCGGCGGTGGAGGTAACGCGCTGCAGCGGGCGTTGGCCGACGCGCAGCAGGCCTTCCAGGACGGCCAGCAGGCGCTGCGCGATCAGGACTTCGCGGCGTACGGCGAAGCCCAGGACCGGCTGGCCGAGGCGTTGGAGCGGGCGGTCGACGCCGGCGGCGACGAGCCGGCTCCGCGGGCTTCCCCGTCGCCGACTGCCGCCGGGGGGTGAGCCGGTCGCCCGGCGCCGGGGCGACGGGGCATGTTTGCGCTCTCCCGGTTGCTGTCTTAGAGTGGACGGCGCCGACGCGGGGTGGAGCAGCTCGGTAGCTCGCTGGGCTCATAACCCAGAGGTCGCAGGTTCAAATCCTGCCCCCGCTACCAAGAGCGTTTCGTTAGAACCTCGGACCTGTGAAGGTCCGGGGTTCTTTCGTTCCCAGGGGAGGACGCCCCTCGGGCGCTCCCGGGCCAGGAAGTCCCGCATCTGGACCGTCTGACGGCGCCTGCGGTCCCGCCTGGGCAGGTCTCGGGGCATGTCGAGGCCGCCTCCAGCGGTCTCGGCTGGTACGTCCCGGACGACGTAGAGGTCGGAGGTTCTAACCGGACGGGTTTGCTCCCGTGTTCGTTCGGCCCGCAGGTCGCCAGCCAGGTCGTCGGACATCAGCCGCTGGAAGGCAGCCGTCAGGTCGGCTCCGACGATGCTGTCATCGTCGATGTAGATCTTCTCGAAGACCCCTTGATTGAGGTCTCGGCGGACCACCGAGTCGCCGGCTCGGTAGTGATGTTCGGCCCGGGCCAGGAGGCTGACGCAACGGTTCAGCTGGGCCTCGATGTGCTTGGCGTCGAGTTCGGCCTGGCTCAGGTCACGTTCGACGCGGCCGCGGGTCAGAGCGATGCGCTGCTGCTCGGACTTGAGCAGCTCCAGCGGCACGGCGTCTTGGTAGTGGGCTTGCATGAGTTTGTCGCTCTCGGCGTCGAGCTGAGCCAGCTGCTGCTTGGCCCGGTCGCGTTGCTCCAGCCGCCGGGGCAGCACGTGTTCGATGTGCTCCCAGACGAGCTGGCGGATCTGTTGGCAGTGCTCGTCGGGCAGCGTGACGGTGCGCCAGTGCTGCTCCACGAGTTCCTCGATGAGGTCAACAGGTGCCGCCCGGAACGTGCAGCCGTTCTTCAGGCTCTGCCGGCCCAGGCAGTAGAAGTAGTGGTAGTACTTGCCCAGCCGGTTGCGGGAGACCTCGAGACTGAGCGGCTCGCCGCACTGACCGCAGTGGATCGAGCCCTTCAGGTAATGGGTCCGTACCCGTGGCTTCTCGCCGCTCTGGTGTCTGGCTTGCCGGACGTCCTGGACCCGCTGGTATAGCTCCTCGTCGATGAGCTTGGGGTGATTGCCCCGGTATTCGACACCTTCGAAACTGACGAAGCCAACGTAGTAGCGGTTCTTGAGCATGTTATGGACCTGCGAGGTGGCCAGCGGACGGGACGGGGTGTTGGGACGCGGCAGCGTGGTGACGCCGAGCCGTTCCAGCTCGTCACGCAGCATGGCGGCGGTCCACTCGGCGGTGGCGTAGCGCTCGAACAGCCACCGGACCCAGTGCGCCCGGTCGGGATCGAGGCTGACGGTCCGGACCTCGCGGCCCTCCGGAGTCCGTTCGCGGACGTTGACGTAGCCGAACGGCGCCATGCCGGGTGTGCCGCCGCCTTTGGCCTTCTGCAGCATGCCCTTGCGGGACTCGGTGGCCAGGTTGCGCGAGTAGAACTCTGCGATCGAACTCATGATGCCGTGCAGCAGCATGCCGCTCGGCGTCTCATCGATGTTCTCCGAGCACGACACCAGCTGGACTCCGGCAGCCGTCAGCGCCACATTGATCTCAACGTCGTCGACCCGGTTGCGGGCGAGCCGGTCGACCTTGTGGACGATGGCGAAGCTGACGCGCTGCTCCTTTATGAAGCCGAGCATGCGCTGCAGCTCGGGCCGGTGGGCCGAGCGGGCGCTCTCGCCGGCGTCGATGAACTCCTCGATCACCTGGGCACCGAAGGCTTCGGCCTTGCGCCGGCAGGCTTCGCGCTGGGCCGGGATAGAGAATCCTTCGGCCTCGCCGCCGCGCTGGGCCTGCTCCTTGGTGCTGACGCGCAAGTAGATGACGGCCGTCGGACGGGCCTCCGGGGCGCGTGCTCTGGGCTTGGTGACTGCTACCACGCTCGACTCCTCTGTCGTCTGGCTGCCTGGAAACTTTGGTGTGCACCTCGGCTGCGGATCGGTCGCGCGCAGCGGTCGCGTTCGGCGCTCAGGCCGGTCTGGGCCAGCCGGACCTCGACGGCCCGCGGCGAGACACCGAAGTGGCGGGCCAGCTCACTCGGTCGCTGCTTGCCATCACACCAGGCGCGCTTGAGGAGTCGCCGCGGCATCAGGATGCAGCCGGCGAAGTAGTCGGCGACCAGCTCGGCCTGCTCGCGGGCGGTGTGGCGACGGTCACCGGTGTAGAGCAGTGCGGCGTGGCCGTGGTCGATGATGTGTTTGAACTCGTGCATGAGCGTGAAGCGCTGGCGGGTCCAGGGCTCGTTGCTGCTGAGTGTGATAATCCAGTGGGTACCGTTCCAGTGGCTGGTGCCGCTGACCGGCAGCTCGCTGCGCACTATGCGGACGCGGGGTAGCTCGCTGACGATCTCGCTGGGGACGGCCGCCTGGGTGATCTGCCACAGGTCGAGCAGCCGGTAGGCATGGAGTTCGGCCACGCGCAGGGCTTCGCCGAAGGTAGCTTGGCGTCGCGGGGTCAGGATGCGGAGGCTGGCCAGCACGCTACGCGTCTCGGTTGATGTGTGTTGCATGGCTGCCTCCTTTCGTCGTTGATAATTTCTTGCTCGGGTTCTCAGACCTCGTCTTCACCAGGCGCCGGGCCACTGCTCTCATAGCCGTAGCGCTTGGCGATCCGACCGAACGACTGCTCCAGCTTGGCCATGGCTTCGGGTGGTAGGTCTCGGTACTTGCTGCGCAGGTAGGGCGCGAACGTCGGTAGTTCGCCTTTCGGCAGCCAGTCGACGACGGTGAAGAGGTCGCTGACCGGCAGCTCCAGCACGGCGGCGATGGCCTTGAGGCTCTCCGGCTGCGGGGTGGCGAACTGCGCCGCCTCGATCCGGGTTACCGTGCTGGGTGTCACGCCGGCTCGTCTAGCTACCTCTGAGGCTGACAAGCCCAGATGCTGGCGCTTGCGCTTCAAGGTGCGGCCAAGGCGGGCAAGGTCGTCGGGATTCATTAGGCCATTCTCCGTGTTTATCTGTCCTCACAATTATGCGCCCTATGTTGCGTCCACGCAATGAGTTCGGCGCATTTTACAACATTGGTTACTAAATTAGGAGAGGCTTACCTTTCGTTGCTCTTCTCATAGGTTTCGGGCGGAAGTCAGGCGGTGCGCGGATAGCGCAACCAGCCTGACTTCCGCCGCTTGGGGTGGATGGGGGCTGTCACCGGCAAGGGCTCAGCCCTTGGCGGTGCCGGTGCTGCCGCGAGCCGGTTTGCTCGTAGCCGCCTTGGCGCCCTCGCCGAACAAACTGGCGATAGCGGCTCGTTGCTCACTGGCCTCGCGCTCGATGTCCGCCAGTACCGTCTCAGCCTTGGCTGAGATGTCGGTGTCGGCGGCCAACTTGTCGATATGGCCCTCGATGGCGGCGCGGATCGCGTCGGTCATCGAAATGCCACTGAGCTTCGCCAAGATGGTGAGGCGAGCGTGCTGGTCATCTTCCAGCCGGATGGCAAGCGTCTTCATGAGCCTGGTCCTCCTTCCTGAGTTGCTTTCCGTGCGTACATAGGCGCGCGGCCACCTCCTCGGGGTGGTGCGACTGGTGATGCGTGGGGCATCACTCGGCCGCAGGCCCCCGATGAGGCCCGAGTTCAGCGGCTTGGGTCGAACACCCAGACCCCGCCCAGGTGGTCCATGAAGTGAATGTCGCCGGACAGTTCCATGTCCTGCGCCAACGCCTCCAGGTCGACCGAGACGTACCGCGCGATCGACGGGGGCAGATGGCGCTGCAACATGGCCTCGATGTCCAGGTCCTCGACCATCGACGCGGCGAAGGCCTGGCGGGAGTCGTAGCTGCCGAGATAGGCGTCCTGGAAGTGCTCGAGCATGTCAGCTTCGCAGTCGTGTAGCTGGGCCCAGGCCGCGAATACCAGGCCGTGCTCGACGATGCCGCGGGCCACCCGGGTGACCGTCTGCAGGGTCTCGTGCTCATCGAGCCGGACGTCACCGAAGCCGTCGTAGTCGAAGATGGCCCATTCCTCGGCGCCGGGCTGCGACGAGCCGGCCAGCATGGCCTGGATCCGGTGCTCCAGCTCCTCGGTCTCCACCGCCGCGTCCAGCCACTCGCCGTGCAGGTCGCCGTGGTTGTAGTCGGCCAGTGACGCGATCCAGACTCGTGGTGGCGGGTTGGGTTGTTCCTGGTGCTCGGGGCTGTCCGGCCGCCCTTCGGGTTGTTGTTCGTGTTCATGCATGATCACCTCCTTTCAGTTCAGTTGTTGTCTCCTGCCGTCGCCGGGCCTGCTCGATGCGCTCAAGGCTCAGCCGGGCAAAGTCCGAGTTCAGCTCGATGCCGAGCCAGTCCCGTCCGAGCGCTTCGGCCGCCACGGCCGTCGTACCGGCGCCCATGAAGGGGTCGAGCACCAGCCCCGGCTGGCTGTTCGCCTGGCAGCCGCAGCCGGCCAGCAAGGCGCCGCGGACGGCGGTGGCGCCGAGTCGCTGTATCCGGCGCCGCCAGGGCAGGCGACAGCGAACGCAGCGCCGCTCGGGACAGCCGGCCCGGATGACGCGCTCCACCAAGTGCTCGGGGAAAGTGGCGAAGTGGGCACCCCGAAAGTTGCTGACGCTGAGCCTCCAGACATCGCCAGGATTCTTGCCCAGCGGGTGGCCAACCGCGCCGAGGGAGTGCAGCCAATGGAGCCCGTCAGCCGTCGCGCCGTTCGGTCCCCGCCACGCTTCCTTCCGCGCTGGCGGGCGAGTGCTGCCCCGTCGGCCGGGCGTGGCCTTGGGCGGTCGCGAGCGGTGCGGCACTCGGATGGCGTTGAGGTCGAAGAAGTACCGGGTCGAGCGGACTAGCAGGTAGATCACTTCGTAGGTGCAAGCCAGCCGGTCCCTGGCCGAGGTCGGGCGGCAGTTGGTCTTGGCCCAGACAATCTTGTTGCGGACCAGCCAGCCGTCGGTGCTGAGGTCAAGGACCAACCGCTCCGGGGCCAGCAGCAGGCCCTTTCGTGGTGCCCCCTGCGAGTGGTGAAGGGCGTAGGTGTCACCTAGGTTCAGCCAGAGACTGCCGCCGGGTACGAGCACCCGGGCGAGCTCGCTCGCCACACCGCGCAGGTTTGCACTCCACTCGTCGACGTGCGCCTCGAGGCCGAGCTGGCCGTCTTGCTGGTAGTTGCGCAGCCGGAAGTACGGCGGCGAGGTCACCACCATGTCGACGCTGGCCGGGGGCAGCTCATGCAGGCGCGTCGCGGCGTCACCGACGAGTAGCCGGTTGCGTGGCAGCCCACTCATGGTGGGCTCCCGACGACCAGGCCGGGCAGTTCACCGGGCAGCGCCAGCCGGTAGAGCTGGGGTGTCAGCGCTGCCGAGCGGGCGATCCGCGTGGCCAACGCGTCGCGGCGGGCGGCAGTCGACAGGTGCCAGACGACCAGCGGGAAGACGCCGCTGGCCGCCTGCTCGCTGCCCGAGGCGCGGTATATCTCGTACTGGGCACACTTGCCCAGCAGCGTCGGCAGGCTCTCGGTGCCCAGGTCGACCTCGATGAACCAGCGATCCTCGTACCTGGCCGTGACGGTCCTGACGTACAGGTCGGGCTGCAGCAGGCGGCGTTCGCCGCCCGGGCCGACGAAGCCGCGCCAGCAATCCGGCTCCAGTTGGACACTGACTTGCTCCAGCCGCCCCTGACGCTGCAGACCGAGCAGTTGTAGGTGGACGTTGGCGACGCTCAGGCAATGATCGAGAAAGCGTGGTGACGGCTCATGCGGTCGGCGTGGTGAGTCGCCGCTCATGAGCAGTCGCGCACCGGCCGGGGCCAGTTGCCAGACATAGCTGCTTGACCCGGCCCGGACGCCGCCGACGCGCCGTCCAAGCGTTACCAACAGGCCGCTTTCGGCCAAGCGTCGCAGGACGCGCCGGGCAGTGCGGGCACCGGAAGCGGGCGTGGCGTGGTCGTCGAAGCAAAAGGCTTCGACGAGGCCACTGCTCAGGTAGCGGTGCCCGGCGACCAGCCGGAGAACCTGCCAGTCGCGCTCGCTTAGGGACCGTCGCAGCCGGGCCAGCTGCCGCGACCCCACCCGGGTGGGCGACGTCAAGGAAGACGTCGTATTCGTCGCACTTACCGGCATCTTCGGCGCCGTGACCTGCGAGTTCGGCTCTATGCTCGACCACACGGCCGGTAGAGCGACGGGTAGGCCTGTCTCTGGGACGCTGTGGCCCCTCATGAGTCGGCTCCTCGCGGGCGACGACCAAGTACGTCGGGCTCAACCGCCGCTCCCGCCAGGCCCGACCAGGACTGCTCGGTCTCGCTCAAGGGGCGTCCGTAGCACTGCCGTGACCGCTCGCGGATATCCGCCGCCCGGCTGCTCTTAGCTGGCAACGGCCGGGTCTGGATCGAGGCGAACGATGCCGGTGTGCCGCCACACAGCACCGAGGCGTAGGCCGCGAAGGCCGGCAGTGCCGTGAAGTCGTCGGGCTGTAGGTCGCTGCCCCGAGCTATGACCAGCGCATCGTCGTGCGGCAACTGGAAGCAGACCCGCGAGCGGGCGTTGGCGAGCATGGCCGCCTTCAGATGAGCGGGCAGCTGGCCAAGGTGCTGATGGGTCAATGTGAAGCCGACGCCTAGGCCGCGGGCCTGCGTCAGGCAATCGCCGAGATCGCCGGGCAAGCGCAGGTAGTCCTGGACCTCGTCGATGACGATCATGACCGGCGCGCGCTGCGTCAGCGGCACGGCAGTCCGCCGGGTGCCCGCCTGCCACAGCAGACTGACTACCAGCGAGCCGAGCAAGCGGGCCGCCTCAGCGCCAAGTTGGCCCTTCGCCAGACTGACGAGCAGGATGCGGCGCTTGGTGAAGACGTCAGCGAGATCGAAGCGCGGCTCGAGCTGACCGAGGGCGGCCCGCAGCCCCGGTCGCAGCAGGATGGGCCGCAGCTTATTCATCAGGGGCGCGATGGCCGTCTGGCGTTCGGCGTCGGACGCAGCGTCGTACCAGGCCCAGAAGCTGCCAAGCCCCATCGGGTCGTGCTTGGCGACGCGGCCGACGACCGAGCGCCGAAAGCCAGGGTTGGTCAATAGCAGCGGTACTAGCACCAGCGAAGCATCACCGCGGCGGGCCAAGCTGAGCAGGCAAGCGTGCAGGATGTCCTGGGTCCGCGGGCCCCAGCTGGCCGCGTACAGGTCTGCGAAGACGCTGAGCACACCGTCGGCGGCCAGATCCGGCGTACGGCTTTGGAGGGGATTGATGCCGACCGGCGCGACGTCGGTGGGATCGAGGACGACCACCTCGTCGGCCCGAGCAGGCGGTATCCGCTCCAGCAGGTCTCGGACGAGATCGCCCTTCGGGTCGATGACCACCAGACCGCGACCCGCGGCCATGTCCTGGACAGCGAGGTTGGCCAGCAGCGTGGACTTACCGGTGCCGGTCGGCCCGAGGACGTGGAGATGATGCAGGCTGTCCTCAACGGAGATGGCAACCGGTCGCTCGTCGCCGGACAGGAGGCTGTCGCCCAGCACCCGGCCCTTCCTGGGGACGGAGGCGGCAGCGGCCATGGGCCGTGGGTGCCGCGCACTGACGCCGGGCAGCGGCAGCTGGCCGATCGGCCACCCGATAAGCGCCGTCAGCTCGGTCACGGACAGAGACAACGGCCAGAGCCACGGCGCCGACGCTCGGTCGAGCGCCGACGGTGAGGCTCGGCGCAGACCAACCCTGATACCGGGCGCTTCCAGCGTGATGAGCGCGGCCAGCAGTGAACCGATGAGTTGTCGGGCGCGAGGGGTGGTGGCAGCGCAGGCACCGATGCGGACAACGCAGCCGAAGCCGTGATGACCGGTCTTGGCGACCAGCTGACGACGACGTTCGCCGTCACCCGTTCGCTTCGGGCCGGACCGCGCGGCAAGGGGATGCAACCGGTTACCGAGGATGATCTGGAGGCGCAGCTCTTCGTGCCCCTGCGCGAGGCTCAACGCCCCGAGCACCGCGCGGGCAGCTTCTTCAGTGCGATCCACGGCCAGCGTTCGCTGGCGATGGCCCCTGATGGCGAGCTGGGCCGCCGACCTGACCGGGCGTCGCTGCTCGCTGAGTTGCACCAGCCGGCTGCCAGGAGCGTGGACGCTCAGACTGTGGCTCAGCCGGTGGGCGGTCGCTTCGTCAGCACCAACCCGCCAGCCGACGAGATGACCGGTGCCGTAGGTCTCCAAGACGACGCGCCTGGCGGGGCGCATCGTCGCGACGGCGCGCAGCAGGTTGGTCACCCGAGCGGCGTCAAGCGGCAGCGCCGGGTGCAGCCGGTGCCAGGTCATGACCGAGGTGGCGCTACTCGCCATCGGGCTTGTCCTCGCTCGTCTTGGCGCTCGGCTTGGGCTTCGGCTTCCGCCTGCGCCAGGGCCAGTGCCACGACAGCCCGGGCGATCTTGCGGACGTCGGGCTCTTGGCGCAGTTCGGAGCGGATAGACAGCCGACGCTGCTGGCCTCGCCCTCGCCGATTGTGTGGCCTTCTTTTCTGGCTCATCTATCCCTCCTTTCGCTTACTTCATTGCGTAGACGCAACATTGGCTGCTTCTACTTGTACGTTGCGTGAGCGCAACGGTCAATAGCGAGAGCACATTCCACAACAGCGACTGGAAGGGTTGGCACGCGGCTGAAAGTCCGTGCGATTCCTTGACGAAATAGTCGATCACCATCGGCCTTGGCGCATTCGCCACAGCGCTACCAAGCCAACAATGCACGAAGCGACGAATACGACCATGAGCAACGCTGGCCAGATGGCCTGCAGCAGCCAGACCGCCGCGTACAGCGCCAGCGCTCCCAGCAGGACGCTGAAGCAGGCACCGACGAGACGGTCCAGCCACCGCGACGGCTCTTGGTTCACCGCTCCGGGCCGCCCTGGGATCTCCGCGCCTCGACCAGCATCTGCCACATGGCGGCCCGGCTCAACTGGCGCAGCTGCCACTCGGCCAGCTGCACCTCCCGGGCGACCCGGCCGCGCTGCCGAGCCGCCTGAGCGGCCTCGACAGCTACCAGGACAGCGAAGCTCAGCAGGGTGATGGCGGCGAATACCGCGGCGGCGAGGACGACTAGCTCGAACACCGCCATCATCGGGCGATCCGGCGGCCGGCCGTCGCCACCACGTCGGCCATGCCCAGCGCCGTCAGGTCGCCGATGGCCTGCAGCCGGCTGGCCGCCAGCGGAACGAGCTGGGTCAACTGCTGTTCCATCTGCGTCAGCAAGGCGACCCGCTGCTGGGCGACCGCACCGACGTGGGCAATACCCTCGATCTTCTCGGCCTCGATCTCGGCCCTGGCCTGAACGGCGGCCAGGGTTAGGCCGGTCTCGGCGGCCAGTCGGCCCAACGCCTTGTCGCTGCGTCGGACCTCCATGGCGCTGGACATCCCGCTGCCGTAGCGCTCCATGCTGCTCATTTGCTGCCTCTCTGACTTCGAGTCGCCTGCACCTGTGGACGGTCGCGACGCTAGAACGGTGGTGTCTCACGGCTGTCGCAAGATCGACTGGGTATGCAGGGCGGGGCACCCGGCCTACGCTCGCCGTCATGCGGAGGCAGTGCAGTTCGCGGCGACCCAGACGACCGTCCGCCAGCTGACCGCGTAGCCCGTGAACCGGCGACAGCAACGGCGCGAAGCCGAGCAAGTCGCGGCCCGTTACCTGTGGGAACTGCTGCGCCGCGAGGAGGACTACCGGGCGGTATGGCTGAGCGAAGCCCGTCAGCGCAACCTGCGCCTGGTGCCGCATGAGGTCAACGAGGAAGCCGTCCGCTCACTTGTAACTCGAAGGTGGTTCGAGCTCGGCGAACTGCCTCGCGATAGTGATCCGGACTTGGCCAAGAATCGCCGAACATGGAAGGATCGGATCAACCGGCTCGCTCGCGGAGAACAGCTGAGTGCCGAGACCCTCGAGGCCTGCATCGCGGCCTTCGACATGCCCGACGCCGACGCCGACCGGCTCCGAGCCCTGCACGCCGGGCAGGAGCAGGCCCAGATCATCCGCGGTGCTCTCGCCAACGCCGAGGAGCTGAACCTGCCGGCGCCGGAGCACAGCACCTTCATCCTGCACGAGTACCACTACCTCGGACCTGACGGACTGCCC